>SXGR01174560.1_pt1 | contig 21753 bp, 21 predicted proteins | sample 3174711 | NCBI WGS metagenome assembly SXGR01 (sample SAMN11356860, study PRJNA531348) | freshwater metagenome | isolation source: freshwater sample F1-60 | place: China: Fuxian Lake, Yuxi | collected 2017-12-25 | reverse complement strand
TTAATTTAAGCCATATAATTTCCAAACATGAAAGTAATGTCAATTTCAGGAACTAGACCTGAAATCATAAAACAAAGCAGAATTTATTCTAAATTAGATGCGAATTTTGAACATGTCATGGTTTTTACAAATCAAAATTATACCCCCGAGTTAAGCGATATATTTTTTTCTGATTTACAAGTAAGAAAGCCTGATTACAACTTAAAAATAAAAACAAATGGTTTTGGAATAGAAGTCGCAGATATCATTTCTAAAACTGAACAAGTAATGATAAAAGAAAAACCAGATGTGTTGGTCTTGTTAGGGGACGTCAATAGCGGTTTGTCTGCAATTCCAGCTGCACATCATGGAATTAAAATTGTTCATTTGGAAGCTGGAATGAGATCATATGATAACAGAATGCCTGAAGAAAAAAATAGAGTTTTAATTGATCATCTTGCTACAATCAATTTACCGTACACTGAATATTCACGACAAAATTTAATTAGAGAAAACATTCATCCCGGAAGCATTTATGTTGTTGGAAATCCAATAATTGAAGTAATTAATCACTATCTGCCAAAAATTGAAAAAAGTGATATTTTAGGTAAGTTAAAATTAAAACCAAATGATTACGTTTTGGTTACCGCACATCGTAGTGAAAATGTAGATGATCCAAAAACATTGATGAATATAATTTCAGGTCTAGAAAAAGTCTACATAAAATTCAAAAAAAGAATTATCTATCCAATGCATCCACGTACATTAAGTAAATTAAATAAAAAATCTATTCCTAAATGTGTTGAAATAATAAAACCTCTTGGCTTTTTCGAATTTTCTAAATTAGAACAAAATGCTTTTTGTTATGTTACTGATTCAGGAACTCTGCCTGAAGATGCATTATACTACCAAAAGCCATGTGTAATTATTCGTGAAAGCACAGAAAGGCCTGAATTCATAGAAGCAGGATGCAATATTTTATCCGGATTAGATCCAAAAAATATTGTAGATTCGGTTAAAACCATTACTTCTGCCTCTAGGGATTGGCAATGGAATAATTCACTTGGTGATGGTAAAACTTCATCTAAAGTAGTCAATATAATTCGAGGCAAATTAGTTAGAATTCCATCTAAATTCTGATTTTATTAAAGGATTAATTATCTGAATAGTTACCACTTTACAAATGCGAGTTCTTTTCACTGGAGGAAATGGTTCTTTGGCATCAGAATTATCAAAATATTATAAGAATATGGCAATTCCCACTAATGACATTCTAAATCTTAGCGATAAAAAAAATGTATTAAAATTTTTTAACGAAAATGATTTTGATTTGATAATTCACAATGAATCACTGCTTAATATTCGAATTTGTGAAGAGCAAAAACAGGATGCAATGAAAATCAATGTATTATCAACAAAAAACATTGTTGATGTAATTAAAGAATTTCCTAACACTCAATTTATTCACATTAGTACTCCTTGTGTATTTGATGGAAATTCCGGAATGTATCTGGAATCTTCAATTCCATATCCTGTAAATTTCTATGGACTTACTAGATTACTTGCTGAATATCTTGTACAAGAATTACCAACTTTTACAATAATTCGAACAAACTATGTAAGTAAAAAAAAATGGCCTTATCCCAAAGCTTTCACTGATAGATTTGGAACATATCTCTTTCCTGAAGGTGTTGCAAAAGGAATACACGACGTTCAAAAACAAAATGCTACAGGAATTATTCATATAATAGGCGACAAGAAATTATCGCTATATGATCTAGCAAAAATTACTACTCCTGCAATTGAACCAATGACATTAAAAGATTATTCCGGACCACCACTTACCGTTGACATGAGTCTTGATACAGAAAGATGGAAGAAATACACATTAAAAGAAACATATGATTAATAATATTTTCAAATTACTGTGAATTCTTTTTATAAATTACTGGTTTTACAACTTCAAATAATTTTTTAGCTATTATCTCATTTCCTTTAACATTTGTGTGACCATTATCATAGAATATAGGTTCTTTTACATCATCAAATACTCCACGTAAATCGTATGTCAAACAAGTATCTGATAATTGATGTAATGGTAATTCTAATTCATTAATTGCTTTTACAGTAACTTGAGATTCAATTGATTTTGCTTTAGTTATCTCATCAAAGTATAATGTTTTATTTCCTGTTCCTAGAATAGGTTGTAAAGTTATAACTACCTTGATATTTTTCGAGTCTCCATTTTTACAAATGTCTTCCCATCTATCATGCCAATTTTGTTTCATCTGTTCTATTGAATTAATATTATAAGATATCTCCGTAGTACTCTTAAAAATAATGTAGTTTAGAACAAATGGAGTTCTGTATATTTGGAAATATTTGCTTATCATGTGATCAAAATCCGTTCGAATGTTTATTAACTCATTTTCAGGAGCTTTTCCTAAATCATTTTTGTTGATTATAGCATTATCTGCATCATTTAACCCATCATAAATAACAATCATATCTGGTTGGAATTCTAACAATGTATTTTTTATATAGTAATACTCTCTTACTGAATTTGCACCAGGTACTCCCGCATTGATAACTTCTACGTGCTTGATATCATCTGAAAAATTTCTTTCTTTATCAAATATTTTTTGTAGAAATCCTGAAATTGTATTCTCATCTGACGTAGCACCAGCTCCAAATACTGTTGAACCTCCAACTATAAAAATTCTGTATATATCTCCCTGCTTCTCTTTAGATATTTCATTTCCTCTAAAACCAAATGAATTAACATTAATTGTATCATAATGTTGATTTGGTTGAAGAATAGTTATGTTAGGTTTTTCATATACTAATTTGTTGCTATCATTACATATTTTTTCTTTTAATAACTCATCAATTGTTGCATATGATGCACTATCTAGTAATGCACATCTGGATAATTTATATTCGTATATTCTAGAACCTATTTCAATAACTGTGGCGAGAATTAAAAATAAAAATACATAAACTAAAAATTGTTTTTTGTAAGATACTCTAACGGACATAATCACTCATTTCTTTTTAATATATGATTTCCCATAATCAAATAATCCATATCCGTTTTTTTTAACATATTGTAAGCTTGTTGAGGGGTATTTACAATAGGTTCTCCTTTAACATTCATTGACGTGTTAATGACTACTGGAATCCCAGTTAATTTGTAATATTCCATTATCAAATCATAGTATAATGGATTTCCAATTTTAGATACTGTTTGCAATCTTCCTGTCCCGTCAATATGAGTAACGGCGGGAATACTTTTTGGTTTTTTTACCTGAGTAACCATCAGCATATACGGACTTGGTATGTTTAAATCAAAATACTCTGAAACAAACTCTTCAAGAATTGATGGAGCAAATGGTCTAAATGATTCTCTATGCTTTATCTTTTCATTAAGTATGTCTTTCATCTCTGAGCGCCTAGGATCTGCCAAAATACTTCTATTTCCTAATGCTCTTGGACCCCATTCCATCTTTCCTTGATACCATCCTACCACATTTCCTTCTGAGATAAGTCTTGCAGTCTTTTCTAGAAGAGATCTTGTTTCTAATGTTTGATATTGGATATTTTTTGATTCTAAGAAATCTCTGATCTCATTATTAGAATAAGATGGTCCCAAATACACATGTTCAATAATTTGTTTTGCTAATGAAGATTCAATAATTCTAGCATTGTTGTGAACAATATGGTAAAGATATTGAGCACATCCAATTGCACTACCTGCATCTCCTGGTGAAGGTGGAATGTAAATATTTTCAAATGGTCCCTCCTTTAGAATTCTGTGATTTGCTACTCCGTTAAGTGCAACTCCCCCTCCTAAACAAAGGTTCTTCATTTTTGTTTTTTTGTAAACCTGATTCACCATTTTTAATAAAATCTCCTCAAGTACTTTTTGACAACTTGCTCCAATATCATAATGAATTTGTTCTGTTTTCTCATTTTCTTTTCTAGGTTTGATTCCAAATAGTTCTGAAAATTTCTCCCTTGTCATAACTCTGTCATAAGTGAACGCAAAATAATCCATATTCAGATGCATGCTTCCATCATCTTTCACATCAATAAGATTCTCTAGAATAAGATCATAATATTTTGGCTTTCCATATGATGCAAGTCCCATTAGCTTGTATTCTCCTTCATTAATCTGAAATCCCAAAAAATATGTAAAAGCTGAATAAAACAAGCCTAAGGAATGTGGCCATCGTATATCATGTGTTAATTTTATTCTATTCTCGGTTCCACTTCCAAATGAAGTTGTACTCCATTCTCCAACTCCATCAACTGTGAGAATTGCTGCTTCATTAAAAGGAGATGTGAAGAAAGCATATGCTGAATGTGACATGTGATGTTCTGGGAAAATAATTTTACCACTAAACCCCTTGAGCACTTTTTTAATCTCGTTTTTTACCCATAATCTCTTATGAAGCCATTTTGGAATAGTGTCAAGAAAACTGTAAAATCCTCTTGGTGCAACTGCTATATAGTTATCAAGCAATCTTTCAAATTTCAAAATCGGTTTATCATAAAATGCAATAGAATCAATCTGAGATGGTGCTATTCCAGCATCTCTAAGGCACCATTCAATTGCTAAATTGGGAAATCCATCATCAAATTTTCTTCTAGAAAATCTCTCTTCTTCGACCGCTGCTATAACATGTCCATCTTTGATAAGAGCTGCAGCAGAATCATGATAATAACACGATATACCTAGGTTATACATTTTTAATATTGTTTAAAAATTCTGGATGTTTTTAGTTGTTCTGATTCTAACCAGTAACTATCATTTTGTTTTTGTAATCGTAATAAATCAATTTTTAATATTCTAAATATTATTCCATATAAAGAAAATAGGCATGTAAACAATATGCCTAAAAAAATTTTTGTATTGATTATAGCAATTACATCAAGTATCTTTGATAACTTTCTTGCAAATATTTGTGTAATGATAATTATTCCAAATATGAAAATTATCATAGTTTGGAGTGAAAACATGTTTAATGAATGTGTAATAATAAAAAACCAAAATGATACTCCTGCACTTACTGCTAAAGATTTGAATCTTGGCGATGATAATTCCATTTAAATCGGATAAATGAAGGCCACTAATCCACTTTGAGCAAGTGCAGTAACTCCAATTAGAGTGATTAATAATAATATGATGGGAAACATGTGGAATTTTTTTTTGTTAATAAATAATTCAAAGATTTCTTTAACTGTATTGAATAATACCATACTCTTTTCTTTATATAGGTATTAATTAACTAATCCTTAACTTTTGATTAATATTATATTGCAATATTTCTATAACATGAAAAAATTAAATATTATGTTTCTTGGTTCTCATATGACAAATTCAAGTGGTGGAACAAAATTTATCTTTAATTTAGTAAATGAATTATCAAAACATCATAATGTGGTAGTATATCTACAAAAACCCCCAACAGTTTTCAATAACGAATTCAAAAGTTCTGGAATTAAAGTTATTTCAATGAGCGATTGTTCTACTGGAGATATGAAATTTTGGTTAACATTTTCATCTCAAATCAATAAACAAAAGTCATTTTTAAAAAAAGAAGCAGATATGTTTGATGTTGTTGTATCTATAATTTTCCCTATGAATATACTGGGTAATTCAATTAATTTACCTCATCTTCAACACTGCTTTCAACCGTTTGGATATTTTTGGGATACTATCTTAATTAAAAAACTTCCAGTAACGCAAAGATTTTTTCTTTTTGTTATGAAAAAACTTTATGGCAAATTAGATATCGAATATACTAAAAAATCTGATATTGTTTCTACTCCTACAAAAGAAGTATCTGATTATGTTAAAGAATTTTATGGTAAAGAGTCAATTCCTGTATCTGCCGGTGTTGATTCAATTTTTAAACCTACTATAGATCATGAACTCGTACAAAAATACAAAAATTGTAAAATTATAATTCATAGTACAGACTGGACATTTACAAAAAATACTAACTGGCTTATTAATCAGTTTCAAGAAATTTCTAAACAAATAAAAAATATAAAATTACTAATTACTGAAGTTAAAAGTACTGGTTCAGAGCGAGATTTAGCTCTTCAAAAAATTAAAAAATATAATTTGGATATAGAACTTTGTGGACTTGTACCTGAAAAACTTTTGCCATCTTACTATTCAATAGCAGATGTTGGAGTTTATTCTGGTGTAGCGTTTAAAAATTCTGCAGCTAGTTTATGGGTTTTGGAATGCATGGCATGTGGAACTCCCGTAGTAAGAACAAATAATACAAATTCTGAAGTCACACATGGAGAATCAGGATTTCTTTTTGATATAAAAAAACCTCTAGATTTTCAAAATTATGTAATAAAATTATTGAATGATGATAAACTACGAGATAAGTTTGGTCAAAATGCAACAGAATTCATCTCAAACCATAGATCATGGACTCAAATTGCCAATTTATTTGAAGAAAATTGTCGTCATGCAATACAACTTCATAAATCGTTTTGATGTTGATATGAAATACTAATCAACCAACGAATGTAAAATATTATTTTATCTGTTATTTAGAACATTAATGACATAATCAACCTCGTCATCAGTCATTGAATTATAAATTGGAATTGTAAATGCTGTTTTAAAAATTTTTGATGCATTTTCACAATTGATATTTTTTAATTCTGGATAACATGGTTGATTGTTTATCGGCAACCATAATTTTCTACAGTCAATTCCTTTATTACAACTCTTCTTAAGAATTTCATCTCTTTGTGCTGCATTTTTTGCTATGCCAAAAAATAACATGTAGGAATGTTTAGACACATAAGATGGGATATCTTGAAATTCTAAATTAGTTAGGTTTTGTCTATATTTTTTAGCAATTTGATTACGTCGCAGTATGAATTTATCAATTTTCTTTAATTGTTCAACCCCCATAGCTGATTGTAAATCCGTAATACGAAAATTCGAACCAATTACTTCATGAACGTATTTCTCTTTTCTACTACTTCCATGATCTCTGAATTGTTTTATTCTGCCAAGAATTTTTTCATCATGAGTTGTTATGCATCCTCCTTCTATCGTTGTAATTGCTTTTGCTATATGAAAACTAAATGTTGTTGTATGCTTAAAAGAACCAACTTTAGATTTTTTGTATTCTGAACCTAGTGCTTCTGCAGCATCCTCAATCAAAATAAATTTGTAACGTGTTGCTAATTCAGAAAATTCATCAATGTTTATAGGTAAACCTGCTACATCAACAACAATAGCAGCTTTGATCTTATTTTTTTTGACGTATTTTTCTAGTTTCTCTATATCCATATTCAAAGTATTTGGATTGATATCTATAGGTACAACATCAATTCCGAAGATTTTTGCAGCCGATGCTGTTGCAATAAAAGTAAAAGATGGAATTGCAATTCTGTCTCCGTGTTTGATATTGTGAGCCATCAATGAACACATAAGTGCAGATGTTCCATTGTTTACCACAGCTACATTAGATGATAAATAATTAGATAAGTTGGATTCAAATTTCTCAGTAACTTTGCCTTGACTAAGCCACCCACTGTTCAAAATTTTTAAAACTGCTTCTTTTTCTTCCTTACCTATAGCAGGTTTACTCATAGGAATTTTAAAATTTGTTTTCATTTTGTTATTATCGTTTTCCTCATTCAAAAATCCTTTGAATATTGATCATGCATTTCTTTTTCTAATTTTAGTCTAGTCTGATTTGATATTGTCTTGATTTTTTTTATTGGTACTCCTGCATAAAGAGTCCATTCATCACAAATTCCTTTCACTAAGCTTAATGCACCTATTATTGTACCTTTTTTTAGAAATGATGATGGTAATAATACACTATGTGCACCAACCAAAGAATGATCATCTAATACGATTGAGCCTTTCTCAGTAAATTGAAATTTCTCTGGAGCTGTAGGTGAACTAATACCTTTTCCACTAGAATAATCCTCGTTATTTGTATACATGCTTACTCGAGATGAAATTGCAGCAAAATTTCCTATTTTTATTCCATATTTTCCTGAAATCAAACCAAAAGCCCCTATGTGAACAAAATTTCCAATTTGCACATCACCAGTAATAACACAAAAATCATCTATCCTTATATTATTACCTAAAACTGTTCTTTCAGGATTGTAAATTCGTGTGTCTTTGCTAATTAGTACATTATTACCATATTTTTTAAGACCAAGCGATTTTAATTCGCCATCGTTGTAATAACCTACTGGCATATCTATTTAGAATTTAACTTTTTAATATCCCTTGTTAAAAATTTGGATTCATTTGGATATAATGGTGCATCCCATGGAAATGATTTTCCGTCTAGATACATTTTCCATCTTCTGATGTCTTCTTCTACCATGATTTTGATTAACTTGCTGAAAGTAATTTTCGGTTTCCATCGTAACATCTTTTCAGCTTTTTGAAAATCACCTTTCAAATAATTTACTTCCAATGGTCTAAAGAATCGTTTATCAATTTTTACATATTTTTTCCAATTAAGCCCTGCAATATCAAAAGCTTCCTTAACAAATTCTTCAACAGTATGAGTTTCCCCTGTAGCAATTACAAAAATATCTGGATTATTTAATTGCATTATCTTGTGAATTACTTCCATGTACTCTGGTGCATATCCCCAATCTCGTTGAGATTTTAAATTACCCAGTGTCAGATATTTTCTAAGCCCAAGAGAAATTTCTGCAACGCCATTTGTAACTTTTCTAGATACAAATTCAAGACCTCTTAATGGTGATTCATGATTAAACAGAATTCCTGTAACTGCATACATATCATATGCTTCACGATAAATATTTGTCATCTCATGTGCATATAATTTAGCAGCCGCGTATGGACTAGCAGGCGCAAATGGTGTATTTTCATTTTGAACTTCTTTTTTAGAATTTCCATACATTTCACTACTTGAAGCTTGATAAAATTTTATTTTTGGATTAATTGTTCTTATTGAATCTAAAATCTTTGTGACTGCCAATCCTGTAATCTCTGCGTTTCCTATAGGTTGTTCAAATGCAGTACTGACAAAACTTTGTGCAGCTAAATTATAAACCTCATCAGGTTTTGAAATTTTTAATGCCTCTAATAATGAGCCCATGTCTAACAGATCTGCTGGAATAAGATGGATTTGAGAATAAATTCCCAAATTTTGTAATCGCCAAAAGTTAGGTGTTGATAGACGCCTAAAAGTACCATACACTTTATAGCCTTTTTTTAAAAGTAATTGTGCAAGATAAGCACCATCTTGGCCTGTTACTCCAGTAATCAATGCTTTTTTCATATTTTCTTCTCTTACTCTAAAACATTCGTGTTAATATGAATTAAGTTTGGGTTTTGATTTTGAAACATTATCTACAATTACAAAATACACTGCATGGATAATTGCAGATATTACCAATGATATTGCAGCCCCATTTACTCCCCATGCTTCTCCAAGAATAATCAATGTTGGAATTTGTACTGCTAAATATATGCCAGAACCAACTATGATAAATTTGTTTTTTGTGAGTCCAAGATATTTTGATACATAGGTAGAATTTATGGTATAAAAAACAATGGAAATGCTCATAATTTGAATAACCTCTATTGCTTCTGTAAAATTAGGAAATAGTTTTGGTACTATAATAGGTGAAAAAATAATGGTACACACAGAAATAATAACTGAAACCACAATCATGATTTTTTTAATTGATGTAGTGGAATCTCCAGATGCTTCATTTGGAAGAATGTATTGATAAAAAATTCCTGGTATGATATTTAGGAGAGCCAAAAACTGCAATCCTAATGCATAATTCCCTAATAATCCAAATCCAAGAAATGGAGCTATTATGATTTTGTCCAATGATCCATTAAATGCATTTGACAGATCCAAGAGATAGTTATTAATGATAAATGTACGTTTCTCTTTTAAAATTACAAAATTTATTTTTTCTTTTCTGAATGTTCTTATAACAATATAGACAAATGGTAAAAATGAAATTGCCATCCCCAAAATTATTCCGATTAATCCCACTACATTATAAAATATAATTGCTAAAACTACAAGTAAGCACTTTTGAACAATGATAAATTTTGCATATTGAGAATAAAGTTTCTGTCCGATGATTTCTGAAGTAATTAATGTAAACAAAACATAACCAATAACGTATAAGCTAATTTCTGATTCTTTAAGAACAAAGTATAGAACTAATGCTGTAATGGTTGATGATGTTGTTCCAATAAAATAAGCAATTGATTGGATTTTGATACCTTTTGCACGATAAATTAGCATAGTGTTCGACATTCCAACTAGTGAAATTGTTGAGGCAATAACTCCTATGGAAATTAAGTAACTGATTTTTCCATATTCTTCAGTTCCTAATATTGATGCCAAATATATCCAAAAAAGTCCCCCAATTCCACTTGAAATAATAGTAGAAATACCCAGAACTGATATCTCTCTAAACTTTCTATTGTTTTTTATATTGTTAACAAAGTCATCCATGTTAATCTTTAATGCTAATCCGTCTTCTTAATATTCGAATAAAACTTAATGAAAGAGAGATAAAACCAATACAATTTAATCTAATAAAAAATATCATATTTTTTAAAAATAGTTTTACTCCAAGATTTTTTCTGCACCATGTTGTAAATGACATATATGGAAAAACTAATCCAAAGAAACTTTGATTTGTTGTTCTAGCAACTCCAATCATGCCACTTCTAGATTCTCCTCCATCAAAAACATACATCAAAACATCATCAATTACAAAAAAATCTCCATATTTTAAAACACTCAAACTATATGCAGTATCAAATCCAATAAACGATTTTTCTATAATACATTTTTCTAACACTTCCCTTCTATAAAACCCGTAAAAAATTTGATTATGTCTACAATTTTTTATAAATAAAGATATTTTTGATTCATAATTTCCAGAAACTGGAAAAGTATCCATGTATGAGAAATTAGTTTTAATTCGCTTTTCTAATTTTGTAAAAAATGAATCTTTTTCATTAATATTTAGCCAATCAGTAAAATCACCAAACATCTTAATTTTACTAGTACTACAAACAATTTTGTTCATAGAATCCAAAATGGCAACATTCTTCTCCAAAAATTTTGGATGTAATAGATCATCAACTGCAACCCACAAAAAATATTTACCTTGGGCTTTCTTTAAAACAAAATTAAAATTCCAGACAGGACCCATATTCTTTTCCTGATTAATACATTGTATCCTAGAATCCTTTCTTGCAAATTCATCACATATCTCAAATGTTGAATCAGTTGAGCAATTATCTGAAATTATTAATTCAAAATCAGAAAATGTTTGTTCTAGCAAATTTTCTATTCTTTTTTTAATGAATTTCTCTCCATTGTATACTGGAAGACCTATTGATACTTTAGGAATCATATTTTCATTCATAATGTTGTTATTTTATAACATGTATGTTTAGGTTTATGTTATAATATTCAAAAATATTCTACCCAATTCGATTCATCTTTATATTGATTTTTGATTGTGTCTTTGATTAATTTGAAGGAAAAATTACTGATCATAGGTGGAAGTGGGTTAGTAGGTAGTACAATAATAAGTAATATTCATAATTATTATGATATTAAATTTACTTATAATAAAAATAGATTTGTCTATCCAGATACTGAATCATTTGAAGTTGATCTATTAAATGATAAAAATATAATAGCAAATATTTTAGAAAAATTTAAACCAAAATATGTTATACATACAGCAGCACACCCGAGTGTTGATCTTTGTGAAACCAATTCTTCTTTAGCAAATAAATTACATATTGATGTAACATGCAATATTGCAAAAATATGTAATAATATAAATTCAAAATTGGTTTATTTCTCAACTGATGCAGTTTTTGATGGACATATTAAAAAAAAATACATCGAATCCGATTTACCAAACCCAGTTAATCATTATGGGAAAACAAAACTTGATGCAGAAAAAATAATCTTAAATGAATCTAAAGATAATGTGGTGTTACGAACAGCAGTGATTTATGGTTGGCATAAAAAATCGAGATTTACAAATTGGATTATTGATTCATTAAAAGAAAAAAAATCAGTAGATCCACATGTCGATCAATTCAATACTCCTACTCTTGTAGATGATCTGTCTAAGGCAGTTATGCAGATTCTTTTAATGAATATTTCTGGTCTTTTTCATGCAACAGGAAAAACATGTGTAAGTAGGTCTGAATTTGCTTATTTTATTGCAGAGATATTTAATTTTGACAAAAGTCTAATTAAACCAGTCACTTCTATAGAAAAAAAACAGGATGCACCAAGACCAAAGTTCACATGTCTTGATTCTACTCTTTTAGAAACTAAGATTGGTTTTCAATTTCATGATATTGATTCTGGTATTAGATATATTAAGAAAAAATCACAAAATTCTTAAACTGAGTTTTTACTTTTAATTTAATGCTGGTGGGAATTGCTCCTGTAAGAATTAGCTTTGCAGGCGGTGGTACTGATATGCCAGAATATTTTATAGAAAACGAAGGAAATGTTGTATCAACTGCTATAAACAAATTCACTTATTCAATAATTCAACCAAGACATGATGATTCATTTCAAGCATTTTCTCCGGACTTTCAAAAACATTATAAACCCACTTCCTTTAACAATATTGCAATTGAAGATGGAACTGAAATTGCGTCTTCAGTAATAAAATATTTTAAATACAAAAATGGATTAAATGTGATTCTCTTTAGTGATGTTACAGCGGGTTCTGGATTAGGAGCATCCAGCTCACTAGCTGTGAATCTTGTAAATACAATTTCACATATAAAAAATCAACATTGGTCAAAGCAAAAAATCGCTGAAACCTCATTTCATATTGGTAGAAAAATATTACATTGGCCAATAGGAAAACAAGATGAATACATTTCTGCGTTTGGAGGTTTTAATTTTATAAAATTTAATAAAAAAAGGATCTCTGTCATTCCCATTAAACTAAAAAAACATTCTCAAGAAAAATTAGAGCGGAATTTACTCTTATTCTCTTTGGGATATGTAAGAAACAATGAAAAAATCTTAACTAGACAAATTGATCGAATTAAACAAAAAAATTCAACTACTATGGATTCTTTAGATTATGTAAAGGATCTTGCAATTCAAATGTATAATTCTCTGAAAAAAAATGATCTTACTACATTTGGTTCACTTCTACATGAGGGTTGGATGACTAAACAGAAATTCACTTCTGGAATCAGCAATCCTCAAATTGATAAAATCTATCAAAAAGCTCTTGATAGTGGTGCAATTGGAGGAAAAATTACAGGAGCTGGAGGTGGAGGCCACATGTTATTTTATTGTGAATCATCAAGACAGAAAAATGTTATTAAAGAAATGTCAAAGCTAGGACTACGTCACATACCATTTAATTTTTATTTTAATGGTCCTCGTGTATTTAATTCATCTTTACAAAAATAATGTTGATTTCTCTCTAATTTGGATTAATCAACATATGGTTTGGTATTTAATTATCAAATTTAATATGGAATATTCTTTTAATGGAAATATCAAATGACAAAAAAAATTAATAACTGTCCTATTTGTAAATCTAAAAAACTATTCAAGTTTCTTGAAAGATATAATGTGCCAGTACATGAAAATCGTATTTATAAACAACGTGACTTAGCCTTAAAAATCAATAGGGGTATAATTTCTTTGGTTTGCTGTCAAAATTGTGGATTTATTTTTAATCAAACTTTTGAATTAGAAAAACTTGATTATAGTATAAATTATAAAAACTCTCAAATTCATTCTTCATTTTTTAACAATTATATCTCAAATCTTGTTAATCATCTACAGAAAAAAATAAAAAATTCAAATATTCTTGAGATTGGATGTGGCGATGGTTATTTTCTAAAAAAACTTGTTAATAAAAAAAACAATAATTTTGGAATAGGATATGATCCAAGCTACACCGGTTCATTAATAATAAAAGATCGTCTCCATTTCATTCCTAAATTTTTCACTTCGAAACACATTTCAATTAATCCAGATATAATTATCTCAAGACATGTAATTGAACATGTTCCAGATGTAATTTCATTTTTAACTGAGATTAGAAATACATCAAAAAAATCAATGGTTTTTCTTGAAACACCTACTGCTGAATGGTCTTTACTAAACAAACAAATTTGGGATTTCACATACGAACATTGTTCGTTATTTACTAGCTCATCTATTACTAATGCTTTAAAAGTTACAGGCTTCAAATGTGTAAATATTAAAAAAGTTTTTAATGAACAATATATTTTTGTTGAAGCAACACCATATTCGAAATTTAATTCAAAAAAATGTTATAAATTTAATTCAAAAAAAATAGTTGAAATTACTAAAGATTTTCTTGTTGCTAAGAAAATTCTCATCAATAATATTAAATCACAATTAAACACTTTGTCAAAATCTAAAATTGCTATCTGGGGAGCTGCTGGTAAAGGTGTAAACTTTGTAAATATGTTTGATCCTAAACATGAAATTATTGATTGTTTGATTGATATGAATCCTGATAAACTGAATCAATATGTGCCAGGTACTGGACATAAAATTGTTGATTATTCTCAAATAGAAAAAAGAAAAATTAAATTTATTTTAGTTATGAATCCAAACTATTATAGAGAAATTGAGAGTCTTTTAACTAGTAAGAATATAAAAGTCGATTTGATAAAAATTTAATATAAAATCATATAGGAGACATGTTGATTAACAGAAATGTTGTTTAATTCTGAAATAGAATCTTTTTTAAAAGAACAAAATTATTGTCTTGAAAAAATCATACAGAAACCAAATGATATTGAAAAAATCTGTAATATTTTGTTAAATACACGTAATAAAGGAAAGAAAATATTCACTATGGGCAATGGCGGTTCTGGTTCTACTGCATCTCATTTTGTTTCTGATTTGTTAAAAACCGCATTAACAAAAAATGATAAACGATTTTCAGCATTTTCATTAGTTGATAATAGTCCAGTAATTTTAGCGTGGTCCAATGATGCTTCTTATTCAGATATATTTATTGAACAATTAAAAAATCATTTAACTAAAAATGATGTAGTGATAGGATTTAGTGGAAGTGGAAATTCTAAAAATGTGCTTCGTGCATTAGATTTTGCCAAAAAAAACAATGCAATTTGTATTGGTTTTACTGGAGAATCTGGTGGTTTGATGAAAAAGAAATGTGATGTTTGTTTCTGTGTCCCAAGTAAAAATATGTTGACCATTGAATCCATGCATGTATTATTATGCCACTGTATTACTGCATCCATAAGAAATCTTGGTACTCCTATATTCAAATATGAATAAAACTAAAGCAATTTTTCTTGATAGAGATGGTGTGTTAAATAAAAATCGTGACGATTATGTAAAATCTATAGACGAACTTGAAATCTTTTCTGATATAATATCACCACTAAAAAAACTTCAAAAAGAATTTTTACTCCTAGTAATAACAAATCAGTCAGCTATTAACAGAGGATTTACAACTCATCAAAAAATTAACGACATACATAATGCCCTAGAAAATTATCTTGTAAACCACGATGTATTTATTAAAAAATTTTATTATTGTCCACATAGACCAGATGAAAATTGTGCTTGTCGTAAACCTAAACCAGGATTGTTAAATACTGCAATTAAAGAATTTGATATTGAACCCAAACTTAGCTGGGTTATTGGTGACAATGATTCTGACATGGAAGCAGGAAAATCTGTTGGTTGCTCAACAATTAAAATTGATAATAATATAACTTTAGAATTTGCTGTAGAAAAAATATTACAACTCATATCATCAAATTCTGAGAAAGGTCAAAATACATGTTAAATATACCTCGATCAATTGAAAAATAAAACTATCTTAGTCACAGGTGGAGCAGGTTATGTGGGCTCAGTTCTTATTCCATATCTAATAAAAGATGGGCATAATGTCAAATGTCTTGATAGATTTTTTTTTGGAATGGATTTTCTAAAACAATTTAAATCTAATATTGAGCTCATTCGTGATGATATACGGTGGTTTGATCCAAAAATTCTCAGCGATGTTGACATTGTCTTTGATCTAGCTGCGCTTTCAAATGATCCTGTAGGTGAATTAAACCCAGAAAAAACTTTTGAAATTAATTCTGAGGGAAGATCACGTGTATCAAGATTAAGCAAAGACATGGGAGTTCCACAATATGTTTTGGCATCTAGTGCAAGTGTTTATGGTCAACAAGAGCATATTATAAATGAAAATTCAGAAGTGAATCCACTTACTGCATATTCAAAAGCCAATAGGATGGCAGAAATTTCAGCACTTTCTCTCAATGACGATCAGTTTTGTACCACCGTTTTACGATTCTCTAGTATTTATGGTCTATCTCCAAGAATGAGATTTGATCTTGCAGTTAACAGTATAGTTCTAGATCTTTTCAATACTGGCAAAATTGTAGTATATGGGAAAAATAACAAAAGACCATTCTTACATATCAAAGATGCTGTTCTTGCGTATCAAACAATTATTACATCAAATAAGAAAAAAATTGGTGGTCAAATATTTAATGTAGGTTCTGATGATCAAAATTATTCAATTTATGAACTTGCCAAAGAATCCGGAGATGCAATAATGGATAATTATACACTAGAAGCACAAGATACTAAAGATAATAGATCTTATGTAGCATCATTTTCAAAAATTAAAAATGAATTAGGTTTTATTCCTAAATTAAAAGTTAAAGATGGTGCAAGAGAAATTTATGATGCATTAAAAAATCATGAACTAGAGTTTTCTATAAAACATATTACTTTAAAATGGTACAACCATATACTTTCTGATAAAAAACTCTCAGAAGAATTAAGCATCAATGGAAAAATCCTATAATTAATCATTAAATAAATCAAATGATAAATCTTTTTTTGATATGATCGATACATCTAACGGCCATTTAAATTTGAATGTGAGATCATCAAATTTTATCCCTCTTGAAAACTCTGGCATAAATTTTTGTGACATCAGATATACTAATTCTGTATTGTCCTCTAATGTCTGCATTCCTAATCCAAATCCTTCTGGAACATATAATAATTTAGAATCATTTTGATTCAATTCTATTGCTCTCCACTGCTTAAATGTATTTGAAGTAGGTCTCAAATCAACAAGTATCTCATAAACTCTTCCTTTTGTACAGCGAATTATTTTAACTTCTTCATATGGATAGGCTTGATAATGTATACCACGTAATGTTCCTTTTTTTGTATTAAATGAAATATTGCATTGAATTATTTTCGTAGATAGATTCATTTTTTTAAAAGTATCTTCATCCCAAATTCTTCCAAAAAATCCACGTTCATCTTCGATTTTTTCAATCTCTATGATATAGGCTCCTTTTAATTCCATTTCAAAAAATTTCAAAATACCTCCATCTCCGGAAAAAACACTACAAATTTACCCCCCCACTCTCTAATTATTTTCATCTGTTCTTTTATCTCATCCTTTAGATTCCAAGCTAGAATCACTACATAATCTGGTTTTGTCTCTAAAATTTTATTTGGATGGTAAATTGGAATGTGACTTCCTGGCATATACAATCCTTGTTTATGAGGACTAATATCCACAACATAATGAATTGATTCTAATCCGATTTCACAATAATTCAGAAATGTATTTCCTTTTGCTGCAGCTCCATACGCCACTACTTTTTTCTCCCCATTTTTGGCATCATCAAAAAATTTTTTTATTAAATGTTTTTTTACAATAATTTTTTGTTGAAATTTTTCATAGGTTGATACGCTGTCCATATCGTTGTTCTTCTCATCATTAATTTTTTGAGCAACTGAACTTTCTATTTTAATGGATTCATTTTCTACATGTTTAATATATAATCTTAGAGAACCTCCATGCACATCAAATTCTTCTACATCAAAAATTGTTAATCCATAATGAGTGAATATTTTATTAAGTGTTAATAATGAAAAATATGAAAAATGTTCATGATATATTGAATCAAATTTTATATCTTGCATCAATCTTAAAAGATATGCCGAAAACTGAATAATTAGCACTCCTTCTTTTTTTAACAACAGTTTTAGTCCTTCTATAAAATCATTCAATTTTGGTGTATGTGGTAAAACATTAAATGCAATTAATAAATCCGCCCTCGTTCCATCCTGTACTAATTCTTTAGCAGTTTGGCTACCAAAGAATTTTGTTATTGTTAAAATCCCTTTTTGATTTGCCACTTTTGATATGTTTTCTGCTGGTTCAATTCCGAGAACAGGTATTTTATATGATTTAAAAAATTGTAACAAGTAGCCATCATTGCTTGCAATCTCTATTATCTGATTTTTCTCATTTAAAGAAAATTTTCTAATTGTATTTTCTGAAAAGTCTTTGATGAACTGTAACCATGAACTAGAATATGATGAAAAATATGCATAATTTGTAAATATCTTAGAAGGGTTTTCAAATTCATCTACCTGAACCAGAAAACAGTTTTTACACACATATGCACATAATGGATAATACCTTTCCATTTGTTCCAAATCTTTAAAATTAAGATAAGAATTTGCAAAAGGAGTTTGTTTTAGATCTGCAAAAACAGTATCGAGTTCTATTTTACAAAATCTGCATTTCATTTCCATATTTTCCAAGGGGCATTTCCAGAATTCCACAAATTGTTTAAAAAATCTCTCTCACTGATAGTGTCCATCGGTTGATAGAATCCATAGTGTTTGTATGCATAAAGTTTTTTATTTTTTACAAGTGTTTCAAGCGGTTCCTTTTCCCATATTGTTTCATCTCCCTGTATCAATTGAAATATAGATGGTTCCAAAACAAAATATCCGCCATTAATCCAATCATCTCTAACTGGTTTTTCTTTAAATTCTTCTACCCTGTCATTGTTGATAATTAATACTCCGTATTTTTCAGGAGGTCTACAGGCTGTTACAGTGCAAGTTGCATTATTTTTTTTATGGAATTCTTCTAATTTTGTTATATCTAAATCATTTAGAGTGTCTCCATATGTAAAATGAAATGTATCATTACCAATTAATTTTTTAACTTGTTTTAGTCTTCCACCAGTCATGGTATTAATTCCAGTGTCTACTAATGTAACTTTCCAATTTCCTGAGTCAGTATCAATTGTTAATTTTACATAATCATTGGCTTGAAAAATTTCTATGATTTCAAACTCTTTTAGAAAATAGTTTTTTATTATTTCTGATTTGTAGCCACAACAAATAATGAAATCACTGATTCCATACATTGAATATTTTTTCATTATGTGCCATAAGATAGGTTTCTGTCCTATCAGTATCATGGGCTTGGGTTTGTCTCTAGTTTCTTCACTAATTCGAGTTCCAAAACCACCAGCTAAGATAACTAATTTCATAATTATAATTCTAGGATTTTGATATGTTTAAAAAATATACTCATTATAGCTGTTTATATCTAAATTCTTCTCACAAAAGTATTAACATTAAATACAATACATCTAAACTCAGTCATGGTAGATTCTCTTGTCTTTATAGATTCTAGCACATCTGATTTTAATCGTAATGAACGTCCTTCTGACTCTAAAATAATCTCATTTGATGCACAATCACATGAGCTATTAAATATCAATAAAACTCCTCATGATTTTGTTGAAAATTATCTTCATTATGATTCTGCAAAAATTGATAAACTTTGCTTAAGTTTGTCAAAAACTTGGTATGAAGATAATGTAACTCAAGATTTTGTTTACGATGACATCAATCTAGGCTCGATGATGGGATTTCAAATACACTTGTTTCTTTTACAACATCTCAAGAAAATTATAGGAATAAAAAATATTATTTCCACAGAAAAACCAAAATCAATAAAGTCTTCTAACTATTTAAATGAGATATGTTTGTTTTTTGATTCTGAAAATTTAATTAAAAAATCAAAACTTGAATCTCTTCAAAGAAATTTACAAAAAGAAGACAAGGTATATCTTCCAATAAACTTTGGAAATAAATCCATAAACCTGTCATTTTCACGTTCAACAGCTCTCACGGTAGCTAAATTAGCCGAATCCATGTTTAACAATCTACTTAAAATAAAATTTGACTCATCTAAATATCAAGATAGTAATTTTTTATTTTTAGATATATCTCCAAAACCATATGATGTTTTATTAGAAACTATTTCTACAAAATCAAATAAAATATTATTAAATGATCAGGGTGTTACTTCTTGGAACTTAAAAAATTCATTAATATTAAAAAATTCAAATTCTAAAATCTCAAGTATTTATAAATTTAATACTGAAGAAACACTACGAAAAATTACTTTATCGCAATCAAAAATTGGGAAGTATCTTGACAATTTGTTACATCAAATTGATTTTAATATTTTTTCATATGATGGTATAAATTTTTGGAATCTGATCAAATCTGATTTTATTAAACTATGCAAAAAGAATTTCTTTGATGCGATTTATGACATTGAATCATCTTATTGTTTTTTTTCTAATATGAACATAAAATCTATTGTTTTATTATATGCTCTCAATGTTTATGAGCAATCAATATTACATGTTGCAAAAAAATTTGGTATTCCATGTATACGGTTACAACATGGATTAGATCCTTTTACAAGTTATTGGGCCAAATACTTGGAGTTAGCATATCCTTCTCACCAAGATTATCTTTATCATGGATTATGGAGTAAATTTGACAAACAATTTCTTACTGATTATGGAGTGATTGCTCCTGATAAATCAGTTTTAATTGGAAATCCACGTTATGATAAACTCCTTCAATTAAAACAATCATCTAATAATGGTACTCTCTTATTAGCATCTAGTTTTATTTATACTGGGTTTGATTTGTCTGGATATGATGTTTTAGAATTAGAAAACCATAAAAAAATCTTTGAAGAATCTTGTAGAATTTTGAATAATATTAAAGATAAAAAATTAATTATAAAACTTCATCCAGGTGTAATCCCAACTTATGACATTCAAAAAATTGTTAATGAAATCAATTCCACTATTCCGATATTTAAAACTCAATATATTTCTGATTTATTGGAGAACTGTGAAATTCTTATCAATATGGGATTCTCAACAATTCTTTTGGAAGCTATGATGCTTGGAAAGCCAACAATCACTATCATGACTAATCCAAATTGGTTTAAAGATGACATATTGATCAAAAATCGTATAACTATTCCTGTATATGGATCTCAAGAATTAAAATCTACAATTGATTCTATTTTAAATGATAAAGTCTTTAAAGAAAATATTATTCAAAATGGATACAATTTTGTTAATTCATATCTTGAAAATCCTGGAAATGCATCTCTTGCTCTAAGCAGATTCTTAAATGATAAAATAATCTCTGGAAAATAAGTTACTAATTATTTTTTTGTATACTGTTGCTTGATAATCCACATGTTTTTGTTCTGTATTGCAATTTTCTCTTCTTCTTTTGTCATTAAAATCTCTTCAATTTTCTCTCCTTTTCTTAATCCTATAATTAATTGCTTTTTGGAATACTTGTTTGCAAGTTCTTTAATATTAAATTTTTTCATTTTAGGAATAAATATTTCACCTTGATCAACAAGTGGAAGACAATTCAAAATAAATTCAACTGCCTCTTCTATATGAAAGAAATATCTATTCATACTGGAATCAGTAATTGAAATCGCTTTATTCTCTTTAATCTGATTTTCCCAAACCTCAAATACGTTTCCTTTAGATTC
>SXGR01040766.1_pt1 | contig 21755 bp, 22 predicted proteins | sample 3174711 | NCBI WGS metagenome assembly SXGR01 (sample SAMN11356860, study PRJNA531348) | freshwater metagenome | isolation source: freshwater sample F1-60 | place: China: Fuxian Lake, Yuxi | collected 2017-12-25 | reverse complement strand
GCGCGTGGCCTCCGGGGGGGAACTTTCGCGCATCATGCTGGCGCTGAAAACCGTGCTGGCCGAGATGGATCAGGTGCCGGTTCTGGTCTTTGACGAAGTCGATACAGGCGTAGGCGGGGCGGTGGCCGCGGCCATGGGGACGAGATTGCGGAAGCTCGGCTCGTTCCATCAAGTGTTTTGCATCACCCATCTTCCGCAGGTCGCCTCCCAGGCGGAACATCATTTGCTGGTGGAGAAGGGGCAGGAGAGTCAGCGGACCTCCACATCGGTCCGAGTACTGACAGGGATGGGGCAGGAAGAGGAAATCGCCAGAATGTTGGGCGGGCTGACCATCACCAAAAAGGTGCGCGAAACGGCGGCGGAGCTCATTGCGGGGGCGAAGGCGAAGCGGCCCAAATGACCTAGGGGCTGGCGCGGAAGGCTGGAGTGGCGGTGATCGCCATGGCAGGCAGGGCACTCTTATTTTCCTGGACTGTCTGCACAAAGTGCTCTGTCAGTGTTGGCTTGAAGTGGGTGCCTGCATGGGCGCGCAGCCGTTGGCAGTTCTCCTCTGAGGAGATGGCGGTGAATCAATGAGCTCGAGCGGTTGCGAAGTCAGGAGGCCTGCTCGATTTACCGTGAGGCTGGTACCGGTGTGAGTCGGTTCCATTGGTAGGTCCCGCCATGCTCACGAGGGGGGATATTTTTCTGGCTTCCGACTCGTGAATACCACCACCGGCCTTTAGCTCGCGTGCCGTCTTCTGCGAGCAAGATTTCAAAGCCCCCTTCACGATCATTGCCGGTTTGTTGCCAGGTACCTTGCCAGAGACGGTCGGCATATTTCGTGGTGGTGAATCGTCCGCCCTGTTGGCTATAGGGGCCGTTGCCGGCTTTGTCGAGGGTGGCCTTGTAGCGTTTATCGTCTTCGACTTCGAGAATTTCCCATTCCCCGCTTAGGTCCGGTATAGACGAGGGTTGCGCAGCATTGATCAGCTGTGGCGGAGAAGCGATGCGGCGCCGCTCAAACGCGGGCCATTCCCGAGACGGCTCTCTGCCGCTGGTGTAGCCGGAGGCGTCTGTGCCCTGTGCTCGATCCATTGCGGCGGCGGCTTGAATCGTGGCGAAGGCGAAGAGGAGACTGAATATAATGTGGGACATGAAAGCCTCTTGAGGAGGTGTTTGGAAATTTAAGCTATCGAGTCAGGTTGCTCGTGTCAACGGCGCAGCCGGATGTCTTCTCGCGATGAGCGGCCACGACGATCACCGTCACATTATCTTCGCCCCCTCGGCTGAGGGCCTGTTCGATCAGGTCATGGCAGGCCTTGTGGGGATCGCCGTCCGCACGGGAGAGCACCGATGCGATGGCGGCATCCTCCAGCATTTTGGTGAGCCCGTCGCTGCAGAGCAGAATGAGATCGTGCTGAGTCACCGGGGTCGAGGCGAGGTCCGGTTGTATCGCGACGTCTATGCCCAGACCTTTGGTCAAGATGTGGCGTTCCGGATGGGTGAGGGCTGTGGCCGCATCGATCAGGCCGTCTTGCAACAGGTTTTCGACGAGGGTATGGTCGCGCGTCAATTGCTTGAGCTGCCCCGTCCGATAGAGATAGGCGCGGCTATCTCCCGCGTGGGCGATATGGGCGATGGGCATGGGGGCTTGCGTTATGGCCAGGGCAACGAAGGTCGTGCCCATCCCTTGCAATGATGGCGTCGCCAGCATGAGTTCATGGATATGCTGATTGGCGGTTGTCACCAGGCCGGTGACGAATGCGGCGGCAGCGGGCTGGTGCTCGCGGAGCTGGGCGGCTTGTGCGCGAGCTCGCTGGGTGGCGGCGGCCGCGGCGCTTTGGGCTGCAAGATCTCCAGCCGGGCGATCACCTATTCCATCTGCCACGATCCAGACGCCACAATCATTCAGGAGGGCCAACGCATCCTGGTTCGACGTCCGGACATGACCGGTTTCAGTTCGGCCGACTCCGGTCCATGGCTGGGCCTGCATCATGGCGCAACCTCGATCGGTTCTTGTTGCCTGGTCGGTGGAAATCCTATGGATGAGGGGCCGAATCGCGCGACCATCTGGTCGTAAAGCAGGGCTGCGAGCGGTTCGAGGTTTTTGGTATCGGCTTCGTTGTACCGTAGGAGTAGAGCACGGGCGGCCTCGTCTCCCGCGCACCATTGGTGCCAGAGGCGCACGGCTTCCCATCCGTCGAGTCCCACCACATCGGTCTCTCGTTCAATCTCAAGTTCGCGCTCGATATGTTTCAGTCCGCCTTGCAGCCCGAGCCTGCGCGCCGCGAAACAGAGATCGAAGTGCGGTTTTTTGAAATTTAACCGGGGGAACTTCGCCTGCAAGTAGGGGACGTCGAACCCGCTGCCGAAAAATGTGACGAAGAGGTCGGTCTGCTCCAGCTCGGCGTGCAACCGCTCTTCCGTCAATGTTTCCCCCCGGACTAGGCTCGTCATCTGTCCGTTGCGATAGAGCCCGACTACCGTGACATGGCCTTCGCGCGCGGAGAGTCCTGTCGTTTCGATGTCCAGATAGAGTGTGCGGGGGCGAAACGTCTCGAAGAGGCGCCAGTGTTCCCGGCTTTTGAGACAGGCGCCGAAAAATTGCGCGTCGCCTGCTGCCAGCCGTGTTTGGGCGGTGGCGAGTTCGCCGTCATACCATTCTTTTCTGCTCGAGGAGATGCCCGGGAGAGTCGGCGATCGGAGGAAGGAGCCCCAATCGAGGACGCCTTCCTGCCAGAGACGGCGTTCGGAGCTTTGGCCGAGACCTTTGAGGAGTACGAAGGATGATGTGAGCATGTAATGGCGGGATTGTGCCTTGATTTCACCGAATAAACAAGCTAAAGTCCGCGTCCTGAGCGGGTTTTCATCTCATGGCCGCCACGAGGCGGCGATTGGAATCTAATGGCTGATCTTCCCAATAAAATTCGCATTACCGTCGGCTCCGTGCAGCTCGACGCGGAACTCAAATCCACGAAAACGGCGCAGGAAGTCTATGCGGCCCTGCCGGTTGAAAGTCCGGTCAACACCTGGGGCGAAGAGTTCTACTTCAAGTTGGCCGGGGTGAAAGATCACCGGGAGACGGCAACGAATCAAGTCAAAGTCGGCGATGTCGCCTTCTGGGGAGCGGGGCAGGTCCTGGCGATTTTCTTTGGACGCACTCCGATGAGCATGGGGGAGGATCCGGTCCCGGCTGACCGGGTCAATGTGATCGGCCGTATTGTCGGGGATGCCTCGGTGCTGCGGCGGGTGATGGACGTGCCGACCATCAAGCTTGAGAAGGTCGAGCGATGAGACTATCGAAAGAGCGTATGCGCCACATTTCCGAGTCGGTGGTGACGAGGCTGCAGCAGGAGGGGCAGGTGGCGATCGCCGGGGATCGCAAGGCCTTCGTCGAACAGATCAATCATGCCATTGTCGAGGAACTGTCGGTCGAAGACCGTTTGAACGCCGAAGTGCGGCAGCTGTTGAAAGCCTACGAGCAAGATATCGAGCGGGGGCAAGTGGATTTTCAGCGGATGTTCACGATGGTCAAGACCAAGCTGGCGCGGGAGCGGGGCATCATTCTGTAAGCGTGAAACGCAGCAAGAGTGAACATTCTTCATTCGGGCCTGTTACCTTTCACCTCTCACGCTTTACGGGTTTTGTATGTTGAGCGAAGACAAAATCAGCCATCTCTCCCATGTCATTCTCCAGGTGGTGAAGAAAAGCCCGCTGGTGACGGTTCAAGCCGAGGATGGGCGGGTCTTGAGAGAGATCAAAAATGTGTTGGCCTCCGAGTTGGCGCAAGAGGCAGAAATCGATCGAAGGGTCAAGGCCAAGTTGGCCTCCTACTCGCGCGGGATTGTCGAGGGCAGTGCGGAGTGGGAGGTGCTGTACCGGAAAACGTTTGAAGAAGAGATGCGAAAATATGCAAAGCTGTGAGGGGTTCATGGGCCGTCGAGGTGCGATGAAATTCCTGTCTCTGCTAGGCGTGGTTTTGTTGCTCGTCGGGGCTGCGGCCTGCGCGAAACCCAAGGCGAAGCCGTTAGTCCCGCTGGCGCTCGAGTCGGGGGTGAAGCCGCAAGCCGTGGCCCTGACGGAACAGGGGACGCAGGCCTATCACACGAGGCAGTTCGAAGAGGCGAAGAAGTATTTTTCCCAAGCAATCGCCGCGGCGCCTCAATCGGGGCCGGCGCATTATAACTACGCGCTGGCGTTGAATGCCCTGGGCGACACGGAGCAAGCGCACCAGCAGTTTCTGGAGGCGGCCAATCTGGCTCCGGGCGACAAGGTGATCTGGGATTCGCCCGCCCTCCGTCCCTTCGGAAGCCCGGACGCGCCCAAGGTGCATAAAGAACATCCCATCGCGACCGGCAGGCCTGGCATCGGCAGCGGCCCGCGATAATTTTTCGGGAACTTGAGAGAGAACGACTGAGATGGCAACAGAACTTGAAATCGGTGATAAGGCGCCAGCCTTCGCGCTCCCCGATCAATCGGGAGAGCCGGTGAAGTTGAAGGACTTCCTCGGCAAGCAGGTGGTCTTGTATTTTTATCCCAAGGACAGCACCCCTGGCTGCACCCAGGAGTCCTGTGACTTTCGCGATCACATTGCGCTGATCAAAAAGGCTGGGGGGAGGGTCCTGGGCGTGAGTTTCGACGGCCAGAAATCCCACCAGAAGTTCATCGAGAAATTTGCCTTGCCGTTCACGTTGCTCTGTGACGAGGACAAGGTTGTGGCGACAGCCTACGGGGTCTACAAAGAGAAAAGCATGTACGGGAAGAAGTATTGGGGCATCGAACGCAGCACCTTCGTGATCGACCAGACCGGCAAGGTGAAGGCGATTTTCAGAAAAGTGAAGATCTCGGGGCATGTCGATGAAGTGTTGACGGCCTTGAAAGCATAACCTCGTCCTATTGTATGCTGGCTGTGCGGACTATGAGCGTATCCTTCCGCAGAGCCGGTTTTTTCCTCTTCTTCCTCGTGTGGACTGCGACCAGCACCCTCTTTGCTGCTGAGAAGATTCCCGGGACCTTGACGGTTCAGGATCGCCTCACGTCGCCGAATCAACCAGCCACCATCGAAGCGACACTGACCTGGAAGGGCTTCAAGACGGAGGCCGTTCTGGGGGGCGAGCCACTGGAGCTGCTGATCGCGGGCAAGGTCGTCGCCACTGCAGTGACTGGTGGAGATGGGCGCGCCCTCTTCTCCTATATCCCGAAGGCCAAAGGATCAGTTCCTTTCGTCGTGCGAATTGGAAACAGTCCGAGAGCTGCCGCGACCGAGGCCGATGGCAATCTGGCCGTATGGGAACGGCGCGGCCCGATCATGGCGGTGGAGATGGCCTCGCTCATGGAGGATCCAGTTGGGCAGGGGCCTTCCCTGATCTGGCCAGGGAAGGAAGCGGAGGGCAGGCGTCCGATGCCTGATGCAGCGGAGGAACTCGGCAAGGTCACGCAGTTCTACTACAACGTCCTCTATGTGGTGACGCAGGATCAGGCGGCTGGTTCTGCCAGCCAGGCAAGCGCTCAAGCCAGGCAATGGCTCAAGGATCGGAAGTTTCCGGTCGGTCATATTCTCGTGCTGCCATCGGATCTGGCAGCGCTTGGGGTGAAGCTCGATGCCTTGCATGCGGCAGGATGGAAAACGTTGAAGGTCGGGGTAGGGCGCACGAAGGCCTTTGCCGAAACGTTTCTGCAACGCCGCCTCGATGCCGTGATGGTGCCGGAGCCGGCCAAGGGAGAGGCGCCGCGTAAGGCGAAGATTGCGAAGGAGTGGAAGGACGTGCGGAGGAAGTTATAGCGGGCGACGAAAAAGGCTTTGGTTGCAAGGAATGTTCGTAAAAACGCTCAGGAATTAGGGTTTCTGAGCGACTCCCGTATCTTCCATTCACCCCTCCTCTCCTTTACTATAAGCATTCAGACTTTAGCCCTTTGACTTTACTTTTTATCGAGGCTCCGTTAGATGAAAGCGAAAACGAGTTTTTCCTGCCAGGCTTGCGGGCATCAGGCGCCTCGGTGGCTTGGCCGCTGCCCTGATTGCAGCGGCTGGAATACCATGAAAGAGGAACGGCAGGCGCCGACCGGGAAGGGCCGACCTGCTGCGATGAAGATTGCCCAGGCCAAGGCTACGCCGATTGCCGAAATTGAAGTGGTCGGTGAGGACCGGAGGCTGACCCATATCGGCGAGTTTGACCGGGTGTTGGGCGGGGGAGTCATTCCCGGCTCGGTCATTTTGATCGGCGGAGACCCTGGGATCGGGAAGACGACCCTGTTGCTTCAGGCTCTCCCGCGTCTTTCGTCGAAAGACGAACCGGTGCTCTATGTTTCGGGGGAGGAATCTCCGAGGCAGATCAAGATGCGGGGGCAGAGGCTCGGCATCGAGCATCCGAATCTGTTGATCTTGGCGGAAACCTCTCTCGAGCAGATCCTTAAGGCTGCGCAGGAGATCCAGCCTGCCGCCGTGGTCATCGATTCGATCCAAACGGTCTATACGGAACAGATCACGTCCGCGCCTGGCAGCATCAGCCAGGTGCAGGAGGTGGCTGGCCAATTGATGTGGTACGCGAAGCGCAGCAGCGTGCCGGTCTTCATCATCGGCCATGTGACGAAGGAAGGGGCCATCGCCGGGCCTCGGCTGCTGGAACATATCGTGGACACGGTGCTCTATTTCGAAGGGGATAAGGGCCATAGCTTCCGCATCCTTCGCGCGGTGAAGAATCGCTTCGGTTCGACCAACGAGATTGGCGTGTTCGAGATGAAGGACTCGGGTCTGGAGGAAGTGAGCAATCCCTCCGAGTTGTTTTTGGCGGAACGGTCCCAGCGCACGACGGGATCGGTGGTGGTGTCGAGCCTCGAAGGGTCGCGGCCGATTCTGGTGGAGTTGCAAGCCCTGGTCTCTTCCACGAGCTATGCGATGCCTAAACGTATGGCGAACGGGGTGGAGCAGAACCGGGTCTCGCTCCTGCTCGCGGTCATGGAGAAGCGGCTGGGGATGCATCTGTCCGGGCAAGATGTCTATGTGAACGTCGTCGGGGGGATGCATATCGACGAGCCTGCCATCGATTTGGGCATTGTGGCGGCGGTGACGTCGAGCCTGCGCGAAGTGCCGATCGAGCCGGGCCTGTTGGTCCTGGGCGAAGTCGGCCTCGGGGGTGAGGTGCGAGCGATTAGCCAGGCGGAGATGCGGATTCGTGAAGCGGCCAAAATGGGATTCAAACGTTGCCTCTTGCCGGAACGGAACCTGGCCAAGTTGGAACCGATCGATGGAATCGAATTGATCGGGATCAGGGAAGTGGGAGAGGCGTTAGATGTGGTGCTGGCGTAGCCAAGTAAAAATGCAAAAGGCAAAAGGCAAAATGGTGGGGCGGAGTCTGTTTGCATTTTGCATTGTGAATTGTACATTCGCGCTCCTCGCGGGCTGCGCCTTGTTTGTGCCGCGGGAGGAGATCCGGCCCCCGTTGGCGACGGTGGAGGGGCTGACGGCCTTGTTGAGCCAGAGAGAAGCGGCGCTTCAGACGATGAAAGGTCTCTTTAGCGCGAAGGTGCGAGGCGGGATCCTTCCGATCGCGTCACGGGTGGAGGGCACCCTCTACTATCGCCGTCCTGACGCCATGCGCTTGCGCGGGTTTACCGCGGTCGGCAGCGAGCTCTTCGAATTTGTGCAGACGGGCGAGCAGTTCACGTTGCGGTTGCCGACGATGCGCCGTGTCCTGTCCGGTAATGCGTCCGACATGGGCGAGATGGGAAAGCTGGCCAGGCCGTTTCAGTTGAGCGTCTGGGCGATGGGCGGCCTGCTGGGCATTCGCACGGTTGCGAAGGACGAGACGGCCACATTGGTGGAGGACGGGGATCGGTACAGGCTGGATGTGTCTGGCCCTTCATCCAATGGTGCGCAGGTGCTGCGCCGGAAGCTCTGGTTCGAGCGGCAGGCGTGGCTCGTCGTGCGGGAGGATCGCCTCACGGAGTCCGGTTCTGTGGAAGCGACTATCCAGTATGAAGATTTCCGAGCGATCGGCGGAGTTGCGCTGGTCTCCAGCGCCAGCGACGAGCAGTTGCGGCGGCCGTTCAAGATTTCATTGGTCGATGGGAAGGGGCAGGGGAGCGTGGAGATGACGTTTCACGAGATGACTCCGAATCAACCCTTGACGGCGGCCGACCTCCCGCAGTTCTAACAGGATGCTGAAACAGTCCGCCAGCTTCGTTCTCGGCTCACCGAAATCCTCAACGTACCCAGAGGGGACGCCTCCGGTTTCGATTCGCCTGCGGCCTTGCTGGACGAACTGTTTGAGCATCCTGCGGGACTGTGTATTTTGAAGTGCTTTACCTGAAGACCATCGAAGTTCTGGTGTGCCGCACATAGTTTTTCTATAGACGAGTAGCAACGATGAAAGTGTTGGCGGTTGAAACGGCGACCTCCTGGCAGAGTGTGGCGATCCTCGACGGGACGCGCGTGCTGGCCCGGCACGATCAGGATGCAGGCGGGTCTCATGCCAAGTTGTTGTTGCCTGTGATCGACCGGTTATTCAGCGAGTCCGGTGTGACGCTAAAGCAATTGGATGGGCTGGTGGTGTCGATCGGGCCCGGGTCCTTCACGGGACTTCGCGTCGGCCTGGCGACCCTCCTCGGGTTCCGCACGATCAGCCAGCTTCCCTTGGCTGTCGTTCCGACCCTTGAGGGCATGGCCTGGAGTCTCCGGGGAACCTCGACGCTGCTCTGTCCTGTTCTCAACAGCCGCCGAGGGGAACTCTATTGGGCGCTCTTTCGCTGGACCGGCGAGGATCGGTTGGAGCGAGTGGTCTTGGAACAGGTGGGCACGCCCGTCATGTTAGGGGGCAGCCTCAGGGAATCGGCTCTTTTGTTTGGAGAGGGGTGGACGGTCGAAGCCTCGGCCATCCGTGCGTCTCTTCCTCCCTCCGTCACGATTACCGAGGCGCCGGACCAGGCGATGAAGCCGTCGGCCGTGTCGATCGGGTTGGCAGGGATTGAACGGCTCCGCCGGGGCGAGCATGCAGGAATCGGCATCAGCCCCCTCTATGTGCAGCGTACGGCAGCGGAGCTGAAGTATGAAGAGTCCGGCGGCATTTCGCCGGTGTTGTTGCGGCAGGAACGGGTCGCGAAGAAAGTTCAGGCGCGGGCTGCGGTGGCGCGGACTCCTTCCGGGCGCAGGAAGGCGACGCGCAAGAGCGGTAAGGGCGGGACGCATGGCGGGGCATGATGAGTGTCGAATGGGTCATTGAGCCGGCGACGATTGAGGCGCTGCCAGATATTCTGCAGATCGAAGAGGCTTGCTTCTCCTCCCCCTGGACGCGCAAAATGTTGGAGGCGGAACTGAGCGGGAATCGCTTCGCACATTTTCTGCTAGCCAAGTGGACGACCCAGGGCGAAGCCGGTTCCTCCTCGATTATCGGGTATCTCTGTTTCTGGGTTATCTTTGAGGAAGTCAGGCTGATGAACCTCGCGGTCATCGAGTCGATGCGGCATAAGGGTATCGCCACAGCCTTGGTTTCGCAGGCCCTGGAGGCGGGGTCGGCACAGGCGGGGACACGCGCCCTGCTCGAAGTGCGGGCGTCGAACCATGCGGCGCAGGCCCTCTATCGGCGCTTGGGGTTTCGCGACGTGACGACCAGACCGGCGTACTACACCAACCCCCTAGAAGATGCGGTCTTGATGGAATTGAACCCGATTGTATCGGAGTCTGCGCGAGTGACAGCAAAATTCGGTCGCGACGGAGGACGTATTACGCCACTGCAGTAATTTCATCACCAGGAGGTGCGACATGCTGACAGACAGTATGATTGCGGAACGGCTGCGCCGATCCAGTTACGAATTCCGTACACTGGAAGAATCCCACCACCGGTTGGACCTGGAATTGACCGACTTGCAGAAGCGCCACGTGCTGACTCCGGCCGAAGAACAATCGAAGAAGCAATTGCAAAAAGAGAAGCTGGCGAAGAAAGATAAAATGGCCGAGCTGATCTGCGCCCATCGGGATCAAGAGCTGCAGACCGCTATACGCTGAGGAGCATCGTCGCGGGGCTGGGATAGACCAGCAACCGGGACCGGAGTCATGGCACAGATTCTCAATCCCCTTGCCGCGCATATCCGGACCGTCAAGCATCGCCTGATCATCATCGGGGCCACGCTGTTGGTGGCCCTGATGGTGTCCTTTACCTTTTCCGGGGAGATGGTCGCCTGGCTGAACCGCCCCTTTCCCAACCAACTGGTGTTCTACGGACCGACGGAAGCGCTCTTTGCTTCTATCAAAGTGTCGTTTCTGGCGGCGATCCTGGCGAGCATGCCGGTCATCTTTTATCAATGCTGGAAGTTTATTGAGCCGGCGTTGCTGCCCAAGGAACAACGCTGGGGCTTCCCGTTGTTTGCGCTGGCCGGGGCCTTGTTCGCGCTCGGCTTGACCTTTTGCAATCTCGTCATCCTTCCGCTGGTTATCGAGTTTTTTGTCAGCTTCGGCATGGATCACGACGTGACGCCGCTCCTGAGCGTCGGGACCTATATCGATTTCAACGTCAAGTTCTTGCTGATTTTCGGATGCGCATTCGAGTTGCCGCTGGTGTTGACTATCCTGGCGCGGCTCGGCGTGGTGACCGGATCGACATTAGCACAGTATCGAAAGCACGCGATCATGGCCGCCTTGATCTTTTCGGCCATTGTGACGCCGGATGCGACCCTCTTTACCATGCTCTTGATGGCCGTGCCCTTGATGGTGCTGTATGAGATCGGGATTCTTGGCGCCCGTATTTTTGGACGGGGAGGCCCGACAGAAATCAGTTTGCCGCTCGATCCGGATTTGCCGATCGGGCCGGCAGGGGAGCGGGTCCGCTAGCAGGCTGTTAACAGGATGCTGAAACAGTCCGCCAGCGTCGTTCTCGGCTCATCGAAATCCTCAACGTACCCCTGAGGGTCCGCCTTCGGTTTCGATTCGCCTGTGGCCTTGCTGGGAGACCTGTTTGAGCATCCTGAGGGATTGGGGCCTTCAGGTCACGCGATTGGTATAACCGTGTTTTTTGCACCGAGAATTTTTACGGCCTGCTAGAAAGCGTGAAGTGGGAAGGGTTGAGATGAAGCTTGTTGGAATGTGGTTGGTCATGTTGTGTCTCTGTGCAGGCACTGTCGGGCCTGTGTTTGCTGAGCCAGGCCCGCCGCATAATGAGCCAACCGGTCGGGATTTGACCAGCATTCAGGCCATCACGTCTGTCGGGAATGATCTGGTCTATGCCGGCTCGTTCGGCCATGGCCTCTTTCGCAGCGAGGATCGCGGCGCCACCTGGGCGAGATCCGGCCAGGGCGTGACGGACCCCTTCATCCTGACGTTGACCACAGGGAAAGACGGGGTAATCTATGCCGGCACCTTCCGTGGCGGAGTCTTTCGCTCGCGCGATCGCGGGAAGAGTTGGCAGGCGATCAACAGCGGGCTCAAACATCTGGAAATCAAATCCCTGCTCGCGGCGGGGGATGCGCTCTATGCAGGAACGGCTGACGGGGTCTATCGGCTGAGCGCGCCCAACGACCATTGGGCGATGGTCTCGACCGGATCGAGCGATATCCTGGTTCATGCCCTGGCCCTTTCTTCCGACGGGACGCTCTTTGCCGGTACGTCCGGGAAAGGCATCTTGCGATTTAAGGCGCAAGCGGCCGGGTGGGTGCGCCAGCAACAGGGACTCAAAGACCATGAAGGCATGGTCGAGAACTTCATCCGGGTGCTGACGATCGATTCCGAAGGGGGCGTCTATGCCGGAACCTTCGACGGAGGGGTCTTTCGCAGTGTCGATGCAGGGGTGACCTGGCGATCTATCAGCCGCGCCTTGCCGAACGATTCGATCCGCGGCATTCTTTTCAATAGCCGGGGGCTTTTCGTGGCGACGGGCCATGGTATTTTCAAAACGATAGACAAAGGGAAGAAGTGGGTGCCGCTTAACAAGGGATTGACGAGCATGTCGGTCCAAGTGCTGATCGAGTCCGGCGCAGGTCTGCTCTATGCCGGAACGAGCGAAGGGGCCTTCCGCAGCGATGACGACGGACAGACGTGGCATTCCATTAATCAGGGCCTCGAGGGGGGGGGGGCTCCGGCTCCCTTCAGTTTGCGTTAACCAAGAAAGGGTAGAGGACGATGTCAGAGCCGACCGAGAACACGCGAGCCACCATTACTGTCAGCAGCAAGGGAACCCAGCTGGGCGAGATCGTCCTGCGATTTTTTCACGATGTGGCGCCGGGCCATGTGAAGAACTTTACGAAGTTGGCCCAAGAGGGCTTCTACAACGGCACGACCTTTCATCGGGTCATTCCCGGCTTCATGATTCAGGGCGGCGATCCCAACAGCAAGAATCCCGACCGTGCGTCGCACGGCATGGGAGGGCCTGGCTACCAGATCAAGGCCGAGTTCAACAGCAAGCCGCACACGCGCGGAGTTCTGTCCATGGCTCGCTCGACTGATCCGGACAGCGCCGGTTCGCAGTTTTTCATTTGCGTCGCAGACGCGAATTTTCTCGATTGGCAGTACACGGCCTTCGGCGAAGTGGTCAGCGGGATGGACGTAGTGGACAAGGTCGTCGCTATGAAGCGTGACGGCCGCGACAATCCGTTCGAGCGAGTCGAGATGACGGTGACGATCAGCGAGAGCTGACCGTCACAATGTAAAATGGAAAATTCAAAATGAAGACGTTCAACGGCGGCAGCCATTTTTCATTTTGCATTTTGACTTTTTCTTTCGCCGTTCTGGCCGTTGGCTGCGCCATTCCCACGGTGCCCTACCGCGCGGTTTATGAGGACCCGGTCAATTACGTCAGGCTGGAGCGGGATGAAACGGTTTTGCCGGAATGGCCACCCAGCGCCCATGCCCATCCGATCACGATGTCGGTCGGGGATCTGACTCGTATCCTCGACGGTATCTCGGTCAGGGAACATCGGATTTGGTTGCAGGCATGGCTGCAAGGCGAGGCGCCGCTCGAGCCGGCGTTTCGTCCTGAGGAGCTGGCCCTCTTGTCCCGGAAGATTGCCGCGGCCCTGGCCGAGGCCCAACCGGACGAGCGGGTGACGTTTTACTGCAGTCAGCCGCAAACGTCCGTCAAGCGCATCATTACGTCAGGCGGGTTGTATCTTCACGGCAAGGAGCTGCATTTCATACTGGGAAATTGGCAGATTCTATACGGCATTCCGACGTATGGGATGATTTACGACCGGCGCTACCCCCTGCGCTCGACGGCGGCGAAGGGGTTCGATATTTTCTTCGATCCGAACGAGGCGGTCGTCGTGCGGCACCATAGTTTCCTGGACACATTGCTGGCCAACACCAGGGATGAGCTCGTCATCGACCTGACGAAACTCACTTCCGGCCCCATCGCCTCGCTAGTGCAGCGTTGAATCGATCTCCAACTGGCTCCGCCTTCCCGCTGCATAGGCGAGGGTGACTTCCGCGATCTTGTAATCGTATTGCGCTTCTGCCAGCCTCGTTTGCGCCCCCGTGACAGCGACTTCCGACTGCGTCACTTCCACCACCGTGCCGAGTCCGAGCTTGTACCGCTGCTTGGCAAGGTGCAGCGCTTCCAGCGACGTCTTTACCTGCTCTTCTGCCAGCGTGATCTGTTGCGCGAAGGTGAGGGTGTCGAGATAGGCATTTGTGACCTGTTGCGTCAGGGCCTGTTCGATGCTGAGGCTGATGGACTGGGCCGCCACCTGTTGCGCGCTCGCTTCCCGTACCTGGTTTTCGATCATGAATCCCGTAAAGATCGGCATGGAGACTGAGGCGCCGCCGGCCCACCAGCCGCCGGTCGTGACGTTCCGGCTGGTGTCGAAAGTGTCGTATTGGCCGCCGCTAGCGATGGCGGAAATCGTCGGGAGGTATTGCCGTTTCATGGCCCGGAGTTTGGCTTCAGCCGAGGCGCTCTGTTCTTTGGCTCGTTGCAGTTCCGGATGGGTCAAACTGTCGGCGATCAGCGAGGGGAGTTCGCGCGGCACCCGCACTTCGACCGAGACATCCTCCAGCACATAGTCCGCCGCGCCGACGACGCCCATCGCGCGATTGATGTCGGCAAAGCTGGCCTTGAGGTCGTTCCGGCTCTTCACCAGCAGCGATTGCGCATTGACCGATTCCAGCCGAGCCAGGTCGAAATCGAGCTTCGATTTCAACTGTTGGCGGTAGAGGGTTTCGATCTGGCTGGTGATGAGTCCCCGTTCGCGCACGGTTTCTTCGGCAATCTGCACCAGCTTGCGCCGTTTCAAACTGTTGAGGTAGGCGCGCTGGATGTTGACGACGACGAGGGCGCGGCGGGCTGCGACATCCTGCGCGGAGGCCCGTTGCGACAGTTCCGACGCCTGAACCATGTTCTGCGTATAGCCGAAGTCGTAGAGCCGCTGGCTCGCCAGGACTCCGGTCGAGTAGGCGCTCAGGTTGGGTTGCAGCAGGCCGCCTGCCGGTGTGACAAAGCGCGGGTTGATCCTGGATGACCCGTTGGCCGCATCCATATTGGCGGAGACTTGCGGGTAGTAGAGCGAGCGGGCCTGCTCGGTTCGCGCTTCGTTGATTTTGAGGTTGGCGCCTCCCTCCTGCACGAAGGGATGGTTCTTGAGCCCCGCATCGACGGCCTGTTGCAGGGCCAGGAAGCTGCCTTGCGGCAGGGCTGGTGGAGCGTCTTGCACCGGCTGCGCAAATGCTGAATGCAGATCGACGGCTCCGAGCGTGGCGAGCGCGAAACCTGCTGCGACGAGGAGCCTGCTGTTGCGTGGTGCCATGATCGTTCTCCTGATGATGGGTCTGAGACGGTACGACATCGTTTACTTGCTGGTGGCGGGGGGTGGAGCCCCCAGACTGTTTCCCGGCGACTGCCGTTCGAATTTCTGTTGCGAGGGCTTGGCGTCCGGCAGATTGAAGGGGGCTGGCGTGACGCGGGCGCCTTCCACCAATCTGCGCTTGCCGACGACGACGACGTGTTCGTCGCCCGACAGTCCGCCCGTAATCTCCATCCAGCGTCCGTCGCTGATGCCTGTTTGCACCGGCACAGACTTCGCGCGTCCGCCTTCGACGATGAACACGGACTTGCCCTTCGGCCCGCTGACGATGGCCTGCGGCGGCAAGACGAGCGCGTTAGGAATGTCCTGCAGCCCGAGCGAGACTTCCACATAGGTGCCGGGGCGGAGTGCATGGTCCTTGTTGGGAAGGTCGATCTCGACGAGGAGGCTTCGAGTCGAAGGATCGAGCGCGAGAGTCGATCGGGTGACGGTGCTGGTGAAGGATCGTCCGTCGAGTCCCTTGACGATCACGGTGGCCTTGGTCTTGCCAGGCGTTACCCAGGGCGAGTCGTCCTGCGGAACGTTGGTGTAGACGCGCACGGTATCGAGATCCATGATCGTGAAGAGGGGAATGGCTCCGGCCGACGAGGCCGTGGCGATCTGGATGAGTGCGCCGGGATCGGCAAAACGGGCTGTGATGATCCCCGCATAGGGTGCGCGCACTTTGGTGTAGTCGCGCAGCGCCATCCGCTGCTCCACGAGGTGTTTGGCTCCCTGGGCGGAGGCTTCCGCGACATCGACATCCTGTTTGGCGATCACATCCGGCGATTCTTTCCAGACTTTAGCCAGCCGTTCGAACGTCAGCTTCTTGATATGGTAGTCGGACAGGGCCTGATGGGACTGCTCTTCCACTTCCGGCGCATCGATGATCGCCAGGATCTGATCCTTTTTCACCGGATCGCCTTTGTCCGGGCCGATCCATTTCAAATAGCCGGACACTTTGGCGTAGAGCGTCGTTTGATAGAGCGGCGAGATGTTCGCCGGAAGGGTGACGCTGTAGACCAGGTCCCGTCTCGTCGATTTCGTGACCTGCGCATCCACCGGCTGGCTGTCATCTTGAGCGGCGGCGTTCGGCGCGTCCTGCGAGGACGCGGGAGCGGCTGCGTCGCCAGGCAGGGCCGTCGTCTGTTCTCCGGCGCCGTGAAGGTAGAGATAGCCCCCGATGGCTAGTACCGTCATCGCCGCCAGGGTTATGATGAGCCAGCGGCGCGGCGAGAGTGGCGAAGGCAGGGTCTGTTCGTCCAGATCGTCCATCAAATCTCCTCAGAGGTGGTTTGCGGTGTGGGGGAATGCGCGACATGCACTCGATTGGCCAGGACCAGGCTATGCAACACCGGCACGACGAGCAGGGTCATGATGGTGGAGACGGCTAGGCCTCCGACGACGGCGCGGGCCAAGGGGACCATCGTTTCATTCCCTTCGCCGAAGCCCAGCGCGAGCGGCAGCAAGCCCAGAATCGTCGCGAGGGCCGTCATGAGGATCGGGCGGACGCGGCTGGCGCCGGCCTGAAAGACGGCTTCCTCCGCGGTGGCGCCGGCTCGCACCCTGCGGTTGGCCAAGTCCACCAGGAGAATGCTGTTGGAGACCACGATGCCCATCATCATCAGGGTCCCGATCATGGATTCCACGTTGACCGAGGTATTGGTCAGATGCAGCAAGAGGACGGTGCCGATCCAGCCGAGGGGCACCGCCACCAGGATGATCAGGGGATCGATCAAGGACCGGAAGAGTCCGACCATCACGAGATAGATCAAGAGCACGGCCAGCGGCAGGGCAAGGGCAAAGTTGCCGATGGCGGACCGCATGTTGGCGACTTCGCCGCGGAGCTGCAGGGTCACGTCCTTCGGAAGCTGAAGGGTGGCCAGGACCGCTTCAATGTCTTTGGCGACATGGCCCAGGTCGTTGCCGACCGGCGTGATCAATACGTCGATCATCCGGGAGAGATCGTAGTGGTCCACGGAGTCCGGGCCGGTCTTGAAGGACAGGGCTGCCACATCGCGGAGGAGCACGGGGGGGCCGCGCCGCTCGTCTCCCGACGCATAGAGGCCGCTGGTCAACTCCATCTGCCGTCCGGCGAAGGGCGTGTTCTGGAGCGCCTGGGTCGAGCCGCTCGTCGCACTCGAGGTCAGGGAGGAGGCGGAGCGCAGCTGCGTGCGGGCACCGATAATCGGGGTATTGAGGAGGTCTTCGGTCTTGGTCAGGGACTGTTCCGGGTATTGGGCCAGCAAGTAGTAGCCATTGCCGGTCTTGGGATCGAGCCAGAAGTTGGGGTTCAAGGCAATGTTCGAGCTGATGCCGGTGATCACGTCCACGATGACGCGTTCCTGCGTAATGCCGTAATAGGCGGCCTTGGTCCGGTCCACGTCGATGTGCATCTCCGGATAGCTTTTGCCTTGTTTGATCCGCACATCCACCGTGTTCGGCACCTGCGCGACCTTCTGCTGAATCTCTTCCGCCACCGACCGGATGATATCGAGCGTCGGCCCCTTCACCTGAATGTCGATCGGCGCGCGCAGGCCGAAGTTCAGCACGTCGCTGATGATGCCGCCGGTCTGGAAGGCCACCTCGACGCCTGGCAGGGAATCGTGCAGTTTGGCCCGCAACTGCGTGATGTAGTCGTCCGTGCGGCCTTGGTGGCCGGTCACGAGGTTGACCAGCACGAAGGCCGTGTGGCTGCCGGTGTTGGGGGCGAAACGGGCCGCATCGCCGAAGTAGAGCCCGGTGTTGGAGATGACTTCTTCCAGATCGCTCTTGGGGATGGTCTCCTGCACCAGCTGTTCGATCTGCGCCACAATCGCCGTGGTCTTTTCGATCCGCGACCCTTCCGGGGCGACGATGTGCAGGGTGAAATTGCCCGCGTCGATCCGGGGAAAGAACTCCTGGTGGAGGCGCGGAACCAGGAGGAGGGCTGTGCCGAGGAGGGCCAGGAGGGCCAGGCCGATCACGATCGGCTTGAGGCGCAGGCTGGTCCGCAAGAGCGGGAGATAGAGGGCCAGGACATAGCGGAACCAGCCGCTGGAGGCAGAGCTCTCGTCCTTGCCGCTTCCTCCATGGCCCTTCTGGTAGAAGCTGGCGAGGAGCACCGGCGTGACGGACATGGAGACGGCATAGTCGGCCAGCATGGCAAAGGCCACGGTCATGGCCAGCGGCACGAAGAGGAATTTGATGATGCCGGTAAAGAACATGATGGGGAGGTACACGATCAGGATGCAGATCGTGGCAACCAGGATCGGGAGCGTCAGCTCGGCCGCGCTGTCTTCGGCGGCGGAGCGGCCGTCTTTGCCCATTTCCAAATGGCGATGCAGGTTTTCCTGCACCACGATATTGTTGTCCAGCAGGGTGCCGATCACGAGCGCCAACCCGCCGAGGGTCATGATGTTTACGCTCTGGCCGGTCAAGTAAAGCGCGACGAGCGCGGAGGTGAGCGAGAGGGGAATGGCCAATCCGACGACCAGCGCGGCTTTGAAACTGCTGAGGAAGAGATAGATCATCAGGCCGGCCAGCACCGCCCCCATGAGCCCTTCTTTTTGCAGATTGGCAATGGCCTGCCGGATATAGAGCGACTGGTCGTAGATGAACTTGACCGTCGTGCCGGCGGGAATTTCCGTCAGTTTCGAGAGTTTAGCGCGGATCCCATCCGTCACTTCCAGCGTATTGGCCCCCTCCTGCCTGGTGATGGGGATATAGGTGGCCTCGCGCCCGTTCACCCGTACGATCGAGGTTTGAATGGCCGCGCTGTCCGCCGCTGTGCCGATGTCGCGCACGAAGATGGGCGTGCCGTTTACGATTTTGATCGGGATGTCGTTGATCTTCTCGACCGCCTCGAGCAGGCTGTTCGAATAGACGTAGTAGTCCAGGTCGCCGATTTTGATATCGCCGGCCGGGATGATGGCGCTCTGGGTGTTAATGGTTTTGACGACGTCAGAGGGGGATACGTCGCGCGCGACCATCCGTTGCTGGTCGAGGAAGACCGTGATCTGCCGGACCTTGCCGCCTAGCGGAGGGCCGAACGAAATGCCGGGGATGGTGGCGATCTGCTGGCGCACGGTGAAATAGGCCAGATCGCGGATGTCTTTCGCGCCCAGCGCGTCGCTGCTGATCGAGAGGAGCCCCACCGGCAGGCTCGCCACGCCGAACTTGAAGACGGAGGGAGGATAGACGCCAGGCGGGAGCAAGCGCATGATGCTGTAAGCTAGGCTGGTCAGTTCTGACTGGGCCGAATCGATGCTGTAGTCTGGCTGGAAAAAAACTTTGATGTAGCTCATCCCGGCCAGCGACTGGGATTCGATATGTTCGACGTAGCTCGCTTCGACGAACCGCTGCTCCATCTTGAGCGTAATTGCCCCCTCCATCTCGGTGGGACTCAAGCCGCGGTAGAACGTCGTTACGAGGATGGTGGGAATCTTGATCTCAGGGAAGATATCCAGCCGCATCTTTTGGTGGGACACGGCGCCGAGCACGAGCACGATCATGCAGAGGGCAAAGACGGCGTAGGGGTTCTTGAGGGATGCGCGGGTCAGCATGCTGTTTCAACCATTAGAGGGCGGTTCCATGTGAGCCAGTAGCGGCAGAGGTCCGTTGTGCAGTGGACAAGTTTATCAAAGGTACCTGATTGTATCAGATGACCGTTCGTGCCGCAGCTATAGAAGTCAGCGAGATCGGCCGGATCGTCCGACGTGGTGAAGACGACGGCAGGGAGCGCGGCAAATCTGGCATCGGATCGGAGCCGTTTCAGGAAGTCGCAGCGTGTTGGCCGCAGAGGTGTAGATCGAGCAGGATAAGCGTGGGCAGCGGCGGCGAGGCGGCTGGTATGGTCTCTGTGCTCGTGGAACGCGCACGATCAGAATGTGCTCGGTCGATGCGCGCAGTCAAGGGCAACCTTGGCCACTCTCCTAAATGAACGTTGGAACTCAGTTGTGAAGGACTCGCGCTTGATCGGAAGTGAGTCTTGGTCCTTTCTCTCAGTTATCTGCTACCCGTTAGAGGTTGTTCTGTTTCTTGCTGCGATCCGGCTGGCGTCATGATCCTGAACCGGACTTCATCCACAAGGGTGTCGGCGGACGCCTGCTCTCCCGCGAATAACCCACAATGATAGAGACCCCTCTCCCATCCAGCGGCAGGAGGGGAGAGCATGAAATAGCCGGACTGGTCGTTCATGGTTGTCATGACTCGGTCCTGTGCAATGGCCCGTGGTTCCCTCGTGCTTCCTGATATCTCAGGAGAACAGCGTGCAGTGAGGGGCACCGCATCGTACGAGGAGGCTACCAGCCCAAAGACCAGATAGATCTCTTTTTGTGTGGAGGGAAAGCTATCACCAGGGTACAGGGGAATAAATTCATGGGCCCCGGTGGGAAAATCGTCCCGCAGGACTTTGCTTGTGGGGATGACAAATCGAAACCAGCTGAAATCGGCGTCTCGGCCCATGAGCGAGGCCTGCTGGTCCAGGGGATTCTGCGGCTTTAGCTGCTCGACGGCTTTCAAGTAGAGGCCTTTTTCCGGAAGGGCTGTGGGAGGGGAAGGATCGTTGCCCGTGATTGGGGCCGTGGCTTCGCGATCCGCCAGCTTTGCCAAGTCCGGAACATGGGGGCGCGCCTTCTCGATCCACTTGGCGATTTTCTGTTTGTCGAGTACCCTGGTGTCCGGCGGGAGCTGGACGTTCTTATTATGTTTCTCAAACTCGACTGCCGCCTCATAGAGGATGTGAAAATGGACGAAGGCCTCTTCCCACTGTGCCAGCTCCACCAGACATTGGCCCATTCGAAAGACCGTATCCGCATAGTCTTCGTCGCTGGGGTTCAGGTCGGAGATCTTGCTAAAGACCGTCAGGGCCTCCTTGCATCGGCTTAGTTGCATCAGGGTCAGTCCCAATTGATGGTTGGCGAGGGGGTCGTTGGGATTGAGCGCCAGTAGCCGTCGGTAGATCGGCTCGGCTTCCTGATAGTGACCGGTCGAGAACAGCCGCCAGGCCTCTGCGCGAATGGCGGCCCATTCCTTACGTTGCGTCGCGGTCATATCTCGCGAGAGGACCGGGTCGAAGCGACGGCCTCGATCGATGGAGGTGCCGCGGATTTGCGAGAGCAGATTCGTGGCCGGGAGCTCCAACGGAGAGTCGGGCGGCAGCTGGTGCAGCACATATTGCACGTCAGCTTCCGCGCCCTGGTAATTCAGGAGGTCAAATCTCGCCCGGGCCATCGCCAATCGCCAGCCGAGCATATCTGGAACGAGTTCGACGGCCCTGGCATAGAATGTTAGCGATTCCTCCAGGCGGTCGAGCTTTCTGAGTTCCTGCGCCAGCCGTAAATGGATCAAGGGGTTCTGGTCATCGACTTGGGCCATACGCTGGAGTTCGGCGACGGATTCTTCTCCCTGACCCCACCGAGTCAGCACGCTCCACTTGGCCCATCGGACATCCAATGCAGCCGGGTTTCCGGCCAGGACCAGGTCATAGGCCGCCACTGCCTCTCGGGGGTCCCGGGAGGTGGCCAGAATATCGCCGCGTAATTTGTGGAGCGTGAGCGCGGAAGGATGGTCGTGAATCCCCTGGTCGAGGATCTCGATGGCTGGCTGTATCGCGCCGCTTTCCCAGACGGCTTTCGCCCGCTCCGCCAGGGCCGTTTCCGGCTGAGTTCTGGGGGCCTCTGCGGATGCGAGGGTTCCCATCGTCAACGTCGCAGCAAGTGCGAGGCTCAGGAGCCTGGCGAGGGGGCGGTAGCGTGGCCGGACGGTAGGGTGGTGCATGTGAGCGGGCAACCTTGTTGGGTTGAGGATTACTATACCAAGAAGTCTGGCGATGGTGAAATGGACTGTCGCGGCCGTGTTACACTGCGCAGCCATGTTCGACGTCATTCTGTACCAGCCTGAAATCCCACCCAACACCGGCAACATCATCCGGCTCTGCGCCAATACGAGCGCCAGGCTGCATCTGGTGAAGCCGCTGGGGTTTACGCTGGAGGACAAGCAGCTGCTGCGGGCGGGACTGGACTATCACGAAT
>SXGR01532475.1_pt1 | contig 21783 bp, 18 predicted proteins | sample 3174711 | NCBI WGS metagenome assembly SXGR01 (sample SAMN11356860, study PRJNA531348) | freshwater metagenome | isolation source: freshwater sample F1-60 | place: China: Fuxian Lake, Yuxi | collected 2017-12-25 | reverse complement strand
GTGGCCCGGGCGGTGCCTCGGGCGCTGGTGGTGGCGGCGGTGGTGGCGCGGCCGTCGGTCTGCAGCGCGACGCTGCGAGCGCCCCGACCGGGACGCCGACCTTCGGTGGTGGGACCGGCGGTGCGGGTGGCACGGGTGGCCTCCCCGGTTCCACCGGCTCGGTGCTCAACACGCTCGTCGCCTGAACCTGGACCCGCCCGGACGCCCGGTCCGTTCCGGGTAGCGTGCGCGCCATGAGCGAGCAACGAGATCTCCCACTGGCGGGTATCAGCGCTGTCGTCACCGGCGGCGGCAGCGGCATCGGCCTGGAGTGCGCCCGGCGACTGGTGCGTGACGGAGCCTCGGTGGTCCTGACCGGCCGGACCGCCGAACGGCTCGACGCCGGCGCCGCCGACCTGGCGGGTGACCTGGCCGGTGGCGCTCGGGTGGTGAGCGCCGTGGGCGACACGACCGACGAGGACGCCGTCGCGGCGGCGGTGGCCGCGGCCGACGAGCTGGCGCCCCTGTCGTTCGCCGTCGCCTCGGCGGGACGCGGTGGTCTCGGGCCGATCGTGACGACGCCGCTCGAGGAGTGGACCGACGTCCTGGCCACCAACGCGACGGGCACGTTCCTGCTGTTCAAGCACGCCGGGGCGGCCATCGCCCGCAACGGTGGCGGCTCCATGGTCGCCATCTCGTCGATCGCCGCTGCGGTCACCCACCCGTACATGGGCCCGTACTGCGTGTCGAAGGCGGCGATCGACGCCCTGGTGCGCCAGACGGCCGACGAGCTGGGCCGGGCCGGCGTCCGGGTCAACTCGGTCCGTCCGGGGATCGTCGACACCGACCTGGTGTCGATGATCATGGACGACGAACAGGTGATGGACTCGTACCTGACGAACATGCCGGTGTCCCGCACCGGTCACGTGGACGACGTCGCCGCTGCGGTCCGGTTCCTGCTCGGCCCCGAGTCCGGGTGGGTGACGGGGACGTCGCTCAGCGTCGACGGCGGACACCACCTGCGTCGGGGTCCGGACTTCGAGCCGGCGGCCCGGGCGTTCTTCGGGGACGACGCCGTGGCGGGTCTGGTCCCGCCGCACGGAACGGACTGAGCCCGTGGTGACCGGACGCCCCGAGGTCGACCTGCTCGACGGGGACTTCCACGCCGGCGACCCGTACCCGACCTGGGCCTGGATGCGGGCGAACGAGCCGGTCTACTGGGATGCGACCAACGAGCTGTGGGCGGTCACCCGCTACGACGACGTGGTCGAGGTGGAGCGGCGCAAGGACCTGTTCACTAGTGCCGACCAGGAGAAGGGCGGGTACCGCCCGAACATCCCGGCGGACCCGGCCATGATCGGCCTGGACGATCCGCACCACCAGGCCCGGCGGAACCTGGTGGCCCGCCGGTTCACGCCCCGGGCGGTGTCGACCTGGGAGGACCACGTGCGGGCCACCGTGCGGGGCCTGCTGGACGCGGCGCTCGACCACGGTGGTCCGGTCGAGGTCGTCAGCGAGCTCGCGGCGCCGCTGCCGGCCGAGATGATCGGCCTGCTGCTCGGCTTCCCCGAGGAGATGTTCCCGCAGCTCCAGGAGTGGTCGGAGCGCACGATCATGCTGGGCGGCGGTCCCCGGTACTTCACCGAGGACGGGATCGGCGCCGCCATGGAGTTCGCAGCGGCATCGGCCGAGCTGTTCGAGTCCAAGCGGGCCTGTCCGGCAGACGACGTGGTGTCGGTGTGGACGACGGCGTCGGTGCCGGGCCACGAGTTCGGTGTGGACCAGGTGATCTCGGACTGCCTGCTGCTCCTGGACGGCGGCGCCGAGACGACCCGGACGGTGATCGCCCGGTCCATGATCGAGCTCGCCCGCCGGCCCGAGCAGTGGGCGCTGCTCCGCTCGGGCGCGGACCTGTCGGTGGCGGTCGAGGAGTGCATCCGCTGGGTGACGCCGATCCACAACATGTGCCGGGTGGCGCTGAGCGACGTGGAGCTCGGCGGGGTGACCATCCGTCGGGGCCAACAGGTGGTGCTCTGCTACTCGTCGGCCAACCGGGACGAGGCGTACTTCGACGATGGCGACGACCTCGACCTCACCCGGTCGCCCAACCACCACCTGAGCTTCGGGTTCGGCACCCACTTCTGTCTGGGGTCGTCGCTGGCGCGACTCGAGATCCGGGTGTTCCTCGAGGAGCTGGTCGGCCGCGTCGAACGTCTGGACCTGCACCCGGACTCCGTCGTGGAGATGCCGAACGCGTTCGTGTTCGGCCTGCGCGAGGCGCGGATGGACCTGACGCCGATCTGACCGATCACACGGCGCCGGGCCCCGCCGTCAGGACTGCAGCGTGGGCTCGGTGCCCTCGGGGAGGCAGATGGACTTGACCTCGAGGACCTCCTCGAGGCCCTCCCGGCCGAGCTCCCGGCCGACCCCGGAGCTCTTGAAGCCGCCGAAGGGTGCGCTGAACTCCATGGAGAACCCGTTGATCGTGTAGGTGCCCGTGCGGACGCCGCGGGCCACGGCGAGCGCCCGGTCGATGTCGCTGGACCAGACCGACCCGGACAGCCCGTAGTCGGAGTCGTTGGCGACCCGCACGGCGTCGGCGTCGTCCTCGTAGGGGATCACGCAGAGCACCGGACCGAAGATCTCCTCCCGGGCGATGCGCATGGAGTTGTCGACGTCGGCGAAGACGGTCGGCTCGACGCACCAGCCGGTGTCGAACCCGGCGGGCCGGCCACCACCCGTGGTGATCCGGGCGCCCTCGTCGACGCCGGTGGCGATGTAGCCCTCGACCCGATCACGCTGGCGCTCGGCGACGAGCGGACCGACGGCGGTGCCCATGTCCATCGGGTCGCCGACCGGCATGGCGGCGGTCCCGGCGGTGACCGCGTCGACCACCTCCTGGTAGCGGCTCCGCGGCGCCAGGATGCGCGTCTGGGCGACGCAGGCCTGGCCGTTGGTCATGAGCGAGCCGAGCGGGAGCAGCGCCTCGACGGCGGCCTCGACGTCGACGTCGTCCAGGAACACCGCGGCGGACTTGCCGCCCAGCTCCAGGGTGCAGCGCTTGAGCTGCTCACCGCAGATGCCGCCGATGCGACGGCCGGCGGCGGTGGACCCGGTGAAGCTCACCTTGTCCACGCCGGGGTGGCGGACGAGGTACTCGCCGACCTCACGGTCGGCGGGCACCACGTTGAACACCCCGGCGGGGATGCCGGCGGCCTCGACGCACTCGGCGAGCAGCAGGGCGTCGAGCGGCGTCTCGGGGGCGGGCTTGACCACCATCGTCGACCCCGAGGCCAGGGTCGGGGCGAACTTGAGCATCGTGATGAACAGGGGCACGTTCCAGGGGATGATCCCGGCGACGACGCCGACGGGCTCGTGGCGCACGATCGCCGGCGAGAGCACGCCCTGGCGCAGCTCCTCGAAGGGGTAGGTGCGGGTGAGGTCGGTGAAGAACTGCAGCACCATGGAGGCGGCGCCCACCTGGCCGAGCTGGCTGAAGAGTGTCGGGCAGCCGTTCTCGGCGGTGATGAGGTCGGCGAACTCGGTGAAGCGCAGGGTGATCTGGTCACCGAGCGCCGCCATCAGGTCCGCCCGCTCGGCGGCGGTGGTCGCACCCCACGGGCCCGACAGCGCGGCCCGGGCGGCCTCGACGGCCCGGTCGACGTCGGCCTCGGCGGCCTCGGGGGCGCTGCCGACGGCGCTGAGGTCGAACGGGTTGACGACGTCGAAGGTGCGGTCGGTGGACGGGGCGACCCACTGGCCGCCGATGAAGAGCTGGTCGTAGCTGGTCATGGGCCGCACGCTACCGGCCGGGGGTGACCTACGGTGATCCGGTGACGGCAGCCGGGATCGGGGCAGGGGTCGGGGCCGGGAACGGGGTCGGCATCGGGGTGGTCGGCCTGGAGCACCTGCACGTCCTGGAGCTGGTCGACGAACTGTGCGCCGCCGGTGCGACGGTGGTGGCCCACACCGACGGCGACTCGCTCTCCTCGGCCTTCGCCGGGTGGCAGTCCGGTTCCCGGCCCACCGACCGGTCGGGGGTGCTGTCCGACCCGGACGTCGACCTGGTCGTGGTCGCCGGGGTGCCGGCGGACCGGGCCGACGACTCGGTGGCGGCGCTGGAGTCGGGTCGCCCGGTGCTGTCCGACAAGCCGGGCGTGACGACGACCGACCAGCTGGAGCGGGTCCGGGCCGCCGTCGATGCCTCGCAGCGGCGGTGGTGGGTCCTGTTCTCGGAGCGGTTCGGTGTGCCGGCCGTGCGCCGGGCCGTGGAGATGGCTCGATCCGGTGCGATCGGCCGGGTCGTCGGCGTGCAGGGAAGTGCGCCGCACCGGGCCGCCTTCGAGTCGCGTCCCGGGTGGTTCGCCGACCCGGCGCGAGCCGGGACGCTGCTCGTCGACCTGGCCACCCACCAGGTCGACCAGTTCGTGGCGCTGACCGGCGACGACGTCCGGGTGGTGCACGCCGCCGCCGGCAACGTGGCCTCGCCCGGGTTCCCCGCCGTCCACGATGTGGCCGAACTGGTCCTCGTCGGCGGTGGGGCCCGCGGGTTCCACCGGGTCGACTTCCTGGAGGCGGACGGCTTCCCGGCCTGGGGCGACGTTCGGCTGGTCGTGACCGGCACCGAGGGCCGGCTCGAGGTGCGCACGCCGGTCACCGACGGTGTGGCCGGGCCGGCGGAACTCTGGATCACCGACCACGAGTCGCACCGCCGGGCCGAGCTCCCGACCCGGCCGACCTGGGCCGAGGAGCTGCTCGCCGACCTCGGTGACGGGGGTGAGCGGCTGATGCCCCGGGAGCACCCGTTCACCGTCGCCCGGGTCGTCCTGGACGCCGAGGCGTGTGCCGTACCGTGGTCGGCATGAGCGACGCCGTGGTCGGCATGAGCGACGCCGTGGTCGGCATGAGCGACGCCGTGGTCGGCATGAGCGACGCCGTGGTCGGCATGAGCGACGCCTCCCGGGTCGAGCCCTACGACCTGCTCCGGCCGGGCCGCCGGATCACCGGTATGTCGGCGGTGCTCCTGCCGTTCAGCGACGCCCGGACCCCCGACCTGGACGGCCTCCGGGCGCACCTGGTCCGGACCCTTGAGGCGGGGCTGGTGCCGGCGGTGAACATGGACACCGGTTACGGGCCGACGCTCGACGACGAGCAACGGGTCGCCGTGCTGGACCTGGCCCGGTCGGTCTGCGCCGGTGCGGAGTTCGTGGCCGGCGCCCACGTCGACGACGAACCGGGTGACCCGCCGGACGGGGACCGCTACCGACAGCAGGCCGAGCTCATCGCCGGGCACGGCGGCACGCCGATCCTGTTCCCGTCGCACGGTCTCGGCTCGCTCGACGAGGACGGTCGGCTGGCGGCCATGCGATCGGTGGGGGAGTCCTGCGACCGGTTCCTGGGCTTCGAGCTGTCCCGGGCGTTCCATCCGGCCGGGTTCGTCCTGTCCATTGACGGGTACCGGGAACTGCTCGCCATCGACGCGTGCGTCGGGGCGAAGCACTCGTCGCTGGAGCGACAGCCCGAGTGGGACCGCCTCCGGCTGCGTGATGAGGTGCGGCCGGAGTTCATGGTGTTGACCGGCAACGACCTGGCGATCGACATGGTCTGTTACGGCAGCGACTACCTGCTCGGCATCTCCACGTTCGCCCCCGACCTGTTCGCAGAGCGCGACCGACGCTGGGCCGCCGGCGATCCGTCCTTCCACCAGCTCAACGACGACCTGCAGTACCTGGGCCGGTTCACCTTCCGAACACCCGTGCCCGCCTACAAGCACTCGGCGGCCCAGTTCCTGGTGCTGCGCGGCTGGATGGACGACGACACGACGCCCGAGGGCGCGCCCCGGCGGCCGGACGCCGACGTCGCCGTGCTGCGCGAGATCGGCGAGCGGCTCGGTGTCGTCGGCGTCGGGGGTGCGGCGTGACCCGCCGGCTCCCGTACCCGCAGGTGAAGTCGTTCGCCGACCCGTCGGCGCTGCGGGCCCGGCTGGCCGAGCTGGGCGCCGACCTGCCCGTCGACGAGTCGGTGGACCCCACCGGTGTGCTCGCCACCGGGTTCACCGTCGACGACCCGGCCCGGACGTTGCCGGTCCCGAACCGGTTCTGCGTGCTGCCGATGGAGGGCTGGGACGGGACCGAGGACGGTCGCCCGACCGACCTGGTCCGCCGACGGGGGGAACGCTTCGGTGCCTCCGGTGCGGGTCTGGTCTGGGGTGGCGAGGCCGTGGCCGTCCGCCACGACGGCCGAGCGAACCCGCACCAGTTGACCATCGGCGAGCACGCCGTCGAGGACCTCGCCGAGCTGCTCGGGATCCTCCGGGCCGGCGCCGACCGGGCCGGGGTGGCCCCGGTCGTCGGTCTGCAGCTCACCCACTCGGGACGGTGGTCGCGTCCCGACGGCCCGCCGGCGCCCCGGACCGCGCGTCTCGACCCGGTGCTCGACCCCCGGGTGGGTGCCGGCCCGGACAGCCTGCTGAGCGACGACGAGCTCGACGAGCTCGTGGGCTGCTTCGTGGATGCCGCCGTCGTCGCGGCCGAGGCCGGTTTCGACTTCGTCGACCTGAAGGCCTGCCACGGGTACCTGGGCCACGAGCTGCTCTCGGCCCACGACCGGACGGGCCGCTACGGCGGCGACCTGGCGGGCCGGACCCGGTTCCTGCGGTCCTGCGTCGAGGGCGTGCGGGAGCGGGCTCCCGGCCTGGCGGTCGGGGTTCGCCTGTCCGTCATGGACCCGGGTCCGTACCGGGCCGATGCCGGGTCGGGTGTCGGGGCGCCCGACCCGGCGGCGGCCCCGACCTTCGGTCCGGTCGGACCGGCGGGCGCCGACCTCTCGGAGCCCGTCGAGGTGCTCCGGATGCTGTCCGACCTGGGCGTGCGGATGGTGTGCACGACCGTCGGCAGCCCCTACTGGTCGCCGCACGCCCAGCGGCCGGCGTGGTTCCCGCCGTCCGACGGCTACACGCCCCCGCGTGACCCGCTGGTCGACGCCGTGGCCATGCTGGCCACCGCCCGGGACCTGCGCGCCGCCGCCCCGGAGGGGACGGTGGTGGTGGGATCGGGCTTCACCTACCTCCAGCAGTTCCTGGCGCACGTCGGACAGGCGACGGTCACCGAGGGCTGGTTCGACAGCGTGGGACTGGGTCGGATGGTGCTGTCGTACCCGGACCTGCCCGCCGACGTACTCGCCGGCCGGCCACTGCGGACCCGGTCGTTGTGCCGGACGTTCTCCGACTGCACCACCGCCCCCCGACACGGGCTGGTGTCGGGGTGCTACCCATTGGACCCCTTCTACAAGGACCGGCCCGAGCGGGTGGAGTTGGCCCGCATCAAGCGGACCCTCGACTGATCCGCTCGACCAGGTCGACGGCCCGGTCGAGCTCGTCCTCGGTGTTCGTGACGTGGACCGAGGCCCGCACCAGGCTCGGCAGGCCCCGGGCGGACAGGTCGAGCCGGGCGTGGACCACGTCCGAGATCAACACCTGCACCCCGTGGGACCCGAGCTCGTCGGCGACCTCCGCAGGTGCCCGTCCCCGGACGGTGAAGGTGACGATCCCGCAGCGATCGACGCCCCGGTCGTGCACCTCGACGCCGTCGAGGGCGGCGAGCGACTCCCGGAGCCGGGCCCCGAGCGCCACGACCCGCTCGGCGATCCGATCGACGCCCAGGTCGAGCGCGTACGCCACCGCTGTCCCCAGACCGAGGAGGCCGGCCCAGTTGCGCTCGAACGACTCGAAGCGCTGGGCGCCATCGGCGAGTCGGTAGGTGTCGTCGCCGGTCCACGTGGCCGATTGGCCGTCGAGCAGGAGGGGGTCCATCCGCTCCTGCAGGTCCCGACGCACGTACAGGAACCCGGTGCCCCGCGGGCCGCGCAGGTACTTGCGACCGGTGGCGGTCAGGATGTCGCAGCCGAGCTCGTCGACCAGGGTCGGCAGTTGTCCGACGGACTGGCAGGCGTCGAGCAGCAGCGGCACGCCCGCAGCCCGACAGGCGGCGCCGACCGCCGCTGCGGGGTTGATGAGTCCGCCCTGGGTCGGCACGTGCACCAGGCTGACGAGCGCCACGTCGCCCCGGTCGAGCCGGTCGGCGAGCGCCTCGACGTCGATCTGGCCGTGGACGTCGTCGTCGATCACCTCGACCCGGATGCCGAGTGTCCGTCGGGCACGGATCAATGCGAGCGCGTTGGTCATGTACTCGCTCCGGCAGGTCACGACGGTGTCGCCGGGTTCGAGCGGGAACGCCCAGAAGGCCCGGTGCCAGGCCGAGCTGGCGCTGTCGCAGAGGGCCACCTCGTCCTGCCCGCATCCGAGCAGGCGGGCGACGGTGTCGTGGACCGCGTCGAACTCCTCCGCACACCGGGCCGCGGCCTCGTACCCGCCGATCTCGGCCTCGAGCTCCAGGTGGCGCACCACCCGCTCGAGGACGGGTCGCGGGGACGGTGATGCGCCGGCGTGGTTGAGGTGGATCCGGTCGGCGGCTGCGGGCGTGTCCCGCCGGAGTGCGTCGACGTCGAGGGTCACGGCCGGACGGTAGCGTGCGGCCGTGGCAGGTGCGGACGACGAACCGGCGACCAACGAACCGGCGGCCATCGTGCGGGCCGACTGGGTCGTCGTCGGTGACCCGACGTCGGCCGGCTCGGTGCTGGAGGACGGTGCGGTCCTGGTCGTCGGCGAGCGGATCGCCGCGGTCGGGCCGGCGGCCCGGGTGCTCGCCGATCACCCGGGCGTGCCGGTGGAACGGCTCGAGCGCCACGTCCTGGTCCCGGGGATGGTGAACGCACACGCCCACCTGGCCATGACGATGTTCCGGGGCACCGCTGACGACCGTGATCTGGCGGACTTCCTGGCGGTCGTCATGCCGCTCGAGGCCCGGACGCTCACGCGGGAGCACGTCGAGGTGGGCACCCGGTCGGCGGCGGTCGAGCTGCTCCGCGGCGGGGTGACCAGCTCGCTCGACATGTACTTCCACACCGTGGTCGGCCGGCGGGCCGCGGCCGAGGTCGGCCTGCGGGTGCTCACGGGGCCCACGATCATCGAGGGCGGCCCGTCGACCGTGCCCTGGGACGATCTGATGGTGCACGCCTCGACGTTCCTGGCCGAGCACCCGAGCGACGGCGCCTGGCGCCCGGTGCTCGGACCGCACGGCACCTACACCGTCTCCCCCTCGCAGCTCGACGAGGTGGCGGCGCTGGCCGGTGCCCACGACTGCATCGTGCAGATCCACCTGTCCGAGACCGAGGCCGAGAACCAGATGGTGCTCGAGCGGTTGGGTCGCCGACCGCTGGACGTGCTCGACGCCGCAGGCCTGCTCGGCCCGGACACCGTGCTGGCGCACGGGGTGCACCTGAACGCGGACGAACAGCGGCGGGTGGCGGCGGCCGGTGCCGCAGTGGCGCACTGCCCGGTGTCGAACCTGAAGCTCGCCTCCGGGGTCGCGCCGGTTCCGGGACTGCTCGCCGCGGGCGTCACCGTCGCCCTGGGCACCGACGGGGCGGCCAGCGCGAACGACCTGGACCTCCTGGCCGTCCTGCGGTTGACCGCCCTGCTCCACAAGGGGGCGCCGTCGGGTCCCGACGGTCCCGATGCCACGAACCTGGCGGCCGCCGTCGCCCTGCGGATGGCGACGCGGGGGGGTGCGATCGCGCTCGGCATCGACGACCACACGGGTTCGATCGAGGAGGGCAAGCTCGCCGACCTGGTGGCCGTGGACCTGGCCGACCCGTCGACCGAGCCCGTGCGGGACCCGGTGGCCGCCGTGGTCTACGGCGCCTCGCGGTCCCAGGTCCGTTCGGTCTGGGTGGCGGGGGAGCGGGCGGTGCGAGACGGCCGCTGCGTCAACGTCGACGAGCGCGACGTGGTGGCGGCGTTGCGGCGGCTGGGCGACGAGCTCCTCCGGGGCTGAGGGGTGCGCCCGCATCGCCGGCCGCATCGGCGGCCGGTTGGGCCGGCCCCGTGTCCAGGCCGCCGCCGGACAGGCCGCGCCACAGCAGGTCGGTGATGAACTGCACGAAGTCGGCCCGGCTCAGGGTCCGTCGTTCGAGCCACCACTCGGTGCTGACGTGGATCATGCCGAGGATGCCGAACGCCCACGGTTCGGCCGGTCCCGAGTCGGCTCCGACCGCGCGGAGCGCCTCGCCGAGCGCCCGGGACACCGTACGTCCGAGCTCGTTGACCAGTTGCCGCTCGTCGAGGCGACGGCCGGCGCCGAAGCTCCCCTCCGAGAGGAAGGAGTAGATGTGGGGGTCACGTTCGATGAACCCGACCCAGGCGTCGATCGACCGGACGACCCGATCACGGGGGTCGTCGGTCTGGCTCCAGACGGTGGCGAACTCGGACTGCAGTTCGGCGGAGAAGCGCCCGGCGATGGCGTCGGCCAGCCCGGCCTTGTCGCCGAAGTTCGCATAGATGATCGGCTTGGTGATGCCGGCCTCCTGGGCGATGTCCTCCATGGACACCTCGGCGCCGTCGCGTCGGATCGCAGCGACGGCGGCATCGATGAGCTCCTCGCGCCGGTCCTCGCGCTCCCGCTTCGATCGTTTCCGTCGGTCACCCACGGCTCCACGCTACCGGGGACTTGACGGATAGGGTTACCAGCGGTAAGTTACCGCCAGTAACCAATCGGCCGTCGAACCCTCCGTCGGCCTGAAGACGGGGGTGCCCGTGACCAGCATCGATCTGCACACCGACAGCGACCTGCACACCGAGCGCCGCAACGACCGACGCGTCGGGCGTCTGGTGTCGACCTCGCTCCGCCGGGTCGTCGACCCCGACACCTCCGTCGACCTGTCGGGCCGACTCGGCCCCGGACAACTCGTGCCGGACGAGTTGCTCAGCGTCGCCGGCCTGGACCTGTCGTTGACCGACGAGCAACGACGGACGCTCGCCCGGGAGGAGGTCGCCTCGGTACTCACCGCCGGCATCCGGTTCGAGGCGGTGCTCACCGCCGGGTTCGGCATCGACCTGGCGAACCGACTGCCGGTGACCGACCCCCGTGCCGACTACGCCCTCATCGAGGTGGGGGAGGAGTCGCGGCACTCGCGGCTGTTCGCCGACCTGGTCCGCCAGATCGGACCGACGGCGCGCGATGCCCTCGACCGGAGGCCGCTCCGGCTGCTCGACCGGGTCGGCACCGCGTTCATCATCCAGCTCCCGGCGACCTTCCACGCCCTGGTTCTCGGCGGCGAGGAGATCCCGGACCTGCTCCAGCGGCTCGTCTCGGAGCATCCCGACAGCGACCCGCACCTGGCGGCGGTGAACCGCTACCACCGGGCCGAGGAGGCCCGACACCTGGCCTTCGCCCGGCTCCGACTGCAGGAGATCTGGCCGACTGCGTCCCCGGTCGACCGGTGGGCGCTCCGGCACCTGGCCCCGCAGGTCGTCGCGGGCATGTGGGACCTGTTGGTCCAGCCCGGGGTGTACGAGACCGTGGGCCTGCCCGGGTGGTCGACCTGGCGGGCCGTACGCCGTTCGCCGGAACGGATCGCCCTGCGCCACCGGGCCTGCCGGCCGGTCCTGGCGGCGCTGATCGATGCCGAGGTGCTCGTTCCGGGGCGCCTGCCCCGGGGCTGGCGGCGCCTGTGCGGCGTGGACCGGCAGGGTGCTCCCGTCTGAGCCACGCTCGGGGCGGGGTCCGGGCCGGGGTGTGGGGCGGGGTCTGGGCAATCCACCCGCTCCGGGACGAAGACCTTGACCGCTGGCGCGAACGTGGCTCAAACTGACCGAGCGTCCGGCGGGCTGTCCGGCGTGGGAACGACGGGGGGATGTCATGAGGCGAGTGGTCTGGATCGGCGCTGCCGTGTTGGCGGCGCTCGCCACGGTGTTCCTGTCGTTGCCCGGGGCCGAGGCACAGAAGGTCGCCAACCCGGGTGCCTTCTCGATCAACCCGACCAACGGGCTGATCCTGATCAACGCCACTTCGTTCTCGCTGGCCCCGCGAGCGCTCCCCGAGTGCTCCGACGGCGTCAACAACGACGGACTCGCCGGCATCGACTACGTCGCCACCGGCACCGCCCCGACCAACGGCGGCGACCCCCAGTGCACCAGCGCGCTCGACGACTCCGAGCTCGCCTCCGGCTTCCAGGCGAAGGTCGAGCCGGCCTTCAACGGCACGATCGACGCCGCCGGCAACATCACGATCCCGACCACCGGCGTCGTCCTGCCCCGCGCGTACATCGCCATCCCCGACACGAACCCCGCCAACTACCCCTACGTGGTGACCGCCGACGTGATCGCCACCACCGCCGCCACCGGGACGCTCAACCCGCTCACGGGCGCGGCCAACATCCGGCTGCGATTCCGGATCAAGCTCGGCGGCTCACCCTTCGGCGTGTACGTCGGGGCGTCCTGCAGCATCGGTACGAACGCTGCGCCCATCGACATCAACGTGCTCACCACCGGGACGACCTCGCCCCCCGCTCCGAACACCCCCATCTCCGGCGCCCCCTACCTGACGAACGGCACCTTCCTGCTCGTCAACAACTCGTTCGCCGTCCCGGGCGCCTCGGGCTGCGCGCCGCTGATCGGCACGGCCGACGGCATCAACGGCGTCGTCAACCAGAACCTGGGTCTGCCTGCGGCCGCCGGGAAGAACACGGCGGTGGTCGCCGGCCAGACGACGCCGGTCCTCCAGCGCGGCGTGGTCGCGAAGATCACCACCGATCCGACCCTGCTGAGCGGTGAATCGCCGTTCACGGTGGCGTTCGACGGCTCCGAGTCGACCGTCACCAAGGGCCCGGCCTCGTACCTCTGGCAGTTCCCGGACGGGTCGACCTCGACGGAGGTGAGCCCGACCCGGACGTTCTCGACCCTGGGTCTCAACACCGTCCGACTGACGGTGACCGACGCCGACGGCGACAGCGCCACGGTGCAGAAGAACGTGAACGTGACGGCGCCGTCCTCGACGACGACCACCACGACCACGACGGTGCCGACCACGACCACGACGGTGCCGACGACGACCACGACGGTCCCGACCACGACGACGGAGCCGACGACGACCACGACGGTCCCGACGACCACCACCACGACGACGACGGTGCCGACGACCACGACCACGACGACGACGGTGCCGACGACCACGACCACGACGACGACGGTGCCGACGACCACCACGTCGACCACGACGACGACGGTGCCGACGACCACCACGACGACCACGACGACGACGGTGCCGACGACGACCACGACGACGACCACCACGACCACGACGGTGCCGCCTGCGCTGTGCTCGCCCGGCACCTTCTCGGCGACCGGGGCCGAGCCCTGCCAGGCCGCGCCGCCCGGGTCGTACGTAGACACCACCGGTGCGACCTCGGCGACTCTGTGCGAGCCGGGTTCGTTCACCGGGGTGACGGGCTCCATCACCTGCCTGCTGGCGCCGATCGGTTCCTACGTCGACACGACCGGTGCCACGGAGCCCACGGCCTGCCCCGAGGGGTCGACGAACAGCGCTGCCGGTGCGACCTCGGCCAGTTCGTGCATCCCGATCACGACGACCACCACCACGACGACGACGGTGCCGACGACCACGACCACGACGACCACGACGACCACCACGACGTCGACCACGACGACGACGGTGCCGACGACCACCACGACGGAGCCGACCACCACCACCACGACGACCGTGCCGACGACGACCACCACCACGACGGTGCCGACGACCACCACGACCGTGCCGACCACGACCACGACCGTGCCGACCACGACCACGACGGTGCCGACGACGACCACGTCGACCACGACGACGACGGTGCCGACGACGACCACGTCGACCACCACCGTGCCGACGACCACCACCACGACGATCCCGCCGGCCGTGCGTGACCAGCTCACGGTCGGCCTGACCGGGTCGGTCAACTACAGCCGCTCGGCGACCTCGACGGCCGGCAACGTGACCGTGCTCCGCGACGCCAACGGCATCGTCAGTGCCCGGGGCAGCCTCGACTACGCGGGCGCCAACGGTGGGACCGCGAAGCTCACGGTGAACGTCCAGCGGTTCTGGGCCTTCCCGCTGTGGGTCGGTGACGTCCGGGTCTGGGACGCCCCGGCGGGCGTCTCGGTCCAGGCGCCCGTGTTCGGTTCCGTCCAGGCGCCGGCGGCCACCTCCGCCCAGGGCCAGACGAGCTGGTTCACGGTCGGGACCTTCCCGAACCTGATCCGGCCGTTCAACCTGACCTGGCGGGTGGACGACCGCTCCTGAGCACGAACGCCACGATCGAACGGGCCGGCCCGCTGGCGGGTCTGCGGGTCATCGAGCTCGCAGGTCTGGGGCCGGCCCCGTTCGCGTGCATGGTCCTGGCGGACCTCGGGGCCGACGTCCTCCGGATCGTCCGACCCGGAACCGATCTGGTCGTCCCGGACGCCGGTCGGCCCGACCTCGGGACGTCCCAGCGGAACCCGTGGGACGTGTTGAACCGGAACCGGCCGGCCATCGGGGTCGACCTGCGCTCGCCGTCGGGTGCGGGGCTCGTCCGTGAGCTCGCCGTTCGCGCCGATGTGGTGGTGGAGGGGTTCCGGCCGGGTGTGGCCGAACGCTTCGGACTGGGTCCCGAGGACCTGCGGTCCGTCGATGAGCGGCTCGTGTACGCGCGCATGACCGGCTGGGGCCGTGAGGGTCCGTTGGCCGACCGGGCGGGTCACGACCTGAACTACCTGGCGCTGGCCGGGGTCCTGGCGCACCTCGGTCGCGCCGACCAGCCGCCGACGCCGCCGCTCAACCTGGTCGCCGACTTCGGCGGCGGCGGGATGCTGCTCGCCGTGGGTGTCCTGGCGGCACTGGTCGAACGGAGCACGTCGGGCCGGGGCCAGGTCGTCGACGCCGCCATGGTGGACGGCTCGGCACTGTTGATGGCGCCCCTGTTCGGCGCCTGGGCCTCGGGGTTCTGGTCCGCCGATCGTGGCACCAACCTGCTGGACTCCGGCGCGCCGTTCTACGACTGCTACCGGTGTGCCGACGGCGGCTGGGTGGCGGTCGCAGCGATCGAGGCGCCGTTCTTCGCGGCGCTCCTCGAGGGCCTCGGGCTGGAGCCGGCGGACCTGGGTGACCAGCACGACCGGTCGCGTTGGCCCGAGCTCCGGACGGCGCTCGCCGAGCGGTTCGCCTCGGGCACCCGGGACGACTGGGCCGTCCGGTTCGCCGACGTCGACGCCTGCGTCAGCCCGGTCCTCGACATGGGCGAGGCCCCGGTCCACCCGCACGCCCTGGCCCGCCACGCCTTCGTGGATGTGGACGGCGTCCCCCAACCGGCCCCGTCGCCCCGGTTCGACCGAACGCCGGCCGGTCCGGTCGAGCCGGCCTGCGCCGGCGACGACCCGGTCCGGGTCCTGGGGGCCTGGGGTGTGGAGGGTGCCCGCGTCCGGGAGCTCGCCGCCGCCGGCGCGTTCGGCTGACTCAGCCGAGCAGGTACTCCGACATCGCGATCGACCGGAGCCGGGGCAGGTCGAACGCCGCCTGGACGCTGTCGAGCATCACGGCCAGGTTGCCGGCGTCACCGAGGTGGAAGGCGATCACGTCGTCGACGATCTCCTCGGACGGCCACGACTCGACGACGATCCCGTCGAGCGGCTCGGCTCCCGGTGTGACCGGGTGGACGACCCGCTGGCGTACGTAGCGGAGTCGGGGCTGGACCGACTCGGACATGGGCGACTGGTGGAGGTACCACAGCTCCCGGAACGTCCGGTCGTCGAGCGCCGGGTTGCGGTGGACCAGCGCCAGCGTGACGAGCCCGGGTGAACGCTCGCCGTCGGGCCAGTCCCGCCGGTCGCCCCGGCGTTGGCCGAACTCCGACCAGACCGACTCGGTGACGAGGTAGCCGTCGACCCGGACGCCGAGCGGGCGGAGCAACTCGTCGGCGTCGCCGCGCAGGTCGTGTGCGGCGAACCACACGCCGACCGCCGCGGTCACGCCCACCGACCCCGCCGGTTCCGGCATCGGCCCGGCGATGCCGACCCGGTCGTCGGCGACGTGGACCGTCACCCCGGTCCCACCGGCGAGTCGCAGGCCGGGGACGACCTCGTCGACGAGCCGGTCGCGGAGGGCCGCACGGTCGACGTCCGGTCGGGTCCGGATCAGGTAGACGAGCTTCTCCACGTGGTCGCCCTGCTCACTCGCCGTCGGGCCGGCCGAGGGATCGGCGACGCTCGATCCAGTCCCGCACGACCGTCGCGAAGTGATCCGGGTTGTAGATGTCCTCCTCGTGGGACCAGCGGCCCGCACCGGCGTAGTGGAGGATCGTCAGGTTGTACTGCTCGAAGACCGAGCCGTCGCCCGGGTCCTCGAGGCGGTTCCAGACCTTGGTGATCACCCACCCGCGGTCCACGTCGACGACGTGCCACTCGCAGGGGAACGAGGTGAACGCCGAGTTGGGCCACGGGGCCATGGTCGAGGTGATCCACGTGCGGATCTCCTCCCGACCGGTGAAGGTCCCGTACAGGTGCTCCACGTAGGTCGCGTCCTCGGTGAACAGGTCGACCCACGGATCCCAGTCGGCGGTGGCCCCGGCGTGGGCCGCCGCCTCCTGGTAGGTGACGAACGCGGCCTCGATCTCGTCGGCGTCGAACCTGCTCATGCGGCCCATCCTGCCACCGGGGCGTGCCCGCCGGGACCCTCAGGTCGTGTAGTCGGCGTTGATGCGGACGTAGCCGTCGGTGAGGTCGCAGCCGTAGACGGTCCAGGTCCCGTCGGCCATGCCCAGGTCGACGGTGATCGACACCTCGTCGTGTCGGAGGTAGTCCTCGAGCTCGGCGAGGGCCGAGGCGTCCAGCCGCCTCGGGTACACCTCGGTCCCGCCGAATGCGATCCGCACGCGGTCCTGGTCCACGTCGTCGGTGTCCGCCGTCTTGCCGACGGCCATGGCGACCCGGCCCCAGTTCGGGTCGGCGCCGTGGACGGCGGTCTTGACGAGCGGCGAGTTGACGATGGACTTGGCGACCCGACGGGCCTGGAGGTCGTCGCGTGCCCCGGTGGCCGTCACGACGATCAGGGTCTCGGCGCCCTCGCCGTCGGCAGCGAGCTGTCGGGTCAGGTCGGTGCAGACCGACTCGAGTGCCGCCCGCAGCGCGGCCTCGTCGACCGCGCCGGCCACGCCGCTGGCCAGCACCGCCGCGGTGTCCGAGGTGGAGGTGTCGGTATCGATGCTCAGGCTGTTGAACGTCCGGTCGACGACGTGTCGGAACGTCCGGTCCAGCGTGGCCGGGTCGACCTCGGCGTCGGTGAGGACGAAGGCCAGCATGGTCGCCATGTCGGGTTCGATCATGCCGACGCCCTTCGCAACACCCACCACCGTCGCCACGCCGCCGTCGATCGTCGGCATCGTCGCCGTCGCCGTCTTGGGGTGTGTGTCGGTCGTCATGATCGCCCGGGCCACGGCGTCGGCGTCCCTGCCGCCGAGCGGTGCGGCCAGTGTCTCGAGGTGTGACCGGATCCGCTCCATGGGGTAGGGCCGCCCGATGACTCCGGTCGACGCGACGAGGACCTCCGCCCCGTCGCAGCCGACGGCCCGGGCGACACCGGACGCGAGCTCCTCGGCATCGCGTCGGCCGACATCGCCGTTGGCCACGTTCGCGTTCTTCGAGACCACCACGACGGCCCGCAGGCGGCCGTCGGCGACGTGCTCCCGGGACAGCTCGACGCTCGGGCCGGCGAACCGGGAGCGGGTGAAGACCGCCGCGGCCGCACAGGTCCGCTCGGCGGCGACGACCACGAAGTCGTCGGTGTCGTCCTTGATCCCGATGTTGGCGACGTGGGCGGTGAATCCGGCCGGCAGTTCCACGGCGGGAGTCTCGCAGAGGCCGCCGTCGTGGCAACATTCGGTTGCGGGCGGGTCCCGCCCGCGCGGCGGCACCGTCGGCGGCACCGATGCAGCGAGGAGCACCGTGAGCGAACCCACGTCACTCGAGGGCCGACGCATCCTGGTCACGGGAGCGGCCCAGGGGCTGGGCCTGACCATCGCCGAGCGGATCATCGACCTGGGGGGTTCGGTCGTCGTGGCCGACGTCCAGGACGAGGCGGGGGAGCACGCCGTGGCCGCCCTGGGCGCCGCCGCCCGCTACGAGCACCTCGACGTGTCCTCCGACGCCGACTGGGCGTCGGTCTGCGACCGGGTGACGGACTCCTTCGGCGGTCTCGACGGGCTCGTCAACAACGCAGCGCTGCTGGACATGGGGCCGCTCGAGCGGATCGACCCGGACCGGGCCCGGCGGCTGCTCGAGGTCAACCTGCTCGGGCCGCTGCTCGGCATCCGGGCCCTGGCCCCGCTGCTGCGGGCCTCGGGCGGCGGTTCGATCGTCAACATCTCGTCGATCGGCGGGCTGGAGGGCATGAACTCGACCGCCACCTACAACGCGACCAAGTGGGGCCTGCGGGGGTTGTCCCGGGCCGCTGCACTCGAGCTGGGGCTGGACGGGACCCGGGTCAACACGGTCTGCCCGGGGATGGGCAACCCCGACATGCCGACGCCGTTCCTGACGGACTTCGACCTGGACCGGTACCTGGAGTCGGCGCCGCGCCTGCCGTTCCACCGGGCTGGCCAGCCCCGCAACGTGGACGTCCACGACGTCGCCGAGATGGTCGTGTGGCTGCTCTCGGACGCGGCTCGGGGGTGCACCGGTGCCGACTTCGCCGTCGACGCCGGGTGGACCGCCGGAACGTTCGCCCCCGGCCTGCCCGGGTTCTGATCCCCTCCGAACCGACTCAGCCCCCGGAGACGAGCGCATCGGCGTCGGCTCCGAGCGACAGGTCCTCGTCGGGGTCGTCCAGCCAGCCGTCGGGCAGCGCCACCCGTCGCAGCGCGCCCGAGTGGCTCCGCACCACGGTGGACGGCTCGACGGTCGGCTGGAGTGACGGGTCCAGTCCGGCGAGGAGCTCCTCGACATCCCCGGGGTGCTCGACCAGACCCGCCCGGCGCCGGACCTCGCCGCCGACCGGGTAGCCCTTGAGGTACCAGGACAGGTGCTTGCGGAACCCGGCCAAGCGACGGTCGGGTTCCCACTCGCCGATCCGCCCCAGGTGGTCCAGGATCGTCGACGTGACCTCCCCGAGGGTGGGGGGCGCCACGGCCGGCCGGCCCGACAGCGCCAACTCCAGGTCCCGGAACAGCCACGGCCGCCCCAGGCACCCACGGCCGACCACGACGCCGTCGCACCCGGTCTCGGCCATCATGCGCACGGCGTCCTCACCGCTGAAGACGTCGCCGTTGCCGAGCACCGGGATGCCGTCGACGGCGTCCACCAGTTCGGCGATCCGGTCCCAGCGGGCCCGGGGTGCGTAGTGCTGCAGCGCCGTGCGGGCGTGGAGCGCCACGCCGGCCACGCCGGCGTCGGCGGCGATGCGCCCGGTGTCGAGGAACGTGAGGTGGTCGTCGTCGATGCCGAGACGGAACTTCACCGTGACGGGGACCGTCCCGCCCGAGGTCGCGGCCGCCGCGTCCACGGCCGCGGCGACGACCCGACGCAGGAGCGAGCGCTTGTAGGGGAGCGCGGCGCCACCGCCGACCCGGGTGACCTTGGCTGCCGGGCAACCCAGGTTCAGATCGAGGTGGTCCACCAGACCGCGGTCGACCAGCATCCGCACCGCCTCGCCCATGACGTCGGGGTCGGTCCCGTACAACTGCAGGGACCGGACCGGTTCGTCGGGGTGGAAACGGGTCAGCTCCCAGGACGACGGGTGGCCCTCGAGCAGCGCCCGGGCCGTCACCATCTGGTTGACGAACAGGCCGCCGCCGAACGACGCGCAGAGCCGCCGGAACGGGGCGTCCGTGACCCCCGCCATGGGTGCCAGCACCACCGGCGGGTCGATCGTGATCGGGCCGAACCGCAGCGGCGCCGGCGACCCGGTCACGTCGAGCGGTCGCGGTGACGCCAGCGGTCCAGCGCGTGCAGCGTCCATCCCGCCGGTCCGGCCCACCAGGTCAGGAGCAGGGACAGCCGGGCGGTGCGTCCCCGGGCGAGCGCGTGCTCGTGGATCATCCGACCCGCCAGCAGGTCGAGCACCAGGTAGTGGGTCCACCCGGCCAGGAAGGCCGTCGGCGTGCCGAGCGCGGCCCGCAACGTCTCCGGGTCGTCGAGGCGACCGGCGGGCGAGCCGTCCTCGCCGCCGCCGACCACGGAGGCGCCGAGCAGGCCGACGTAGGCGGCGCCCAGGCCGACCGACAACGGGGTGGATGCCCGGACCAACGCCGCGGTGACCCGCGACCGCGGCGCCAGGATCATGGCCAGCCACACCGGGGCCGTCGTCGCGCTGAGCACGCTGAACGCCGTCCGCTCGGCGGGCGACATGGGCCGCCAGGCGGGTCCTCGTCGGTCGGTGGACGATTCGTTCGGAGTGTCGTCGACAGGTGCGGGGTCCGGGTTCACCATGCGAGCATCCTGCCGCGTCGGGCCGGTTCCCGTCACACGGTCGCGGGCCTGCTGCGTTGTCCCGATTCGGTTCCCGGCGTAGAGTGCACACGTGCAGTTCGACCAGAACCTCCTGCTGCTGACCTAGGCGAGCCCGCCACCGCCGGCTCGCCGAACCTCCTGCGTCCCCGCAGGAGGTTCTTCGGTTTTCGGGGCGCTCGCCCCGGACCGATCCGTCCGACCGAACCGAGAGACACGAGACAGGAACCACGATGGCAGCCCGACCAGATGCCCCCAGGACCATGCCGTACGAGAAGTACCGGCCGTTCCTGCCGTTCCCGCCCGGGCGGGGCGGTGACGCCAACGGTGGCCTGACGGACCGCACCTGGCCGTCGGCCCGGCTCACGGCGGCCCCCACCTGGTGCTCGGTCGACCTCCGCGACGGCAACCAGGCCCTGATCGACCCCATGGACCCGGTCCGCAAGATGCGGATGTTCACGACGCTCGTCGAGATGGGCTTCACCGAGATCGAGGTCGGGTTCCCGGCGGCGTCGCAGACCGACTTCGACTTCGTGCGCGAGATCATCGAGGGCGGCCACGTCCCCGAGGACGTGAGCATCCAGGTGCTGGTCCAGTGCCGACCCGAGCTGATCGAGCGGACCTACGAAGCGATCCGGGGCGCGCACTCGGCGATCGTGCACTTCTACAACTCGACGTCGGTGCTCCAGCGTGACGTCGTGTTCGGGCTCGATCGCGCCGGCATCACCCGGATCGCCACCGACGCCGCACGGTTGGTGCGTGAGTACGAGTCGACGCTGCCCGACACCCGCCTCCGCTACGAGTACTCACCCGAGTCGTTCACGGGGACGGAGCCGGAGTTCGCCGTCGAGATCTGCGACGCCGTCATGGAGGCGCTCGAGCCGGCGGCCGACGAACGGATCGTGATCAACATCCCGGCGACCGTCGAGATGTACACGCCGAACATCTACGCCGACGTCGTGGAGTACGTCCACCGGAACCTCCCGCGCCGGGACCAGGCGATCCTCTCGCTCCATCCGCACAACGACCGGGGCACGGCGGTGGCCGCCGCCGAGCTCGGCCTGCTCGCCGGGGCGGACCGGGTCGAGGGCACGCTCTTCGGCAACGGCGAGCACACGGGCAACGTCGACCTGGTGACGCTCGGACTCAACCTGTTCACCCAGGGGGTGGACCCCGAGCTCGACTTCAGCGACATCGACGCCCTCCGCCGGACCGCCGAGTACTGCAACCGGCTGCCGGTCCACGAGCGCCACCCGTACGTGGGCGATCTCGTCTACACGGCGTTCTCCGGGTCGCACCAGGACGCCATCAAGAAGGGTGTCGCGGCCATTTCCGGGGGCGGGACCGAGGCCTCGGGCGACTACGAGCAGTGGGAGGTCCCGTACCTCCCGATCGACCCGGCCCACCTGGGCCGCACCTACGAGGCGGTCATCCGCGTC
>SXGR01411252.1_pt1 | contig 21790 bp, 16 predicted proteins | sample 3174711 | NCBI WGS metagenome assembly SXGR01 (sample SAMN11356860, study PRJNA531348) | freshwater metagenome | isolation source: freshwater sample F1-60 | place: China: Fuxian Lake, Yuxi | collected 2017-12-25 | reverse complement strand
GCTGTTGAGGCCGTATTTGGGGTAGAGGTTGAGACCGTCAAAGCAAGAGGTGGTGAGTCCCACAAGGAGAATCGCAACCGCCAAACCCGGAGTGCGTAATGCACGCGAAAAGAGAGATAAAATTTTCATAACCTAGAGATTAACAGGATTAAAACTTGAAGTTGAGGTTCACGCTGTAAACACGGGCGCGCGGGTAGATGTTGTTATCAATACCGCCAAAGATTTCGGGGTCAACGCCCGAATAATTCGTTATCACAAATACGTTTTGGATCGATGCCGAAAGGCGGAATGCCAAGTCATTGCCAAAAGGCTTGCCAAAATCGTAGCCTACAAAGAGGTTGTCCATGCGTAGGAAGTCGGCCCGCTCCAGGTAATAGTCGGATTTGAGTTGGTTGAGACGGAAACCGGTGTTGAGGTAATCCGTCGTGATGTTGTTGATGAACCCAAGACTGCCTCCTGTACCCGCCAGGGTTCCGTTGTTGGAATTGACGTTGTTGTACATGTAACGGCCCAATTCAGCCCGCATGCTGAAACCAGCGTTCCACTTTTTGTAGTGTAGGTTGGAAAAGAAGCCCAAATAAACGGTGGGGATGGGGTTTTTGTCTTTGCGAAGGTCCTTGGCCGTTGGGCTGCTGATGGTGTCTTTGCCGTTGGGGGCCCAGTATTTGCCCTCCAAAGGACGGCCATCGCTACCGTAAATCTGACGGTACATGTAGAAGGTGTTCGGAGTGAAGCCGACGCTGTGAATCTGAATGGTGTTACCAACACCGCCGGAAATACCGCCGACCAGAATCCCCTGGTTGCTGGAATCGGGAACCCGGGTCAATTTGGTGATGGTGGTCCGGTTCCATGTGGCGTTGAAGCCAAATTCCAGATTCATTTCTTTGTTATCAATGGCCACGGCGTTGATATTCCATTCGATGCCTTCGTTTTCCAGATCACCCACATTGGTGAGGATGAGGTCCGAAAAATTGGTGCCGGCGATGGTGGGAATGACTGCGAGCAGGTCGTAGGTTTTCTTTTTGTAATAATCAATTGAGCCGTTGATGCGGTTTTTGAAAAAGCCGTAATCCAAACCAATATTGGTGCTGGAGGTTTCTTCCCATTTGAGGTTGGCATCAAAACCCTGAGGGCGCAGCATAGGTAAGAAATTGTTACCAAACTGGTAATAGGCCGAAGGGGTACTTTGGCTGTAGTTGGCCAAATAACTGTAATCGCCGATACCGTCTTGTTGACCGGTCACGCCCCAGCCAATTCGGAGCTTCATGTTGGAGATCGAAGGGATTTGGCTAAAAATACCCAAATCACTCATTCGCCAGGCCAAGGCTACCGAAGGGAACAAGCCCCAGCGGTTCTCGGGAGCAAAGCGGGAAGAACCATCGGCACGCAACGTGGCGGTTAAGAGGTAATGGTCAAGGAAGGTGTAGTTCAAACGACCGTAGAAGGACATCAAAGCGTTCTCGGTGAAGAAGTCGAAGGGGTTAGCCTTCTGGATGGTGTCACCGCGCTGGTTAATATCCGGGAAGGTTGGGCTTTCGGTGCTCCAGTGCTGAAAACTGTAACCGCCGGTTACATCCACGCTGGATAGCAGGGATTTGAGTTCCTTTTTGTAATTGAAATACGTATCAATGAGGCGGTTGGTTTTGGTCATCGCGTATTGGTTGTTGACTCCGCGACGAGTCCAAACCGAAGCAGCGTTGGAATCAATCACCACCGTACCGGAACTGGTAGAATAGTCACCCCCTAGGTTCAGGAAGAAATGCAAATCAGAGAGACCTGGAGTTTCGAAATCAAGTAACACATTCCCGATAAAACGATTGACCGAACTGCGATCTTCTTTTTGATTCAACAAACCCATGGGGTTCTTGGTGGCCAATTGCAGGGGCTGGGAGACATTGGCCCACTCAAAATACCCGTTGTAGGCGCTGGTATCTCTTTTGACCGGCCGTGATGGATCAAAAACGACCGCGGAACCGATTGCGCCGCCGTCGGCAAAGCGGTTTTGGAGGTTGTAATATTTGGTGTTAAGATCGACCTTGAGGTAGGGGCCGATTTTGGGGCTGAGGTTGAGGTTGAGGCCGGTACGCTCCAATTTGCCGGTGCGCAGGTTGCCTTGCTCGTCGTAGCGTTCAAAACCCAAACGGTAGGGGAGGTCTTTGATCCCCCCGGATAGGGTCAGGTTGATGTCGTTGATGAGGGCCAGTTGATAAATCTCGCTTTGCCAGTCCGTTGCGTTGTTGGCCGAGGGCTGGTTGAGGAGGTTTTTCTGCGCAATGGTTCCTTTTTCACGGATGAGTTGTTTCAGCTGGGCGGTGTCCAGAACTTGGACGGTGCGCACAATTTGTTTGGCCGATGAATTGGTGGTGAGTTCAACCCGGACGCGGTCCGAGGCAGCACCTTTTTTGGTGGTGATCAGGATGACCCCGTTGGCCGCTCTGGAGCCGTAAATCGCTGCTGCTGAGGCGTCTTTGAGGACGGTGAAGGTTTCGATGTCTTCGGGGTTGAGGAGGGCCAAGGGATTGGCCGCACCGGCAATACCGCCGTTATCCACCGGTACACCGTCGATAACGATCAAAGGATCGTTGCTGGCGTTCAACGATGAACCACCGCGGATACGAATCACCGAACCGCCGCCGGGAAGACCGCTGTTGTTGGTGATGCGGACCCCGGGGGTTTTGCCGATGACCAATTGCTCCGGGGTGGAGAAATTGCCTTGTTGAAAGACTTTGGAGGGAATGGCCGTGACCGCTCCGGTGAGATCCCGGGTTTGGGTGGTTCCGTATCCAATAATGACGGCTTCCTGCAGAAGTTGGGCGTCTTCGGTGAGGGTAAAATTGGCGGTAGTGACCCCGGAAGAGCGGACGGTCAAGGAAATGGACTGGGTTTTGTAGCCCAAGTAGGAGACGTCCAGCGTGATATTCCCGGGCTTGAGGCTTCCGATGCTGTAGTTTCCGTTCAAATTCGTAGCCGCCCCGGCGGTGCTGCCTTTGACCGTGACGTTGGCGCCAATTATGGGCTGGTTGCTCTTGTCCACAATACGTCCGGCGATAGAACCGCTGCCTTGCCCGAGGGCCATCCAAGGCAAAAACAACATCAAAGCGCAAAAAAGTCGAGTTTGTTTCATGAGAAATTTTTGGTGAACCGAAATAACGAATTATGGGCGAATTATCCTAATATTAAAGGCTCTTCGATGCCAGCAACGGGGATCGGAATGCGGATCGTTTTGCCGGGTTGATCGAAGCAGCTTGGGGGTACAGGGGCGATCGCTCTAGGCCAAGAAGAAGTTGGCAGGATGCCTGACCAATCCGCAGGCTTCAAGCGGTTCAGGACTCCCGAGTCCGTGAGGGTCTTGTAAAGTTCGGAAGGAATACAAAGGGTCACGCGCTCCCCCCAAACAGGATCGGCCCAAGGCGCCAAATACCATTTTGTTTGGGCCATGAATTTCCATGAATTTACGGTAATAATATGCCTGGGGCTTTGGAGGATGCTCTGAATGGATTTTTCGATTTCATCTACCAGCAGGGTGTGGCCCCCACTTTGAATGACCAAATCCGCTCTTCCGAGCCATTCGATTTGCCCAGCTTGTTCTCCCCATTGAATGACTTCCTTGGTTGCTAAGGGTTGATAGTTGGTGACTGCTCCCGTGATGACCAAAGTTCCCTTGCCCGATGAGGAAGTTGGGTGAGGAGGCTCTAGTCCGCATTGGATCCCGGGGAGCGGGGTGTAGGCCCTTTCCCATACCGGGTACACCTCGCGCAATGCAAAATGCCCAGCCGTTTCGGTCATCCCCAGGCCTTGGACGATTCGGAAGGAAGACGGGTCTTGCCGGGTTTTCCAAGGATGGTCCTCGGACAGGAAGCGCTCCAAATCGCTGGGTAGTGGCCCACCGCCCAGCAGCAAAGTGCCCACTCGGGTTGCCGGATCGATTTGGTGGTGGGCCCAATGCCGCAACAAGGCCAGGGCCTGGACGGGAACCAAGGAAAGGTGATCCAAATAACCGGTCCATTCCTCAGCACCGCGGACAAGGAGCGCCTCATGGTCAGGCTGGAGGCAGAGCTCCAAGGGAATTACCTCGATGTTGTAACAACGACCACGAGCTAAGACCATTTTGCCCCCGATCCCAGAGGCATTCAAGGCCAAGCCAATTCGTTGGCCTTTCTTCCATCCCAATGGAATCTCGCTGGAAAATGCGGAAGAAGTGATTTGTTCACGACTCAACGTGATCTGCTTGGAGGCCCCGGTGGTTCCGGAGGTTTGGAATTTAAAATATTGAATATCAATATTATCCCATTCCTTTAGGAAATCCGTTGCGGCCTTTGGCCATGCTGCAAGGCGGTATAACATCGAGGTCAAAATTACGCTTCCTTACAAAGGAATCCAATGACTCAACGTGTGCAAGCGACCACCACGAATGAAAGTGGTCGCTGGAAAATTATCGGTGTACAATGCCCCTGTACCAAGGCCTTGTGCAAGTGTATTATTCCGACGTTGCACCTGATGATAAGTCCAAGAGGCGATGGTTCCCAATCCGATATTGGATTCCAAAGCAGAAGTAATCCACCAACCCATTCCCAAATTTTCGGCTATTTCGATCCATGCTTCCGCAATTTTGAATCCGCCAAGCAAACTGGGCTTGAGCACCAGGTATTTCGCTCCGGAATTTGCCAGCCACTGGCGCGAGGCTTCATGGGGTTGGCGAAGAAGAATGGATTCGTCCAAGGCAATCGGTAGCGAATTGGCTTGAGCAAGATCCGGCAAGAGGTGGTCCAAGCGTGGAGTTAAGGGTTGTTCGATACTGTGGACCTCAAGCTGATGGAGGTCTGTCAGTTGCTGCGCCGCTCGATCAGGGTTCAATGCACCGTTGGCATCCACGCGGATTTCCAGGACCGAAGCGGGATAAAGGCTGCGGATACCGGCAATCATGTCCAATTCGGCTTGCCAGTCCAAGGCCCCGATTTTGAATTTGAGGCAATCAAAGCCAAGAGCGATTTTGTGCAGGGCTTCCCGCCGCATGGTTTCCACGTCATTCATCCATACGAGACCGTTAATGCGCAAGGAGGATGACTCCGCTGCGGTTTGGAGGGGGGTGAATTGGGGCTGCGTCGATGGGTTGATTGAATCAGGATATACAATCTTAGCGGAATTATAAATTTGTTGCAAGATATTTTCAAGCCCAAAGGCAATAGAGGGATAATTACTTCGCCACTGATCCAGCCATGGCTCCCAGCCTTCGAGCGAAAGATGAGGTGAAAGCCCGTTCATTGAGGCATTAAACTCTTGCAGGGCCAAGGCTAAGGCATTTTCCCAGTCTTTTTCGGAATGCCAATCCGAACTAAGACCAGGCAATGGCGCGCATTCGGATTCCAGGGTTCGCCAATGCAGAATCCATATATTTCTATGAGTTAGTGTGTTACGAGATGTTTGTGCGGGTTGATGGAAATGGAGTTGAGCTTTTTTGCTCTCCAGGAGGGGACTTGGTTTAAGATTTTGATGCATAGAGGCTGAAGAAGCAAAGAAGATTTGGAAGGCCTCAAGGATTCATCGTTCTCCAGTAGAGAATCCAAGGCATCATGGCCACCACCAGTAAGTACAAGGCGGTAGGTTTGAGGAAAGCATCGTAATCGGGTGGCTCACGCACTTGCCAAATTTTGCGTAGGAGGTTGCTGTAGGCTACCGCCATGAGAGACCATCCCCATAACAAGGGGACGGAACGGGCCCAGGCATAACCGACAAGGCCTACGACAGCAGCCATGACGAGTATAGTCTGAAAAAGTAGAGCTCGGCGGTTTCCTAAGCGTACCGCCAGCGTGATTTTGCCGGCTTGGGCATCCTGTTCCCGATCTCGCAAATTGTTAAGATTGAGTACCGAGGCGGCCAACAAGCCAGCCGCTATTGCAGGTATCCAATCCCATACGGTGATGGTTAGTCCGTGCAGTGTAAATATTCCGACGTAGGCTACCGGCCCGAAGAAGGTCAAGACCGCTACTTCGCCCAAGCCTCGGTAACCGTACGGGTTGGACCCCACCGTGTAACGAATCGCCGCAACGACCGCCGCAATTCCCAATGCCAACCATCCCCAAAAAGTACCGTGGCTGTCCCCTTGGGGATGACCAAATCCCGCAAGCGGGAACAGGAGCCAAACCCCGCTGATCAGGGCCAAAGCAGCGACCCCCAAGATTGCATTGCGCATCGCGGATGCTGTAATTTGTCCAGAGGCCACCATGCGGGCAGGGCCTATACGGTGACGATCGGCACCACTGACCGCGTCCCCGTAATCGTTGGCCAGGTTGGATAGGATTTGCAGCAGAAAGGCAGTCCATAGAGCATGCAAAACCACCTGCCCTTGGGCGAGGCCTTGCAGGGCCAGAATTCCTGAGGGTAGGAGAATGGCGGCTGCGGCCAATGGCAAGGTTCGAAGCCGAATAGCGTTAAGCCAAGCTTGTACGAGGGTCATGTAAGAGGCTTTTGGTAAAGACATCGAAAGGAATTCAAAGCAAAGGTTGACATTGGGGGCAGGTATTGCATCTTCGTGCCGTGAATGTACTCTCCGTTGCGTCTGTCAGTAAAAGCCTTGGCGAAAGGGTTTTGTTTCAAAATTTGTCTTTTGGCTTGGACCAAGGTCAGAAGCTGGGATTACTGGGTCGAAACGGATGTGGCAAAACCACCCTACTCCGCATGGTCGCGGGCTTGGATAACCCTGATCAGGGAGAAGTCCGCATCAACAAACAAATTCGGGTGGCGTACCTGGAACAAGATCCCTTGCTGGGCCTCCAAGGGGCGGTGATGGATGCCATACTGCATTACGATCGCCCTCAAAGTCGTTGGCTTCGGGAATACTATGATTTGACAGATCGGGAACATCTCAGTGATGAGGACGTGGACCGCATGAATCGCTTGCATCAGGTCATGGAGGAACAAGGTCTTTGGGAATATCAGCATGAATTCAACCGCCTGTTGGGGGAATTGGAAATTCCCGACCTCAAACAAGATTTGACCACATTGTCGGGAGGTCAGCGCAAGCGGGTCGCCCTAGCCGCTTTGATGGTCGCGGATGCCGATTTGATTTTGCTTGATGAACCCACCAACCACCTGGATCTGCATACCATAGAGTGGCTGGAAAATCGACTTAAAAATCAGAAAACCACATTGTTATTGGTGACGCACGATCGCTATTTCCTGGAATCGGTTTGCAACGGGATGTTCGAAATGGAACAAGGTAAATTGTATTATCACCAAGGGAATTATGCTTCTTTTCTGGAGAACAAAGAGACTAGAGAACAAATCGAATCAGCGGATGCGCACAAAGCCAAGGCCTGGTTGCGCAAAGAGTTGGAATGGATGCGCAGACAGCCCAAGGCCAGAGGCACTAAGTCCAAAGCCCGCATCGATCAATTTTACAAAGTTCAAGATAAAGTCTCCAACCGTCAAGTGACCGGCAAATTGGAATTGGACGGAGCAGGTCGGCCTTTGGGCGGCAAAATTTTGGAAATATCCTACCTGCGCAAGAGTTACGGGGATAGGCATTTGATTCGAGATTTCACCTACAATTTTGTCAAGGGGGACCGTGTCGGCATCATAGGCCGCAACGGACTCGGTAAGTCCACCCTGTTGAATTTGATTACCGGCCAATTGCGTCCGGATGGAGGTGAGGTCGAAAAGGGAGAGCAAACCGTTTTTGGGTATTACAAGCAAGAAAATTTGGCCTACAAGCCAGGGCAGACCGTCCTTGACCGGGTCAGGGAAGTCACCGACCATATCAAACTGTCCACAGGCCACGAAATTTCGGCGGCGGATTACCTCAACCGTTTTCTGTTCCCGCCCAAGCAGCAGCATGACAAGGTGGACAAGCTCAGTGGGGGGGAGAAAAGACGATTGCAACTGTTGTTGGTCCTGATCGCCCAGCCAAATTTCTTGATCATGGACGAGCCTACCAACGATTTGGATTTGGTTAGCCTTCAGGTCTTGGAAGACTTTTTGGAGAAGTTCAAAGGCTGTCTTTTGTTGGTATCGCATGATCGCTATTTCATGGACCGTCTAGTGGACCATCTTTTGGTCTTTGAAGGGGAAGGTAAGATTCGTGATTTTCCGGGGAATTACACCGATTATCGTTTATCCCTCAGCGTCCATTCCGCGAATAAGGATGCCCAAGAAGCTTCCACATCCAATGCGAGTACTTCCGCAAGCACGGGTTCCTCAGGAACAGCCTCGGCAGGTAAACGACCTAAGACCTCCTCGGCCAAGCCCACCTTTGCGCAAAGCAAGCGTTACCAAGAACTAACTCAACGCTTGGAGGCGATGCACCTCGAACAATCGCAGTTGTTGGATCGCTTGAATGCCGGCGGTGCTAGCGCGGAGGAGTACGCAGCCTGGGGCATGGGCCTCAAAGCTCTCCAGGAGGAGGCCGAAAAAGCGGAGTGGGAGTGGCTAGAGCTTAGTGAACTATTTGGATCTTAGCGATTTGTTCGGAATTCGCGAGGTTCCCGTACCGTAAAGACCCTCGACAAATTGAAGCCGAAATAAACGGTGCCGTCGTTCCAATTACCTAACGAGCCCGCAATAAACTGGCCCTCGTTGAGCCCCCGTCCGTTGGAGACATGGAGTTGAAAAACGTGGCCTCCTGTTTCGATATCCACCCCAAGCGATAAATTGTTACGAACATTGAGTTCTGCTGCTTTGGGCAACCAAATATAGTCCAGGTTTGCCGAAACCCTCGAGCTGAGCTTGAGTCGTCCTCCGGTTCCCAAGGCCCACAGATCGTTCGGGATTTCTGGACTTGCCACCAAATTGCGATGAAGAAGGGTAGGGGTCAATTGCAAGCTGATCTCCTCAGAAACTTTGCGGGCTATCAGCAATTGGTAATAATATGATAGCCTCGAAGAGAAATAATTTTTGCGTTCGGTTTGGTCCCATTTCAAGGTGGAGGCAATGCCACCACTTACGAGGCTTACGGAAACAGGTCTTTCGATAGAACCGGTGGATTGGCGGAGAATTTTGATTTTGAGGAATCCGTCGTAGGCTTTGCCCACATTGGTCCGTCCGCCACCCACAGTCAGCCATGGGGTGACCCCGTAGTCAAGACTCATGCGCATGCCGGCCTGATCCAAACCCCATAGCTCGTACCACCCTCCGTTGATGGCTCCAAAGCGATGCATGATTCGAAATTCAAGAACACCCGCTGCCACATTCTCAATGGAGTGGGTGTTGATGATTCGGGTGGATTTGAAGATGTAGGCGGCGTAGTTCCGTACAGGGCCTTCAGGAGCGATATCGGCGAGCAAATCCACCTCACCGCCACTGCTACCCGTGCCTTGCGCCAAAGCCGGAATAGTCCAACAGAATCCTCCAAGGAGGAAGAAGGCCACTAGTATATATTTTTTATTCATAAAATACGATGTTTTAACATCCAAATTTAATTGGTGGTGGAAAGGCCTTGGTTTCTCCATGCCTTAATCTTATGGATGTTACAAGAATTCATGGGCCCTGAGGTTGGCATGCCTAAAGGATCTCCCACAGGCCGGCTGATACGGTCGATGATATTGGCAATATTGGCAACGCGCGATGAATCGCTTTCCAAATTCAAGTTGCCCGAGGCCGAGGCATTGTTATGACAACTTTGACAATTGTTAGTGATGATGCCTTTGATTTCGGCAGTATAACTCAGGTTGAGGGTATCGCAAGGGGTGGGAACTCCGTACAAATCTTGTTCGTTATCGTAGTAGCAAGCCTGCATCAGCACGATATTCGCTGGAATCATGAGTAAGGCGAGTAAACGAGGTAAGCGCATCATGTTCAACATGGCAAGGAAATTGGCTGCGGCGAAGGTTGGAAACGTTAAGGTTGGTAAAATTGAAATTCAAAAATACTTCTTCCCAAGTACCTTTGAGCGCTTTAGTCTCCCATGGCCTCTTCAGTGCACACTTTGATTCTCGGCTCCGAGGGCCAATTAGGCTCGGAGCTTCGCTTGGCGTTACGGGAACGAATGGACCCCTCCCTTTTGTTGTGCACGGATTTGAAAGCTGGCGCCGATGCGGGACTTGCCCACTTCGAAACCTTGGATGTTTTGGACTTCAAGGCCCTTCAGGACGTGATGGAACGGCATAGGCCACGTCATGTGTATTTGTTGGCGGCGATGCTATCGGCCAAAGGCGAGGCTAACCCTGGTGCGGCTTGGAAACTGAATATGGACGGCTTGATTTCGGTTTTGGATTTGAGCCTGCGGTTTGGGGTGGAAAGGGTGTTTTGGCCTAGTTCAATTGCGGTTTTTGGCCCGGAGAGTCCTCGTGACCCCGCAGTTCAAGCCGGGTACATGGACCCCAAAACGGTGTACGGGATTTCCAAATTGAGCGGAGAGCTTTGGTGTCGTTATTATCACGATGTACACGGGCTTGATGTCCGTTCCTTGCGTTACCCAGGCATTATTTCTTGGCGTACACCTCCAGGTGGAGGGACCACTGATTATGCGGTGGATATTTTCCATCAAGCCTTGGCATCCCAACATTATACGTGTTTTCTCGAAGAAGGCAGTCGCTTGCCCATGATGTACATCGACGATGCGATCCGCGGGACCCTTGAGCTGATGGATGCGCCTGCCGCACAGATTCGTTGCCGGACATCCTACAACTTGGGCGCTATGGATTTCAGTCCAGGGGAATTGGCTGCCGAAATTCGTCAACGCATCCCGTCCTTCACGATTCAATATGAACCGGATTTCCGGCAGGCTATTGCCAACCAATGGCCAATGCGGGTTGATGATCGCCAGGCTCGAGCAGATTGGGGATGGTCGCCACGCTTCGATTTGGCGGCGACTTGCGATACAATGCTCGAGGCCTTGAGGCAAGCTCAGCGGCCTTAGTGGGCTTGTTCGCTGAGGAACTTGATGCGTACCAATTGAATTTCTTCTTCGGTGAAATCTCCGGTCAGCAAATGCTGGTAAGCCACTTGCAAATCATCGGTTTCGGCGCTGCGGAAGTATTGGTAAATTTCGTCCACAATATCTTGGTCCAAAGATGATTGGATATGGTAATCGATGTTCACTTTGGTTCCAGAATCTACCACGCCTTTGATTTCGACGAGCACTTGTTCGTAGGTTAAACCTCGGGTATTCCCAATTTCATTTAGGGGAAGCTTTCGGTCAATCGCCCCGATGATGAAGACTCGGTTGCCGGATTTGGCCGCAGTGCTTTTAACCACAAAATCAGCAGGTCGATCAATTTCGTTATCGTCCACATACTTGCTGATCAATTCCACAAAGGGCTTACCGAATTTGAGGGCTTTGCCGGGTCCTACCCCCACCACTTGCTGCATTTCGTTGAGACTGGTCGGGTAAATGGTGGCCATCTCTTCCAAGGAGGGGTCCTGGAAAATGACATAGGGTGGAAGATTTTTTTCTTTGGCCAATTGTTTGCGCAAATCTTTGAGCAGATCGAGCAGGGCTTGATCAAGGGCGTCGGAACGTTGACCCTCAAAATCATTATCCCGTGCAATATCAAAACGATGATCATCTGGGACTTTTAAACTGTAGGGATCTGCCAAATAAGCAGCTGTTTTGGAGGTGGCTCGAAGCGTGCCGTACTGTTCGATGTCCTTGTGTAGAAGATTGTGCTGTAGGGCTACACGGATGGTGGCTTTCCAGAAGGCCAAACCACGTTCTCTGCCAATTCCGTAGCCGTTTAATTTCTGGTGACCATAATCCTCAATTTCTGGAATGAGATTACCCGAAAGGAAATGACTAATGTGACGAAAGTTGAAGGATTTCTGGAATGATTGCACGGTTCGCAGCAACAGGCACATTTCTTCGAGTACGCTGTGCGTTGGCAGTGGGTTTCGGCAATTGTCGCACATTTTGTTGCAACAGGATTCCTCGAAATCTTCTCCGAAATAATGTAAAATTTGTTGGCGACGGCATAAGCCAGATTCTGCAAGAGACATGACCTCTTGGATCAAAAGGTTACCTACTTCGCGCTCAGCCACGGGCTTATCCTTCATGAACTTCTGAAGCTTCTCGGCATCCCGTTCATCGTAGAAGGCCATGCAAACGCCTTCCAGGCCATCACGGCCTGCGCGACCTGTTTCCTGGTAATAGCTTTCGATAGATTTGGGGATGTCGTAGTGGATGACGAACCGCACATCGGGTTTGTCAATACCCATGCCAAAGGCAATGGTGGCCACAATGACATCGATTTCTTCCATCAAGAAATCGTCTTGATTCTTGACCCGAACTGCGGAATCAAGACCTGCATGGTAGGGTACTGCTTTGATATCGTTAGCCCGAAGGATTTCGGACAGCTCTTCTGTCTTCTTGCGGGAAAGAGTGTAGATAATACCCGATTTGCCGGCATTGTCCTTGATGTAGCGAACGATACTTTTGACGGCATCGACTTTGGGCCGCAATTCGTAGTATAGATTGGGTCTGTTGAAGGAGGATTTGAAGAGCCGGGCATCCGCCATCTGCAAATTTTTGATGATGTCATTTTGCACCTTTTCGGTGGCCGTAGCAGTCAGGGCGATGATGGGGACATTGCCTATGGCCTTGACCATTTGGCGAATGTTGCGGTATTCTGGCCGGAAGTCGTGACCCCATTCGGAAATGCAATGGGCTTCGTCGACGGCTACGAAGGAAATCCGATGTTCATGGAGGAAATCCAGGTTTTCTTGTTTGACAAGGGATTCGGGGGCAACGTACAACAATTTGGTAATGCCGGAGTCCACGTTGGCCTTGACGCGCTTAAGGTCGGCCTTGTTGAGGGAGGAATTCAGGAATTCGGCAATGCCGTCTGTTCCAGAAAAGGCGCGGACCGCGTCCACTTGGTTTTTCATCAAAGCGATAAGCGGCGAGATGACGATGGCCGTTCCTGGGGATATAATGGCAGGTAATTGGTAACAAAGGGATTTACCAGCCCCGGTGGGCATGATGACGAAGGTATCACGGCCCTCGTAAATGCTTTCGATAATCGCTTCCTGTTGGCCTTTGAAACGGTCAAAGCCAAAAAACTCCTTCAACGACTTGCGGAGCCGCTGGGAGATGTTTGTTTCGACGAGGTTTTCTGCCATGAAAATTAGGGTATTTTTGTGGGCTCAAAGAGCCACTTGGCCCCTTGTTTTGGTTTATTAAGGTAACGTAGAAAAGTCATTTTGGATTCAAGTCTCATCAAAAAAATTTCACAGAGGGTTTTGGACCTAGAAGCCAAAGCTATAGAGTCCCTTAAAGCCCTCCCAGAGCAGCCTTTGGTAAGGGTGGTCGAAGCGATTTTGGTATGCAAGGGCCGTGTTGTGCTCAGCGGAATTGGCAAAAGCGCCTTGGTCGCTCAGAAAATAGTGGCGACATTGAATTCCACCGGCACCCCGGCTTTGTTCATGCATGCGGCCGATGCCGTCCATGGAGATTGGGGCATGGTTCAACTAGAGGATCTGGTAATGGTCCTGTCCCAAAGCGGAAATTCACCTGAAATCAGAGCGCTTTTGCCGATGATTCGCCAAGGGGGTCAACGCTTGGTGGCAATAACCGGCGATGCCGAATCAGCCTTGGGCCTTGCTGCCGGGGAATATGTTCTTTTGAGCCATGTGGAGGCCGAAGCCTGTCCTCATAACCTCGCTCCAACCACCTCCACTACTGTGCAAATCGTCTGGGGGGATATTCTTGCCGTGGTTTTGATCGAATTAAGGCGATTCAGTAAGGGAGACTTTGCAAGGGTGCATCCCGGAGGGGTTTTGGGCAAACAATTGTACCTCCGCGTTGAGGATTTGGTTTCTCGCAATGCCCGGCCTGCTGTGGATCCCCAAGCAGGATTCAAGGCCTTGGTGACGGAAATTTCATCAGGCCGCATGGGGGCTACCGCGGTGGTGGATGCAGGGCGGCCGGTGGGGGTCATCACAGACGGGGATTTACGAAGATTATTGGAATCCGGTAAGGAAACGAAGGGTTTGGTGGCAGAGGAATTGATGAGCCCATCACCGAGGACGGTGACCATGGATTCGCTGGCTGTGGAGGCCTTGGCTTTGATGCGCGCGCATCAAATTACCCAGTTGTTGGCGGTAGATGAGCAAGGGCACTATGCAGGGGTGGTACATTTGCACGATTTGCTCCGCGAGGGCGTTGTTTAATCATGCCAAATTCTCTTTCCCACTTTTCTTCTCCACAGGTCTTGATCATGGCCGGTGGTAGTGGAAGTCGTTTGTGGCCGGTAAGCCGAACCGAGAAGCCCAAGCAATTTTATGATCTGATGGGTACAGGGCGAACAATGTTGCAACATACATTTGATCGTGCCTTGAGCCTCTGCGGTGGAGCTGAACAGATACGGGTGATTACCCAAGCTCGATGGGGGGATTTGGTTCGAGAACAATTGCCTGATTTGCCGGAAGATCATTTGCTTCTGGAGCCGATCCGCAAGCAAACGGCCACCGCAACCTATTACGGGTTGTTGAGTCTCGCAGGACATGGGTCATCGGATTCGGTAATTATCTTGCCATGTGATCACTATGTGACTGATCAAGAGAGTTTTATTTCGACTCTTAGCCAGGCCATTGTCCACGCGATGGAGCGGCAATGGATTCAGGTCATCGGAGTCAAACCCACTCGTCCTGAACCCAATTACGGCTATGTGCAATATGTTCAGGATTCGGAGGCTGAAACGGATGTTTACAAGGTCAAGACCTTCACGGATCAACCCACTCCCGAGCTTGCCAACACTTTTTACCGCTCTGGCGATTTTGCCTGGTATACGGGGATCAAAGTAGGCTCCGTTCAGGCTTTCATGGATTTGTACCAACGCTGGATGCCGGACTTGGTAGATGCTTTTGCAGAATTGACGGTTACCCCGGACCGAAGTCTTTGGCCGGCCATGGTCGCCAAGATCTTCCCTCGATGCGAATCGGCCTCGTTCCGTGAAGGCATTCTGGACAAGGCCGAGGGCCTGCGCTTGCAATTGGGGGATTTTGGCTGGGGGGATTTGACCTACTGGGCCGAGATCTACCGGGAACACGATAAGGACTATTTTGGCAATGCGGTGAACGGGAGCCAGGTGGCGCTTTTTGATGCGCATAACAACATGATTCACATTACAGGGCAACGAATTGCCTTGATTGACGGGCTGGAGAATTTTATTGTTGCGGACTCACCGGACGGGATTCTGGTCTGTCCCCGGGAGAAGGAGGCGGAATTGCGGCAACGATTGGCGGTTTTGCGCCGACAACAAAACGAAAAGAGTGCCCAAGACAAGGGTTCCCGAAATTCCTGAGTTGGCGTGAAAACCTACTGGAGACTGCTCGCCATGGCCGGACCGCTGGCCGGACCGATGACCAGGTATTTGTTGCTCACCCTTTTGGGAATCGTTTTTGGGGTGGCCAATTTTACGCTGCTCATTCCTTTGTTGGATTTGATCTTTGGGGCTGCCGGGGATAGCGTGCCGAGCGTTGGCGTTGTGCTCTCTTCAGCATCCAAGGCGCCCTCTTTTCCGGAATTTCGTTGGTCCGTGGATTATGCCAAGGATTTGTTCGGGTATTATTTTGAGGGGATCATGGCCGCTTACGGTCGTCAAGGGGCCTTGGCTTTTGTTTGTATTGGGGTGGGGATTTCGATATTGCTGGCCAATGCCTTTCGTTTTGCGGCCCAGAAAATTTTGAATCGTCTGCGCAGCCGATTGATCTTTCGTTTGCGCCAGGATTTGTACCTGCAGGTGACCGAGCAGGATATTTCTTTTTTTCATCACCGACGCAAGGGAGATTTGATTTCGGTTTTGTCCAACGATGTGACGGAGATCGAAGGATCGGTGGTGAATACCATGCACGTTTTGTTGCGAGAACCCCTTTTGATTTTGGCTTACGTGAGTTTGTTGCTGATGCTGTCGCCCGCACTGACCTTGTTTTCGTTTGCCGTGCTCCCCTTATCCGGTTGGGCTATAGGACTGATTACTCGTCGATTACGGAATGATTCTGGACAGAGTCAGGATCTGCTCGGGATGTTGTTATCGCGCTTCGAAGAGACCGTGAGCGGTATCCGTATTGTGCGCATGAATAATGCCGTTGACTTTATGGTACAGCGATTCAGGGAGCTGAACGAGGGCTATGCAAGATTGTTGCGCCGCATCTTTGACCGTAAAGACTTGGCGAATCCGGTATCGGAGGTATTGGGAGTGGTGACGGTTTTGGGGATTATTTATTTTGGTGGAACCATGGTGATCGAACAACGCAGTGCCCTTACAGCCAGTCAGTTCATTGCCTACATTTTGTTGTTTTCACAATTATTGCCCCCGGTCAAATCCTTGGGTTCGGCGTATACCAATGTGCAGAAGGGTTTGGCTTCGGCGAGAAGGGTTTTTGCGTTACTCGATCAGCAGCCTACCGTAAAAGCCAGAGCGCAGGCGGCCCCGCTCAAGACCTTGCAAGAAGGTTTGGCCTTTGAGGGGGTGGGCTTTCGTTACGGAGAGGAATGGGTTTTGAAGGATTTGAGTTTTGAATGCCGCAAAGGCGAAACAGTGGCCTTGGTGGGGGTGTCTGGTTCGGGCAAGTCCACCGCCATGGATTTAATCAGCCGCTTTGTGGAACCGGCGGAAGGAAGAATAGTGGTGGACGGGCAGGACCTGCGGGATTGGAAGGTGGAGGATTGGCGGGGGCTAATCGGTTTGGTGGGTCAGGACAATTGGTTGTTTCACGATACGGTGACGGCCAATATTGCTTTTGGGGATCCCCGTCCGGAAGAAGATCGGGTGAAGCAGGCTGCTAAAGCTGCCAACGCCCACGGTTTTATTGCCGAGATGGAGCAAGGCTACGCCACGTCGTTGGCGGAACAAGGTTCTCGTTTGAGCGGTGGGCAGCGTCAGCGCATTGCCATTGCAAGGGCTTTGTATCGCAATCCGCAATTGCTCCTTTTGGATGAAGCGACCTCGGCTCTTGATTCTATGGCCGAGAAGGAGGTGCAGGAAGCCTTGCAGCATCTGATGGTGGGCAGAACCACCGTGGTGATTGCGCATCGCCTGAGCACCATCCAAAGCGCTGATCGTATTGTGGTCCTGGAGCGGGGTCGCAAGGTTCAGGAAGGAAGGCATGCTGAGCTTATGCAGTCGGAAGGTTTGTACCGTAGTCTGGTAGAATTGCAAATGCGGGCTTGATGGCGTTAATTTGATGCCTAACCTTACCGGATAATTTAACCCATGAAATATACAGAAGATAGTATTAAGTCCCTGGACTGGCGGGAGCATATTCGCCTACGTCCCGGGATGTACATTGGTAAGTTGGGGGATGGTTCCGCTTACGATGATGGTATTTATGTTCTCATCAAGGAAATCATCGATAATTGCATTGACGAATACGTGATGAGTTTCGGGAAGTCCATCGAAATTCAAGTCAGTCGCGAGATGGTGACCGTGCGGGATTATGGGAGAGGAATACCCTTGGGGAAGTTGGTGGACTGTGTTTCGAGGATCAATACCGGTGGCAAATACGATGGCGAAGCCTTTACCAAGTCGGTGGGGCTCAACGGAGTAGGCACTAAAGCCGTGAACGCCTTGAGCAAATCCTTCAGGGTGCAATCCTTCAGGGATGGCCGTACCCGCACCGCCAGATTTGCGCAGGGCATCTTGGTTGAAGAAAGCAAGGATATGCCCACTGCGGACAAGAACGGAACGTATGTAGAATTTGTTCCGGACGGAGATATTTTCAGGAATTTTCATTTTATCCACGAATTCATTGAGGAGCAATTATGGAATTATGCTTACCTCAATGCGGGGCTTAGCCTATACTTGAACGGTAAGAAATTTTTTTCCAAGGATGGATTATTGGACTTGCTGCAACGCAAAGCCCCTGCAGATAGCATACGTTATCCTATCGTGCATCTCAAGGGCGAGGATATTGAATTGGCCTTCACCCACGGCGAACAATACGGGGAGGAGCATTATTCCTTTGTCAACGGTCAGTACACGACGCAGGGAGGTACGCATTTGGCGGCTTATAGAGAGGCTCTGGTCCGTACGATCCGAGAGTTTTACAAAAAGGAATTCGACGCCTCCGATGTTCGGGGTTCGATTATTAGTGCCATCAGCCTGCGGGTTCAGGAACCGGTCTTCGAGTCGCAGACCAAAACCAAGTTGGGATCCCAACACATGGCCCCGGGTGGTGCTCCGCTCCGCTCCTTTGTTGGGGATTTCATCAAGAGGGAGCTGGATAATTACCTGCACAAGCACCCGGCGGTGGCCGACGCTTTGCTCAAAAGAATCACCCAGAGCGAGCGGGAACGCAAGGATATGGCCGGGATCAAGAAGCTGGCCAACGAACGCGCCAAAAAAGCCAACCTGCACAACCGCAAATTGCGGGACTGTCGCCTGCACTACAACGAGGGCCGGAACGAAGGCCACTACAACAGTACGCTTTTTATTACCGAAGGGGATTCGGCCAGCGGCAGCATCACCAAGGCCCGGCATGTGGAAACCCAGGCGGTATTTAGCCTCAGAGGCAAGCCTTTGAATTGTTATGGGCTTAAGAAGAAGGTGGTGTACGAGAACGAGGAATTTAATTTGCTTCAGCATGCCTTGCAAATCGAGGACGGTTTGGAAGGATTGCGGTACAACCGTATTGTGATTGCTACCGATGCGGACGTGGACGGGATGCATATTCGCCTGCTATTGATGTCGTTTTTCTTGCAGTTCTTCCCGGATTTGGTGAGGGAAGGGCATCTTTATATTTTGGAAACGCCCTTGTTCAGGGTTCGTAACAAGCAGGAAACGATTTATTGTTACAGCGAAGCGGAGAAGCAAGAAGCCATGAAGCGCCTGGGAGCCAAAGCCGAGGTCACCCGCTTCAAAGGCTTGGGCGAAATATCCCCCGGAGAATTCGGTCGTTTCATCGGACCCGATATGCGCTTGGAGCCCATTATTCTCAAAGCCGATACCTCCATTCCCAAACTGCTGGCCTACTACATGGGCAAGAATACGCCTGAGCGTCAGCAGTTTATCATCGAGAATCTGCGTTACGAGCTGGATGCCCCCCAGGGTCTGGCCCTAGAGGCCGAAGAGCCGGCGGTGCCAGCTCTCGCCGAAGGGTAACCAGAGGCGATCGAGGTCGCCGACCTTGCTCACAAGGGTGTCGGCCACCAAGGTTGTGGGGGTAACCCGACCTCCTTGGACCGCGGCTTGCATGGTTTGATGATCGACGACTTGGATGGTTTGGGAATCGACTGCATGCATAAGCCGGTCCCCGTTGCGGTAGAAGTAACGGCGTTTCTCTAGGAGGTTCAGCTTTAGGCTTTGGCCGAGATTCTGCACGAAGTGGGTGGCTTTGTCGATGGAGCAACCGCTTGCTGCCGTCTGGTTTTCGTCCACGGCCAAGAGTATAAAATAGCCATCGCTCAAGGATGCCGAAGCCTTCAAATCCTGTTGGTGGGCGGTCCAAGAGCGGACAAATTCCTGCAAAGGGGGCAGGAGGAGGGCGGTATCCAGCGGAACGGGTGAGGTAAATACCCAAAGGCGCGCCGAGGCCGGTAATTCTTCAAAGGGAACCCACACGATGGCTTGGTCTAGTTGGCGAGGGAGCCGGCCGTGATTTCGGCTAAATCAAGGACCTGTATCTTGTCCTGACCGGTCTGCGAGGCGGCGTCTTTGAGCATGGTCATGCAAAATGGGCAGGCCACGGCGACGGTTTCGGCCCCTGAGGCTGCCATGTCGGAGGCCCTTTCGTGGTTGATTTCCAAGCGTCCGGCTTCGGCTTCTTTGAACATCTGGGCACCGCCCGCACCGCAACACAGGCCGTTGCGCTTGCTGCGTCGCATTTCGACCAAATCGGCATCCAAGGCGCGGATTAAATCGCGGGGGGCTTCGTAAATCCCGTTGGCACGACCCAGGTAACAGGAATCGTGAAAGGTAATCCGGCGGCCCTTGTACGGACCCCCGTCCTGAAGGCGCAATCGACCTTCGTTGATGAGTTGTTGAATCAGCGTGGAGTGATGAACGACTTCGTATTGTCCACCCAGTTCCGGGTATTCGTTGCGCAATGTGTTAAAACAATGGGGACAAGCCGTCACAATTTTTTTGACCCCGTAGGCATTCAACGTGCTAATGTTCTGAGCGGCCTGCATTTGAAAAAGGAATTCGTTCCCGGAACGGCGGGCCGGATCACCGGTGCAGGATTCCTCGGTCCCCAGGACGGCGAAGGACAGGCCTGCATGGTGCAGGATTTGGGTAACGGCTAGGGTGACTTTTTTGGCTCGGTCATCAAAACTGCCTGCGCAACCTACCCAAAACAAGTATTCCGCCTCTTGGCCTCTGGATTGGAGTTGAGCAAGGGTTAGAATTTCCATTTGTTCTGGTTTCAAGACGGTTGGTTGGTGTTGGCTTGGACCCAGGCCAGGCGATCGGCGGCCGGGAAGGCCCAAGGCGCGCCGTTGTTTTCGATATTGCCCTGCATCAACGCCCATTCAGAGGGCATTTCGCCGGCCTCCATGGCGCGGTAGCGGCGCAGTTCCAGAATGATGTTGAGCGGGTTGATTAGAATAGGGCAGGCCTCAACGCAGGCATTGCAGGAGGTACAGGCCAAGACTTCTTCGTTACTGATATAATCTCCCAACAAGGTTTTGCCATCAGCGACCTTGGCTGCTTCGGGGTTGGCCTGCAGCCAACGATCGCTTTCTTCGAGGCGATCCCGGGTGTCCATCATGATCTTGCGGGGGGAGAGTTTTTTGCCGGTGATGTTCGCCGGACAGACCGAAGTGCAGCGACCGCATTCGGTGCAACTGTAGGCGTCCAAGAGGCTTTTCCAGGATAGGTCATGGACATCGGCGGCACCAAAGCGACCCGGCGCCTCGGTCGAAGGGGGCTGGGCGGAGGTCGGGTTGAGCATTGCCTGAACTTCGTTTTGGATGACCTGCATATTGGTCATGGTACCTGGGGCATCCAGGGAGGCGTACCATGTGTTGGGAAAAGCCAGAACAATGTGAAAGTGCTTGGAATAGGGCAGGTAGTTCAGGAAGCCCAGAATCCCGCCGATATGGAGCCACCAGGCAATGCGCTCGCATGCGTATAGAGCCTCCGGGCTCCATCCTTGCAGGGACTTGGCAATCAGGCCACTCAAAGGGAAGGAATAGACTCCGGGATGCATGGCCATATCCGCTGCATTCATCAGGAACAAGGCGCCCATCAGAATCAATTCGATGATGAGAATCAAGTTGGCGTCTTTGGCCGGCCAACCTTTCAGTTCGGCAGAATTATAGAGTCGCGCGGGGCCTTGCACGTTGCGCCTCCATAAGAAGACCAGGCAAGCCATTACCACCCCCAAACCGAGGAACTCGAAGCAGGCAATCATCCACGTGTACAACGAACCCAAGGGCGTGGCCAAGATGCGATGCGTCCCCAGAATTCCGTCCAACGCAATTTCAAGCAATTCAAGGTTGATGAGCACAAACCCTACGTAGATTAAAACATGAAAAAAGGCTGCGACCGGTCGGCTGCCCATTTTGGACTGGCCTAGGGCAACACGGGCCATCTGGCGCCAGCGCAATGCGGGTCGATCGGTGGTGGGAGAACCCTGCCCTCGGAAAATATTGGCCCGAATACGGCTCACCCTGCGCAAAAAAGGCGTTATTCCGGTCAGCAGGACCCCCACAAAGAGCAGTGATTGGAGCAGGCCTAATCCCATTACGTTTCAAATTTGCTTATAAAACCCCCAAAATCCCAAAAATGTTCCGTTTAATTGAAATTAATCCCCACTGAATTAGTTTTGCATCCCTTGACAGGGAGATGTGACCGCACAGGCGGCCCTCTCCGAGGCATAAAGAGGGGTGATGTAGCTCAGTTGGTAGAGCAAAGGACTG
>SXGR01062524.1_pt1 | contig 21790 bp, 18 predicted proteins | sample 3174711 | NCBI WGS metagenome assembly SXGR01 (sample SAMN11356860, study PRJNA531348) | freshwater metagenome | isolation source: freshwater sample F1-60 | place: China: Fuxian Lake, Yuxi | collected 2017-12-25 | reverse complement strand
GACGTCGCCGCACACGAGCCGGTCCATCGGGACCGGGGACTCCATGTCGGCCTTGACCTCGGCGATCGCCCGGAGCTGGTCCGGGGTCTCCTGGAACGGGAACGCCTGCTCCACCTCGCGCTGCCACGGCGTGTCGGCGGCGAACGCGTGCCCGGCGGTGTGGAGTCGCTGCTGGTAGAGCGCCACCAGCTCCTGGGCGATCTCGGCGACGGCGGCGCGCACCTTGGCCTTCGTCCGGGCGAAGTCCGCCCCGCCCATCCGGTTGAGCGTCGGCGCCTCGCCACCCGAGTACATGCGGACGGCGTCGATCTGGTCCGAGGGCACGTAGAGCCGGTCGTCGCCCTTGTACTCGAGCAGCAGGTAGTCCCGCTCCACCCCGCCGATCGCCCGTCGCACCATCCCGCCGAACCGGGCGACGCCGTGGTGGTGGTGCACGACGTGGCTGCCGAGCTCCAGCGACTCGAACACCTGCTGGGCGTCACCTCGCGACCGGACCGGCGGACGTCGGGTGCGGCGGCGGCCCGTCAGGTCCGACTCGGCGAGCAACGCCACGTCGACGCCCTCGATGACGCACCCACGGTCCAGCGGGGCCACGACGGTCGCGATCCGACCGGCCGACGCCGGAACGACGCCGGGCTCGTCGAGCGCGAACCCGGCACCGGTCAGGATCGACCGGACCCGCTCCAGCGTGCCCGGCGTCTCGGCACAGGCGACGACCCGGACGTCGCGGGCCAGGAGCCGACGGAGCTGGGTGACGATCGCCTCACCCTCGCCGGTCACCTGCGCCCAGGCCGCCGTTGCGACCGTTGGGGTGTCGGGCCCCTCCGCCAGCGACGAGATGGTCCACACGGGTGCGTCGGTGTGGTCCAACAGACGGTCGACGTCGGCGACCAACCGGGGGACCTCGTCGTCCTCGGTCAGGCCCCAGGTGCGCGACAGGCTGGCGGCCAGGTCCAGCTCCTCGTCGTGGACCGCCGTCGCCCGGGCCCGGAACCGGCTCGGGTCGAGGAGCACCACGCGGCCGTCGGCACCGAGCAGGTCGACCAGGACGTGCTCGTCGTCGACCAGCCAAGGCAGCCACGCCTCCATGCCCTCGAAGATCTGCCCCTCGGCGAGCCGCTCCCACTGCTCCCGACCCCAGGGTGCCGTGCCCACCAGCGCGGCTGCCCGGTCGCGCACCTCCGGGGTGCATCGCAGCTCGCGGGCCGGGAACACCTGCACCTCGGCGAGTCGGTCGCCGGCGAGCTGGTCGGCGACCGAGAACCGGCAGAGCCGGTCGACCTCGTCGCCCCAGAGATCGATGCGCACCGGCGTGTCCTCGGTGGACGGGAACACGTCGACGATCGAGCCGCGCACGGCGAGCTCACCGCGGTGCTCGACCTGGTACTCACGTCGGTAGCCGGAGGCGACGAGCCAGCCGACCAACTCGTCCACGTCGAGCCGGTCGCCGGGCCGCACGATGACCGGCTCGGTGTCCTCGACGTGCGGCCCCAGACGCTGGACCAGTGACCGGGCCGAGGCGACCACGACCCGCAGCGACTCGTCACCCGAGCGCATCCGCCAGACGGCCCGGAGGCGGCGCCCCATGGTGGCCACCGACGGGCTGATCCGCTCGAACGGCAGCGTCTCCCACGCCGGGACGACCTCGACCGCCTGCTCCCCCAGGAAGCAGGCCAGGTCGGAGCCCAGCCGGTCGGCGTCGTCGCCACCCGGGACGGCGAGCAGCGTCGGACGGCGATCGGAGCGGTCCACCAGACCGGCGATCACGGCGGCCTGCGCCGCTGCGGGGACGACCAGGTCACCGCTCCGTCCGCCGACGATCGCCGTCGTCGCCGGCTCGGCGCCGAGCGCGACGAGCAGCGGGGCCAACGGCGGAAACCCGGGACCTGCGTCGGGGGTGGCGGCTGTGGTCACGGCGGAGGGAACCTCCCCGCGCCGGGTCGATCCCCCGGCGGGGCCGGACGACTCACCGGGCGTTGACCCGCTGCATCGCCGCGGCGAAGCCGTCGGCCACCACCGACTCCACGACGTCGGCCGCCGAGGCGACCATCTCGTCGAGGACCGTCCGCTGGGCCGCCGGCACCCGTGACAGGACCCAGTCGGCGCCACGACCGGGGCCACCGGGCGGCTTGCCGACCCCCAGTCGGAGCCGCAGGTAGGCGTCGGTCCGCAGATGGGCGTGGACCGATCGCAGACCGTTGTGGCCGGCGTGACCCCCGCCCGCCTTGAGCTTCATGCGGCCGGGGTCCAGATCGAGTTCGTCGTGGACGATCAGCACGGCGTCGGGCGCCACTCCGCAGCGCCGCACCAGGGCGCCGACCGCCCGGCCGGAGTCGTTCATCCAGGTGGTGGGCACCGCCAGCACCACCGGGTGACCGTCCAGACGGACCGTCGCCGTGGCGGCCGACACCTTGCGATCCGACCGGAGCCGGGCGCCACTGCGCTCGGCGAGCAGTTCGACGGTCTCGGCCCCGACGTTGTGCCGGGTGCCGAAGTAGTCGTCCCCCGGGTTGCCCAGTCCGACGACGAGCAGGTCGCAGGACGGACCGGACAAGGTCAGTCGCCCGACTCGTCACCATCCGAGGCCTCGCCATCGGCGGGAGCCTCGGCGCTCTCGTCGCCGGCGCCGCGGCTCGTCACGGCGGCACGCGTCAGCTCGGCGGTCACCACGGCCTGCTGGGCCGGGCTGCGGGTCTCGAGGCCCTCCGGCAGCTGCAGGTCCGAGACCAGGATGGACGCGTTCTCGAGCGACATCCCGGAGATGTCGCACTCGATGGCGTCCGGGATCGAGTCCGGCCGGACGACGACCCGCAGCACCGACAGGCGCTGCTCGGTCATGCCGCCGTTGGTCGTCACCTGCTTGGCCTCGCCGACCAGCCGGATGGGCACCTCCACCTCGATCGGGGCGGACGGGTCGACCTTGAGGAAGTCGATGTGGACGACCTCACGGCGCACCGGGTGCCGCTGCAGCTCACGAACCACCGCCAGGTGGGACTCGCCGTCCACGGTCAACGTGATGAGGGCGTTGACGCCGGCGTCGGTCGACAGGGCCCGACGCAGATCGGCCCGGTCCACCGTCAACGTGGTCGCGGCCTCGCCGGCGCCGTAGACGACACCGGGGATGCGACCCTCACGCCGGGCCCGACGGGACGGACGGGTCCCGAGCTCACGACCGGTCTCGGCGACGAGGGTGACCTCGGACATGGTGGAACTCCTGGAGTTGGCAGCGCTGACGCCCGAACGGGCAGCCTCGGACTGTACCGGCGGGAACCGGCCGCATGCCAACGCGGTTCTGCCCGCCCGACGGTCAGTGCTGGTTCTGCCCGCCCGACGGTCAGTGCTGGTTCTGCCCGTCGAAGATCTCCGAGACCGAGGTGTCCTCGAACACGGCGTCGATCGCGTCGGCGATGATCCCCGCGGCCGAGAGCACCTGGATCTTGTCGATCCGCTTCTCCTCCGGCAGCGGCAGCGTGTTGGTGATCACGACCTTCTCGAGCGCCGAGTTCTGCAAGCGCTCGATCGCCGGCCCCGAGAACACGCCGTGGGTGGCGGCGCAGTAGACCGCGGAGGCCCCGTGGGCGGCCAACTGGTCCGCTGCGGCGCAGATGGTACCGGCGGTGTCGATCATGTCGTCGATGAGCACGCAGGTCCGCCCGGCCACCTCGCCCACGACGTCCTTGGCCTCGACCTGGTTGGCCACGCCCTTGACCCGGCGCTTGTGGACGATCGCCAGGTCGGCGTGCAGGGCGTTGGCGTACCGCTCGGCCACCTTCACCCGACCGGCATCCGGCGACACGACCACCAGGTCGTCGCCCAGGTTCGACGCCATCCACTCGACCAGGACCGGCATGGCGGTCAGGTGGTCGACCGGGCCGTCGAAGAACCCCTGGATCTGGCCGCTGTGCAGGTCGACCGACACGATCCGCTTGGCGCCGGCCACCTCGAACATGTTGGCGAGCAGCTTGGCGGTGATCGGCTCGCGGCCCTCGGCCTTCCGGTCCTGCCGGCCGTACCCGTAGAACGGCGCCACGACGGTGATCCGCTTGGCGGACGCCCGCTTGGCGGCGTCGACCATGATCAGCTGCTCCATGATGGCGTCGTTCACCGAGGTGGTCCCGGTGGACGCGTGGCTCTGGAAGATGAACAGATCGGCACCGCGGATGGACTCGCCGAAGCGACAGTGGAGCTCGCCGTTGGCGAACTCGGCGATCTGGACCTCGCTCAACCCGACCCCGAGTCGCTCGGCCACCGCGGTGGCGAGCTCGGAGTTGACCCGACCGGTGACCAGGGTGAGCCGCTTCTTGGTGACCAGTTCCACGTGCGCGTGCCTCCCCGGAGACGATCGTCAGGTGTGCGAGTCGGCAGTGTAGAACGCACCGGTGGTGGTGTCGTCCGCCACCTCGGCGCCGGGGCCGAGCGAGGCGAACGGACCGACGTGCGACCGGTCCCCGATGCGGGCGGCGCGGGCCGTCGTCTGCTCCACGGTGCAGTCGACGCCGACCGTCGTGTCGACGAGGCGGGTGTCCGGGCCCAGTTCGGTCCCGTCGCCCACGACCGTCGATCCCTGCAGGATCACCCCGGGGAAGAGGGTCACGTCACGGCCGACGTGCACGGTCGTGTCGACGTAGACGGCTCCGGGGTCGACCATGGTGACGCCGTTGCGGAGCAGGTCGGTGTTGGTCCGCCGCCGGAGCTCGGCCTCGGCCCGGGACAGCTGGAGCCGGTCGTTGACACCCTGGGTCTCGGCGGGGTCCTCGGCGACCTCGGCGGTCACCGGATGGCCGGCCGCCACCAGCACGCCCACGACATCGGTCAGGTAGTACTCGCCCTGGGCGTTGTCGGGCTCGATCCGGCGGAGGGCCGGGGCCAGCAGGCTCCGACGGAAGCAGTAGATGGAGGTGTTCACCTCGTCGACCGCCAGTTCCTCCGGCGTCGCGTCGCCGTGCTCGACGATCCGGGCCACCCGGCCGGCGGCGTCCCGCACGACGCGTCCGTACCCCGTCGGGTCGTCGACGACGGCCGTCAGCACCGTGGCCGCCGCACCGGTCGCACGGTGGTGCTCGACCAGACCCCGGATGGTCGACTGGCGCAGCAGCGGCGTGTCACCGGGCAGGACCAGCACGTCCCCCTCGTCGGAGTCGGTGTCGTCGGGCAGACCCACCAGGCCCACGAGGGTTGCATCACCCGTCCCCCGTTGCACCCGCTGCTCGACGAAGTCGACCGAGAGGTCGTGCGCCTGCTCGCGCATGGTCGTGGTGACCCGGTCGGCCTTGTGCCCGACCACGATCGCCGCCCGGTCGACCCCGCTGGTCCCCAGCGCGTCCAGCACGTAGGTCAGCATCGGTCGACCGCACAGACGGTGCAGGGGCTTCGGCCGCTCGGAGCGCATGCGGCTGCCCTCGCCGGCGGCGAGCACGATGGCGGACAGGTGGGGACCCGACGAGTCGTTCATGCTGGCGGGGCAGGATTCGAACCTGCATTCTCCTGATCCAAAGTCAGGCGTTCTGCCGTTGAACTACCCGCCACAGGGGCAGCCGTCACGGTAGTTGCTCCGACCGGCCGGCCCGTCAGGCCGAGCCCGATCGAACCGGATCAGCGGCGGCGGCCGAAGAGCGTCGGGATCGTGCGGAGGCCGATGAGCAGGTCCCGCCACAGCGACCAGTTCTCGATGTAGCGGTTGTCGAGGCGGACCCGCCGCTCGATGCTGGTGTCACCCCAGTAGCCGTTGACCTGTGCCCAGCCGGTGATGCCCACCGGGACCCGGTGCCGGTAGTGGTACTCGTCGATCTCGCCCGAGAACTGCTCCACGAAGTGCGGTCGCTCGGGGCGGGGTCCGACCAGCGACATCTCGCCCCGGAGCACGTTGAACAACTGGGGCAACTCGTCGAGGTGCGACGGACGCAGCACCCGGCCGGCCCAGGTGACCCGGTCGTCGTCGTCGACGGACCAGGTCGTGTTCGAGTCGTCGTTCACCCGCAGGGTCCGGAACTTGAGGATCTCGAAGGGGTGGCCGCCGATGCCGATGCGCTCCTGACGGAAGAAGACCGGGCCCCGGCTCGAGAGCTTCACCGCCAGGGCACAGGCCAGCATGATCGGTGACGTCAGGAGGATCAGGATGCTCGAGGCGACCAGGTCGAAGGCCCGCTTGGCGGGCCACGAACGGGCCGCCGAACCGGGTTGACGCAGCGGGATGAGCGGCAGCCCGTCGACCTCGTGGCCGATGTCCTCGTGGCTGATCCCCAGTTCGAACAGTCGGGGAACGGCGTAGAACTGCACGTCCGGGTGCATGCACCTCCGGATGATGGCGACCAGTTCCGACTCGGCCGCCGAGCCGAAGGCGAGCACGACGTGTCGGACCCGGGTCCGGGTCAGGACCTCGGGGAGGTCCCGGGGTCGACCCACCAGCGGCAGCGGGAGGTCGGTGTCGTCGAAGCCGTCGACGAACCCGCAGGGCACCAGGCCGAACTGCGGGTTCTCGGAGAGCACCTCGGCGACCTCGAGCCCGATCGGACCCGACCCCACGATGAGGGTGTCCTCGAGGTCGTAGCCACGGTGACGGGAGGTCACGGCCAGCCGGTAGGTGATCAACCGACCGAGCATGACGAGCGGGAACGTGATGGCGACGATCTGGACGATGGCCACCATGTCGATGAACCGCTGGGCGTTCGACAGGTCGCTGTAGCGGACGATCGAGAAGAGCAGCGTGGTGATGATCGGGGCCAGCGAGATCCGCGTGAGCGTGGACAACAGGCCCTCGCCCGGGGTGATCAACTGCCGCCCGCGGCGGTGCGTCGGCCAGAGGAGCAGGGTGCCGACGACCACGAACAGCGCCACGACACGGATCGAGACCAGGTCGGTGCGGAAGGTGTTGATGAAGAGGAACGGGCCGGCGAGCGCCACGGCGTCGACCACGTGGCCCAGCGCCCGCAGGTTCCAGCCGACCGCCCGACGCTCCTGCTGCGGGAGCGCCCGCAGCGGCTGCTCGATGATGACGCCGTCGGTCCGGGAGCGGTCCCGAAGGTCGATGACCTGAGCCGCCTCGACCCGACGCTGGCGACGGCGTGGCGCCAGCGTCGTGCTGCGCTCGTCTCCCTGCCTCAGCATCCGTGCCCCACTCGCCCCACCTGCCCCAGCTCCGCCATGTGATCCCCCCATGGTCCGGACTCCCCACGTCCGAACGTCTGACGCTCAGGGTAGGCAGGTCACCACACGATCCACAAGGGGCACATTCGGGTAGTTCCCCCAGGCATCACTCCTGCGTCGTCAGGACTCCGCCCGGCCGACCCGCAGGCCACCGGGGGTTCACCTCCGCCCGGATCGACCCCTGCACGGATCACGGGCCGGTGCTCGCACCCGGCCACCCAGGTGGGGCACACTCCCGACCGTGACCGGACCGTTGCGCACCGTCCGACTGGGCTCGCTGGGCGGGCTGGCGGTCGCCTGGGACGACCTCGCGGCCGGCGCCGAGCACCCGAGCCCGTTCCTCCGGTCGTGGTGGCTCGACCATGCCGCAGCGGGCGAGTCGGCCATCGTCTGCCTGCTGGACGACGACGGGCTGCTCGGCGGGGCGGCGTTCGAGGTCGACCGGTTCGGGCCCGGCATCGAGCGGGTCCGGTGCCTCGGACAGGGCGAACTGGCTCCCGACCACCTGGACGTCGTGGCGCTCCCCGACCGACAGCGCGAGGTCGTCGACGCCGTGCTCGCCTGGCTCCACCGAGACGGCTCGAGACTGGTGGACCTCGACGGCCTGCGGGCCGACGGACTGCTCGCCGGTCGCCTGGCCCGCCACGTCATCGGCCGCACGTCCGCGCCGTGGGCCTCGCTGCGCGGCGACGGCGGCGAGCCGGACGGCGCGGCCTACCTGGCGGAGCGACCCGGCCAGGTGCGCAGCACCGTGTCGCGGACGCGCAAGCGGTTGCAGAAGTCCGGGTGCACGGTCGCGCGCGTAGATGCCGACGAGGTCGACCGGGCGCTCGACGACCTGGCCCGCCTCCACGACGGACGATGGGGTGAGCACTCGGGATTCCTCGGCGCCTGGGCCCGCTTCCGTGCGGCTGCGGCGGTCGGCCTGGCCCGGGGCGAGATCTGGGCCACCGAGGCCCGGACCGAGAACGGCACCGTCGTCGCCACCGAGTGGGACCTCCTCACCCCGACGGGCGTGGCGTTCTACCAGGCCGGCCGGTCCCTCGACCGGGAGTGGCGGGGCGCCGGATCGGTCGTCCGGGCCGACGTGGTGCTCGCCGCCACCGCCTCCGGGCGGGACGAGTACGACCTGCTCCGGGGCGATGAGTCCTACAAGCAGGACTGGGCCACGGCCACCCGCGAGCTCGTCCGGGTCCGCTTCGGCGTGGGCCCCAGCGGTCGGGCGGTCGCCGCCGCCGCGGCCGCGTGGCGCCGCGTCGCTCCCATGGTCGTATCGGCCCGGGAACGGATCGGCCGCGGGTCGGACTGAGCGCCGCCCGGGGCCAGCTCAGCCCCGCACCTTGGCGACCACGTCGAGCACCTCCCGACGGGCCGCCGGCACGGCGAGCAGGGCGAGGAGCCCACCCAGGCCACCGGCGGCGACGATCGCGACCATCGACCACCACCCGCCGGAGGTCGCCAGGCGCACGGGCAGACCGGCGGCGAGCACGGCCGCGGCCACCAGGAGACCCGGGACCACGCAGGCCAGCGCCGTCAGGTCCCTGGCCCCGATGAGTCGGTCCACCACCACCTGGCGAACGGTGATGAACACGATCTGGATGACCAGGTGGACCGTGGCCACCCAGACCACGCCCTCCGGGGCGACGAACCACATGGCCACCAGCATCACCGGCACCATCACGGCGTTGATCCGCAGCAGGACCCCCGGTCGGTTGATGGCCATCAGCAGGTCGCCGGTGGCGAACCCCAGCCCGGTGACCGCACCCGCCAGGGCGATCACCTCCATGGTGCGGATCCCGACCTCGTTGGCGTCGCCGTAGAGCAGGGTGAACGAGTCCCGGGCCACGAGCGCCAACCCCACGCCGACGGGGAACGAGAACAGCGCCACCAGACGGAGCGACCGGTACATCCCCTGCCGGAGTGCCTCGGGGCCCTCGGAGCGGATCCTCGAGAACATCGGGAACAGCACCGCCGACAGCCCGTTCAACTGTGCGCCCATCACGAACTCGGGCAGACGGAACGCCTGGTAGTAGGTGGCGTACTGGGCGTTGTTGCGGTTCCCGACGATGAAGTAGTCGCCGTTCAGCGCCAGGACCCCGAGCACCCGGTTGCCGGCGACCTTCCAGGCGTAGCCGAAGAGTTCCCGGACGATCGTGAGGTTCCACCGGAGCGTCGGCCAGAAGCGCAGCAGCGTCCAGGTGAGCACCAGCGTCACCGTGTTGGAGGCCACGAATCCGGCGATCACGGACCAGGCGCCCCACCCGGCGAGGGCCAGCACGATCGTCAGCCCGACGCGCGTGACATCCCGGGTGATCTCGACCAACGAGCGGCGGCGGAAGTCCATGTTCCGCATGAACAACGACCAGGGGACGGTGTTCAGCGCCGAGAGCACCACGACCACGGCGAAGGCCCGGAACACCCCCACGTAGGCCTCGGCCTGGAAGTACGCCCCGATCAGCGGCGCGATCAGGACGGCGAGCACCCCGAGCACCCCGCCGAGCAGGACGTTGGCGGTGAACGCCACCTGCACCCGGTCGCTCAGTCCCTCCTCCTGCTCGTAGACCAGCGCCGCACCCATGCCCAGGTCCAGGGCGTTGTCGAAGTAGAAGACGAGCAGCAGGAGCGTGACCATCACCGCGTAGTCCGCGTCGGGCAGCACCCGCGCCATCACCGCTGCCAGCACGATCGCCAGGACGTACCTCGTGAAGATCCCGAGGTTCGCCCAGAGGAACCCCCGACTCGCGGTCGTGCCCAGCGAGGCGCCGTCGTTGCCGCCCGAGCGCTCCTCGAGCGTGGTCACGTCGACCGTGTCGTCACCCGGCGGAGTCCCGCCCCGACCGTCGCCGGGGCCGGGGCCCGGCCCTCCCTGCCCGTCGGCCACGACTAGCGGCGGAGGACCACCACGCCCGCCGACCCGCCGCTGAAGGACTTGAGCGTGTCCCCGGCGGATCGGGCGTCGGTGAGGCTGGTCTGGCCCTCGGCCACCACCATGAGCGTGGCGTCGGCGAGGGACAGGAGCTGCGAGGTGGGGACCGGTCCCGGCACCTTCGGCCCGTTCACGATCACCACGTAGCGGCCGGCCATGCCGTCGAGCACCGCGTTGAACGACGACCGCATCCGCAGCATGTTGCGACTGCGATCGACGCCCGCACCGAGGAACCGGACCATGCCCGGCGGCACGTCGAGCCCGTCGAGCGCCTTGGGCAGCTGTGTGTCGGTCAGGGTGAGCAGCGCGGCGTTCGACTCGAGCTGTCCGCTCAGGCACTCGGCCAGCCCCGCCACGTCGTCGGCGCCGACCAGGTCGGTCAGCACGCCGTGCTCGAGGTCGGCGTCGACGAGCGCCACCGGCTGGCCGAAGCTCCGGGCGATCACGAGCGACAGCGCCAGTGCCAGCTGGGCCCGGTCCGGGCCGTCGTCGGCCCCGACCAGGACCAGCCGGTGGATCGGCTCGTTCAGACTCAGCCGCTCCACAGCGGCGATGACGCTGGACACGGCGTCCTGCGCGTTGCTGCCCCGGCCGCTCAGCGCCGGCACCTTCACCAGGATCGGCAGGTCGATGGCCTCGGTCACGTCCTGGGCGGAGCTGACGACCGGCTTGCGGAGGTTCCGGTAGAGGAAGAACAGGTACGGGACCAGTCCACCGATCAGGGCGCCGAACACGGCACCGAACCACAGCGGGACAGTGGTGGTCTGCTGCAGCGGGAAGGCGTAGATCTCCTGGAAGATCGGCCCGGGGATGCGCTGCTCGACGGGGATCTCCCGCTGGTTGGCGTCGAAGACGTCACGGAGCGCCGGGACGACCTGCGCCGAGACCAGCTCCGACTTCTCCTGGGACGGGCTCGACGAGATCACCGCCATGAACGGCGAGAGCGGGTCACGGGAGACCGAGATCATCCCCTTGATCTCGTCGATCGACATGTCGAGCTCGCCCCGGCGCTTGATCTCGGCCGCCAGTCCGGGCGAGGTGATGATGCTCTCGAGCGCCCGGGCCAGCACCTCGTTGTCGTTCGGGTTGGCCCCGGACAGGACGATCACGGACCGGGTGGTCTGGTAGATGGGCGGCTGCACCGAGATCAGTCCGACGACCAGGGCCGCCAGCACCACCGACGAGAGGACCACGACGAGCGCCTGGACCTTGGACAGCCGGAGCGAGCGCCGGCGCTCGTCGACCGCGGGCTCACCCACGCCCGCGACGACCATCTCGTTGGATCTGGCCATGGGTGTGCTCACCCGTCACGCTCCTCGTTCAGGCGCCCCAGCCCGATTTGGCGAGTGTAACGGTGACCCCTCCCGGTCGAAACCTCGCCCCCGCCCCACCTGAGCGCCGACTTGCCCGCGGGTGGCCACCAACCTCTAGGGTGGGCGAGCCATGGGATCGCTGATCAAGAAGCGCCGCAAGCGGATGCGCAAGAAGAAGCACAAGAAGCTGCTCCGCCGGACGCGGCACCAGCGTCGAGCCCGCGGCAAGTGATCCCGGCGGTCTGAGCGCTCAGACCCCGAAGGCCGGCGTGGTGTGCGCCACCAACCGACCCGGACCGGGGAAGTCACCCTCGACGAACCACGTCGACCCGCTGCCCGCCAGCCTCGGCTGCAGACCGGTCGCCGCAGCCAGCTCGTCCCGGGCGTCGGCGAGCTCCGGGTACGCCGCCAGCGCCGCCGGTTCCAGATCGTTGCCGGACCCGCCCGTCGGCCCGCCGAGCTCGTCCCAGGTCCGGTAGACCACGGGCGTCGAACAGTGCAGCGCCGGGGTCAGGAGGGTGAGTGTCCGCTCCACGTGGGGCAGGTGCTCGAGCTGCTCGCCGATCCCCCGGACCCGGGCCCGACCACCCCGCACGCAGAACGCGACGTCGGCCCCGAGCCTCGCCGCATCGACCGGGTCCACCCCGGCGGGGTCGTTCCCCGCCGCCCACCGCAACACGGCGGCGGCGTCGGAGCTCCCGCCCCCGAGCCCGGCGCCGGCGGGGATCCGCTTCTCCAGGTCGACCTCGGCGGACCGGCCGCAGTGGGCCAGGGCCCGCAGCACCAGGTCGTCGGGATCGGTCCGCCGGGGACCCTCCGGTCCGACCACGCGCAGCGACGAGGGCCCGTCCACGGGCCGGATACGCAGGACATCGACCAGATCGAGGCTCACCATCTCGGCGTCGAGGAGGTGGAAGCCGTCGTCACGGCGGCCGGTCACCCGCAGGCTCAGGGTCAACTTGGCGGGGGCGAGCACCTCGACGGTCACGGTCGGCGAGCCTACGACGCTCCCCCGGCCCGATTCGCTCCGTCGGCCCCGCCGAGCGCCCGGGCCAACCCGGCCCAGTCCCCGACGCCGAGTTGCTCGGGCCGATCCGTCGGGTCCACACCGGCGGCCGCGAACACCTCGATCGGCACCAGGCCGCCCAGGGTGGACCGGAGCATCTTGCGGCGCTGGTGGTACGCACGTTCCACCAGCGAGAACGCCAGGTCCCGATCGGCATCGGGTTGGGGTCGACGGGTGAGCCCGACCACCGCCGAATCGATCCGTGGCCGCGGGACGAACACCTCGGGTCCGACCCGGAGCAGCGTCCGGGCGGATGCGAACCAGCCGGCCTTGACGGTCGGCACCCCGATGGTCCGGCCGCCTGGCTCGGCCACGAGTCGATCCGCCACCTCGGCCTGCACCATGACCACCAGTCGCTCCACCTGCGGCACCTCGGCGAGCACCCGCAGCAGGATCGGGACGGCGACGTTGTAGGGCAGGTTCGCCACGAGCGCCCACGGCCCGGGCGGGCCGACCAGGAGCTCCTCCAGGTCGACGCGGAGCGCATCGCCGCACACGACCTGTACCTCCGCCGAGGGACCGGCCCGCTCGGCGACGGTCCGCGGCAGCAGCTCGGCCAGTCGGTCGTCCTGCTCGACGGCCAGCACCGGATGGCCCGCCTCGAGGAGCGCAAGGGTCAGCGACCCGAGCCCGGGCCCGACCTCCAGGACGGGGGAGCCGGCCGGGAGGTCGCCGACCGCCACGATGCGCCGGACCGTGCCCGGATCGGCCACGAAGTTCTGGCCGAGCGACCGACGGGCCGTGCCCCCGACCTCGTCGAGGAGTCGCCGCACATCCCCGACCCCGAGCAGGCTCACCCGGAACCGTTCGACGAGCCCGAGGAACCGCCCGAGGACTGGTCCTCGTCGTCCAGGGTCGTCGGCGGCAGGGAGGAGACGGTCGGGGTCGGCCCCCGCTCGGAGTAGAGGCTGTATCCCTTCCGGTACCAGTCGGGCTGGACCTCGATCGTCCTCGGCGGGCCCCCGAGGGGGGCCGGAGGCGCCGTGGTCATCGTGGTCGTCACGGCCACCTGGTCCTCCTCGTCACCGCTGAGCGACGAGGCGACGATCAGCACCAGTGCGGCGACGACGGTGGCGACCACGGCGACGACGTAGCGGAGCGGGACTCCGAGCACGGTTCCGTCGGACCTCGGCCCACCTGCCGGGGGGCCGTCGACCCCGTCACGGGGACCGGGGGCGCGACCCGGACGACGGACCACCCGGGGCGGGGACTCGGCTCCCGGGCCGGACTCAGTCGGACCCATCGGTCGACCCACCGTCGGGTCGTTGATCCGAACCGTCGGGGCCCAGTCCGTAGAAGGCCATCGCCGTGGAGGTGGTCGCCCGGGCCACCTCGGCCACGGGTACGCCGTGGAGCTCGGCGATGGTCGCGCCCACGTGGACGACCCACGCCGGCTGGTTCCGCCGGCCCCGGTGCGGGACCGGCGCCAGGTACGGCGAGTCCGTCTCGACCATGAGCCGATCGAGCGGCGTCGCCGCCACGGCCTCGCGCAGCTCGGGCGCACTCGGGAACGTGACGATGCCCGAGATCGAGAGGAGCGCACCGCGGTCGAGCGCCGCAGCAGCCTCGTCGGGACCTCCGGTGAAGCAGTGGAACACCGTCCGCGACGGCGTCCCGACCTGATCGAGCACGTCGAAGGTGTCGTCCCAGGCCGACCGGGTGTGGATCACCAGCGGCAGGTCGAACTCGTGGGCCAGCTCGATCTGCTCGACGAACGCCCGCCGCTGGGTGTCCCGGGGGGAGTGGTCGTAGTGGTAGTCGAGTCCGCACTCCCCCACCGCCACCACGGCGCCGTCGGTCAGCCCGTCCCGGACCAGGTCCGCCAGGCCGGCACAACCGTCGGTCGCATCGTGGGGGTGCAGCCCCACCGTGGCCCGGACCCCGGGCAGCGAACGGGCCGCCGCCACCGCCTGGCGAGAGACCTCGTGCGAGGTGCCGACGTCGATCAGCGCGACGACACCGGCCTCCCGGGCCCGTTCGACCACCGTCGCCCGGTCGTCGCCGTCGGCGAGGTGCTCGTCACCGAGGTGACAGTGGTTGTCGACCCAGGTCTCGACCTGGACTCCGGGCTCGTCGACCACGGGGTCAACCTAGCCCCCGGTCAGGGCGCCGGCGGCTCGCTCAGACGTCGAGCATCACGATGCCGTGGGGTTCGGCCGACAACGACCGGATCCGTTCGGCGGCATCCTCGGCGTCGAAGGTCACCGTCCGCCCCTCGACGAGGGTGAGGACACAGGCGTCGGCCCAGTGCAGCCAGGGGCCGACCGACACGCCGGAGAGGAGCGACGGGGCGAGCACGACGACGACCACGTCGTCACCGAGCGGGTCCAGGACCTGCGGCCGCACGACCGGCTGGTCACCGGGTCGGACCCAGCCCGCCGGGACGAAGCGGAGCAGGTCACCCGACCGTCCCAGGGTGCGGCGAACGGCGACCGGCAGCAGCATCCGGGGCACCCTGCGGATCACGGACCCCAGGGGACGCTCGCCGCTCGACACCTGGACGAGGCCGCGGCGACGGAACGGGGCCAGGCGCCAGGAGATCGCGGGGCGGTCGACCTGGGCGTCGACGAACACGACGCGCTGCCCCGACGCCGCCAGGGACGCGGCGACCCCGGCGGCGAGTCCGCGGGCGGCCCGATCCGGACGGGGCGTCGTCACCACGAGTCGCCGGACCCCGGTGAGGTCGGCGCCACCGACGACCGGCAGGCCCTCGTCGACGGGCGACCGGTCGAGTGCCGCCGCCGGCACCTGGGCGAACTGGTCGGCGGACGCCGCGAACCGACGACCCAGCCGGGCGACGTGCGCCCACACCGACAGCCCGAGCTCGGCGTCGAGGTCGTCGTCGTTGTTCACCCTCGGTCGCCGCTGCTGGTAGAGCACGAACGCCAGCGCCACGAGCGCTCCGGTCATGGCGCCGACGATGCCGATCCAGGCCACAGGTCTCGGTACCAGCTCGACGAACGCCTCCTCCGAGACCGGGTAGTAGATCGCACCGGTGTAGAAGCGCTGCTCCCCCGGGAAGACGGGCCGGACCTCGTCGGCGACCTGGTCGACCGACGCCCGCCGTCCCTCGGCGATGACCTCGTCGAGCGCTGCGACCAGATGGGGCAGGACCTGCTCGGAGACCGCCGGGTCGCTGTCGGTGAAGCGGATGTCCATGTACGCCGTGAAGTCGGGCCGGAGCACGTCCACCCGGTCCTCGACCTGGGGGATCGTCAGGTCGACCCCGGACAGGCGCTGCAGGGCCTGGGCGTACGCACCCGAGTTCACGATCGCATGGATGCCCTGGACCGCCTCCTCGGACACGACGATCCGGCGGGACCCGGCCGAGTCCTCGAGGCCGGGCATGACGATGCCGGCGCTGGCCACGTACTGCGGCGGGAGCGAGGACGCCACCGTGGCGAACACCACGGCTCCGGCCAGACCGCCTGCGACGATGAGCCGGCGGAACCGCTGGGAGATGCGCAGGTCCCAGCGGGCCAGCGCCGGCGAGGTCCAGGTCTCGGGCTCGAACGGGTGCACGGTGGGCGGTCGGCCCGGTCGGGGCGCCAGCACCGGGAGCGGGCGATCATCGACCGGACCGTCGGTGGCGTCCGGATCCGTAAGGTCCGACGGCACCGAACCCGCCGGGACCGCTCGGCGTCGACGTTCGGCCGAGGCGTACCCCCGCCACCGGGCACCCTTCGACGGCACCTGCAGCGCGGCGGAGAGTCCGATCAGGCTCCAGGCGAGCTTGTTGTTCAACAACGGCAGCAGCATCATCCCCGAGAGGATGGGAACCATCATGACCGCCATCGTCATGGAGATCTCCCGGACCTGGGCCCAGCGAGGTCGGAGGAACCCGATGATGGTCACCACGAAGATCGACACCCAGCAGACCAGACCGGCCACCCCCAGGTCGCCCATGATGTCGAGGAACGTGTTGTGCGAGGACACCTCGGTACGGACCTCGTCGAGCTCCTGGACCCCCGGGGTCGACGCCAGGTTCTGGGGGATCAGCACCTTCAGCTGACCGAACCCGTAGCCGAACAGGGGTTGGTCCTCGACCAGGCTCACGGCAGTGGTCCAGAAGTCGAGGCGACCGGCCCCCCGGTCACCGAAGCCCCGGGCCGCGTTCGCCGGATTCAGGAAGAACAGGGCGAGGAACGCCCCACCACCGCAGAGCACGGCGATCACACCGGTGCGGATCCGACGACCCGAGGACAGCCCCGGCCTGGTCACCATGGCGGCCACGAGGGCGAGGGCGGCCCCGAGGGCCCCGGAGCGGCTTCCCGCACCCGCCGCCGCGGCGAACACGTAGACGAGGACGAACGAGTAGATGAGCTTCTCGCGCGGGGTCCGGGCGTTGCGCCGGTAGTAGATCGTCAGCGGGATCATCGACGCCTGGAGGAGGCCGAAGTAGTTGGGGTCCCCGCCGAAGCCCTCGGATCGACCACCGAGGAAGAGCGAGACCACACCGTTCGCCGCCCCGAAGAGTCCCCCGATCCAGAACGCCCGCAGGTAGCGCATCACCTTGTCGTGGCTGTCCACGAGCAGTCCGGTCACGCTGAACAACGCCACGGCCAGGCCCAGCAGGCCCATCTGGAACAGCCACTGACCCGCCTCGGCCGCCCAGGCGCCGCTGGCGACGGCGACCACGATCACGCCCATCGGGGGCAGCCAGTGTCGGACCGGGATGGCGGGCGGACGCCACTTCTCGACGACCAGCTTCCAGAGGACCACGCCCAGCGCCACCGCCGCCAGGATCCGACCCGCCCGGATCGGCCCGAGCCCGATGCCGTCGAAGTGGATCAGGAACCCCACCATCTCGACGAACAGGAACCCCTTGCGCGCCGCGAAGATCCCGAGCGACGCCAGGAAGAGCAGGAAGAGGGCCGCGATCACTCCCCATCGGGACAGGACCGCGAAGGCGAGGACGGGGAGCCCGAGCAGGCCCAGGACGAGGGCCAGGAGGTCGCCACGCCGGGACCCGGTGGGCTTCCCGCCGGGCGCGGGCGGGCCGGCCGGCGTCGCGCTCGGTCGCTCGATGGTCCGCACGTTCGCCCCGGTGCTCCTCACGCGTCGACCGGGACCAACCCGGCGACTCCTGAAGGCTACCGACGGCTCCCCCGGACGGCACGGCGAGACCCGCTCCCGTCGCTGGCGGCTGCCAGACTGCGCCGATGCGGCGAGCCGGGAACGATCAGGTCTGGGACGGGCTGCGGGACCATGCCCGGCGGGTCGTCCACGAACTGGGCGAGCACCCCGTGGCCGTGGTGCTGGGGACCGGCTGGGCGGGCCTGGCGGACCTGCTGGGCCCCACGGCGGGTCGACTGCCCGTCGCGTCCCTGCCCGGGTGGCCGCAGCCGACCGTGAGCGGACACGCCGGGGATCTGCGATCGGTCCGGATCGCCGGGACCGACACGCTGGTCGTGGCGGGCAGGTGCCACCTCTACGAGGGCCACGACGCCACCGACGTCGTGCACGCCGTCCGGGTCGCCGTGCTCGCCGGCGCCCGGACCGTGGTGCTGACCAATGCGGCCGGGTCGATCCGACCGGAGTTCGGGGTCGGAACCGCCGTGCTCCTCGCCGATCAACTGAACCTCACCGGCACCAGTCCACTGATCGGAACGGGTGCGGTCGGTGACCCCGACGACCGGTTCGTGGACCTCTGCGACCTCTACTCGTCCCGGATCCGATCGGCGGTCCGCGACGAGGTCGGGGGCCTGCCCGAGGGGATCTACGCCGGACTGGTGGGTCCGCAGTTCGAGACCCCGGCCGAGATCCGGGCGTTCGCCGCGCTGGGTGCCGACCTGGTCGGCATGTCGACGGTGCTCGAGGCCATCGCGGCGGCCCACCTCGGCGCCGAGGTCGCCGGCGTGTCGCTCGTGACCAACCCGGCCGCCGGCCTGACCGACCGGATCGACCACCAGGAGGTCCTGGACTCGGGGACCCGGTCGCTCGAGCACCTGGTGCCCGTCGTGACCGCGTGCGTACGCGCGGCCTGACCGCCGCAGCGGCGGGGGCGACCCGTCGGTCTCAGTCGTACTCGGCGAGCAACTGCTCGGTGGCCGAGCAGCCGAGCCGGTCGGCGCCCGCGTCGACCATCGCCAGCGCCGTGGCCAGGTCCCGGATCCCGCCCGAGGCCTTGACCCCGGCCCGGGCGCCCACCGCCTCCCGGAGCACCTCGACCGCCTCGACGGTGGCGCCGCCCGCCGGGTGGAATCCCGTGGACGTCTTCACCATGTCGGCACCTCCGTCGAGCGCCGCCCCGGCCGCCGCGCGCACGACGGCCGGCGACCACAGCGCCGTCTCGAGGATCACCTTCACCACGACGTCGGGCACGGCCGCGCGCACCTGCGCGATGTCGGTCGCGACGGCGACCAGGTCACCGGCGGCGACTGCGGACAGGTCGGCGACGACGTCCACCTCACTCGCACCGAGCGCCACGACCGACGCGGCCTCGTGGGCCTTGGTCGAGCTCAGCGAGGTCCCGTGCGGGAACCCGACCACCGAGGCCACGGGGATCCGACCGCCGACCGCCTCGACGGCGTAGCGGACCCAGACCGGGGCCACGCACAACGACGCGCACCCCGCCGAGACGGCGACGCCCACGGCGTGGGCGAGCTGCTCGTCGGTGGCGGCCGGGTCCAGGACCGTGTGGTCGATGCGCGCCGCCAGCGCCGCGCTCCCGGTCGGCGGGACGCCGTCGCTCACGGCAGCAGGTCGCCCGCCAGATCCCGCAGCGAGGTCAGCGGACGCGCCCCCAGGTGCGAGATGACCTCGGCCGCGGCGATCGAACCGAGTCGGCCGCACACCTCGAGCGGGAGCCCGGTGCTGAACCCGTGGAGGAACCCGGCCGCGTAGAGATCGCCGGCACCCGTGGTGTCCACGACCTCGTCGACCGGTTCGGCCGGCACCTCGACCAGGTCGTCCTCGGTGACGACGACCGACCCGGCGGCGCCACGGGTCAACGCGGCGACGCTCCCGTGGTGGCGGAGCCGCTCGGCGGCGGCGTCGAATTCGTCCACCTCGAACAGCGAGGTGATCTCGGCCTCGTTGGCGAACACCAGGTCGACGTGGTCGCCGATCAGCGCCCGGAACGCGTCCCGGTGGCGCTCCACGCAGAACTCGTCCGACAGCGTCACGGCCACCTTCGTGCCGTGCGCGTTGGCGTGGCGGGCCGCGGTCCGGAACGCCTCCTGGGCCTCGGGGGTGTCGAACAGGTACCCCTCCAGGTACAGCACCTGCGCCGCGGCGATCACCGCCTCGTCGACGTCGCCGGGGCCGAAGTGGACCGACGCCCCCAGGTAGGTGTTCATGGTCCGCTCGGCGTCCGGGGTGACGACGATGAAGCAGCAGCCGGTGGACGGACCGTGCTGGGCGTGGGGCACGTCGAAGCCGACCCCCGAGGCCCGCAGGTCGTGGGCGAACACGGCACCGAGCTGGTCGTCACGAACCCGCGACAGGTACTGCGCCGCACCGCCGAACGACGCCACGCCGACCATGGTGTTGGCGGCGGAGCCCCCGGAGACCTCGATGGCCGGACCCATCAACGCGTAGATCTGCTCGGCCCGCTCCTCGTCGATGAGCGTCATGCCGCCCTTCGGGACGCCGAGCTGCTCCACGAATCCGTCGTCCTGGTGGCTGAGGACGTCGACCAGCGCGTTGCCGATGCCGACGACGTCGAGGGACTGCGGTGTGCTCACGCGGCGACCGTAGAGGAACGGTCCGGCCCCGACCAATCAGTCCTCGACGAGCCGCTTCACCCGGTTGACCCCCACGCCGAAGCGCTCCGCCACGCGCCGCGCCGCGTCCCGACGGGTGGCACCGGCCTCGAGCTCGGCCTCGAGCGCCTCGAGCAGCGTGGCGTCCCCGGCGGGCTCGACGGGCGGCGCCGCATCCACCACCAGCACGTACTCACCCCGGGGCTCACGGCCGGCGAGGTGGTCGACCGCCGCATCGAGCGGCCCCGACCAGACCTCCTCGTGCAGCTTGGTCAGCTCCCGGCAGATCGACACCTCCCGGCCACCGCCACAGACCGCCCGCAGGTCGTCGACGGTCGCGACCACTCGGTGGGGCGACTCGTAGACGACCGAGGCGCAGGACGACGCCGCGATACCTGCCAGCCGAGCGGCCCGCTCACCGCCACGGCGCGGGAGGAACCCCTCGAAGGTGAACCGGCCGGTGTCACCGCCCAGCCCGCTCGCCACGAGCGCCACCGTCACGGCCACGGGCCCGGGGATCACTTCGACGTCCAGACCGACCGTCCGGGCCGCACGGATCAGGTGGGTCCCGGGGTCCGAGATGCCCGGCATCCCGGCGTCGCTGACCAACCCCACGAGGTCACCGGCACGGATCCGGTCGAGCAGCGCCGGCGTCCGGTCGCGCTCGACCGTGGCGTCCAGTCGGAGCAGTTCCGGAGCGGGGATGCCGACGTGGGCCAGGAGCCGACCGGTCCGCCTCGTGTCCTCACAGGCCAGGACGTCGACCGACCGCAGCGCCTCCACGGCTCGGGGCGACAGGTCGCCGAGGTTGCCGATCGGCGTCCCGATCACGACGAGCCGGCCGTTCACCGAACCGACTCCCGACGCCCCAGGACGACGCGTCGCCGCTCAGTCGCGCAGGTGGAGCACGGCACCCGGACCGAGGCCCCACCGGGAGAACGACCCGGCCGCAGCCTCGAGGACCACCCGGTGGCGCCAGCGCGGCCGGGTGATGCGGCCCGGCGGGAGGGTCCGCACGGCCCCGACGAGCAGCGACGTGACGCCCGACGAGACGCCGTCCGGGCCCGGCGCCGGACGGCAGCAGACCACGTCGATCGGGAACCGGACGCCGATGGTGTGCACCGAGATCGACCGGAGCACCAGAACACCGTCGAGCCGATCCCGACCGAGGACGCCGCGGCCCCGGGCGAGCGGCCCACGGGCCAGTTCCACGGATGCGAGCACCCGGCCGCCGTGTTCGAGCTCGACCACCCGGTCACCTTCGCGCGCCCCATCGGGGCGGCGCAGCGGGCCGCTCGGCCCGCCCGCAGCCGCCGGGCGCGCCTCACACGTTGAACCGGAACTCGACCACGTCGCCGTCGACCACCTCGTAGTCCTTGCCCTCCACACGCAGGCGGCCGACGTCGCGGGCGGCGGACCAGGAGCCGAGCTCCAGCAGTTCGTCCCACCGGATCACCTCGGCCCGGATGAAGCCCCGCTCGAAGTCGGTGTGGATTTTGCCCGCCGCCTGGGGGGCCTTGGTGCCACGGGTGATGGTCCAGGCCCGGCACTCGTCCTCGCCGGAGGTCAGGTAGGAGATGAGGCCCAGCAGGGTGTAGCTGGCCTTCACCAGCCGGTCCAGGCCGGACTCCGCGAT
>SXGR01450109.1_pt1 | contig 21812 bp, 20 predicted proteins | sample 3174711 | NCBI WGS metagenome assembly SXGR01 (sample SAMN11356860, study PRJNA531348) | freshwater metagenome | isolation source: freshwater sample F1-60 | place: China: Fuxian Lake, Yuxi | collected 2017-12-25 | reverse complement strand
GCATCGTCGCGATGCCCGGGAGCCCGACCTCGACGCGGTATGCGTACCAGTCCTTGACCGGGCGAAGGCCGAGCTCCTCGTAGCGCTTCGGGTAGTAGGCTGAGTTGTGGGGATTCGCGATGCTCGGATCGGAGTCGAAGCCGTCGACCAGCAGCGCGAAGTCGAGGCGGTCGCCCTGGGTGCCGAACTTGCGCGAGTCGGCCTCGAGCGTTCGCAACTGGTCATCGCAGACCGCCCGGGAATCGTGCAGCAGCCGCCCGATCAGCGTCGACTTGCCGTCATCGACGCTGCCGCAGGTGATCAGCCGGAGAAGAGGGCGGCTCAGAAGTAGCCCTCGCGCTTCTTTCTTTCCATGGATGAGGGCTGGTCACTGTCGATCAGGCGGCCCTGCCGTTCCGAGGACGCCGCCGCCAGCGTCTCGGCAATGATCGCGGCAATGGTGGTGGCGCGGCTCTCGATGGCGCCGCTCAGCGGATAGCACCCGAGCGTGCGGAACCGCACCCATCGCCATTCCGGCTGTTCACCGGGCGCGAGCGGCAACCGCTCGTCGTCGACCATCACCAGGGTGCCGCTGCGTGGCACGACGGGACGTTCAGCGGCGAAGTAGAGCGGGACCACGGGAATCTGTTCGCGCTCGATGTAGCGCCAGATGTCGATCTCGGTCCAGTTCGAGAGCTGAAACACGCGCATGGTCTCGCCCGGGTGCAGACGCATGTTGTAGATCGACCACAGTTCTGGACGCTGCGCCTTCGGATCCCAGCGGTGGCCGGTCGATCGGAACGAACAAATGCCCTCCTTGGCGCGCGAGGCCTCCTCGTCGCGGCGCGCGCCGCCGAAGACGACGTCGAAGCGGTGGGCGTCGCGCGCCTGCTTGAGGGCCTCGGTCTTCATGACGTCGGTGTGGTAGCCCGAACCGTGCGTAACGGGGTTGACGCCGGCGGCCAGGCCGGCCTGATTGGTGTGCACCAGCAGGCGCATGCCCGATTCGCGCGCCATGCGCTCGCGATGGACGTACATGTCGCGGAATTTCCACGTCGTATCGACGTGCAGCAACGGGAACGGCGGCGGCGCAGGATGGAAGGCTTTGCGCGCCAGCTGCAACAGCACCGACGAGTCCTTGCCGATGGAGTACAGCAGGACCGGCCGTTCGGCGCCGGCCACCGCCTCGCGAAGAATCTCGATGCTCTCCGATTCCAGGACGTCGAGCGTCATCGGCGCTCCATCATGGCACGACTGCGGCGAAGGTGACACGCCGCGCGCGTGGCGTAGCCAGATGAACCTGTGCGTCTCACGAGGCTTCGCCCTGGGCGGCGGCGCCCGGGTCGAGGCCATCTTCGGAATGTTCAACGTGATGAACGCGTCGAACCTGGCCAGGGGCGCTTCACCTGTCGTTGGCGAGCTGGAGACGAATAGCGTCGGCGAGAATGCCGTGGCGAGCCGGAGCGAACGCCACCGCCGTCGCCCAGTCGTGCAGCCAGACTGGCTTCGTGCGCAGCGTGGGATCCTCGGCGGCAAACCGCGGGATGACGTGCGCGTGCAGCGCCGGCTCTACGTTACCGAGAATCTCGTAGTTAATACGTTCGGCTCCTGTCACGGCGAGCACGGCGTCGCCGAGTCGGGCCATGTCGTCGAGGAACTCGCGACGGGCATCTTCGATGAGCGCGTTCAGGTCTGGGACTACGGGATCCGGCAGCAACAGGCAGTAGCCGCGTGTGATCTGTGGGTCGCCCAGCACGGCCCAGCCCGATGCCATGCGCGCGACTACCCTCGCCAACTGCCCTGCTCGTGCCGCTTCAACCTGTCGATGGATGGCAGTTGGCATGATCAACGCTCCCCGGTTGCGTGCGCCACGTTCAAGACCATGGCCAACAGCGCGTAGTAGCCGCAGATGCCAATGGCGTCGAGTACGCCTTGCTCGCCCACCGCCTGGCGAGCGCGAGAGTGAAGCGGGCCGGCCGGACGGCCCCCGGCGTGAACGGCGCGGCAGAAGTCATAGAGCGCGGCTTCGTCCTCGGGCAGGTCAGGGGGCTGCTGGCCGGCCGCCAGCGCGTCCACGGTCGACTGTGCCACACCTGTCGACAGCGCGATCGGCGCGTGCAGGTCCCATTCGTATGGCTGGTGCCAGTGGGCCGCAGTGACGAGAATGACGAACTCGCTCAGCCGCGGCGGCAGGGCGCTGCGGTAGCGAAGATATTCGCCGAGAGCGCTGACTCGCGTCAGCAGCTCCGGGCTCTTGAGCAACGCGACGAAGGGACCGAAGGGATCGGTCCCTCGCAGACGCCTGAACGCATCAACCGCCTGCTGCTCGGCTGGTGTCACGCCGCCGGCACGCCGTTCTTCAGCAGGTCTTCCATCGCCGCGGCGAACGTGTCGATCTCTTCAAGCGGCGTGTAGATGTTCGGCGTCACGCGAATGCCGTTGTACTCCGGCCGCGTGATCGGCGTCGTGACAATGCGGTACTGGTCCCACATGAAGGCATTGATCTTTACGGCCGGGATGTCCTTGATGCCGACACAGCACACACCGTAGACCTGGTCGAGGTCGGTGTGAAAGACGATGCGCGGGTTGGCCTTGAGCTTGTTCGCCCAGCGCCGCGTCAGGTAGCGCAGGCGCGCCGCCACGCGTTCGGTGCCAATCGCCTGGTGGAACGCCAGCGCTTCGTTGATGGCAGCCTTGGTCGCCGCCGGCGAGGTGCCGATCTCCTCGAACTTGCGGATGTCGTTCTCGTTGCGTTCGGGCGCGGCTTGCATGGGCCAGGTCTTGGCGATGCGGTCGCGGCGAACGTACAGGAACCCGGTACCGGTCGGCGCCAGCAGCCACTTATGCAGGCTGGTACCGTAGTAATCCATCTCGAGGTCGCGCAGCTTGAACGGGAAATGCGCCACCGCATGGGCGCCATCGACGATGGTGATGATGCCGCGGGCGCGAGCCATGCGGGCGATGTTCTGGACCGGGAAGATCTGCCCGGTCAGGTTGGTGATGTGGCAGAAGTGCAGCACCTTGGTGCGCGGGGTGATGGCGCCTTCGAGCATCGCGAACAGACTTTCGCCGGTGGTCGGCACCGGGAAGTTGACCTTGGTGATCTTCAGCTGGTCGCGGCGCGCGCGCTGATCCCAGGTGGTGAGCATGCGGCCGTAGTCCTGCTCGGTTGTCAGCACTTCGTCGCCGGGCGCGAGGTCGAGGCCGTTCTGGGCAATCTGCAGCGACTCGCTGGAGTTGCGCGTAATGGCCATCTCTTCGGTATCGCAGCCGAACTCGGCGGCCAGCCGGCGGCGCACCACTTCAATGTTTCGCTCGATCAGCCCACGGTGATACACCGGCGCCTGATTGGAATAGTCCAGGTAACGCTTATAGGCGTCGTGCACCACCGTCGGACTTGGGCAACTGTTGCCGTTGTTCAGGTTGATGAGCGAACGGTCCAGCGTGAAGGCACTCTGAATGTCGCGCCAGTAGCTTTCATCCGCCGCGACGTCATCGGGTGTCCGGTTGCCCAAGGCGCGGGAGGCCTGGGCCACCAGTTCGATGCTGTTGGTGCCGAGGGCCATGGCACTGGCGCCGGCGGCACTGGAGATTCGCAGGAACGTGCGTCGGTCGGTCTTCATGGACGGATTATAAGACGCCGGGTACATTTTTCGCTGGGTGTCCTGAAAATGAACTCGGCGCCTTATAATCCGCCCATGCGAACCATCTCGTTGGGCGTGCTCGCCACCATCCTCTTCCTGACGACCACCAGCGCCGCGCAGGATCGCATCGACTTCACCGTGATCGAGAAGATCCGCGCGGAAGGCATGGATCGGTCGAAGGTATTGGAGACGTTCGACTACCTGACGACGATCATCGGCCCCCGGCTCACCAACTCGCCCGCGCACAAGCGCTCCGTCGCGTGGACCCAGGACACCCTCAAGGCCTGGGGCCTGAGCGAGGTGCACGCGGAGCCGTTCCAGTTCGGACGCGGCTGGACGCTCGATAAGGTCACGGTCGAGATGATCGAGCCGCGTTACATGCCGATGATCGGCTATCCCAAGGGATGGTCGCCGGCGACCGCCGGTCGTGTCATCGCGGCGCCGGCATGGCTGCCCGGCCTGGAGGCCGAGGCGCTGAAAGCCCAGGCCGGCAAGTTGAAGGGCGCCATATTGATGACCAGCCCGATCCAGCAGTATGCGATCCGGGCGGACCGGCCGGCCGCCAGCGGCGACCTCAAGCAGCCGCAACCCGCGCCCGGGCGGCCGCCGCAACTGAACGCCGAACGCCTGGCGATGCTCAAAGCCGAAAGCGTGGCGGTGACGATTGAGCCGAACATCGGCGAACACGGCACGGTGTTCGTGACGGGGCGCGACATGGGCGCCAACTCGGTGCCATCGCTCGTGCTCGCCTCGGAGCACTACAACCTGGTTGCCAGGTTGCTGCAGCAGAAGGTGCCGGTGAAGCTGGCCGTCGATATCCAGGTCCGCTTCAACGACGACGATTTAAAGACCCACAACGTGATCGCCGAGATTCCCGGCACTGACAATGCCCTCAAGGACGAGGTCGTTATGGTCGGCGCGCACCTGGACTCGTGGCACACGGGCACCGGTGGCACCGACAACGCCGACGGTGTGGCGACCGTGATGGAGGCCATGCGCATCCTGAAGGTGCTGGGCGTGCGGCCGCGCCGCACCATTCGCGCCGCGCTGTGGGCCGGCGAAGAACAGGGCCTGCTGGGGTCGAAAGCCTATGTCGCAGAACACCTCGCGGGAGACAAGAACAAAGCGGCGCGGGACAAGTTTTCGGTGTACTTCAACCTCGACAACGGCTTTCCGCCGATTAGCGGGTTCTACATGGAAGGCAACGACCCGGCGCGCGCGATCATGACCGAGTGGCTGAAGCCGGTCGCGAGCATCGGTGCGATCATGCCGGCGCCCGGCCATATCGGCGCCACCGATCACCTGTCGTTCCTCGAGGTCGGCAGCGCGGGATTCCAGGCGGTGCAGGAGTACGTGAACTACGACGTCCGCACTCATCACACCAATATGGATTTCGCCGAGCGCATCGATCCGGCCGCGCTCAAGCAGGCGTCGGTGGTGATGGCGACGGTGTTGTATCAGGCGGCGATGCGCGAGGGCACGTTCCCGAAACCCGCGCCGCCGAAGCCCGCTGCCAAGTAATCGCTGCTCGCGCTCAGGCGCGAACGGCCCAGCGCAATTTCGCGGATGACGCGCGGCGGTTGGCAAAAGTTTCGGCCTGGGTCGAGCGCACCACCTGATCGGCGACCGCCGAATAGAGACCCGACCGAAGGCCGGCCAGCAAGGCCTTCTTCACCCGGCGATCTTCGCCGGAGTGAAACGTCATAATCACCACTCGCCCGGCAGGGGCGAGGCATTGCGGCAGCGCCATCAGTAACCCTTCGAGCGCCGCGAACTCGTCGTTCACGCTGATGCGCAGCGCCTGCAGCGTGCGGCGAACCGACATCTTGACGTCCGCCTTTGGCAGAGTGGGCAATCGCGCGGTCAAGCCAATTCTCACCAGGCGCGTGAGCGCATGCGTCGTCTCTGGAAGTTCACGCTTGAGAATGCCGGCGATCAATGCCGCGCGCGGCTCGTCGGCGTTGGCGGCCAGGAGCGCCGCCAGTGCCTGCTCATCAAGTCGGGCGATCAACTGCGCCGCCGTCTCGCCTTGTGACGGATCCATTCGCATGTCGAGCGGACCGACGCTCCTGAAACTGAAACCACGCCCGGGGCTGTCGTGTTGCATCGACGAGACCCCGAGGTCCGCGAGGATTACGTTCGCGGCCCCGACGTGTTCGGTCGCCAGTATCTGCTCGAGCATCGAGAAGTTCGCGTGATGCGCGACGAACGCATCCGGGCCGAAGCCCGCCGCGTGTAGCCGCTTCTCGGTCCGCGGCAACTCGATCGAATCGACATCGATACCGATCAGGCGGCCGCCGGGTTGCAGCCGCGCCAGGATGGCCAGCGCGTGACCGCCGCCGCCGAGCGTGCAATCAACGGCGACCTCGCCGACGGCCGGTCGCAGGTGCTGCAGGACCTCTGCCACCATGATGGGTCGATGGGTGTTGACGACAGTGGCGGCAGGGCCTTCGACCATAGGCCGCATTCTAGAACGTCCCCTTCTCATCTTTGGGCTATCTCGACGGGCGGCGACGCCGTGTTAGGGTGAAACACATGCGCACGATTCCCACCGCCCTTCAGCTGATGGCCGTCCTGGCGGTTGCGTCGGTCACAGTTGTGGCCCAGGACTGGCCGCAGATTCTCGGCCCGGGCCGCAACGGCATCTACACCGGCCCGCCCATCGTCGCCTCGTTCTCGGGCACGGGTCCGCCACTGCTGTGGAAGCGCGACATCGGCGCCGGCTTCGCGGGGCCGGCGGTAGTGGCGGGCAAGCTCGTGCTGTTTCATCGCGTCAACAACCGCGAAACGGTTGAGGCGATGGACGCAGCGACCGGCAAGACCGCGTGGACCTTCGACTACGCCACCAGCTATCGCGACGACTTCGGTTTTGATGAAGGCCCGCGCGCGATACCGGTGATTAGCGGTGGCCGCGTGTTCACACACGGCGCCGACGGCTGGCTGCATGGACTCGACTTCGCCACTGGCAAGAAGTTGTGGGCGGTTGATACCCGGCGCGTGTTCGATGCGCCGAAGGGCTATTTCGGCGTCGCCACATCCCCGCTCGTCGATGGCGAGCGCGTGATGGTCAACGTCGGCGGGAAAACGGGAGGGGTGGTTGCCTTCGACGTCGCGACCGGGAAGACCGTGTGGACATCAACCAGTGATGAAGCGAGCTACTCGGCGCCGGTCATCGCGGAGATCGCGGGACAACATACGGCCGTGTTCTTCACGCGCACCGGCCTGGTGGCCCTCGATCCCAGCACCGGAAACGTTCGTTACCAGTATCGCTGGCGGGCGCGCATGGCCGCCTCGGTCAACGCGGCCGCGCCGGTCGTCGTGAAGGATCGGATCTTTCTGTCGGCCAGCTACGGCACCGGCGCGGTGTTGTTGCAGGTGGCAAACAACGCCGTGACGCCGCTCTGGTCAGGCGACGAGTCGATGTCGAATCACTACTCCACCAGCGTTTTCAAGGACGGCTACCTCTACGGCTTCGAGGGCCGGCAGGAGTTTGGGCAGCGGCTGCGCTGCATTGAATTGGCCACCGGCAAGGTGATGTGGGATGTCGAGGGATTCGGTGCCGGCTCGCTGCTGATTGCCGGCGAGGCCCTGGTGATCATGCGCGAGTCAGGCGAGCTGGCGCTGGCGCCAGCATCGCCCAAGGCATTTCGCTTCGCGTCACGCGCCCAACTGTTGCCGGGCGTGGTCCGTGCGTTCCCCGCGCTCGCTGGCGGCCGTTACTTCGTGCGTAACGACCGTCAGCTGAGCGCGTTCGATCTGTTAAGGCATTAATGTCATGGAGTGGCTGCGGGCGGACCGCGCCTAGTGACAGATGTTCAAGCCGCGGTCCAGAACCGCGCCGTTCACATCCTGGAATTCCCATTCGTAAAGCGCCGGCTCGAGCTTGAGCCGCAGCAGTCCGTGGCTCGACAACAACACTTCCGAATTGGCCGCGGTGCGGGCGCGGTTGTAAAGTGGCGCGCCGCCCGTGCCGGCAATGAACAGCCGGATGCCGCGGGCCGGATCGGAACGGCCGCTGGCATCCTGAGGCGCGTGGCGTTCGTACAAGTGATCGTGTCCCGCGACCACGACGTCGACGCCCTGCGCCACCATCAACTCCCAGAGGTCGCGCAGCTGCGGATTCGGGCCGTTGGGTCCGGAGCTGTCGAAGGGATAGTGCATGACCGCCATCGTGCATCGGGTGGGGTTGGCGGCCAGCTCAGCACGGGTCCATTCGTGCTGCGGCGTGTAACGTGCAGTCGGGATCTGCGAGTTGAGCATCAGCACGTGCCACGAGGATGAGCGCACCGAGTAGTAACCGCGACGCGCCGGGCCGGCCCGATCCGCGAAGTACGTGAAGTAGCCATCGGCGCCCGAGGTCCCGTAGTCGTGGTTGCCGGGTGCCGCCCAGAAGCGCGATCGAAAACGCCCGAAGTCGGGATCGAAGCACCGCTGGAACTCTGCCAACGTGCCATTGGGGTACGCAAGATCGCCGGTCAGGAAGATTTCTCCGCCGAGGGCCGTCAGGAGCCTTGACAGCAGTGGCATGGCTGGCGCGCCACACCACCCGGTATCGCCCAGGAAGTTGACCCAAGTGCTGGACGGCACGATCGGTGCCGTTGGCGTGGTCGGGGTGACCGGGGATTGATTGACCGGAACCTCAATGGGCGTAGTGGGTGTACCGGCGACAGCAGTGGTCGTCGGTGAGGGCGCGCTAGGGGAACCGCCGCAGGCGGCGAGTCCGATGGCGCACCCCACAAAAAGGGTCAGCCCGAGCGTCCGGGACCACATCGTCTGGTTTAGCTTCGGGGAGCCTGCCATTAAACCTTCCACACGAACACTTCATCTATATTGTCTACTGTGCGAGAACCTATCGCAACATTTGTAACGGTCGCCATCGCAGCGCTTTGGCTGGGCGTTTCGACCGTTCAGGCGCAGACGGCGGATGACCTGTTTGGCAGCCAGGCGTTGCAGCGGATCGACCTCTGGGTCAACTCCGCGGACTGGGCGAAGCTGCAGGTCGATTTCCAGGTGAATACCTATTACCCGGCCGACGTGGTCTGGAGCGGCCAGACGGTGCGAAACGTCGGCATTCGCTCCCGCGGCCGCGGGTCGCGCAGCGCCAACAAGCCCGGCTTGCGGGTTGACTTTGACCACTATGCAACCGGCCAGAAGTTCCTGGGCCTCAAGTCGTTTGTCCTCGACAACCTGACGCAGGATCCGTCGGGCATCCACGAGACCGTGGCTACCGGTTTCTATGCGCGCCTGGGGATCCCGGTGTCACGCGAGATTCATACGCGCCTGTATGTCAACAACCAGTATGCCGGCCTCTATGCGATCGTCGAGGCAGTGGACAAGGATTTGCTGGCGCGCGTGTTCGGCTCCATCGACGGCAACGTGCAGAACGACGGTTACCTCTACGAGTTCAAGTACCAGGATGATTGGCGGTTCACGAACCTCGGTAGCAGCCTTGAACCGTACAAGCTACGATTTGAGCCCAAGACCCACGAGACCAAGAGCGACGAGGACCTGTATCGGCCGATCGAATCCCTGGTTCGCCTGGTCAATGACACGCCGGCGGATCGCATCAAAGAGACCATTGGCGGACTGCTCGACATCCCGGCAGTTATCCGTTGCCTGGCGGCGCAGGCCTTTCTGGCAGAGACCGATGGCTTCGTCGGCAGCTACGGGATCAACAATCTCTATCTCTATCGCCTCGAGGACCAGAACCGCCACACTTTCATTGTGTGGGACGCCGACAATACGTTCTATGGGCCGGAGTTATCGCTCGACCTGGCGTGGGCGGGTAATGTCCTGGCCGACAAGCTGACGGCGGTGCCCGAATACCGGGCGCTCTACCTGGCCGAAATGGCACGCGCGGTGGAACTCGCCGAGGCCGATGGCTGGCTCGATACCGAGATCATCCGGCACGTGCAGCGAATCGACCAGGCGATGAAGGAAGACCCGATGAAGCCCTTCTCGCAGGCGGCCTACGAAGGCTCGCTCGGCGTGATGCTGGGGTTTGCGAGAGCTCGCATCACGTTCGTGAAGTGCGAGCTGACAAACGGTATTCTCGCCCCGAGCTGCCGTACGCAATAAAGCACGAAGGGGTCAGTTCCCTACCCCTATTTCGTCACGGTGACAACGACGTCCTTGGCTGTGTTCAACGCGCCATCGGAAGCCAGGCAACGAATCGTGTAGGTGCCGGCGTCCAGAAAGTTCGCGGACACAGTGTACTTGCCGTCGGCCGGAATGGCTGGCGCCATCCAGCGCGGCGCCCAGGGCGAGTTGGCGCCGGCGCGTGTGTCTTCCCACACCTTGGCCTGCGTCGGCGTGAACGTCACGCGGCCGGCGCCGCGATAGACGAGGCAGGAGTGACGTAAGCCGGTCTGGCTGCCGACGGTGATGGCCGACGGCGGACGCTGCGTGGCTGGATCGAACGCCTGGGTGCCACGCGGCGGCCCTGGCGGCGGGGTGGCGGGAGGTGTCGTGTTGCTGGGCTTGGAGCCGAACATCCGGCCGAACGCAGCCGCTCGGGCCTGGGCAATCAGACGCGACTCGCGCGAGTCTGGGCCAAAACGGGGAGCCGGCACGCCGTCGTCGGTCGCAATGGCAATCAGGGTCAATGGTTGGTTCACCTGCGCGCGGCGATCGCCACCGTCCATGGTCAGCGTCGGCGCGACGTTGGCGCGAATCTCGGGGCTGCTGATGCCGGCGCCGATGGCGCCCTGTTCCGATGCCTGCACGAGATTGTCAACTACTGAGTCGTCGCGCAGCGTGCCGTAGGCTCGCTCGGTCTTGCCCCGGGTCGCCAGCGTCCAGATCAGTTCCTTCTTGCCCCAATCCTGCGGCACGCGTACTTTGAATACGAAGCGGTTGCGGCGCGGCTGGAAGCGCGTGGGCTGGCCCTGGTCGGGCCCGCCGGGTGAGAAGCTGTTCTCCGGACCGAGGGGGACATTCACTTCTTCTTCCCAGTTCCGGTTCATGTAGCCGAACAGCATGTTGAACGAGCCATCGGTGTTCTTCTCCCAACCCTCGAAGGCGGGCGACACGGTCTGTCCACTGCTGTACGACAACATCTGACCGTTGGCGGTCTGGTAGCCGACGACAATCGTGACGGCGCCAAGAAGCAGGCGCGCGCGAGCTGATCGAATCATTTCAGGGATCCTCGTTATGTAGTGTCCGGCTTTAGCCGGACCGAAGTGGACATTGCGAAGGGGGCAGACCCCTTCGCAAATCCAGGTTGGGGTCAGACCCCTTACTGCTGTGCCGTCGGCTTGGCCGGCGGTGGTGGTATGACGTTGCAGAGCGGACAGCCGATGATCACATCTGGCCGATTCGCGCCGAGCTTGCGGCGGCGCTCCGCCATCTCCTCCTGGAACTGGGCGTCGGTGAGTGGCACCGACTGGCCAAGGTCGATGAACATATTGGCGATCGACCGGTTGCCTGAGCCCTGCCAGTTGCGCGGGTCAGGGATGTTCTTGTTGTTCGGCGTGTTATCCATGTAGCCGATGATGTGCAGGATGGTGCCGCGCGGCAGGATCGGCGCGTGGTCATCGTCGTATTCGTACTGGCGCACCCAGTTGTGGTCGTAGCCGGCGCAGGTCAACGTCTGGATGTTGATGCCCCAGATCGCTTCGAGGCACATGCGCTGGCCTGGCGCGTGCAGGTGCGGTTCGAAGGTGGCGATCTTGGTGGGCTGCTGCAGCACCATGTAGGCGTGGAGTTGCTGATTGGCTTCGTTTGGCTTGATGTCGATGTCGAGGCCGTTGCCGAGGTTGCGCAGCGTGCTACGACGCGCCGGCTTGTAGCCCTTCGGGTGGAAGCGGAAACCGAACAACAGCTTCGACTTGACGTCGGCGCCGCCCGCGTGCAGGTGGGCCGACAGGTAGATGATGCTGGAGTTGGCCTTCAGCAGGCGGCCGGCGTTCGGCTCGAACACGTCGGCGTTGCGGCCCACTTCATGGACGGGCCAGCTAACCGCGCCCTCGGAAATCGACGCGTCAATCGCATCGCCGACGCCATTGAATTCAGCCGTCGCCCAGATCAGGTGGTGCCATACGTAGCGCTGGCCCACGGTGTCGCGGCCCGCCGCATCCTTGGCGAAGTTGTTGACCTCGCGAATCTCCACGGACGCCACGTAACGATCTTCAGTCATCGGGATCTTGGTCGGCTCGAACTCGCCCCACCAGTCGGGCGTGTTGGCCTTGACGGTAACTTCCTGGCTCTCGACGATCAGATCCGGTTCGCCGGCGTGCCACGAGGCGCCATCCGGGAAGGTGCGAGCGACCGGCGCGTCCTTGACGTCGCCGCGCGGTGCGCCGGTGTCGGCCCACTTGGCGATCTTGGCAACTTCCTCGTCGCTGAGCGACGGGTCGTTCTTGTAGTGCTGAATGCCGATGTTCTTCTCGATGTACCAAGGCGGCATCACGCCGGCCTTGTCGCGGAGGCCGGTGCGCTGCTTCATGGAACGTGCCCAGGGCCGCGCGTCCTCATAGGTCAGCAGCGACATGGGCGCCACCTGGCCGGGCCGGTGACAGTTCTGGCAGCTGCGCTGCAGGATGGGGGCGATGTCCCTGGTGAACGTCACCTCGGGCGCCGCCGGAGCGGCCTGTTGTTCGGCCTTGGCCGCAAGCGGCGTCACGACGCTTGCAATCGCCGCGCTGAGAAGCACAGCGCCAACGGTCAGGCCCCAGCCAAAATTCTTTTCAACCGCCATCACACACTCTCCTTAAGTAGGTCTGAGGTCACTAAGTGTAACAGGCGATCGAACGACTTACGAAACCTGTAAAAGTGGTGTCAAAGTGAAGCAGGTTCACTTATTTCCAGAGCAGCGCCGTGCCGTTCCGCTTCGGAACCTGGCCTACTGGGATACGAGTAATAACCTTTAAAGTTGCTGTATTTACGACAGTTACGGCGTTGTCTCCGGCCGACGCGACGTAGATTTGCTTCCCGTCGGGAGAGAAGGTGACCCACTCCGGGTGCTGACCTACATTGACCGTGCCGAGGGGTTTCAAGTCGGGCAGCGAATACGCGTACAGCTGGCTGTAGACCTTGCTGGTGGCGAACAGGGTCTTGCCGTCCGGCGTCACGCCGAGGCCGTGCGCGGGAGCCGCCTGCAGGCCCTGCGTGTGCTTCTCCTCATCGGGAATCCCGACCATCTCAAAGCGAGACACCTCTTTACGCGTCGCGAAGTCGACCACGGCGATACCGTGGTAATCCGACAACTGCAGGAAGATGCGCGACGTCGAGCCGTCGGGCTTTTGTTCAAAGGTGATGGGTCGCACGCCCGCCGAGGTCGGCAGTTCCCAGGCGATGGTCTCGGTTGCGGCATCGATCACGGTCAGCATGCGGCCGGGGATGGAGCCCGACACCACGTGCTTGCCGTCTGGCGTCACATAGACGTTGTGAATGGCGCCCTTGACGGCAATCGACTTGGCATTGGTGAGCGACACGGTATCGATCACGTCCACCGCGCCGGGCGCTTGCGCAATGCCGACATAAATGCGCCGGCCGTCCTTGCCGATCGCCACGTTGTTGGGCCGCCCGCTGAGGGGGATGCGTGCCGTCACTGCCAGTGTCTGGCTGTCAACGACGTCGAGCGTGTGGCGCGACTCGTTGGTGAAGTACAACCGCAGGCCGTCAGGCGATGAGGTCACGCCGTGCGGCACCTCGATGTCGTTAATCACGCCAACCACCTTGTTGGTGGCGGGGTCGATCAGGTGGATGTTGTCGCCGGCGGCGTTGGTCTGGACGATGCGCGCGACGCGGGTGTCGCGCCCCGGCTTCGTGTATGAAGCTAAATTGGCGCCGTTGACCCACGCCGACAGCACCTGCCAGTCGGGGTCGTCCTTCGACGTCCAGTGCTGCCCGCCGCCATGAAAGACGTCGCCGCCAGCGGCCCGGGCCAACGGGTGACGCAACAGCTTGCTGGCACCGGGACTGCCCGGCACCACCATGGCCAGGGAGGCTTCGAAATTCTGGCGGGATTGCTCCTCGGTCCAGGTCTCGGCACCTGGCGAGAAGCGCTGGAGGCGCAGGGTGGTGCTGCCCGCGTGGCAGGTCACGCAGCGAGCGCGATCGACCCGTTTTTCCAAAAACAGGGGCTGGACGCGGGCCTTGTAGAACTCGTAGTCCAAGGCTGGCGCCGGGGAGGGAGGAGGTGTCGCCGGTTGTTGACCGAGTAGCGCCGCTAGTAGCAATTCGACGAGCATCGATGCCTCCCCAGAATGGTTTAGTCCCTACGGCTGTCCCATGCGCAGGGAATTCTAGCGCCGTTCGTCATGCTTCGGATACGATTGGCCTTTTCCACGGCGGATTCTTCAAGGCGGAACTGTGCATCCTGACCTCCAAGACGCGATTACCTTCCACGAGGCCATCCTGGCGGAAGGCGGCAAGGCCCTCGTTGGCTACGAGAAGCCGAAGATTCTGGCGAATGTCGTATTGCTGTCGGAAATTCCGACCACCTACGACAAGAAGGAGCAACGCCAGGTCAACTCTGGCAACCTCCTCTTGCGAGGCGTGCCGGGCGTCGGCAAGACCTTCTTTGGTGTGATCCTGGCCGCAATCAGCAACGCCAAGTTCGCCCGCATCCAGGGCCGCGCCGACTTGCAGCCAACCGAAGTCGTCGGCTTCCAGATGATCAACCCGGCGACCGGCGTGCTGACCACCGAAATGGGTCCGCTGGCTGAAGCCGAAGTCATCCTGCTGGATGAAATCAACCGCATCCCACTGAAGTCGCAGAGCGCCTTCCTAGAAGGCCTGCAGGATCGCACCGTGACGGTCGGCAAGACCACCTATGAATTGCCGGCCTTCAACTTCGCCATCGCCACCATGAACCCGGTCGAGCTCGGCCAGGGCACCTTCCCGCTGTCAGAAGCCGCGACCGATCGTTTCGCGATCATGGTCAACATTGGCTACCTGCCGCCCGAAGAGGAACGCAAGCTCGTGCACTTCGACTTCAAGCAGGTGCGCCTCAACCCGCTGATGCGCAAGGAACGCATCATCGAGTTGCGCGCCGCGATCACCGAGCATGTCTATCTGCACGAACGGCTCGGCGACTACATCCAGCGCCTCGTCGCCAACACGCGCCCATACAACGCCGACACTGACTGGCTGAGGCACTCGCCGTCAGCGCTGGTGGAATCGGGCGTCGACCTCGGCGCGTCACCGCGCGCCATCATCGTGTGGGGCCGTCTCGCCAAGGTGTGGGCGCTGATCGTCCGCCGCCGCGACGAGGTCTATCCGGAAGACATCCAGGATCTCGCGACCTACGTGCTCGGCCATCGCCTGTGGCTGGGCCCGCACGCCGCGAGCCATGGCCTGACCACCGACGCGGTGATCAAGGACGTGATTGAACGTACGCCGATCCCATGAGGACTCGGGAACAAGAGGTCGAGCCGCTCATCAACCTGTCGGAGATTACCGAGGTCGAGCTGCTCATCCTCAAGCGGATGCGCGAGTTCACAATCGGCGAACACTCCAGCATGTTTCATGGCACGGGGTTCGACTTCGTGGGCCTGCGCGACTGGCAGGCCGGCGATCGCTTCGAGGCCATCGACTGGGCGCAGTCCTCACTCAACAACTTCAGCCCGCTGGTCGTCCGCGAGTTCGAGCAGCCGACGACCTCGGGCGTGGTTCTGGTCGCCGATCGCTCGGCCTCGACGCGTTGCGGCGCCGACCCGTCGGCCAAGGGCGACCGGCGCGGCATGCAGATCGCGACGCTGATCGCGCGCTCGATCGCCACCATCGGCATGTCGGCCGTGTTCTTCCAGGACTCGATCGGCCTGGTGACCTTCGACGAGGGCTTTAAGACGCTCGGCGCCGTGCGCCCGCGCATTGGCAAGGGCCAGGTGATTCACTGCCTCGAGGCCTACCAGGACGGCCACGGCCTGCAGGACCTGAACAACTCGGGCAGCCTGAGCGCCACGCTGACCGGGTTTTCACGCAAGACGTCGATGATGCCGGTGATCTCCGACTTCCTGTTCGACGATGCGCCGGCGTTCTTGACGGAGCTGTCGCAGGTCGACAACGTCCACGACGTGTTCATCATGATGGTGGACGCCGCGTTTGCCTTTGAACTGCCGCGCGTCTCGGCCGGTTGGGTCGAAGTCTATGACGTGGAAACCGGCAACACCCGGATGATGTCGCGGCGCGAGTTGAGCCGCCAGAGCGAACGCATCCGGACCTGGCAGGACGATATTTCGCGCCAGGCCAAGGCGCTGGACCTCGACGTGGTCCGCCTCGGTATCGACCAGGTAAAGTTTGATGTGGCACTAATCGAGTGGGTAGCTGAGCGGCGCTTGCGGCGCCGGAAATAACGACATGAACAAAATCATTCTTCGCGTTGCCCTGTTGCTCCTGGTTTCGGCTTCGTCAGCCTTGGCCCAGACGGGCACCGACCTGGTCGAGGTCGAGCCCATCAAGTGCTGGTGGCGAACCTCCACGACCGCCGTGCGCACCGGCGAGTCGTTCGATCTGCGGCTGACCTGCGCCGTGGTGGAGACCGAGGCGGCCAAGGTGGTCGCCGACCTGTCGAAGCTCGACCCGACGGTGGTCCAGTTGCCGCCGTTCGAAGTGCTGGGGGGCACGCACGCCGGCGACCTGATGACTGTCGGCAAGCGCTTCTTCCAGTACGACTACCGCCTGCGGCTGATTGCCGAAGACGCGTTTGGCGCCGACGTCGCGGTGCCGCCGCTCGAGGTGACCTACAGCATTGAAAGCAAGGTGGCCGGCGGCGAGTCGGTGAAGGGCCGCGAAGCCAGCTATGTCCTGCCTCCTGCTTCGGTGAAACTGATCTCGGTGGTGCCCGACGACACTTCCGATATCCGCGAGGCTCCGGCCGAAGCCTTCGTGACGATTGAAGCCCGCGATTCGCGGGCGGCGCTGTTCCAGACTGCCGCCGGCGTGCTGTTCGCACTGGCCGGGGTCGTGGTCGTGGTGATCTTGATCGGCCTGTTGCGCAGCAAGACCAAGTCCACGTCCGCCACCCTCGCTCACCTCGGCCCGCGAGCCATTCTGCGCAAGGTCGCCAGCGAGCTGGACCAGGTGCAGCGGGCCGGCCGGGGCGGCTGGACCCCCGAACTCGTCGGCCGTGCCCTCTCGGCGGCGCGCATCTCCGGCAGCTACGCCTCGGGACGCACCATCGGCCAGCGTCCCGCCGGCATCACCAAGGACCCGCTCGTCGATGGCGCGATGCTGATCAGTCGTGGCATGGGCCGCGTGCCGATGTACGTGTCAGGTTCGATCAGCGCCGAATCAGCCACCGACCCGACGCTCGCTGATGCGCTGAAGGCGATGACGATCGCGCGCTATGGCCGCGACGGGCAAAAGGTCGAGCTGGACGATGCGCTCAACACCGCGATCCGTGTCACCAAGCAGCAACAGTCGGCACACTCGTACCTGTCGGAGTTGACGGGCCGGTTCGTCGGTTCGCTCGTCGAGATGCGTAAAAAAGTCTGGGCGTAAATGCAGGTTTTTAGAGACATCAGCGCGCTCGTTCAGGCCACGTGGGCGGAATGGGGAGAACTGCGTCTCGAGCGGTTGATGTTTTCAGAGGGCACCACGGCGCGGCAGGTGGTGCTCGCGCTGATTGGCCTTGCCGCCGTCTTCATCGTCATTCGCTCGTTCGGCAGCCGCAACCCCGGTCATCGCCGCATGGCGCTGCCGGCGATTGTGACGACTCCTGGCTGGTCGCGCGCCTCGTTGTCGCGCCATGGGGCGCTGATTCTTGCGCTGGCCGGCCTGCCGTTCTTCATTCTGGCGCTGGCCGATCCGCGTACTTCGCTGACGCGATCGGAAACCCGCTATCCCGGCCGCCGCATCAGCCTGCTGATCGATGCCTCGTCCAGCATGCTGTCGGCGTTGCCTTCGACCACGCTGGCCAAGGGTGCGCCGAATAACGCCGCCTTCTTTACCACCGTCGGCGCCGCGCGCTACTTCATCGAACGCCGCATGGCCGGCAAGTACAAGGACCTGATGGCGTTGATCGAGTTTGGTGACGATGCGTATGTCATCACGCCGTTCACCACCGACTACGAGAACATCCTGCTCAGCACGGCGCTGATCGGCGACTGGAACGAATTCATGGCGTTTCCCGATCAAGGAACCGTTGTGGCCCGTGCGGTCGAGCAGGCGGTCGGGCTGTTCAACGCCTTCAACTACCTTGACGCCTCGGGCAACCTGATGGTGGTCTTCACCGACGGCGCCGACGCCGACGTGCTGGAGAATGGCAAGACGGTCGACGACGTGCTGGCCGAAGCCACCAGGGCCAAGATCCCGGTCTACCTGATCAAGATTGGCGGCAACATCCAGAACAAGCGGAGCGTGGCTGACGAGTTGTGGATCAACGCCGTCAAGAAAACCGGCGGGCAATTTTTCTCTGGCGGCGACGAGGCCACCATCATCCAGTCGATCCAGGCGATCGATCGCGCCTCGGCCGGTACCATCGAAGTGAAGCAGTACAGCACCGAGCGGCCACGGTATGCGCCCTTCGCGCTGACCGCGGTGGCGCTGTGGTGCGCCGCATTGATTTTGCGGTTCACGATTCCGGCGTTCCAAACATTTCCGTGAATGTCGGCCATCCCTTGATGGGGTGCCGTAAAGGAGCTGAGCATGAGATCGACTTCGTGGTTCGGGCAGGCACTGGTGGTGGTCGTCCTTCTGGCGGCCGGCGCCATTTTGTGGCGCACGTCGGAAGCTGAGCATCGCCTCGCGGCGGCCGAGCGCGACCTGGTGACACTGCGCTACCAGGAGGCGGCGAACCAGGCCCAGGGGCCCGGACGCCTTGCCAACTTGCTGCCAGGCAACGGTCGCCTGGCCGCTGACGCCAAGGCGCTCGAGACCACGGCGGCCTACTGGCAGGGTGATTACCAGGTGGTGACGTCAGACGTCGACGCCAGGCTGCTGGCGGCCAACGCGGCCTACCGCACCGCGCGCAAAGGGGGCGGCACCTGGCAGGCAATGGTCGGCAAGCTTGACTCGGTGGTCAAGAGCTACGCGGAGATCGTGCGCGACCAGCCCGGCAACACCGAGGCGGTCTTCAACTACGAGTACACCGTCCGCCTGCGCGCGGTGCTGGCGGCGCGCAAGACGCCGGTCGCGCCGTTCGATGCCGGCGCCACCCTGACTCTGCACGGCTTCGAAGGCGCGCCGCCCGAAGAGTCGGACATGAAGAAGTTCAAGATGATTGTCCCGATGCGGCCCGACGAGCGGCTCGAGGCCGAGAAGGCCGGCAAGGGAACCACCAAAGTTCGCAAGGGATAGATGAAGTTCGGCGCGCCTGGATTTCTCCCGCTGTTGGCTGTTCCGGCCCTGCTGCTCGTCCTGTGGGTGTGGCAGGTGTGGCGGCGGCGCGCCGACGTGCATGCGTTCATGAGCCACCGGCAGGTACCCGTGGAAGAACGCGTGCCGTTCTTCGGCGAGCTGCTGTTCTGGCTGTGCCTGCTGCTGGCGGCCATCGCCGGGACGCTGGCCATTGCCCGGCCGCAGGCGGTGACGTCGCTGGTGCGCACGGCCGGTGTGGACCTGGTCATCCTGCAGGACGGCTCGGCGTCGATGCACGTGCAAGACGTGAAGGGCAACCGCTGGCAGCGCTCCATGCGCTTCCTGCGGACGCTCGGCGAATCGCTGCGCTGGGACAACGACCGCATCGCCATGGCGCTGTTCGCGCACATGGCGACGCCGCAGATTCGCCTGACCAAGGATCCCAACACCTACTTCTTCTTCCTCGACCACCTCGAGGGCCAGTCGCCGTTCCGCCTCGAGGACGATGGCACGTGGGATACCAACATCGAGCGCGGGATCTATTGGGGACTGCGGCTGATCGAGAAGGACGAGGAGATTCGCCGCGCCGCTGGTCTTGACGACAAGCTTGGTGTGAACAGCAACCCGAAGGCCTTCCTGCTAATCTCCGACGGTCAGTCGTGGAGCGGCGAGGTCGCCAAGTCCCTGGCGCTGGCACAGGAGCGCGGCGTGCCGCTGAACGTGGTCGGCATCGGCACCACCGCCGGCGGGCTGATTCCGGATCCGAAGCGGCAGCCGAACCAGCCGCTGGTGCGCTCGACCCTCAATCGCGCGGAGCTGACGCGCATTGCCACGGCCGGCGGCGGACGCTACTTCGAGATCGATCGCGACAGCGACCGCGACATTGCCAACGCCGTGATCGAGCAAACGCGCCGGCGCGCGGGCACGAGCGGAGTGCAGGAAGGCGTACAGGAGCTGTACTGGAACTTTCTGCTGGCGGCAGGCGTGTTGATCGCCCTGGGCGTCTTGTTCTTGCGCGACCGCGTCGCGCTCGGGCTGCAGCTGTCAGCGGCGGCAGCAGTGCTCGTGTTTGTGTCGTCGGTGTTTTAGACCCACGGGAACTTCGGGTTCCACGCCACTTCCCACAAGAACCCGTCAGGATCCGAGAAGTAGCCGGCGTAGCCGCCCCAATCGGTGTGGTGGCCCGGCTTCACCAATTTGCCGCCGCCTGCCGCGGCCTGCGCCAGCAGCGCCTCCACCTCTGCGATCGAGCGCACGTTGTGCGCGAGGGCAAAGCCGGGAAACCCTGACCCTTCGGCCGGCACGCCCGCGTCGGCGGCGAGCGCCTCACGCGGATACAGCGACAGCCAGGTCTTCCCCATCTCGAAGAACGCCACCGTCGGCGGCGTCGGCCGCTGCGGCAAGCCGAGCACGTCGCGATAGAAGCGTGTGGTGCGCTCGAGATCGCTGACGCCGAGGGTGATGAACGAGACGCGCGGTTCCATCTGGCTAGCCTAAGCCTAAACCTCCCGAAAGGGCGTCGGCTCGCTATCATCGCCGTATGAATGCCCAAGCAGCCAGTCTCGACACCTCTGCCGGCCCTGCAACAGGATTTCTATCTCGAGGCGGCTGTGCTGCGCCGAGCCGTCGCCGACTTATCGTCAGCCAACCTGATCCACCACGAGACATCGATTAAGAGCGATTTGTTCATCGCGGGAGGCATTTCCCTCGACCGTCAGCAGTTGGCTCGCCGGTTGCGGGTTGACGTCGGCGGTCGCACATTGCACGTCCATCCGCCCGAAGACATCTTGCTGCAGAAGCTCCGCTGGTATCGGACGGGCGGCGAGGTCTCTGACCGCCAGTGGCGCGACGTGGACTCCTAACCTCGTGGCCTCCTGTTCAAGTTCTAGACGTTGAACTTGAACAGCAGCACGTCGCCGTCCTTGACGATGTACTCCTTGCCTTCCATGCGATAGAGACCTTTGTCGCGAGCGGCGGCGACTGAACCGCAGGCGACCAGGTCGGCGTAGGCGACGGTCTCGGCCTTGATGAAGCCGCGCTCGAAGTCGGAGTGGATCACGCCGGCCGCCTTTGGCGCCGTGTCACCGTGGTGAATGGTCCAGGCGCGCACTTCCTTCTCACCGGCGGTGAAATAGGTCTGCAGTCCCAGCAGGTGGTAGGTCGAGCGAATGAGCGCACCGATGCCACTTTCCGAAACGCCCAGCTCCTTCAGGAACTCCTGCGCCTCCGCAGGCTCCAGGTCGACCAGGTCGCTTTCGATCTGCGCGCTGATCACCACCGCTTCGCACGACAGGTGCGTGCTCACGTACTCTCGCACCTTGGTCACGTAGGGATTGGCGTCGGCCGTCGCCAGGTCGCCCTCCTTGACGTTGCAGGCGAAAATCGTCGGCTTGTCGCTCAGCAGGAAGAACTGCGCCGACAGCACCTTCTCTTCCGGCGTCAGCGCGACCGTGAGCGCCGGCTTGCCGGCATCAAGCGCGGTTTCAATCTTGGCCAGCACGGCGTCTTCGGCGGCCGCCTCTTTGTTGGCGCGCTTCACTTCCTTGGCGACGCGCTCGCGCTTCTTGCGGACCGTTTCGAGATCGGCGAGCATCAGCTCGGTGTTGATCACCTCGATGTCGCGCACCGGATCCACCGATCCCGACACATGCAGCACATCCTCATCGTCGAAGCAGCGCACCACCTGGACAATGGCGTCGACTTCGCGGATGTGGGTGAGGAACTTGTTGCCGAGGCCTTCGCCGTCGCTGGCGCCCTTGACGAGGCCGGCAATATCCACGAACTCCACGGCCGCCGGAATCACGACGTTGGTCTTGGCAATGCCCTGCAGGACGGCCAGCCGCGCATCGGGTACGGTGACGATACCAACGTTGGGGTCAATGGTGCAGAAGGGATAGTTGGCAGCCTCGGCCTTGCGGGTGCGCGTGACGGCGTTGAACAGGGTGG
>SXGR01009860.1_pt1 | contig 21819 bp, 19 predicted proteins | sample 3174711 | NCBI WGS metagenome assembly SXGR01 (sample SAMN11356860, study PRJNA531348) | freshwater metagenome | isolation source: freshwater sample F1-60 | place: China: Fuxian Lake, Yuxi | collected 2017-12-25 | reverse complement strand
TCCTCGAACGCATCCTCACCGTCTCGGAAACCTGCCGCCTCCAAAACCGTTCGATCTACGACTACCTGGTCACCGCCGTTCAAGCTCATTTCAAACAACAGCCAATTCCGTCACTGCTGCCGTGCTCGTGAACGATTACGTGTGGGATGAGGACGCGCGGCCGTGGACGCCAGAGTTGCATGCGGAGCGTGAGGCACTGAGTCTGAATCACTTCGTGCGTGACCAGGGCCAACCCCAGTCCGCATGGTTCGCCGCCATCGCGGGCGACCAGACGAGCAGCGAACCCGTCCGCCAACGCGCCCTGCAATTCGCTCGCGAATGGAAGCCGTAGGAGGCGTTGATTCAATTCACTGACGATTCTATCGTGGCTTCATACCGACTCCACAAATCGTCATCGACACCAATGTGCTGGTTGCTGGTCTGCGATCGAAACGTGGCCGGGCATTCGAATTGCTGTCGCTTGTCGGAACGGGAGCCTTCGACATTCACCTCTCTGTGCCCTTGGTGTTGGAATACGAAGAGATATTGTTGCGAGAACGGGAGAGATTGGGGATTTCGGAGTCGGCTGTGCAGACTGTGATCAACTACCATTGCGCAACGGCGACGCACCACGAAATCTTTTTCCTGTGGCGTCCTTACCTGCCTGATGCCGACGACGACATGCTGCTGGAACTGGCCGTCAAAGCCGGTTGCCAATTCATTGTGACCTATAACTCACGCGACTTTGCAGGGATCGAAAAGTTCGGCTTGCAGGCCGTGACCCCCGCCGAGTTCCTGAAGCTGATTGGAAGCCTGCCATGAGCACTCTGGTCGTTCGTTTGCCCGAATCGCTTCACAAGAATTTGCAGTCCGTGGCAGAGCGCGAAGGCATTTCCATTGATCAATTCGTCTCGACGTCGGTCGCCGAAAAGATGGCGGCCCTGATGACGCAAGACTACTTGACCGAGCGAGCGGCCAAGGCCAATCGCGAACAATACCTCGCCGCTCTGTCCGAAGTCCCGGACGTTGAACCGGACGACTTTGACAAGTAGCAACTCTCGATGGCAAAACTTGAACTTGCGGTTCCGCGTTTCATCCACCTTCGCTCGGCCGTGGACGCTGGAGTTACGCGGAGCGTAAATCCATCAACGCGCCCTGCAATTTGCTCGTGAGTGGAAATCACGAATTGGGGATACAGCGTCGGCTACGGCCGCTCCCAAATCGCGGGCAGAGTTTTCGACATCTCTCCGTAGGTCTGCGAGACCACAAAGCCGCTGGCCTGCGACATGTAAAAGATGCGGCCGTTGGAGACGACTGCGCCTAAGCACTCGCGGGAATCAATCGCGGGGCCGGTTGAGACCAGTTTGCTGTCTTGCGACAGGTCGATCATGTCCATGTTCGCGCCGAGGATGTAAGGCTCGGACAATGTGAAGCGGCAGCAGGCGTAGTTGTGGCCGACACCACCGACGACTTTGCCGGTCTCACGATCAAAGACGTTGCCGCGGCCTCGCAGGGCGTTCGAGAAGATGAAGTGTTCTCCCACGCTGACGACGTTTAGCGCGGAAGTCACGGCTTCGGACTTCCAGATCAGTGAGCCGTCTTTCGCGTCCAGGCACCAGACGAAGCGATCCTTCGTGGTCTCGACGGCTGGGTTGTAGCCGCCGATGTAGATGCGACCGTCGCGGGCGCTCAACGTGCATTTGGCGGTGACGTAGTACTTCGTCGTGAGCCAGTTCACCTTGCCGGTCGCCGGGTCCATGCAGGCGGTCAAGCCGTTGTTCTCCGGCGGCAGGCCGCGACGAACTCGCTGACTCGCGGCGAAGCCGAAGAACGTTGAGTAGAAAAGTTTTCCATCCAGCAAGCAGATGCCGCAGTCGTTGCCGCCTCGGCCGTACTCGGAAAAGTCTTTTCCCCAGACCAGCTTACCGGTGTCCAAGTCCCAGGCCCAAAGCAGCGGGTGATTGTCTTTCGGGTAGTAGGGATTGTCGTTCGAGTAAATCCAACTCATGACCTCTTCATTGTCGCGAGCCGCTTCGGGCGTCCCCTTGAACGTGAAGGGCTTCTCGGTCCCTTGCGGAGCGTAACTGCCGGAGCCCGACGCATAGATCGCGACATTGCCATGCACCAGCGGCGGGAACTGACGGCTCCAACTGGGTGAGCCGGTGAATGGAGCCTCCCACAGCAACTTCCCGGTGGCCGCATCGAGGCAGCGCATCAGCGAGCGTTTGATGCCCGCCTGCGGGATCAGCAATTTGCCATTCACATACAGCGGCGAAGTGAATGACAAATAGACGTCGGGCCAATGCCGTCGCCAAAGCAGTCGGCCGGTGTCTTGTTCCACCGCAATGATCTGCCCTTCGGCCGTGTGCGAGTACAGCCGGCCTCCGCCGCAGACTGGCAGATGCTTGACGGTCCCTTCGAGGCGTCTCGCCCAGCGCATTCGCAGCGGTGGCTTTAATCCCTGCGCGTTCGAGTTTGTGCCGCCGAAGTCGCCGTAGTTCGTGTACCAATCGAACTTCGCATCGGCGAACTTGCCCGTGATCGGACTGCGAACCTTCCACACTTCTAAATCCTGCTTCGGTAGCGATGCCTTTCCGTCGGGACCGAGCACGTAGAGATAACCGTCTTCGCTTCCGACATAGATCCGCCCATCGGCGACCGCCACCGGAGCCGTGATCGGTGCGCCAAACGCCGTCGCGAACGAAAACGTTTCGCCGCTGGTCAGCGGCACGACGTACAGCTTCCCATCCAGCCCGCCGTAGATCACGTGATCGCGAGTCAGCACCGGCGGACAAATCGAAGCCGCCGGGCAGAGCACCTCTGGCTTCTCTTCGCCCGCTTTGTGTCGGCACAGGCCGAGTCCCTCTTCAGGCTTCACTCGATACACATCGCTGCCGCGAACACTCACCGACGCGAAGCTCAGCAAGCCGGGCAAGTGGATCGCGGTTTGAGTCCCCTTCACGAAATCGGTTTCGATCGCATCCTTGTTGAGCTTCAGAATCTCGACGCGCCCCGCGTTGTCGCGGCGGTGCCATTGGACATACACGTTGCCCGCCGCATCGGCGCTTTGACCGAACGTCGCGGGGAACTCGGACCCATCGTAAGCCGGGATCTGACCGATCACCCGAAGTTGCGGATGATCGCCCGCATCATCGAGGAACACCGTTCGCCCACCCGCCGGAATCACGACCGTCTTGCCGACCAGACATACGTCGCGCGAGCACACAAAGTGATCACGCCACGTCACGCGATCTTTGCGTTGAGCCAGCCATTCCTCACCGCTCCAACGATTGCCATCGAACTTCACGACCTCTTTCACGAAGTCCCAAGTCCAGGCGAAGGTCCCGTTGGGTTCCACCGCATAGACCTGCGCGCCGAGCGTCGCGAAGTAAACGCGACCCGCTCCGGCGGCGGGCGAAGAGAGGATCGGTTCGTGGCAGTCGATCTCACGAACAACGGCCCCCGTCGCTCGATCGAGCACATAGTAAAAGCCAGCCGCCGTGCCGACGTGCAGATACTTCCCGACGACCGCCGGAGCCGCCACGTTATTGCAGTTCCCCGCGCCACCGCGCGACGCGAACTTCCACTGCACTTTGAGCGTCTTCGCATCCAGTGCGAACACGACGCCCGATCCGTCGATGACAAACACTTGGCCGTCGCTGACGACCGGCGACGCAAAGATCCCATCCGTCAGCGGAATCGCGGCAACCAAGCCCACTGGAGTCTTCACCGACACTGCCGGCGCATTCCCAGATCGCAAGGCATCCCCTTGCAACTGTCCCCAATCGTCGGCAGCCAAGGCGCCACTTACGGAAAACACTAAGAACATCAACGCCGAGATTGCTCGCATGAGATGTGTCTCCGAATCACTCTGGGACAGAACCGTTAAGGCCACGACGAACCTCATTTCAAGGTGCTTGTAGTGCTCGGTCCGAAAGCTGACAATCAACCGACAAGTGCTTGAGTACCGCTTGTCTGTCGGGTGAGCCGGAGCGCGCTAGCGTCCGGTTGACGCGGCGGAATCCGGGGCTAGCGCCCGGCGGCTGATTCGTTGATTTCACTGTCCGTCGAGCGGAGAGATGCTATGGCCAAGTCTCGCAAGTGGGTCGGCGTTGGTGTGAGGCTGCTGAGCCTGACGATCGTCACCGCATCGCTCTCCACCGGTAAGGCGGATGATCCCAAGTCCTTCGAGGATCAATTCCGGCCGCTGCTGACTCAGCATTGCGTGGAGTGTCATCGCGGAGACAAGTCCAAAGGGAATCTCCGGCTGGACAACTTGAAGTTGGACCTTGCGGATGTGGCGACTCGCAAGCATTGGACTGCAGTCGTTGAACGACTGCGTGCGGGAGAGATGCCCCCCAAATCGAAACCGCGTCCTCCGGCAAAGGAAGTTCAGACGCTGGTCGATTGGTTGGCCCCACGCGTGGCCGATGCGGATGCCACCGCGCGGGCGACCCAGGGACGTGTGATCCTTCGCCGGTTGAATCGGATCGAGTACGAGAACACGATCAACGATCTGCTGGGGATCAAGATCAACCTGAAAGAGCAGTTGCCGGCGGATGGCTCGGCCAACGGTTTTGACAATGCCGGCGCGGCGCATCACACGTCGAGCTTCTTAATGGAAAAATATCTCGAAGCGGCCGACACCGCTTTGAACATGGCCATCGCCAACCGACCCAAGCCGCCGCCGCGGATCGACAAGCGGTACAGCCTCAAGGACGGGCATCCGGTTCGAGGCACCACCGAGGACGTGTATCGCTTCCTCGATGATGGGGAAGTCGTCTGCTTCTGCTCGTCCGAATGGCACAACGCCAGCATCTCGACGTTCTATCCGCCAGACGCCGGCAACTATCGCTTCCGCATCTCTGCATCCACGATTCAGGGAGATGGCAAACCGGTCACGTTTCGAGTGACCACCAGCGACACGCGCCTGACCGGAACGCACGGCTTGATCAGCTACTTCGACGCTCCGCCCGATAAGTCGACGGTCTTCGAGTTCGTCCGCTACATGGAGCCGCGCACCACAATCCGCATGCTGCCCTACGGTTTGGCTGGCGCGAACATCGTCAATCAAGTCGGCGGCGAATACTGGAACGGCCCTGGACTCGCCGTGCAGTATGTCGAGGTCGAAGGCCCGCTCAACGAGACGTGGCCTCCCGAAAGTCATCGCCGTCTCTTTGGCGACATGCCGCAGACAAAGTTCCCGATCTACAACTTCTCAGACCGCGTGGAAGTCGTCTCCAAAGAACCACTCGCCGATGCCGAACGCATTCTGACGAAGTTCACACGCCGAGCGTTTCGCCGGAACGTGATCGCCGATGACGTCGCTCCGTTCGTGGCCATCGTTAAGTCCAAAATGGAAGGTGGGTACACGCACGAGTTGGCGATGCGAGCCGCTCTGAAAGGGGTGCTGATCTCTCCCGAGTTCCTGTTCCTTCGCGAGCGACCCGGCAAGCTCGACGATTTCGCGTTGGCGAATCGGCTGTCGTATTTCCTCTGGAGCACAATGCCGGACGAAGAACTCTTTGAGCTTGCCGAGAAGGGCGCACTGACCGGCTCGCCAATTCATCGGCAGGTCGAGCGAATGCTCAAAGATCCCAAGGCCGAACAGTTCACAACCAACTTCGTCGGCCAATGGTTGGCCCTGCGTGACATCGATGCGACCGAACCCAGCCACCTCGTGTATCCCGAATTCGATCACCTGCTGAAAGTGTCGATGATCCGCGAGACCGAACTTTTCTTCGACGAAGTCCTCAAGCACGACCTGCCGCTGACGAACTTCGTGGCCTCCGATTTCACGATGCTCAACGGCCGCCTCGGAAAACATTACGGCATCCCCGGTCTGACCGGTTGGGAGTTTCACAAGACGCCGTTGCCGCCGGACAGTCATCGTGGCGGCGTCCTGGCGATGGCGAGTGTCATGAAGGTCACGGCCAACGGCACCACGACCTCGCCTGTCTTGCGCGGTGCGTGGGTGCTCGACCGCATCCTGGGAACGCCGCCACCGGGGGATGTCGTAGCGATCGACCCCGACATTCGCGGCGCGACGACGATCCGCGAGCAACTGGCCAAGCACCGCACCGACGTTGCCTGTGCCGGTTGCCACTCGAAGATCGACCCGCCGGGTTTCGCCCTCGAAAGCTTCGACTGCATCGGCGGCTGGCGGGAGAAGTATCGCATCTCCGGCTGGCGGCGAGATGCCGAAGAAGTGGTCTTGGACGGCCGCAAGATGAATTACTACCGCGGCCCGCGCGTCGATCCTTCCAGCGTGACCGAAGACGGCCAACGGTTCCAAAACATCGACGAGTTCCGCCAGTTGCTGCTGCGCGACAAGGACCAACTCGCCCGATCGCTCGCCACGAAGCTGTTGACCTACTCCACGGGCGGAGCACCGACCAAGACTGATCGCCCACAGATCGAAGCCATCGTGGCCCGCGTGCGGGACAAGAATTACGGCTTCCGATCGCTCCTGCACGAAGTGGTGCAGAGCAGTCTATTTCAGGATAAATAACTTGGAACTTTTCAGAACGATGAAGACTTTTTTTGATTTGTCTTCCCATCGTTCTGCCAAATCTTCAGTGAGTACACCATGCCCATCGAAGTGGACTCTGAAATCCGCATCTTCGATCGCGATGAATTCCACTCGCTGGCCCATCGCGTGTTGGGGATCGCGTTCGACGTTCACAACGAGTTCGGGCGGTTGCTGGACGAGTCCATCTACAAGCGGGCAATCATGCTGCGTTGCGCTGCGGCGGGTATTCTGCCGGCGCGGCAAGAGATGCAGAGCACCGTTCGCTTCGAGGGATTTGAGAAGAGATACTACATGGATTTGCTATTCGCACTCGGCTTGATGGTCGAAGCCAAGACAGTCGAATTGCTCGCGAAGGCTCATTTTGCGCAGACGCTGCATTACTTGATGTTGACTGGAATGCCGAACGGTCTGCTGGTGAATCTGCGAACGGAGCGAGCCGAGCATCAGTTTGTGTCCACGACTTTGAACCTCGCGGAACGCCGACGGTTTACGATCCATGATGCCGACTTCCGACCAATCAATGAGCAGAGCCGATGGCTCCGAGAGACGGTCGCGAGGCTGCTCGCCGACTGGGGCGCATTCCTGCAAGTGGCCCTGTATCGCGAGGCCATCATTCACTTTCAGGGCGGTCCCGAAGTCGCCCTGCGAAAGATTCCCATCTTGGATGGCGACCAATCACTCGGATTCGACGAAGTCTGTCTGCTGTGCGATGACACCGCGTTGGCCTTCACGGCCCTGACCGATGGCCAACAGCGGATGCGAGACCACTTGCAGCGATTCTTCGGCCACACACGACTGGCCTGCATCCAGTGGATCAACCTGAATCACCACGACATCGAGTTCACGACTCTGCCAGGCCGCAAGCGGGGCCTTCCAGCCGATTGACAAACCACAGCCGGAATGAGACGTTGATTCACCAAGCGAGCGGTGAATCCATTTCAGTCAGCCCGTGATCGCTCGCGCGGCTCTGTTAGATTGCCAACCATGTCGTGAGTGTCCGATGAGTATACCCGACCTAGCCCGCAGGCGCGGCGCACACATTGTATTCATCGACGAGGCCGGATTCATGCTGGCACCGCTCGTATGTCGAACGTGGGCTCCTCGCGGCTGTACTCCGACGATCAAAGTGGCTGACGATCATGCACGCATTTCAGTCATTGGTGCAATTTCGGTTAGCCCAACCAGGCGGTGTTTTAGATTTCATTACCGTCTACTCGCTCAGGGCGAACGCACATGAAGTCACGAATTGAATAGGACTTGCAGGAGGTAGTTGTCGTCCCAGGCGGCGTTGAGGCGTTTGTTTTTGACACCGAGTTTTTGGGAGTGGTTGTTTTTCAGAAGGCTCAGTGCGGCGCGGCGGAGCAGGCTGAAGTTGGTCGCGGCGTGGCCTTCGCGGAGGCGGGATTGGTCTTCTTGAAACGTCACGTCCAACTGCCAATGCAGTTGGTTCTCGATGCCCCAGTGACTGCGAACCGCTTCAGCGAAGCGGCGGGCGGTGAGCTTCTTGCTCAGGATGTAGTACCGCACTTCGACGGTCTGCTTCCCGTGGCGAGTGGTCTGATTGAAGGTCATGCCGATCGCGGTGAGTTTCGCCCAACGAGCGCGATCGGGCAGGTCGGCAGGAGTCTCGCAGACGCAGTAGACGCGAGTCTCGTCTCGGCCGTGTCCACGTTCGTGAGTCTCGTGGCGGCTGACCTTGATCCGGCCGAAGCCGTTGGCGATCGCTCGCAGAAAGAACGCTTTGATGCCGTCGTGCAGCGTGGGCTGGTTACCCTTCACGGCCAAGACGTAGTCCGCCTTCGCGGCGACGATGTCGTGAGCGATCTGCGTCTGGCAGCCCATCGCGTCGATCGTCACCAAACAGCCGCGAAGCTCGAGCATTTGCAGCAACTTCGGAATCGCGATGATCTCGTTGCTTTTGTCATCGACGACCACTTGGCCCAACGACATCCGATTCGCCGTGGCCCACGCGCTGACCATGTGAATCGCCGCCTGGCTGCTGGCCGCATCGAAGCTGCGCCGCAACGTCTTGCCATCAATGGCGACGATCTGGCCCTCGCTGATTTCGTGCAACGAGGTGATCCAACTCAGCAGACACTTCTCGAACTCGGCCGGCTTGATCGCCGCGAAGATCGCATTGAATCGATCGTGAGACGGAATGCCTCGGCTCAGATCCAAAAACGTCGCCAACCATTTCTGCTTGGTGCGTCCCCAAGCGGCGATGGCCACGAAGTCATCCGCTCCACACACGACCGCACACACCGCAATCGTCACCACGTTGATCAGCGGATAGATCACCTCTCGCCGCCTGGGGTCCGTCAACTCTGCGAAATGATCCTTGATCGCCACACGCACACTGGACTTCTTGGGCACGAGACTCGTCCTGCAACACGGCCACGATTTGATCGCCCAACCTCCTGTCGAGCAGACTTCTCAAATCGCCACACCGCAACTATCGCAGCTTATCCAGAATCGCGCAATCGCCCTGTCTACTCGCTGACAACCTGAATTACCTCATGTTGACCGAATTGAAACATGGCATGTTGATCAATGTCCGTCCGGAGAAAGTGTCACGCGAATTCGTGAATTACGTTCTGACTCATCGAGACCGTTTGCAGTTCCAGATCGTCACCGAGCAATGGGAACCCAGCGTGCCGGGTGCCGAGCAATTTCGGAAAATCCTTTCAGACATTTTGAGCGACTGGGGGACGTGTCTCGATCTCGGTCTTTATGAGGAGGCGCTCACGCACTTCTTCGGCGGCGAAGAGTTTGTCATTCGGCCAGCGACGGTGAAGTTCGGCAATCACGTCCTTGGTCCCCAACCACTCCCTTTCGTCACGGCGAACACAGCCTTCAAACTGAGTGCCTTTGAGGATCTCGACAGCCAACTCCGATTCGCAACTCATGCCCAGTGTCTGGTAAACCATGCCAACGTGGAGGCTCTGCTTTGGGCGAACATCGGGCGTCATCGGGTGACTCTTCGTTGTTTGAAGCCGGTGGAATGACGGGATTGTCTGACAGAAAGATGAGGACAGAAAGAAGGAAGACAAAACACCGGTCTTCCTTTTTTCTGCCCCCATTTTTCTGTCAGACCTGTTCCTGTTTTGGAATTGAGGCAACCTATGAAAACCATTTCACGTCGTTATCTCTTAAAGACCGCCTCCGGCGGTTTCGGCTACGTCGCATTCGCGGCGATGGCGGCCGAGACCGGTGGGCCATTGGCTCCGAAGCAGCCGCACTTTGCGGCGCGAGCCAAGCGAATCATTTTCCTCTGTATGCGCGGCGGGCCTTCGCATGTCGAAACGCTTGATGAGAAACCGCGGCTCTCGGCCGATCATGGCAAGCCGGGGCGGACACCGAATTCAAAGTTGCTCGGTTCGCGCTGGAATTTTCAGCGACGCGGCGAAAGCGGACTGAGTATCGTCGAGCTGTTGCCGCACACGGGCGGGCACGCCGACAAGCTCTGCGTGTTGCGCGGCATGCACACCGACAACGAGAACCATCCGCAGGCGCTCGAGCAACTCCACACCGGCAGCTTTCAATTCGTGCGGCCGTCGCTGGGGGCGTGGACGCTGTACGGTCTTGGTACCGAGAACCAGAACCTGCCTGGATTCATCTCGATTAATCCGCTGTCGGCGCTGGGCGGGCTGCGGTACTACTCGAATGCGTTCCTGCCGGCCGCGTATTCGGCAACGTTGCTCGGTGATGCGAACCGGCCGGTGAAGAATCCGACGGTCGGCAATCTGGCCAACACGCGGCTGACGACGGCGGGGCAGCGGCAGCAACTCGACCTGCTGCAAGCGATGAACCGTGATCTCGCCGATCAGACCGCCGATCCGCGAGTCGAAGGGCTGATCGAATCGTATGAACTTGCCTTTCGGATGCAGGACGCGATGCCGAAGGTGATGGACCTCTCCGCTGAGACGAAGGAGACGCTCGCACTGTACGGAGCCGCCGGAGGTCCGACCGAGACGTTTGGCCGTCAGTGCTTGCTCGCGCGGCGCTTTGCCGAGGCGGGAGTCCGCTTCATCGAGATCACGCACACCGAGTGGGATCATCACGGCTTCCTGACCAGCGGCATGACGAACAACTGCCAGCAGATCGACCGCCCGATCGCCGGCCTGCTGACCGATCTCGAACAGCGCGGGATGTTGCACGACACGCTGGTGATCTGGGGCGGCGAGTTCGGACGCACTCCCGACGACCCAACGACCGATGGTCGCGGGCACAACAACCAGGGGTATTCGATGTGGCTGGCCGGCGGCGGCACGCGCGGCGGGTTCGCTCACGGAGCCACTGATGATCACGGCTATGAAGCGATCGAAGGCAAAGTCCACATCCACGACCTGCACGCCACGCTGCTACACCTGCTCGGCCTCGACCACGAGCAACTGACCTATCGCCACGGAGGCCGGGACTTCCGTCTGACCGACGTGCATGGCCGTGTGGTTTCGGAAATCCTGGCGTGACGCTTCAAGTTCGACTGTCTGACTTACCGTAGGGTGGGACCAGCGGCGCTTCGCCGCGCCGGCCCACCATCGATTTCCACCGGCATTCTGGTGGGCCGGCGCTCGAAGCGAGCTTGTCCCACCCTACTTCGTCGCAACTCATACGAATCCCAACAATTAGCTGCGCGTTTGAATGTAGTTCTTCGCACAGACGGACGTGATCAGTTCTGGATTGAGACAGTTTTTACGCCAGGTGGATTCTGCGACCTCGAAGAGATCGTCGTCGTCGAGATAGACGCGGTTTGACCAGAAGTGGCTCCGCAAGTAGTGCCAGAGGTTTTCGATGCCGTTGAGCTCCGGAGAGTATGGCGGCAGTTGGATCAACGTCACGTTTGACGGAACTTGCAAGTCATTGGCGGTATGGAAGCCGGCTCCATCCCAGAGCATCACGGCCTGCACGTCGGCCGCCAACGAGCGTGAGAATTGATCCAAGAACTGATTGATGATCGCGGTATTGAGCACCGGCGAGAGGATCGCTTCCGCTTGCCCCGTTTGAGGGCTGGCGGCCGCAATCACCCAGAGGTAGTTGTACTCCTTTTGTCGAACCGCCGTGGGTCGGGATCCGCGTTTGGCCCACTTACGCGTCAGCGTCCCTTGTTGTCCGAAACGGCATTCGTCTTGGAAGAAGACGACGATGTTCTTGGTCGGATGCTGGGCTTTGATCTCGGCGAGCTGTTCGGGAATCTTTTTTTAAAAGCGGACATGGCGACGGGGTCTGACTTCTTATGTTTCGGCCGCGGAACAAGCCACTCGTCATCCAAGCGATGTAACAACCAATACACCGCCGACAATGACATCTGCTTGCCGAATTGCGTTTCGAGGAAACGCTGACAATCGACACCTCGCCACGAGCAGATCTCTTCGTTCCGTTGAGGCTCCGCTTCGATTCGCTGGCGGAAGCGGACTTCTTCCGCCGGCGAAAGAGGCGGCTTTCGCCCTCGCCCGGAACGATCCTGCAGCCCCACTAAGCCTTCTGCGTTGTAACGCTGCACCCACTGTTGAACGGTGCGGCGAGCCAAACTGATGTCGGCCGTAATCTCCGGTTCCGTACGTCCCAGACTTGCTTGCCAGACAATTCAGATTCGCTTCGCGATCCGAGCCGACTTCTCCTCGCGAAACAGTTGCTTCAACTCCTCCGCTGAATGATGTTCTGTGATGGTCACTCCATTTTCTCCTGCCAAGATGACGGTCTTTTAGTCTTGGTAAGACTGGCGCAAATCCTGTGCCACGTCCGGCGCGCATGTATTTCTTGCGATCCGTATAAGACTTCGGTTGAGTCGCTCGATGGGCCGAGTACTCACGAATTCGGCTACAAGAATCTCTGTTCGCCCATTGAATTCGTGGCTGCACTCAGCGATCAAGGTTCTCGTTGTCTCCGGCTTGCACGAAGGTGTCGTCTTCGGATTGATCCTCGAAGATGTCGGCATCGTCGCCGCCGGTCACTTCATCGCTGCCGTTTCCGGAGCGGATACGATCCTTGCCGGCTCCACCAAAGATGGTGTCGTCGTCGTCACCTCCGTCGCAGGTGTCGTCGCCCATGCCTCCTTCAATGTCATCTTGGCCTTTGCCGCCGGTGAGGCTGTCATTGCCGAGGCCGCCACTGACGAAGTCGTCGCCATCATCGCCGCTCACGCGGTCGTTGCCGGTCTCGCCCATGACTCCGTCATCTCCGTCGTTGCCGTTGAGCGTGTCGTTGTCGGAACCTCCTTCGAGCAAGTCATTGCCGAGTCCTCCGGAGAGAAGATCCGCGCCGGCATCTCCGCCGATCTCATCGCTGCCATCGTCACCGAAGAGGCGATCATTGCCCGCTCCGCCATGGATGACGTCGTCATCATTGCCGCCACGCAGTTCATCATTCCCCTCATCACCGGAGAGTTCATCGAATCCGTCGTCTCCGTTGAGCGTGTCGTTACCCAGTCCGCCTCCAGCGACGTCGTCACCGGCACCGCCAATCAACACATCGTTGCCCGCTCCGGCACCGAGCTCATCGTCGCCCGCACCGCCGTCGAGCCGGTCGTTGCCATCATCGGCTTGCAGAATATCTTCGCCATCGCCGCCTGAAAGAGAGTCATTGCCCACGCCCCCTTGCAGTACATCATCTCCATCGTTGCCATCCAAGCGATCGTTACCGGTTCCCCCTTCGAGCGAGTCATTGTCCGTTCCGCCACGCAGATCGTCGTTGCCATCGTCGCCGCTCAAAGTGTCGAGACCATCGCCCCCTTGCACGAGATCCTGACCAAGCCCACCGCGCAGCAAATCGTTTCCTTCACCGCCATCGAGCACATCGTCTCCCGCGTCGCCTCGCAGTGTGTCGGCACTATCGTCGCCGCCCCCTTGAAGGTTGTCGTTCCCGACTCCGCCATTGAGTTCATCCTCGCCGTCGCCGCCATCGAGCGTGTCACGGCCGTCGGAGCCATTCAGCAGATCATCGTCTTCATCGCCACGCACGCTATCGTCGTTGGCACCACCATCGAGGCTATCTTTGCCGATACCTCCTTCGAGCAGATCGTTTCCGGCACCGCCGAATTGCGTGTCGTCTCCCTCGTTCCCACGAAGCTGGTCAACGCCGGCTCCCCCTTCGAGCAAATCGTTTTCAAGACCTCCCTCGGCGATGTCATTTCCGTCTCCTCCGCGCAGCGTGTCCTCCCCTTCCTCGCCGACCAGAGAATCATTCCCGGCACCGCCATCGGCAAGATCATCGCCCGCTTGGCCCAGCAGCGTGTCGTTGCCTGCATCACCGAAGAGTTCATCGTCGTTCTCTCCGCCGTCGAGCGTGTCGTTGCCCACTCCACCGCGGCAGGTGTCGTCGCCGCTTTCGCCGTTGACGTGATCGTTGCCAGCACCGCCATCAAGCGTGTCTGCACCAGTACCTCCATCCAACGTGTCGTCCTGTGTGTCCCCGAAGAGCTTGTCATTGTCTTCGCCACCTTGGACGTTGTCCTCGCCGACACCCCCCGAACACGAGTCGTTTCCACCGCCGCCATTGAGAACATCGTTCCCGGCAACCCCTCGCAACGTGTCGTTCCCCTCTTGGCCCAACAGAGTGTCGTTTTCCGTGCCGCCATCCAAGACGTCGTCGCCCGCATCGCCATCCAGTGTGTCCGCGCCGGCTCCGCCGCTCAGAGAATCATTGTCATCTCCCCCCAGCAACGAGTCCGCATCGAGACCGCCGATGCACGTGTCATTGTCCGCACCGCCATCGAGAACGTCGCTCCCCGCGCCGCCGTCGAGCAGATCATTGTCTTCGTCGCCGCTGAGGAGATCGTTTCCGTTGCCGCCGCTCACGCGGTCCTTGTCCGCCCCGCCGCTCAGCGAATCATTGCCGTCGTCCCCCATCAGCATGTCGTCGCCAGTCCCACCGCTGAGCGTATCGTTGCCGAGTCCTCCGTTGATCTTGTCGGCTCCCGCATCACCAACACAGAAATCCGCCCCCGCGCCGCCGACGATGATGTCGTTCCCATCTCCGCCATTGAGGTTGTCCGCCAGCGCGGTCCCCGTAATTCGATCCGCCCCATCGCCGCCGTTGACCGTCACCGACGTCAGGCTCGTGAAAGCAGCCGCGCTGATCGGCGACAGGTCGATCGTGTTCGCTCCGGCCCCCCCGTTAACCACCAGCACCTGGACCGCCGACGCATTCACCGCCGGGGAGATCGCCACGTTATTGACCGTCACCATTCGGCCCGCGTTGGCACTCACACGGATCGCGTCATTCGCGTTGCTGGTGATCGTCAGCGTGTTGGTCACGCTGTCAAAAACCGACGAGACGCTCAGATAGCATCGCGATTCCAGAGTCTCGAAATACGCCGGCCCCTGTCGGAGTAATCTCCGACCGGCGGACCCTCGGCGTCGACGTATTCTCAAAGACTTGGTCCGCAAGACTTGTTTCAGCGCTTCGATCCATGAAGACAACACCATCCTGGATTCTCCCGACCAATCACCGTCGCTGCGGTCCAACCGCGTCGACAGCACTCTCGGAAATCAGCCGGACCGCTCAACGAGGGTCAACACACGGACTGCTCCGCCATCGAGGTCGGAAACTAGCTCAAAACTCGCGAACTCGCGAAGAGCAATTCCACGCGGGCCAATCAGGCTTGATCTTGAGCCACCGACCTTGCGCCGAACTCGTAAACCCCGCCGCCGATGATCGCACCGGCAATGGGTGCGAGGATGTAGACCGTCAGCCAACTCAGGCTGTCCTGACCAGGCAACGCTGCGCTCCCCCAGCCTGCCAGCGAGGCGAACAATCGCGGCCCGAAGTCTCGCGCGGGATTGAAGCACGCCTGAGTCAGCGGTGCGATCACCGAGATCAACACCGCCACCGTCAGTCCGATAAAGATCGGAGCCTGGCCCGCCGCTGGCTGACCGCGATTGCGTTCGTCCGTCAGTGCGAACACCACAAAGGCGAGGATCAGCGTGCCAATCACCTCGGCGGTGCAGGCCAAGTACGGCGATTGCTGAGTCTGCCATTCCCTGTACTTCGGCTGCCAGTTCTCCTTGTCGCCGGACGCGACTCCGCCGGGGTTCGGGAAATACTCGCCGTAACACATCGCCGTGACGACGCTCTCCGGCTGACCTCGAACGATCTCCTTTTCGCGCTCCTTCGCAGCGAGCTGAGGGCCGAAGATCACGAACAATACGCTCGCCGCCAACATTGCTCCCGCCAATTGCCCCGCGATGTAGGGCAGCACGCGGCTCATCGGGAAACCGCGCCACAGTGCAAACGCCAAAGTCATCGCCGGATTGATGTGGGAACCGCTGATCCCACCCACCGAGTAAATCGCCAGCATGATCGCCACGCCCCAGACGATCGCCACCTGCCACAACCCTTGTTGGGCTCCGGTCAGGACGGCGGCATGGACGGCACCGCACCCGAAGAAGATCAACAGAAATGTGCCGATCACCTCCGCGACCACCTGACGCATCAACGGCGGTTCGGCATTCGGGCGAGTCTGTATTTCTGGTGGCGGCATTTGAGAACTCCCGTCAGTCGCGGAATCGAAGTCTAGAACGCGAAACATCCTCTTCTAATGGCTGGCCGGCTTTCAAAGGTAGGGTGGTGCGAGTCAGCGAGACCCACCAATATCGCTCCCAATTCGTGGTGGGTCTCGATGACTCGACCCACCCTACAGTTTGCTGGCGCGCCCGCGTCGCCGCCAGCGTCGTTTGACGGTCTTCCAGGGCACGACTATCCTCCCGCCCCTTCCGGCTGGCTCACGGTGAGTTCGGTCGCGACAGGATTACCCTTTTTTGAATCTTTCGAACGCCTTCCCCGCGAAGGTGTGCCTCACGCAATCGCGATCTTCGGCCAGTATCGACCGCCGAATTCTTCGCCGCGAGAGGTGGAAAGGAGCTACTCAGCGTGTCGAACATTGTTGTTAAAGACATTTTGGAAGCCGGCGTCCACTTCGGTCACAAGACCAGCAAGTGGAACCCGAAGATGCGGCCCTACATCTACGGGAAGCGGAATCAGATCCACATCATTGACATCAAGGAGACCGTTCGCGGTCTTCTCCGAGCCAAGAAGTACCTCGAAAAGGTCTCGGCTCAAGGCAGCTTGGTGCTTTTTGTCGGAACGAAGCGTCAGGCTCAAAACCCGATCATCGAAGCGGCGACCGCCTGCGGAATGCCGTACGTTTCCGAGCGTTGGCTGGGCGGAACCTTTACGAACTTCCGCACCATTCGCAGCCGCCTCAAGCGGCTGGAAGAGCTGGAAGGTCTCGTCACCACCGGCGAGATCAACACCTACTCGAAGAAGATGCAATCCACGCTCGGCCGCGAGCGAGAGAAGATCTTCCGGAACCTGAACGGCATCCGCACGCTCAACCGCATGCCCGAGGCGGTCATCGTCATCGACCCGACCAAGGAGCATAACTGCGTTGAAGAATGCAAGATCATGGGGATCAAGGTCGTCGCGTTGATCGACACCGACAGCAACCCGGACAAGGTCGATCTGCCGATCCCCGGCAACGACGACAGCATCCGCTCGATCCGCTTGATGCTCAATCATCTGGCCGAAGCGGTCCTGACCGGCAAGAGTTCCAACCCGGCTCAGGATAAGGACGCCCCGGCGGCCGACGAGCCGAAGGCTGTGCCGTCGTTAGCATGACGTGATCCGAACGGTTACCCCCCGAGAACTGAGCGGAACGGCGCTAGCCGCCGTTACTGCCCGGATACACCGGCGGCTAGCGCTGTGCCGCTCAGTTTCGTGTCCGAGGGCTAACGCCCTTCGGCTCGCCTGATTGATGAACTGCTCAATTTTATTTTGGAGAAGACACATGGCCGAAATTACTGCCGCCGCCGTGAAGGCGTTGCGCGAACTGACCAACCTGCCGCTCATGGATTGCAAGCAGGCGCTGACCGAAGCAGGCGGCGACCCGACCAAAGCCGTCGAAGTTTTGAAGACCAAGTTCAAAAAGGTGATGCTCAAGCGTGCCGACAACGCGACCTCCGAAGGCAAGATCATCATCGAATCGAAACCGGACGGCTCGGAAGCCGCGATGATTGAACTGCAATGTGAATCCGCTCCGGTCGCCGGCGCGGAATCGTTCTTGTCGCTCGCCCGTCAATGTGCGAGTCAATTACTCAACGGCCCCGGTGCTGACACGCCGGAAGCCTTGCTGGCTCAACCCGCGCCGGAAGCTCCGGGAAAAACGCTCAACGATTTGTACGAAGACGTGGTCAATTCGATCCGCGAGAAGATCGTGTTGGCTCGCGTCGCTCGCGTGAAGGGCCCGGTTGGTGGCTACGTGCATCACGACGGCAAGCAGGGCGTGCTCTTCCAAGCGGAAGGGGCCAACCTGTCAGCTCCGGTGTTGCGAGATGTCGCCATGCACATCGCCGCGCTCAAGCCGGCCTGCACGCTGCCGGAACAACTTCCCACCGACTTGGTCAACGCCGAGCGTGACCGCTTGCGAGCCGAAGCCAAGAAGACCGGGAAGCCCGACAGCATCATCGAGAAAATGGTCGAAGGCCAGTTGAACACGTTCTACAACGAACAAGGCGTGTTAGTCTGCCAGCCATTCGCAAAAGACGACTCCAAGCGAGTCAGCCAAGCCCTCGCCGAATCCGGCCTGAAAGCGGTCGGCTTCACTCGCTGGGTCCTCGGCCGCTAGTTCGTAGTTCCGCCTTCAGGCGGTCATGAAAGACGATCGAACGAGGGGCGACACCGCCCCTCGGTTCGTTTGGGATGGGGATTGCAAATTGCAAAATGAAAATTGCAAATTGCAAATTGAACGGCAAGAACATCAACAAACGCATCGCCGCTGACGGCTATCTTGCCAAGCCTTTGTGCCTTCAAATTTGCAATTTGCATTTTGCAATTTGCATTTTTCAATCGCCCTGCAAATTGCAATCGAGGCCATCATGTCCGACCGACCCAAGCGCATCCTGCTGAAGATCAGCGGTCAGAGTTTCTGTCGTCCCGGCGAGACCGGCATCCACATGGAAGAGATCACGACCATGTGCGACCAGATCAAACGGGTCGTTGATCAAGGGGTGCAACTGGCGATCGTGTGTGGCGGAGGCAACATCCTCCGAGGCAAAGAATTTGCCGCCGTCAGCGCGTCCATCAAGACGCCGACCGCGCACTACATGGGAATGCTGGCCACCGTCATCAACGGACTCGCGCTGCAAGACGCTTTGGAAAATGCCGGCGTGCAGACTCGCCTTCAAACCGCGATTCAGATGGAGAAAGTCGCCGAGCCGTTCATCCGTCGCCGCTGTGTGCGGCATTTGGAAAAGGGGCGCGTCGTAATCCTGGCCGCCGGCACCGGCAGCCCGTTCGTAACGACCGACACCGCCGCCGCGCTGCGTGCTCGCGAGATCGAAGCGGACGTGCTGCTGAAGGCCACGAAGGTCGATGGCATCTACTCCGAAGACCCGGAGAAGAATCCGCACGCTGTGCGTTACTCGGAGATTTCTTATCAGGACTTCCTGCGGCAGAACTTGAAGGTGATGGACGCTCAAGCAATTCATCACTGCATGGAGCACAACATTCCGATCGTCGTCTTCAACTACAAGAAGATTGGCAACATCGAACGCGCCGCCGCCGGCGAACGTGTCGGCACGCGAGTCCTCCCCGCCGCCGAGATCGCCAAAGCCTGACGATGCCGATTCCTCAACATCAAATCCTGATGGGCGTCGGGATCGCCGCGATCTGTGTCACCGGTTTGGCGCGACATCGTTGGCTGCTCGCCAACACTCGCAAAGGCCAGACGTTGGTGAATCGCTATGGCGAGACCGTCGCGCGTTACGTTGTTTGGTTCCTATGCCTGTTGGGGATGACGTTCGGCTCACTGCTGGCGTGCGGAGTCATACGGCCGATGACCTGGTAGTGCGTTGGCCAGTCGCACGAAGGCAACCCGCGTAGCCATCGGCTGGAAGCCGAGCGATTCGTACAGCCCGACGGCAGGCAGATTGCGAACATCGGCGACGATTAACAATCGCTCGGCGTTCGCGCCGCGAGCAGCGTCGATCGCATCGAGCAACATCGCTCGCCCGATGCCGCTTCGGCGAGCCGCTTCAACCACGCCGAGATAGAGCACTTCCCAAGCTTTCTGATCAAAGCGTTTCACCAGCAACAGCACACCGACATCGGCTCCGTCGCGACGATACAGCCGCCACATGTCCGAGGTGAAGGCGCCGACTGCTTCGTGATTCTTGAGCGACTGCCGACCATCCCGCACTCCGTTAAATTCCGGGCAATCCAACGAGCCTCGATAGGTCGCGTCGAGGACACCAGCGAACTCGGCCCGATTCTTAGTTCGGCGAAATGGTTCGTACTTCAACCGCAATCGCGCTGCGCGTTCCGGCTGGTCCGAAGTGTCGGACAATAACCGCTCGAAGAAACGCAGTTCGGTCAGTCGTGTGAAGCCGTTGCGTTGCAGGGCAGCGTGTTCGCGAGTTTGTTCGGGTTCTAGCAATGACTGGCCGATCCACGCCTTGGTTTTGTCGAGACGCCGGGTCGCTTCGCTCAGCAAGGCATCTTCAATCGACTCCGAAGCCAGGCCCTTGAACTCGGCGGCCACAACCGGCGGCCAGACCATGCCGACGTCGTCGTCGCGAATGACCGTCAGTTGGACGCCGACTGGGTTCGAGTTGTCTTTCGCGAGGAGCAAGAACTTGGGATCGAAGTCTCCCTCGTCGATCTCGCGGCGAATCTCGGCAATGCGCCGAGTTCTGGCTTTGGCGGGCAACGGCGAGAACAACAACCCCAGCGCAGGCTGAAGACGTTCCCCGGTCGCAGGCTGAATGCGCAGCATGGGATAATCGTTAGTGATGCCGACAACAGCCCGGCCCGCAACTGTGAGCGCTCGGCGGAGGACAAGAGGAACCGAGGACCGGCAGCGCTGTCGCGCCGCGATTCCGCACGGCCGGGGCGCTCAGCAGCTTGCGGACATCGGAGGAGCCGCAGGTCGGGCAAGCCGCCTGCTCGTTGGCTCGCATCAATTCTTCAAACGTGTGGTCGCAGCGCGGGCACTCGAATTCAAACATCGGCATGGCGGCGGTCGCTCAGCAAGGGGGATGAGAACGTAGAGCGGTCACTCCGTGACCGGAAAGTTCGGGTCGCGGAGCGCCCCGTCTACGTTGGGGGCGGCATTGTACGGCTGCGTTGTTCGGACTTCATCCCGTCGGAGCATCGACTTCACAGACTGACCAGAATTGGAAGGAGATGTGACCATCGTGCCTCCGGAAGACACCCCTCGCTGCGGGCGCACATCTAGAGAAGGTGAGTCCTCGATGCTGAAGACAAACAGCACGACGCAACCCGCCATCACCGCCAGAGCGGCGATCCAACCGTTGAACTCGCCGCGCTGCGGAGCCGCGTCACGTTCGCAAAGACGTTGGGAAAGAGTCGGCCAAACACTATCGTACTTCGGGCGAGTTTCATTCGTGCGGCTGCGCTGCAACACCGCAAAGCCGCGTTGATGTTGTTCCCAAGTTTGCTGGCAATTCGAGCAATCTTGAAGATGGCGCTGCAACTCCTGAATCTCGGCCGGTGAAAGGTCTTCGCCCACGGCCAAAGCCATCTGATGTTTCGCGGTCTTACACTTCATCATTGCTCTCCGCACTTTCGGAAGGAGTGAAATTCTCCGGCATCGTCGTGCCGTGCCGCTTGCCCCAGTAATACTGAAACCGATGACGCGCCTCCGCTAGTCGCCAGCGAATCGTCGCTTCCTTGCGCTGCAGGACCGCCGCGATTTCCGAGGTTGAAAAGTTTTCGAGGTCGCGCAGCGCCAGCACAACTCGATACTTTTCTGGAATCATCTGCAAGACCTTCTGAACCTCTTGCTGGAGGTCCAACGCCTTGCGCGGATCGGCCACGGCGGGATCGGGGGCCTTGTCCTTATATCGGTCGGTGAACAACGACCAGCGGCCACGGCGTTTCTTTCGACGCAGGAAGTCCAACGTCAGGTTCACTCCGATCCGGAACAGCCACGGCCCGAAACGCCGTGACGAATCAAACTGCTCCAGCCGCTCGTAGACTTTGAGGAACGTCTCCTGAGCCAAGTCTTCGGCCAGATCCATGTCATGGACGAACCGATGAATGACTCTCGCCAAACGATGCTCGTACCGCTGCACGAGTTCGCCGTAAGCCGCCTGGTCCCCCCGACGCGCAGCCTCCACCAGCCGAGCGTCACTGGAACCGCTCGATTCGTGCAGGCTTTCGTCAGTTTGAGCGTCGTGCTCGAGCATAGTCATCATCTGGCGAACCTCTGGAAGTGCCGATCAGTACGGCCATTGGAGGCACCGCGTTGGATTGCTGCGGGGTCGGGTGTTCGATTTTTCGGAATTGGTGGA
>SXGR01294264.1_pt1 | contig 21846 bp, 26 predicted proteins | sample 3174711 | NCBI WGS metagenome assembly SXGR01 (sample SAMN11356860, study PRJNA531348) | freshwater metagenome | isolation source: freshwater sample F1-60 | place: China: Fuxian Lake, Yuxi | collected 2017-12-25 | reverse complement strand
TTGGTTTTGCAGGCGCTTCAATTATCCCTGTTGTTGAAATTATTGAAGGATTTGCACCAATTAACGCTCTTCCGTGATATCTGTAATCGTTACAATCATAGGTGCATGTCAATTTGTTTGTAAAAAATATATGGAATAAATCTGGTGTTCTTTCCTCATTTGGAATTAATTCTGTCAGTACTTTCTGAACTTCAAATCCATCATACATGATAATGTTCTCTGTTTTTGCTGTGTCTTCAAAATTTGTTTCTTCAAAAAGAACTTCGTCTGTACTTGGTTTATGTTTTTCATATGGTTTTCTAGGATTAAAAATTCTACATGATGCAATTTTTGAGGTAGTATCTTTTTTTGCATATTTTAGAATGCTGTCTCTTGTTACCACTTTAACTGGAAATGTCTCTTTCAGAAAAACAGCAAGTCTTTCAAGTTGAATCTGTGATACTGCAGGTTCATCATACAAAAATATTTTTGAAATCTTCAATGGAACAATTAACTGTTGATTGTTTATCTTTCTAACGAATTGTTTTTTTAAAGGCTTATGCCATTTTTAGGCATATGATCGTCTCATACTCATGAAAATTCATCAGTACCTGGAGATTTTTTTCTTGAAACACATATGTTTCATAGAATTTTCCAGATCATAGGACGAATCAAACAAGAGATCTGGTTTCTGATATAATTATTTTTTGAGGGAGTCATTGGAATATACTTTACAGTATGAATGTTCTGACAGTTTTACGTGTAATTTTATCATCATATAGGCATGATTTTCTGTTAATTTTCAATTTAATTTAACTAGATATTTTTCATGAATTCGATATTTTCTAAACTCTAATTTTTGATTACAGTTTTTGCAAAGACACCAAACATCATTTTCTACCTGAGAACTTGCATCGAATTCAACCTCAATTATTTTTGGATTTTTATCTTTACAAGCATATAGTATCATTTCTACTATAGAATGCACTTTTTTTGAAAATAGTCTTGTTCTAATGTTGGAACAGATACAAATCGACATATTAATACTAAAATCCAATCACTTCCAACTAGCAAAACTACTGCAATTCCAATTCATATCTTTTTGGCTTGTTTTTTCTTGTAAATATTTTTAGAAAATTTCTCAGAGACAAGCAAATGAATGGTGTTATATGCACAGAAATGAACATCAAATATTCAGGTAAAGATTGGGAGAAGATAACATAATGTTTGACATCTGATATTAACTATTCTTGCTTTAATGAAATATTAAATAATTAGATCACGGACATAATATGAGTAAAAAATTAATGAGTTTAGGTAGGCCAAAAATAGTCGTCATTTTTGTAATTTTATTTGTAATAGTGGGCTTTTTTTGGGCATTGTATACTTCAATTGCTACTTGGTTAATCATTAGCGGTGATTCAAAATGGGCCTCATATGATGATGAGGATATTGTATTTACAATGGTTGTAGTGACAAGTGCGACTATATCTCATTTTGCAAGTGCACTAGTTTTATTTTCTGGAAAAAGACCAAAAAAAAATGTAATTATTTTAGTGACGATCAATATCTTTACAAATATAATTCTAATATTGAATATACCGTCCCTTCTCCCATTTTTTATACCTGCTATTATTTTTAATTTAGTATTCTTAATTTTTCTACAAAAAAATAAAGAACTTGAAAAATATGCTACCGAAATTTATAGATCCCCTAAATCACAACCTGTAATCAAACCACAAAATATTCAATGTAGTAATTGTAATACTATTGCAGATTCTTCAAACAAGTTTTGTAAAAAATGTGGCACTCGTATTTTAGGTGAAACCAAATGATGATACCTAGATATGGGATAACTAAATCCTCTGTTTGATGGGGTGATAGTACATGCATGTATGTCTTCACGTTTTAATTAAAGCATATTATTTCTAATTTCAATTGTCATCAATAGACACTGTTTTTTTAGATACGTTGGATGGATTTCAGTTTGAAGACTTATGTGCTAAAATATATGATAATCTCGGGTTTCACGTAATCCAAGTACTCACAACAAAGGACAAGGGTCGTGACATAATTATGAAATCTCACGATGGTAGAAAAATAATTGTGGAATGTAAACATCAACCATCATCATCAATTGGAAGACCTATAATTCAAAAATTACATTCAGCAGTAATTTCAGAAAGTGCACATAAGGGAATTGTAATAACTAGTGGAAAATTTTCTCACGAGGCAATTGAACATGCAAAAGATCTTTCTAAGCGAACAGAAATTGAATTAGTAGATTTGCCAATGTTAATTGATCTTGCAAATAGAGCAAACATAAAAATTTCATTTAGGGGTGAATCCTTACAAATTTTCAGCTTTATAGTCACTGAAAAAAATAATTTAGCACTAAAAATTGCCCATGTTCTTTCAAATATTCAAAGTTACCCAAATAAAGTTCGAGATATTGTAGAAGTCATTCCTATTAATTTGCAACTCAAGGCAATCTACCTCATAAAATACGACATAAATCAAGATTTTTCGACAGCAGCTGGAGTTATTCACGCCATACATAAGAATAATCAATTCATTATGATTGATGGTGAAACTGGTCGATATGTTGACTCGACAATAGAAAAATTTGTTATAAATGCAAAACTTGTTGATGTAAAAAATATTCCATCATCATATGTGACAAATCGTTCAAATTTCAAACATGATATGGTTACAATAAAAGAATTAGCTACCAACGGTATAATTAGTAAAAATACTAAATCGGTTCATTATACAGGAAATAACAACGTGGGTTACAATAAAATCTGTGAGCCTGGACCTAGAAGTGTTTTCATAACTGATGTTAAACAAGTTTTCTTACCTCTAAACACCATACATCTAAAAGCTTTAAGACAACACTACAATTGTTCTGTTGTTGAAAATGATCGTACTGTTCTATTGACATCTACTGATGTGTTTCAATGTCGTATTTGTAATTCTAAATTAGACAAGGGTCTTTTATGTAATGCATGTGGAAATATTGTTCATACTCCTAAAATGTTTGGATCTCATGGATTTCATTGTAAAAACTGCCAAAAAACTATTTGTAAATCTTGTAGTTATTGGATTCGACGTATGTTATTTTTTAAGAAAATTATATGCGAAATATGTGCAAATCGACTTATTGCAAAAAACAAGAAAATTAATCATCTTAGTCCTTAAACCCATTTGATTATCAATACTGAATTTTTTCACATGTGAATAAGAATGGTTTTGTATGGGATTATATTCTAACTCAAAAACAGATGTTGATATAATACCAATTCAATTAGATGACTCACAATAAACGATTTCTTTCATTTTGTTAAGGTTCACCGCTTTCACATGTTTCTTAGATACCGTATAGCATATCCAAAATGGGCTAAAATAAGAGATGTTTATTTTCAAGTCATATTATCACTGATCGATGAAATTACTCTTTTCGTTTCTAATATTGGTAGTGTTTTTCTCATTAGTTTTTTCGGTACATGCACAAGTCAGCACAGGTAATGAAATCGGCACAGCAAATCTTGATAAAGATAAAATTTTTATCACTCGTCATTTTGATGAACAACTAAAAATTTATGGTACTTTATCCGAGGCATCAAGAGGTACTAAAATAACAATACTCATCACTGATCCTAATGGTGATCCTGATCCTGCAAGTCAACAGATTTTTACTACTGATGTGGGATATTTTGAAACTTTTAAGGTATTGAATTGGGAATCATTAAGAGGCACATATACTGTCCATGTATCAGCTAACAGTAAAATAATTGGGTCACTTTTATTTATGGTACAAGAATCTGATGAACATACCGCAAACATACAAACTCCAAAACAAATTGTTCATGATAGCATTCTTACTTTGGAAATGACATCAAGTTCAGATTCTATTCGAGTATTTCCAAAATATGTAGATAGCTTTGGAAATACACTTTCATTTACAATAGATGGTAGTGAAGAATTTATTGAAATCTATGTTGATAATCAATATATTAAATCAGTCAAATCTAACCAGTGGTCAAAGGATATTGTTGTAGGATATGGAACTCATGATGTATATGCAAACTCTCCAGAATTTACAATCTTAAATGGTGCTGAGAAATATCTTTTTGCAAAAAGCAGTGTATATAGTATTTCCTTACAGTCACCAACCGTATCTGGACTCGTTGCAGATTCTGCTGCAACAACCCCATTTGCAGTTGATGAATCATTTGCACCAAAAACAGTTAGCGTAATAATTGCCGCAGGATCTTCATCTCCAGGTTGTGAAACATACAATGCGTGTTACTTGCCAGCATCAATTACAATCAATACAGGTGATACTGTAGAATGGGAAAACATAGACACTGCAGCACACACTGTAACAGACGGTAGTCCAACCGATGGCCCATCAGGAGTATTTGACAGTAGTTTAATCATGGGAGGCGCATCATTTGAAAATACATTTGATGAGGTAGGACGTTATGATTATTTTTGTATGGTACATCCATGGATGACAGGATTAATTATAGTACAAGAAGCTGGAGTTGGAAAAAATATTGTAAATACTGGTGGCAAGATCACTCATCTTGAAACCAACTCTATAGAAGTAATTGAGAACCTACCTGTAACACTGCGGGGTGGTAGTGGAACTTATGGTCAATCAAAATATATCTGGAAACAAATTGGAGGTGAATATGTAACATTATCAGCAAATAATGTGGCAGAGCCACAATTTATGGCTCCAGATGTAGCAAATGGTCAAATTAAAGTTCTAACATTCACTCTTATCGTAACTAACACTTCAGGTACCATAGATTCCATTATTGAAATAGTTGTAAATCCTGTCAATCATATTCCTATGGTTAGTGCAGGAAGAGATCAAGATATTTCTAAAAATCTTAGCCCTGTTACGTTAGTTAGTAGTGCTTCGGATACTGATGGTGATTCATTAACTTATAGTTGGAAACAGGTAGCAGGTCAAACACTGAAACTATCCAACACACATGGAAAACAAATTACACTTCTTCCAAGTGATATAGATTATTCTAAAACTGATCCCATAACTTTACAACTAACTGTTGATGATGGTTTTGGTGGTTCTGCAAGTGACATTGTCAACATTTATCCAATTCCTGCAAAAAGTAATGTTCCTAATATCTCCTCGCAGTCATCAACTATATCTACGTCAAGTGGAACTCAAGACCAATCCCTCTTAATTGCTCTTGGAATTATTGCAGTGATTGGAGTTATAGCTGGAGTGATAATTATGAAAAGAAGAAAAACACCAACGATTCCAGGTGGAACTCAAACTGATGATACGCAGGTATGGCGATAACTAATTGATTGCATGTTTGCCCGAAAATTATGTAGTTCTTTTTGTAATATTTTCATAGATATACACATGACATTTTTCTAAATCCTTAAGTCAATAGAAAATCTACATTGTTAGATATGGGTCGTTGGGATTCTGATGAAGATAATTGGAGAGGTTGGAAAAATGGAAAATATGATAACAGATATGTGAGAACTAATCGAGACAGAAAATTTTCTAAAACCCGTTACAAGAAAAAACAAACTAAAAAGATAGGGATTGTAATTTCAATAGTTTTGCTAGTTGTAGTTATTGGATTTTTGTTTATAAACGATGTATTTGAGATCAATGAAAAAAATTTCAATGAATCCATTCAAAACATCCCGCAAAATATCCAAGAAACAACTAAAACTGTAAAAGATATTGCAACTGAAACCTCAGATCAAATACAAGAATCTATGACTGAACATATAGAAACAATACAAAAAACTCCTCAGACTATTCCAGTTAAAGATATTTCAGAAATTCCTAAGAAAGTTCAAGAATCAAATACTCTAAACAAAAAACCTATAATTGATAAAAATGATCTAGAAAAACAAGTTCATTTGTTAACAAATCAGTATAGAACTCAAAATGGAATAAGCACATTAGCCTGGGATGATACATTATCTAACATAGCCGAAATGCATAGTCAAGATATGGCTACTAGAAATTATTTTGCTCATGAGACCCCTGAAGGTGTAGATCCTACAGGAAGAGGTGCCATACAAGGCTACAAATGCGAAAAAAGAGTTGGGAATTTAATTTATCAAGGTATTGCAGAAAATATTTTCCAAAATAATCTCTATGACACTGTTTGGTATTCTGGAGGCATCCCAACTTCATACGAATGGAATACTTTGGATGACATTGCTAAAAGCACTGTAGATGGTTGGATGAATTCTCCTGGTCATCGACAGAATATTTTGACTGCAACATACAATATAGAAGGGATTGGTATCGAAATTTCATCTGATGATAAAGTGTACATAACTCAGAATTTTTGTTGATGAACTAAAATGGAAAAACCGTTTCTTATTGAAATTAGAATAACGGGGGATCTAAAAGAAATATCTAAAAAACTAATCTATGATATTTATCATAAATTTCATGTAAGAGGTTCAATTAAACATAGACCAGTACCACATATTACATTATTTGGTCCATTTAGATGCATGTCTATCCATAATGTAATTGGTGCAATAAGCGACGTCGGCTCTAAATATTCAGAATTAGAATATCATGTGGATGGATTTGATTATTTTGAATTAAAGAAAAAGTTTCTTGTGTTTACAACATCTGTTAAAAAAAATGTTATTTTTCTAAACATTATGCCTAGTGATGTTCTAAAAGAATTTAGATATGATTTGGCAAAAAGACTTTTAAAAATAACTGACTCGGTAAATGAAGATAGAGATTCAAAGGAAAAATTTCACTTTCATGCTACAATTGCAATGAAAGATATCGACAAAAAATTTGATACTATTTGGGAATATCTAAAAAATTATGATATAAAATCAAAAGAAGTTTGTTATCGTATTACTTTGTTAAGAGAAGGGAAAATTATGTATGAATTTGATTTGAAGAGTAAAAGACTCCTTAATCGTAGACAAGTGATTGGATTTAGACGAAATAGCCAAGATGATACTAAGATATGGTAATTCGTGATAGATGTGTGTGATTAAAAATGCGCTATGTAAATAATTTAAATTCTAAATTCTATTTATTTTTCTAATTCTCTATGCTGATAGAATATTTGAAAAATATTGAAAAAAGCATATTTCTATAAATAGTTAGAATTATTATGTTCGTAAGTGTTGATACAATGTCTTTTTATTTTAGGAATATTTTCTTTAATGGTAATTTTTTCAATGCAAGAATCATTTGCTATTCCTATGCTTGACTTTAAATTAAACGAACAAGAAATAAACTCAAAAATTTTGTTGAAATCTGATAATTATATATTAAAACAGGAAAATACCGCATCTACTACAATAGATGGTGGAATTAATCACGTTAGGCAAATATTTTATGGAAAAAATCATGATGATGAAGTTGAGTTCAAAATAAACTATATTGATTTTGAAAATGAACAGTATGCAAAAGAGAGATATAGATTGGCAATTATAGACGGAGGACGACCAACAGGATTTGAAAATTCTTTTCAAAATGCAATGCCACCAGGATCAGAATGTACAATAATTGGTTATACCAAAGGGGAGATGCATGGTGGAAAAGGAATATGTCGACTTGCAAATTATGTTTTTGATTTTACTAGTTTAAAGAAAAGAGATGTTGTAACTGCTTCATTTAATGCTGAGAATATTATTTTATATTTATTAAAATCTAGATATAATACAATCACATCATATGATCAATTCAATACAGACTCACCAAAAATCACACAAACTACAAAACAAATCACTCACAATACAGATTTACAACTTTTACTACAGAAAGAACCCGACTCCATACAGGTACTTCCAAAATATGTTGATGAAAATGGAAATATCCTTTCATTTACAATAGATGGTAGTGAAGAATTTATTGAAATCTATGTTGATAATCAACGTGTTAAATATGTCAAAGCAAATCAATGGTCAAATAGCATCCCTGTTGGGTATGGGTCTCATAATGTATATGCACAATCTCCAGAATTTACAATCTTAAATGGTGCTGAGAAATATCTTTTAGCAAAAAGTAGTACTCAAAGTATTTCTTTACAATACCCATCAAGTAATTCTGCAACTAATCTACCGAGTACCACTTCAACAAATCCCACAAACAATCCTTCACTTTCAACTACAAGTGGAACTCAAGACCAATCCCTCTTAATTGCTCTTGGAATTATTGCAGTGATTGGAATTATAACTGGTGTGATAATCATGAAAAGAAGAAAAATATCTACAGTTCAAGGAGGAATTGATGATACACAGGTATGGCAATAACTGTGTTTAATAATATCTAAGATAATAAAATCATAATCCTTTGAAACCAAAGTATAAACGCTATTCCCAGTTATCTGTGGGCATTGTAATTTTATCTGCCGCATTAATACTAGGTTATTATTCTATAGAAGAAAATGAAATTCCAAAATATGACGTATATTTGATAATTGATACATCAGGAAGTATGAATGATCAAGGTAAATTAGAAAATGCTAAAGACGCTGCAAACAAATTCATTGATTCAATGGATTCTAATGTCAATCAGATTGGATTGGCAGTATTTGCTGATCATGCTAACATCTTATCAAAAACTAATGAACCTGTAAATTTAAAAAATAAAATTCAATCTCTTCGAGCTGATGGTGCCACTGCAATGGGTGATGCAATAAAGATTGTTTCAGAAACATTACAATCTGAAGGAAGACCTGATGCAAGTAAAATCATATTATTGTTAACTGATGGGATGACTACTGCAGGAATAGATCCGATTCAAGCTACTACTATTGCTAAACAAAATGATGTCACAATTTTCACTGTTGGTTATGGATATGATGCTGATGCCAATACATTAAATACAATTGCAACTATGACTGATGGAAAATATTTTCAAGCTCAGTCGGGTCAGGATTTAATTAGCGTCTTTAACAATATAGCCAAAATTTTAATTTCACCTGCAGCTCATTATGGTAGCCGAGCCCTGATTTTAATTGCAGTCCCAATTTTGTTATTCATGCCAACTTTAGAAAAAATGGCTGTTACTATGATTCAGAAAGCTGAAGAAACATTTATTGATAAAAAACGTCCATCAACAAAAAATTGCTCAAAGTGTACTTACTCAAATAAAATATATTCAAAGTTTTGTGCAAAATGTGGGAATAAAATCTGATTGTAATATGATTCAAAATTCTTTTAGTGAATATATACGTAATATCCCGTTATTTCTTGGAGGATTATTTTTTATTTACTTGGGAGCAATAGATCAAACCATTTTTGATTCAATTGTATATCTTACTAATTTTGATAAATTTGGGATTACCTTGGCCACTGCACTTTCTGCTGGCATTCCAATATTTTTTGCAATTGGATTGATTAAAAAAGGCATTTTCATTAGGTGGCAAACTCTTGATTTTTATGAAAAAATTCTCAGGGGTAAAATATTCTCAATTTTTGTCATGGCTTTTCTAATCTGTTTTTCATATTTGACATTTACCAACGGAATATTTTTGTTGGCAAATATGCTAAAAATAACTGCATGTACTTTATTATTCATCTATTTGTTATTTGATATTAAAAATACAAAATCTTCACCATAAATGATCTTTTTCAATGTACCAATTTTAATTTTATAAATTCTTAATACATACATTTAATTTCAAAATTATGTGGAAAGAAAATATCAATTAATAGTATTTGTATTTAGCTTGTTTTTAGTGACTTCTCCAATCATGGCATCGGCACAAATAATGAGTTCAATTATTGTTACTACAGACAGGACAGTATATTCTGATGGAGATAGAATCTTAATAACTGGAGAAGTAAGTGATCTGAGTTTAGGAGTTCCTATTCTTCTTAGAGTGATATCTCCAAACGGTAATTTAGTATCAATTGCACAAATCGACATTTATTCCGACGGAAGATTCAGTACCGAATTAATTGCAGGTGGACTAATTAGTTCTGAAGGAACGTACACAATTGACGTATCCTATGGGAGTCAATCTCATGCAACTACCACATTTACATTTAGTGGTTCAACAGGAGCAGGTTATGCCTCAGGGCAAATGATTGCAGATGCAGGTGTTGATCAAATCGTAAATGAGAACGTCAAGATTTCATTAGATGGTAGCAAGAGCAATGACCCAGAAGGACAAAAACTCTCATACATGTGGAGCCAAGTATCTGGTGAAACAGTAAAGTTATCTTCAACATCTTCAGTAAACCCATCATTTACATCTCCAATTGTTGCAAATAATGAAATCAAAGTACTAGTCTTTGAACTAAAGGTATTTGATAATAATGGTAGAGCGGCTGTTGATACTGTAACAATTACAGTTGATCCAGTAAACACACCAACACCAACACCAACTAATCAAGATTCAACTATCTTTATCATTATTGGAGTAATAGCAGCAATAGGATTTGGGGTTACAGTTGCACTCATGAAAAGAAAGAAATCACCAATGATTCAAACTAAAACTGATGATACTCAGGTATGGAAATAGCCCGGAATCAATAAATCTAGCACATGAATATCATATAATACATAAATACAGATAAGTCAATATTTTGTAAGTTGTTTTTTCATTTCAAAAAATCCAAAACATTTTTTGTATTTTTGATAGCAACATTATTGTTTTCACCCCTGTTTTTCGAACAAGATGTGTTTGCAGATACAAAAACTCACAATGTTTCTGTAACCACAGGTTCAAAACAAATTGGTCCTGCTTCAATTGAAATGAAATACGATGTTTCATTTGATCTATCTAGACCGTCGTCAGTTCAACCTAATGATCTGGTTACATTTGAAATCACTCCAAAAATTGGAAAACTTTCTGTAACCGTAGGTGTTGCAGGGGAAACATATACCATTAACAAAGATTTACAGATAGGCTCAGATATCAGCTTAGATGTAGCTCCAGGCATAGAAGTTTATGTTTCAACTAGTGCATCATCAATTGTAAATATTGAAGGTCCCTCTAACAAAAATAATCAAGATATTTTCTGGTCAAATTCTAACTCTCAAATAATACAGTTTTCTGTTTCAGATAATGCCAAGCAAGGAGATTCAGTCAAGATTACGATACCCGTATCAATTGATCTTAATGCGGGTTTGACCTTAGATCTTTTATTGTTCAAACAAAATCTAGGACAAGTAAAACTAGGTTCATTTCAAGCTCAGCCTGTCATTGAAGAAATAATTCCTATTGGTTCAACACTTGGAGGCGATGTGACAATTATCATTATTGTTATCATTATCATTGCTGCGGCAGCTACAAGTGGTGGAATTTTTATGTACTTGAGAAAAAAACGTGTTGTCAAAAAAACACAAACATGTAAAAAATGTGGTACTGTTTTAGCACTATCAGCTAAATTTTGTGCAAAGTGTGGAAATAAAATTTGATTATAATTAGAAAAGAAATTTTCTAAATAAAAATAACACATCGTTGTAAATCCTTAAGTGTAATACAACAATTAGAAAAATTATGAGATCTGTAACAATTATTATTATTATTGTAGTATTGATGATTTTTCCGATACAGATGATTCTCCCATTTCCATATGGACTTGGAATGGCATTATTTTTCATACTTCTTGTAATTGTTTTAGCAATAATTCGAAGTAAACCCTCAAAGATTCCCGTAGGATCTCAGAGTGATGACACCATGTTTTTTGGATGTCCACGTTGTGGTAGAAACACAGAGATTGTTTCTGGGAGACAGTATTGTACAACATGTAGGATATATCTATAAATCAAAAATAGGTGTAAGATATAATGACTGCAATCGTAGAAATCTTCCTAAGTATACTGTCTTCACTTACAGGTCAGTTAGGACCAAACTATGATCCATTATTTTATGATGTAATGATTTACATCTACATATCTATAATATTTGCAATACTTATTGGATTTGCTGTAGTTATTGTAGTTGTTAAAATAATTAGGAAAAGAAGTAAATCATCAAAAATTCCAGGAAGAACTTCAACCGATGATACGATGTTTTATGGATGTCCTAGATGTGGCAGAAATACACAGATTATTTCTGGAAAACAATATTGTACAGTTTGTAAGATATTCTATTAAGTACAATAGGCATAAATTAAGAAATTAGGCAAAAATAGTACAATTAATTTATTAATCAGAACAAAAAATAATAGCAAATGTTTGATGCCAAGCTTTCTATCAATAGAAATTCTGTTAAATCCAATTCTGGTTCTATTGTGTTTATGTCTATAGACCTATTTGCAGATCAATCAACTGTAATTCAAAAGAAAGGTCTCAATATTTGTCTTGCAATTGACTGTAGTGGTTCTATGGATGGTTATAAAATTGAACAGGCAAAAGAATCAGCAATTATACTTGCAAGAAATCTTTCTCCAAATGATTTAATCAGTATTATATCGTTTGAAAATAAAGTCAAAGTTGAACTTGCACCTACTCCAGCTTCTGAACAAAATAAAATAGAGACAGTCATACGTTCAATTTCAGTTGGTGGCGCAACTTCTTTGTATGGTGGACTAAAAAAAGCCCATGAAGTAATTTTAAAAAATCTTCATCCAGGTTACATAAGCAGAATAATTTTAATGACCGACGGTATTCCTACAGATAAGGAAAACCCACGAGATTACGAAAAACTTTGTAGTGATATGAGGGTTGGTGGTATAACTGTCAGTCCATTTGGAATAGGTGATGATTACAATGGAGAAATATTGATGAAGATAAGTGATGCAGGTGGCGGTGAGTGGATGCATGTGACAAATCCATATGTACAACTACAGACATTTTTAAGAGAACAGGTAGCTGATATGGGTAATACTATACTGGTAAATCCAGATCTCAGAATTAAATTATTGTCAGGTTCTGAAATTGTTGATTGTTATACCGTTAAACCTGTTTTAACTAAGTTTGATTTGCCTGATAAGAGAGGAGATGAATATGTGTTACATATCAGAGATATTATTGCAGGTCAAGAACAAACACTTGCATTAAGAATTAGATTACCTGCAAAACCTACTGGAGATTATAATTTAGCTAATGTTGCAATTATGAATAGAACCATTGATTTGAAAGTAAACTACACGGATGATTCAAACATGTACAATGTAGAATCTAATCCAAATCCACGTGTTTTGTTATTTGCTACAGAAGGTACTGTCCTTATGAGAAAAGGAATTGAAGGTGATACCGTAGCCATGCAAAAAGCTGAAACAATAATCAAATCAGTTGATCATTCACAAGCAACCGTACTTAACCCGTTAACTCAAGATACAGTAATTAATCTAAAACAAATTCATGAGCAAACTGTCGTCAATCCTAATCTATCTGATGCAGATAAGAAAAACCTTATGCATGAAACAACTATAATAAGAAGAAAATCGGATGTGCAGTGATAAGATATGGTAGTATGTTCTGTATGTGGAAATAATGAAACTGCTCATGATGCTGCATTTTGTACTCAATGTGGTAATTTGTTTGAAACAGCACCACAACCAACAGCACCACAACCAACAGCACCACAACCAACAGCACCACAACCAACAGCACCACAACCAACAGCACCACAACCAACAGCACCACATCTATTATTACCAGATAATTCAACAATTCAATTAGATGAACAATCTAAAGTAATAGGACGATTAGAATTACTTAATTCTATTAATTTAGTGCCAGGTACTGATCCGATGACTGTATCTAGACAACATTGCACAATCCACTATGATGGTGGCAAGTATTATCTTGAAGATGATGCAAATTCTGTTCAAGAAAAAGCAAGTACTAATCACACATATCATAATGGTGTAGACATCACATCAAAAGGTAGAAAGGAACTTAATGATGGTGATACTATTGATTTTTCAAACACCGTTAAATTAATTTTTAAAAAATAATTTAGAATAACCACGAGTAAAAACTCAAATAATAAAAATTAAGAAAGTCATATTAATATGAACACAATAACCCCATCAAAGAATTGTCTACATGCCCACATTGTAAAAAAATTAGTTTAGATGAACAAAATTTTTGTGATGAATGCGGTACTCCAATTTCTAGTCTTGAAGAAATTCCAAGTAAATTAGTTGATGAAAAAAAGGCCATACAAGTTGAAAAAATCAATGATAAATCAGTAATAATATTTCCAGATCTAAAAGAAATTGAAATTGATGAGTCATACAGATTAGTTGGTAGAGCAGATTTATCTAAATATTCAAAATTAGATGCAAGCAAAATTTCACGAGGACATTTTACTATCTATTTAAAAAATGACAAATGTTATGTTGAAGATGGCAGTACCCGAGTTCAAAACAAACCTAGTGTTGAACACACATTTCTAAATGATAAAGATATTACTGGAAAAGGAAAAATTCAGTTATCCTCTGATGATGTATTGAAAGTGTCAGATGTTGAAATCAGGATAAGAGTGAATTGATTTGATGGTAGGTTCACATATTCAAGGCAATAAAAGTAGTTATAAAATAATTAAAGAAATTGGACGGGGTGGGATGGCCATAGCATATCTTGCACGTGATACTAGAAATCAAGAAGTCATAATTAAATCTCAATTGATCAAGGGGGATGGTGTTGATGATCTCAGAAAAGAAAAGCTTGAAGTAGAGGCCAAAGTTTTACGCGATCTTTTAAACCCAGGTTGCAAAAATATAGTGAAATATCTTGATGAGTCAAGGACAAATAACACATTTCATCTAATTATTGAAAAATTAAGTGATGAGACATTAAAAAATAGGATACAAAATCATAGAATTAATGAACAAACTGCAATAACTTATTTGCAATCTTTGCTAAATGCTTTGAAATATCTACATTCTCGAAATATTATTCATAGAGACATTAAACCTCTAAACATTCTTTTTGATATACGTGGTGAGGCAGTTTTAATTGATTTTGGTGGTGCTAAAGAAGGATACAATGTAATGCCTGGAAATGAAACCCAATTATTTACCCCAGGATGGTCATGCACACACCAAAAATCAGGCGGACTAACCACTTCTTGTGATTTGTATGCATTAGGAGGCGTACTTTTTTACATGCTAACTGGAGAAGAACCAAAACTACACATGAATCAAAATGGAATACTCAACAAAAAACCTAATCAACTTAATCCTCAAATTAGTCAGAGAATCTCCGAGTTGCCAAGTCTCATGGTGGATCCTGATCACAAAATCATTTCTACTGTAAATGATGTTGAAAATTATCTAAGACAAGGAAATATTTCATCTTATGGAAAACCACACATCATCATGAATGGTATTAGATATGAAGTATATGATGAGTTGGACATTGGAAGACAACATCCTTCATGCAATACACTTTGTTTTCAAATTGGGTTTAGAGCACCACCTAAGGTTTCAATAACTGAAAGTGGGGATCAATACCTTAGTCGACACCATGCTAGAATCTGGAAAGATAAAAATGGTTATTGTTGGATACAAGATCTTAAAAGTAGAAATGGAACTGCGATATACAGATCTGGTATGTACCGATTACTAGCTCCGGGTCAAAAAGAAATGTTACTTGATAAATCCGTAATTGCATTAGGATATAATCCTCAAAAAGGACCATACATGACATTTACTTTTCATGAGAAATAAAAATGGCAACCGACGATTCGACTAATACTGTAAATGAAAATCCTCTAAAAAAAATAGGATTTCTTTCTGACGTAGGCAAAAAAAGACCAGTTGATGAAGATTCTATACTTACTTTGGAATTTAATACCGTTTTTGAATCAAATGTACATAAATTGAATCTACTTGTTTTAGCCGATGGCATGGGTGGACATTCAAAGGGTGAAATCGCAAGCAAAATTGCCACAAATACCATTGCAGAAAAAATGATGTCTCAAATCATATCTGACAATGATTACACAAATGGAATAAAACAAGCCATTTTGGAGGCAAATAAACAAATTTTAGAATACACAATAAAAACCCCCGATGCTGAAGGCATGGGTACTACAGTTGTATGTGCATTAGTTGATAAAAATAATGTCTATTTGGCAAGTGTTGGAGATTCCAGAGCTTATGTGATAAGTGATGATGAAATAAGACAAGTGACAAAAGATCATTCACGCGTTCAAGAATTGATAGATGCAGGACAAATCAAAGCAGAAGAAGCAGTAACACATCCACAAAAAAACGTCATAACTTTGGCAGTTGGAATTTACTCCGACATTGAAATTGATACTATGAAATTAACTCTGGCTGATGATGAATTTCTTTTACTATGTTGTGATGGTCTGACCAATGAAGTTAATGATGAGGATATACAACAAATTGTTGTAGAACTGAAAGAACCTCAGGGTGCATGTAAAAAGTTAGTTGATTTGGCCAATGATCATGGCGGTAAAGATAACATATCTGTAATTCTTTTTGGTTAATTCTACTACCACGGTGGAGATCCTGTTCTTCTAAGATGATCATTGTATTGTCTACAAAGTTTTCTTGCATCTATGATTTGCCAGATAAACAATACAAAAGCAGCAATCATTAATGGAACCCCTATAATTGCCCCAAACAATGTTATGGTCAATGCAATTCCAATAATCCATAATAGGATTTCTCCTATCAGAATACCGACACCTTTTCCAATTTTGCCTACATACATGTGACCAATACCAGATAAGCCAAACAAGCCCACAACAATTGATAAAACCAGAGTAAGTGTTTCATCTTTTAAACCAATTATTGGGTTTGGGTTTTGATAATAATTATTGTTATAATAGTTATTTTGATTATTTGGTGGTGGAGGAGTATTGCCATACATTTGAGTATTGTTAGGAGGTTGAGGAGGAGATCCACACACAGGACAGAATTTGAAATTAGTCATCATTTCTTTTTCACAGTTGGTACAGTACACTAGACCTATTACAAATTATAAGATATTAAAGTTGATGGGCATTATTGCATAATCTCAGCAGATTTTAACATTTTTCTAAATTCTTAAATTAATACAAAATTTAGAAATCTATTGGGTTTTTTATAAATTCAAGTAAGATAATAGAACAACCAAATACTTTAAATACATTCAGAGTTAGCAAATGTGTGGATTCCAGATCAGTTAATACCCCCAAATCAACAAATGATGTTTTTCCAAAAATTCAACAAGTAATCGCAACAAGTGAATTCGGAATAAGATCAATAATGCAAAATCAATCAATCCAAGCTGAGGGTGGTCGAGATTATGGATTGCGAGTTTTAATTATCTTTATAATACTTATATGGCCAGTAGCAATTATCTATTACTTTACTCGTAAGCCTAATAAAATAACTGTATTGTTGACATCAAATAGTGATGGATGTAAAGTTAACATAACATCCAATGGTAGATCTGCCGATAAAGTTCTTCAATTAATTCTAATTGTGTTGTAGTAACCGAAACTGAATGTTATGTATTTCAACTAAATAGAATCATCATGGTAAGATGTAGATGATGTCTTGAAATAACAGATGGTTATGAACCAACTGAATTTCACATTGAAATAGAAAAGAAATGTGCAAGTGAAGGCAAGGGTAAATCATATGATAAATTTGTGAGATGTTTAATCATACTACTGAAGAAGTAAACAAATATCGAATACATATCAATGATTATATCAAGTTACATTATCCAGAATATTAGAAATACTTGGAAACACACAAGTGATTATAATGAATATATGGACTAAATTTTGGAATTGGTGTTGTAATTAATGATATGAAACAGTATATGCAACAACATATGTAGAATTAGTTCATGACATGACTACCGTCATGATACCTATAGAGATGTGGAATGCAACATCTGGGAAGATGGAGCCAAGTTATACTTCTTCAAGTTTATTTGATTATTTGTACAATGAAGAAGAATACAATTCTATGGAAAAATACACTCAGAAAGAAGGAATAGGAATGTCATTATCTGATGATCTGTTATTCATGACTTGGTATCGTTGTTAGTAATTTTCTTAAGATTTTGAATTTCTCGTAAAAGAACAGCTAAATGGTTTAGATTCTAATCTCTATTTCCTAAATCCTTAAGTCTATACAAAAGCCAGAAAATATGTGAAAACCAGATTCGGGTTCATTATTGCACTAATAGTTGTTTTAAGTATGGGATTAGGATTTTCAATTAATGTATCAGGAGAAGAAAGATTAATTCCATCTTGGATAAAAAACACTGCCAAGTTTTGGGTAAATGATCAAGTAACGGATACAGAGTTTATCAATGCCTTACAATTTATGATTCAAAATAATATCATTCAAGTATCTTCTCCAAATGAAACAATGGAGGATAATGGTGATTTTTACATCACATATAGTCCTAATCCTAACACCATTTATGATTACTCTGCAAGAGAATGGATAATGGATTCTCAATACTTTGAAGTAAATGTAGACTCTCTAAACGAGACTTTTGTTTTACCTCAAGATATTGAAATTCAATTAATGGAATGTGGTGAAGCAAATGCATTTTATGATTGGGAGTCAAAAAAGATCATAGTCTGCTACGAATTTGTAGAATCTGTTTATGCTGACTTCTCCCAAAAATACGAGATTGAGATGAAAGAAGGTAGTGTATTAGAGTCAGATATTGCCACCATGACTCGTGATGTAATTGATTTTGTTTTTTATCATGAACTTGGTCATGCTTTGACTGACATGTATGGTTTACCCATTACTGGTCTTGAGGAAAATGCAGCAGATCAATTCGCTTCATTATTCATGTTATTCACTGAGGACCCAGAGGAGTATGAAGGAATTATTGGCCATGATATTTTGTACAATGTTGGTACTTGGTTTCTAATTCAAACTGAACTATACGAACAATCCTATTACTGGGATGTTCACAATTTAGATATTCAAAGATTCTACAATATTTCTTGTTATGCGTATGGTCAAAATCCAGAATATAATCAAGACTTGATTACAGATGGATGGTTGCCTGTAGAAAGATCTGAAAATTGTCCTTATGAATACTCATTAATGGAAAACAGCTGGAATACTATACTTTCAAAATATTACAAAAACTAAGAAAAATTAGATTTAACATATATTCCATAAATCCTTAAGTTCATAGAAAATTTATAAGATTGTGGTCTTTGGATTAGGCAACAATTACGATGTATCTCAATCCGAGGTTGAAAAAATAAAACAAATGCTTGATTCAGATGAATCTGTTTTACTTTCTGCAACCCAATCAAGAATAAGACCTGGTGCAGCAGCTGTATTGACTCCAAATACTATCTTTGCAACAAACAAAAGAATCATAATTAGAAATCCTACTCTTTTAGGATTAAGAGAATCAACAGAATCATTTTACTATACAGACATTACAGGCGTTAGAGTTGAAAAAGGAATTCTTTCGTCAACAATTGCATTAACTATGCCAGGTCTTGCATCTACTGGAAGAAGAAGACAGGCAGGTGGGCTGGGTATGATTTCATGGGGAAGAGAAGAACAAGATGGATTAATTGAAGGAATCCCAAAAGACAAGGCAGATACATTAGTTAACATAATTCGTGACGGAATTCAAAAAGCACGCGAATCTAAAGACAAAGTTGTCATTCAATCAAATAATTCCATTGCAGATGAAATATCAAAACTGGCTAATCTTAAATCAGACGGTATTATTACGGAAGAAGAATTTGCACAGATGAAAAAAGATTTGATAAGTAAAAAATAGACTCTGATCTTTTGTTTTCCAATACATGCATCACCTTTATCTGTAATTCTGCTCATGTGATCTTTAATTGAAATAATTTTGAATCGAGAATATGTTACTCCTTTTCCTCCAATAACATCTGAAAATATTTTGGATGTTGCCAATCAAAGTATGCTTGACTTTATGAATAAATTTTATTAGGTGAATTTATGAGGATCATCTATTTTTTTGACAGTGTCATCACCCCATATCTCATTATCTTTTTTTGCCTTTTTGGTTTTCCTGATAAATAATACTGTGCCAATAGACCATGCTATAGCTGGAAGAAGTAATTTATGACTCGGACCAAAAGCGAAAAACAATACAATCACCACTAGAATACTTAGAAGAACTATTCCAATTCTAAGTGATTGTTTAAAGTCACCTTTTTGGTCAAGATAAAAACTTGTAAAAATCCATCGATATGACATACTAGACACATAACATATTTTGCTTAAAATATTTGTGTTTAAATTGGGATCGTTCTAAACTCAAAGAAACTGCTAAAAATTAGTGTCATTCATGGATAATCTCTGCATGAATCTATGGGCGTAATGTGTCCATATCGTGTCCATTTATCAATAAAATCATGCCTAAAAATGTGGATATGGACAGTTCCCACTATATCTCCCCGCTGTGCCAATTTGTCCTCATGAAAAAATAACTTTTTGATGCATTTTATTTTATGTAATAAAGTGAACCAGTAAAAACCGAATGCATCTGTCATGTACACCACATGTGCATTATGTTTCATGATTGTCATTTACTCAGTTACCGTTTCCAATGTTTGTTTTGATGTTTGAACGCACTATTTGTTTTCCTGTCTGGCAATCCATGCCATGATCTTTTCATTGTCTTCTTTTAGTTTTACATTGTCTTCTTTGATTTTTTGCAATTCTGTTTTTTCAATTTCTAATTTCTGGATTTTAATTTTGTTTCTGAAATCCTCGCCTATTGTAATTTTTGGTTCAAGTTCAATGTATTTTTCTACTCTGTCCTCATCACTTAATCTGTAATATTGTTCAAGATACCCGCTATGACCAATTAACGCATGAGCGTATTCTAGGCCATGGGTGTTTGATGCCTGTGTCTCAAAAAATGCTCTAAACGAATGCAGTGTTATCTTGTGTAATGTAGAGTCATCATATTTGGAATCTAATTCTACTTTTTTCCTTAGATACCAAAAATTCAAAATCTCATTGTCGACTGACTTTCTAATGTCTTTGTTTCCACTAAAAACTAGTTCATCTTGATTGAGTCTCTTTATTATTGGCATTAGGTAATGCTCTGCCTCTTTTGATATGTATGTCTGGCGTTGAGTGTTCTTTTTTGTCAACTTTGCAGGAATTGTTATGAGTATCCTCTCTCCTGAAAAATCAAAATCACGTTTCTTCAATCCCAGTGTTTCGCCTATTCTCATGCCTGAACTTAGCAATACTGTGTAGAGCGCTTTTCTTTTTGGTGTGCTGTAATCAACCAACTTTTTTATCTCTGAGTGTGTCACAGCATATTTCATATTTTTAGGATCTTGGGGTATGGTTATGCCCCGTCGTAAATTGTAATGATTAATTTTCAACTGGTGATATGCAAAATATTCTACTGCTGTCTGATAGTATGCAACTGCCGTGCTGGCTTTAGAATCCTCATGTTTCCAATGCAGATATTTTTGAAACAAGTCTATTACTATTGATTCATGTCTTGATTCTGGCAGTTTTTTTATGTCTTCGATTATTTGCTCTGTTGAATCCTTGCCAAACTTGGCAAACGCAAATCTGTCAAAACTAAGCAGTGCGCCTTTGCAAAAGTCTACTGTACTAGTTGATTTTGACTTGTTGAACTTGTTTGTTAGAAACTTGTCTCTGGTTCTATCTACATCAAGATATCCCAGGTCATCAATTCTTTCACGTTCAATCATTTTATGATTAATTGATGTGATTCAAGTATTAAAGAAAAACTAACCCTTTAGAAAACTACTTGCTTATCTTTCTAACTCTTTAATTTTTTCTGCTGTTATTTCAGCTGCTTTTCTTCCTGAAAACAACATTGAACCATAAGTTGGACCCATTCTAGCCAGTCCATGTGTTTCTGTTACTGACATTCCCGCTGCTACTAGTCCAGGATATACCTCACCTGTTTTGTTAACTACG
>SXGR01222030.1_pt1 | contig 21859 bp, 14 predicted proteins | sample 3174711 | NCBI WGS metagenome assembly SXGR01 (sample SAMN11356860, study PRJNA531348) | freshwater metagenome | isolation source: freshwater sample F1-60 | place: China: Fuxian Lake, Yuxi | collected 2017-12-25 | reverse complement strand
GCACGGCGACGTTGACCGTCACCAATGCGACCCTCGCAATGTCGGGTGATCAGTTCCGCGCCTCCGTGACCAATGGAGTCGGTGCTGCGGTCGTCTCCGCGACCCCGGCCGCCCTGACCGTCCAATTGGCCCCGACCATCTCGAGTGCCGCTGCGGCCAACTTCTCCGTCAATACTGCTGGCACGTTTACCGTCACGGCGACGGGCTCGCCAGCGCCGACGTTTACGGTTCCGGCCGGCACCTTTCCGTCTTGGGCGTCGCTCAACGCAACCACCGGTGTCATAAGCGGCACGCCCACGAATAACACGGGCTCTCCCTTCAATTTTACCCTCCGCGCCAGCAATGGCGTAACTCCTGCGTCGGATCAGGCCTTCGTGCTCACGGTGCAAAATGGCGCAGTCATCGCCACCCCGCCGGCGAACACAGCTGTGGCGCTCGGTGCCGTTGCCCAGTTCGCGGTCGTTGCGAGCGGCACCCCGGCGACGTTTACGTACCAGTGGTATCGTTCGGCAGGCGGCGTCGGCGGTTTCCTTGCGATGACCGATGTCGCCGGAGTTTATTCAGGTTCGACGGCCGCTACGCTGACGATCTCCAGTACCACGCTTGCTATGAGTGGAGATCGGTTTCAGGTTGTGGCAAGCAATACGGTCGGCACTCCGGTGACCTCGGTCGCGGCGACGCTGACGGTCCAGCAGGCTCCGGTGATCACCAGCTTAAACAGCACCATTTTTGCGCTGAATGTCGCGGGCAGTTTCTCTTTGCAGGCCACCGGGTCGCCGGCGCCAACGTTTAGTGTCATCGCAGGCACCTTCCCGTCATGGGCGTCGCTCAACGCCACCACCGGAGCGCTCACCGGTGCACCGACCAACAATACCGGTTCGCCCTTTAGTTTTACTATTCGAGCCACCAGTGCGGGGGTCGTGACCGTGTCGGATCAGGTGTTTACGCTGAGCGTGACTCCCACGGGTGCAGCCCCCGGATTTACCACCCAACCAGCCAGTGTCTCGGCATCGATTGGTCAGCAGGTGGTTCTCACCGTCGTCGCGACGGGTTCCCCTGATCCGACCTACCAATGGCAACGCCAACCGGCGGCGGGCGGCGGATTCACCAATATTGCGAACGGTGGAGCGTATGCTGGAGCGACCACGGCGACCCTCACGATCGCCAATGCCACCACGGGCATGAGCGGCGACCAGTTCCAGTGTCTCGCCACCAACACGGTTAATACCTCGACGACCGCAACAAGCACCGTCGCCACTCTCACGGTCAGCACCGGCACCATTATCACCACGGTGGCCGGCACGGTTGGCGTGATCGCGACGGTCAATGGCACCGGCACAGCCGCGCAATTTACGAACCCTGGCGCCATTGCCTCCGACAGTGCGGGCAATCTCTATGTCGCCGATCCTACCGCTCACGTCATCCGTAAGATTACGACGGCCGGTGTGGTCACGACGTTCGCGGGATTGGTCAATGCCGCCGGCAGCGCTGACGGTGCAGCTGATGTTGCCCGTTTCAACGGACCTTCGAGTGTGGCGGTCGATACTTTAGGCAACGTCTATGTGGCCGACACGAACAACCACACGATCCGTGGCATTTCGGCCAGTGGCGTCGTGCAAACTCTGGCCGGCACGGCGGGAAGTATCGGGTCCATTGATGGTCTCGGCGCTGCGGCCCGGTTTAATTACCCCCTTGGTGTCGCTGTGGATACCACGGGCACAGCTTATGTTTCTGACACCTATAACCATCTCATTCGTCGGATTTCGCAGAACGGCAACGTTTCCACGATGGGTGGTGCGACGGGTGTCCGGGGGAGCACCGATGGTGCCGTGGGCGCGTCTCGCTTCGCGTTTCCGACCGGTATTGCAGTCGACTCGACGGGCAACGCGTATGTGGCAGATTCCAACAATGCGACGATTCGCAAGATCTCGACCGGCAACGTGACGAGCACCTATGCGGGCACGGCCGGATCGTTTGGTTCGGCCAACGGAGCAGCGCTCACCGTCGCCCGTTTCAACCAACCCCACGGTGTCGCCGTCGACAGCACGGGTGTGGTCTACGTTGCCGACACCTTTAGTCACACCATCCGCCGGATCACGGTCGCGGGTGAGGTGACCACGCTGGCCGGTCTGGCCGGTTCCTTAGGCTCTACGGACGGCACCGGTGCCGGTGCCCGGTTCTACCAACCGAACGGTATCGCGGTAGACGGTGCATCTAACCTTTACATCGCTGACTCTCAGAACCGTACGATTCGTCGCAGTGGTGCGACGACGGCACCGACGATCACGACGCAACCAGTTAGCGTCGCCGTTGCACCCGGTGGCAGCGCGACGTTTACCGTCGCAGCCACAGGCTCCCCGACGCCGACGGTCTTCCAATGGCAACGCCAGCCCGCCGCCACCACGGGCTTCGTGAACATCACGAATGACGCCACCTATGGCGGTGCGACCACCGCCACGCTCACCGTTACCGCGATCACTACGGCGATGCACACGGATCAGTTCCGGGCCGTCGTCACCAATTATATCACTCCGGACGGGACGTCGAACGCCGCCACCCTGAGCACGGTCATTGCCGCCCCGGTGTTCACTAGCGTGGCCACCGCGCAGTTTCGGGCGACCGAGGCCGGGACGTTCACTGTGGCCGCGACGGGTAATCCAGCCCCGACCTTCACGGCGACCGGTTTGCCGGCTTGGCTGACGCTCAACGCCACCACCGGCGTCCTGAGCGGCACGGCCCCTGATACCACGGGCTCGCCCCTCGCGATCACGATCACTGCGACGAACGGCACTCCGGTCACGCAGACGTTTGCCCTCACCGTGGTGCCGTTCATTGTTCCTCCGATCTTCACCAGTGGAGCCACCGCGCAGTTTAATGCGACGCAAGCCGCCAGCTTCACCGTGACCGCGTCGGGCTCGCCAGCGCCGACGTTTACTGCGACGGGTCTACCGGCGTGGCTGACGTTGAATGCGACGAGCGGTGTGCTCAGTGGCACGGCTCCCGACGGCTCAGCGTCACCGTTGGCTTTGACCATCACCGCCAACAACGGCGTGAGCATCACGCAGTCGTTTGCGCTCACGATCATCTCCGCACCCACGATTTCCGCATCGCCGATCGGCGGCACGATTGCCCGCGGCCAGAATGGCAATTTCAGCGTCACCGCCGCCGGTACGGGGCCCTTCGGTTACCAATGGCGCAAAGACGGAGTGGCGATTAGCGGGGCGACCTCCTCGACCTTGGTCGTCGCCGGTGCCCAATCCGTAGCGGCGGGCGGTTATTCCGTCACTGTTACCAACCTCGTGGGCAGCGTGACCTCCGCCGCTGCGGTGCTGAACGTTAACGCGCCGGCGTTCTTCGTCACCCAACCCCGCGCGCAGTCGGCGTTGGCTGGTTCTGCGGTGACGTTCGCCGTGGAAACGGGCGGCTATCCTGCCCCCTCTTACCAATGGCGCCTCAACGGCATCGCGATTGCCGGGGCGATCAGTTCCACGCTGACGTTGGCGAACGTTCAAGCGAACAACTCTGGAAATTATGACGTGCTCATCAGCAACGGTGTCGGCGGGGGCCTCAGTTCCTTGGCCTCCCTCGCTGTCGTTGCCTCGGCTTCGGCCCCGGTGATCACGGCGTCGCCTGCGGCTCGCACCGTGGTGGTGGGCGGTTCGACGACCCTGAGTGTGAGTGCCAGTGCCGCTCCTGCTCCCACCTACCAGTGGCGTAAGAGCGGTGTCGCGATCAGCGGAGCGACCGGAGCCACCCTGCAGTTGGCCAATCTGCAGTTCGCCGATTCCGTCAACTACGACGTCGTGGTGACCAATTCCGCGGGTTCCGCGACCTCCAGTTTAACCGCAGTTACGGTGGTGCGCCGCAGTTTTGCCGGCACCTACTTCGGCTCGTTGGGCGGCGCCCTAGGTAACTACGCCATCTACCTCCGGGGCGATAACACCGGCGTGTTCTTGGGTTATCTCCCCGGCAGCTCGACGGGTCTGCGCAATACGGGATTCTCGGTGACCGATCTGGGTACCTTCCAGTTGACGCACGGGGCCGTTTCGGTTTCCGGTACGATCGACGAGGACGGCTCCATCACGGGTCTGGTGAGCGGAGTCAGTGGCGCGGTCCTGAGTGGCACGCGCTCGCCGGATACCGGTCTGGCGCAATCCGCTGCCGGTGCCTACCAAGGCGCCGCCGCAAACACGTCCTCTGCGGTCTACGGCATCGTGAGTGCTTCCGGTCAGGCTTTCGTCCTTGTCCAGACGTCGGCTACGTCTGACGGTGGTTCAGGCTCCCTCGACGGCAACAACCGCATCACGATCACGACTGCCCGCCAGTCCATCGTTGCGACGATCGCGCCCGACACATCGGGGCTGACCGTGGTGGTGACGTCTGGCTCCACGGCGACGACGTTTACGGGTGCGAGCGAGGCCGTCTTGGGCGCACAGCGCCTAGCCAATATCTCGACCCGCGCCCGCGTTGGCACCGGTGACTCCGTTACCATCGCCGGCTTTGTCATCTCGGGCCAGGAGTCCAAGCCTGTCCTCATTCGGGCCATCGGGCCGACCTTGAGCAGCTTCGGCATCGCCACCGCCTTGGCCGCGCCGAAGCTCGAGCTCTTCCGGTCCGGCACGAGCGCGCCGATCGCCTCCAATACCGGTTGGTCCACGGGCGGCAATCTCAGCGCCATCATCGCGGCGACCGAGAAGGCCGGTGCGTATGCCCTCGGTGCCACCAGTGCCGACTCCGTGATCTTCATGACACTCGCACCGGGTGCGTACACCGCCGTGATCAGCACCGCCAATAACACCCCGGGTGTCGCGCTCGCCGAAGTTTATGATCTCTCCGCTCCGGCGGTCGGCCAGAAGCTGTTCAATATCTCGACCCGCGCCAACACCGGCAGCGGTGATAGCACGCTGATCGCGGGTATCGTCGTTTCCGGTACGGTGCCAAAGCGGGTCCTGATCCGTGGCGTCGGCCCGACCCTGACGGCCCTCGGCGTCCAGGGCGCGCTCGCCCAAGCGCAGCTTACGCTCATCAAGGATGGGGTGACGGTTGCCACGAATTCCAGCTGGAGCACCTCGCCGGATGCCGCCGCCATTGCCGCGGTCTCCGCCCAAGTCGGTGCCTTTGCGCTCGGTGCTGCCAGCGCCGATGCCGCGATGATCGTCAGTTTAGCTCCGGGTAGCTACTCCGCGCAGGTCGTCGGTGCCAACGGTACGTCGGGTATAGCGATCATCGAGATCTACGAGCTGCCGTAAACGCGGGCGAAGATTTTTGCCTTAGACCGAGCCCGGGTGATTTCACCCGGGCTCTTTTTTTTGAAATGGGTCCAGTACCCCGAAGTTGGCTTCGGCTTGGTGGGAACGCGTGGGCGTGAGCTGACTCGCGACAATGGGCGAACGAGTCGCGAGCAAGCTCCTCCCGACCTGCCGCGAATATTTGCCGTGGAATGCCCTGGGGCTGGCACCGGGGTCTATATATTTATACCAACGTCTCGTGATATTTGGACGATCGTCGAAACACCACTCGCTCGCGCTCGCAGCTACCCGGCAAATCAAGGGCTGAATCTTTTGGGCGATTGATATTACATTGCTTGGTGCGCCGTGCGCGCCGCGCCCGGCGGATGGGGTGACGCCCTTTCACCGGCTCATGAGTCGGTGAAAAATTCGCCGAGCGCCCCGCGTAAGCGCCGACGACTGTACGGGCGATGACGCGCTCCACGGGGCCTTTTGCCGCTACGGTTTGCCGCTACCTCCAGCGCAGTGGCCCGCGCCAAGAGCGCCACGGATGAACACGGTTAGGAACTCGCTGAATCCAAGAAAGGCAGTTGAAACGAGGAGGACGCGGATTGCGCGGATGGCAGCACCAGTATCCAGGCAGGTTCCTCACGCCAAGATGGCGACGAGCGCAAAGGCGGCAGGCGGCTTTTCCTTGGCGCTAGCTCGCCCGCCGCACGCGCGGTCTCACTTCAACATTTCGGTCAGCAGCGGTTTCATCGCGTCGGCCCAAAGCTGGTAGCCGGCGGTGTTCGGGTGGAGTTGGTCGGGCATGATCGCGAAGGGGATCTTGCCGTCTTGGCCGACAAAGGAGGCGTTGATGTCGAGGTAGCGGACGTTCTTGCCGTCGTCGAGTTTGGCGAGCTCGACGTTGACGGCGTTGATGATCTCGGTGCGGCGAGCGGCGTCGGTGATGGCGGCGTCGGTGATGACTCCCTGCGGATTTTTGCGGGCGCCACGGGGAAAAATGGCGAGGAGGAGAACCTTGGTCCCGGGGATTTTCGCGCGGATCAGTTCGACGATTTTTTTGTCGGCCGCGGCGATTTCAGCGGCAGTGTGTCCAATGGGGGCGGGGCTGGTGTTGTTGGTGCCGAGCATGAGGACGGTGACCTTGGGCTTGATGCCGTCGAGCTCGCCGTTCTCGATCCGCCAGATGACGTGCTGGGTCTGGTCGCCGCCGATGCCGAAGTTGGCGGGCTGGTTTTTACCGTAGAAAGACTCCCAGATATGCGCGCGGGAGGCGTTGGCCCAACCGGCGGTGATTGAATCGCCGAGAAAGAGGACGTCGATTGGGCCGGCCTTGCCGCGGGCGAGGAAGGACTCGTGGGCCTTTTGGAAACCGGCGTTGATAACGCCATTGGCGTCGGCCTTGGCGATTGGCGCGGAGGCGTCGATTTTTTTGGCGGGCGCTGCGGGGGGCGTCTGCGCGAAGGCCAGCGGCAAGAGCGCGGCGAGAAGGAGGGCGGAGAGGGCGGGGCGGATGTTTTTCATGGGTCAGAGGAGTTGAAGGTAGGGACCCGTTGGCGTCGAGCCTGCGTTGGTGGACGGGGGCGCAGAATTATTGTTTCCGCTGGGCCCAGAGGTTGTCGGCGGTGTAGAGCGCGAGGCCGACCCAGATGAAGGTGAAACCCAGCAGGCGTTCGCGCGGGCAGGGCTCGTGGTAAACCCAAACGCCGAGTACGAATTGCACGGTGGGTGCGAGATATTGGAGCAGACCCATGGTCGAGAGCCGGATGCGTCGAGCGCCGAACGCGAAGAGCAGCAGCGGGACCGCGGTGATCACCCCCGAGCTCAGCACGAGGACGTGGGTCGCGGCATCGACGCGGCCGAGCGCACCGGTGCCCGTGTGGTGTTGCCAGAGTAGAAACGCGACGGCGAACGGGGCGAGGAGGAGAGTTTCAACGGTGAGACCGATGAGGGAGCCGAGCGGAGATTTTTTTCGCAGCAAGCCGTAAGCGGTCCAGCTGGCGGCAAGCGCGAGGGCGATCCACGGCGGGCGGCCGAGCTGCGCGATCATCACGCCGACACCGAGGGCGGCGAGCGTGATGGCGATCCACTGGAGGCGGCGCAGCTGCTCATGCAGGAGCCAACGTCCGAGGGCGACGTTGAGGAGCGGCACGAGGAAGTAGCCGAGGCTGCACTCGATCACGTGGCCGGTGTTGACGCCCCAAATGTAAATCAGCCAATTGGCGGTGAGCAGGGTGGCGCTGAAGAAGTTTAGGGCCGCCGACTGCGGCGTGCTGAGCGCGGCGCGAACGTGACCGAACGAGCCCTGGGCCAAGACCACACCGAAGACGAAAACGAGCGACCATACGTGGCGGTGCGCGATGAGCTCGAGAGGGTTGATGCTCGCGAGTTGCTTCCAGTAAAGCGGAACGAGGCCCCACGCGAAGTAGCAGACCGCCGACGCGAGGGCACCCGCCTTGGCGGAGGGGTGCGAAGCGGCGGGAGAGGGGAGGGCCCGAAAGGACACGCGACGACGTCGGGGCGGGGTATCAAGGTCCGGGCCGGCGGTGTTCGTGGGTGGCGCGCAGTGGGGTGCGGGCCGACCAGGCCAATTATTTTTTCTGTGGAGGGGCGTTGAACAGATAACGCTGACCAAACTCGTCCGCCGCCTGCGTGCGCGCGGCGTCGGCGGATTTGCCCTGCGCGGTGAGCTCGGCGGCGCGTTTGTCGATCCAGCGGACCTTGAAGTTTTCCTCGACCGAGCCGGCGATTGCGGGGTTTTCCTTCGGCCCGCTCGATTTTTTGGAAAAGAGGCAACCCGTGGTCAACAGGGCGGCGAGGGCGAGGGCGAGGGAAGTGAGGGAAAGGCGTGGGATCATGAGAGAACGAAGGGGTGAACGTGGTGCTGTCGGAGGGAGACGGCGAGGGAAACTTTTTGTTTTCGCGCCGCGACGAAATGTCGCTTTGCTGGCGTGCATGAGTGAAGAGCCATCGATCCCGCCTCCCGCGTTGCGCCTAAAACCGAGGCTGAAACCTCCCGATTCGCCCGCCGCTCTCGCAGCGGCCGCGCCCCCTCCGCCCGCTGCGCCGGCGGCGGAGGAAGCGCCGGCTGCACGAGTAGAATCCGCCCCGCCACCTGCGGCGGTTTCGCCGGAGTCCGCGCCCACGGAAATTATTATGGCACCGGCGGCCCCAGCGATCGCGCTGGTCGTCGAGGGCGAGGGTGCGGCCTCGACCGCGGCAACGCGCGTGCGACTTAAGCCCCGGATGCTCGCCCCGGTCGCTGCGGCGGCTCCGGTCGGAGTTCCGCGATCAGTGTCGACGTTAACGTTCGAGACTCCGCCGGCAATCGAGCCTCCGTCCGCGTCCGTTGCGCCAGAACCGGCCGCAGTGACGGCACCCTTGGCGGGGGAGAGGGTGGAAACACCCTTGGCATCTCCGCCGGCGGCGCTTGCGGGAGAAGGTGTGAAATTTAAGTTGAATCCCAAGGTGGGCGCACCGCCCGCGCCGGCTGCTCCGGTGGCGCCGCCTCTGCCCGGCCCGAAATTTCTTCCGCCGCCTGGTTTGGCGAATCCAAAATCTGCGCTCCCGCCGCCCCCGGTGAAGGCCAGTGCCGCCGTTGGGCCGCCCTCGTCTTCGGCTGCGCCGAAACCGCTCCAGCCGTTTCTCGTGGTCGCACCTCTCTCCACCGATCACAACGCGCTGCCGATCCCGCGCATCGCCGTTCCCGCGGAGGCATCCCCAAAGGCGCGGCCGGCTCCGGTGGTCGCGAAGCAACGTCCGGCCTTGAAGAAAAACGTGCTGCTGGCCATCGCCGCCGCGCTGCTGGTGCTGGGCGTGGGCGGATATTTTGCGTGGACGGAATTGATGTCACCGCCGGCCGCGCTGCCGCCCCCGGTGGCGGTGAAACCCAAGCCGGCGGTAGTCGCCCCGGTTGCTGCCGCCCCGACTCCCACGACCCCGGTCCCGGCCAGTGCGGCGACCAAAGCTGCCGGGCCACTCACCCCTGCGGACACGATGAACGCGCTCGCAAAGGCGCCGGTCAACGCGATCAACAAGGCGCAGGATGCGGTCGCAGCCCGTGCCGCCAGCGGCCAGTCCCGCATTGATCCGCTGGCGGCGGGTCAGGATGTGCCCGAAAAGCCGGCGGCGGGAAATTCCGGTGGCGCCGTCACTGCAAAAGGCACCGCGATGGCGAACCAGCCGGCGGCTACCGCAGCGGCCACGCTCGCACCCGGAGTCTCGGCGACGAGTTCGGGGGGCGCGGCGGTGGTTGAGGCGAGTCCCGCTTTCCGCGCCTTCGTGGCCAACGTAAAAATCACGGGGACCATGCAGAGTTCACCGGCGAGAATCATCTTGAACGGCCGCCTCGCCTGCGCGGGCGACGTGGTGGACTCCGCCCTCGGCATCATGTTCGACGGAATCGACTCCGAGAAAAAACAATTGATTTTCAAAGATAAGTCCGGGGCGATTGTGACCAAGAAAAACTAAGCTTCGCGCGGCCGCGTGCGCTCCGCACTCCGCGCGCGGCGGGACCGGTGGCCGGAGCGAGAGCGCTCCGTGCGGGGTTACTTCGCGAGGGCGGCCTCGCGGATGAGTTTGATTACGGTGGGATCCGTGGCGATGCCGAGCACGCCGTTCACGACAAACTGGATACCGATACACAGAATGAGAAACCCCATGACTTTCGAGAGCGCGTTCATGCCGTTGAGGCCGATGACTCCGACGACGCGCTCCGAGAGGCGGAGCGTGCTGTAGGTGATCGCCGCGACAATCAAAATGCCGACGATGATCGCGATATAGTCGAGCCAGCCGGTGGACAGAGACGTGAAGCCGACGGTGACCGCGATGGAGCCGGGGCCACTCATCATGGGCATCGCGAGCGGGGAGAAGGCGACGTCGCGTTTTGCGCGGGCGGCGGCATGGGCGGGATCTTCCTTTTCCGGATCGCGGGGCGGAGCCATGAGCATGGCCGAACCGATGCCGGCGACGAGCATGCCGCCGGCGATGCGGAGGCCCGGGATCGAGATGCCGAAAAATGCCATGATCAAGCGTCCGCCGACGAGGAAGCTCACGAGGATCACCACCATGTAAATACACGCCAAGCGGAGCTGTTGGAGCCGCCGTTCGCGCGTGTCGCCCTCGGTGATCGCGAGAAACGTGGGTGCCGAAGCGAGCGGGTTGATCATCGGTAACAGAGCGATGACGGTGCCGAGGATCAGCTCCCAGAAGTGAGCGACGTTGGACATGCGGGGAGGTTCGTGGACGCGGGCTGGCAGTGCAAGACGGGCGCTTTTGTCGTTTGCACCACCAAAATATATGCTTCGCTCCACCGCTTCTACGGGCCTCGCGCCCAGCCCCGCGCGGTGGGCGTCCGCTCCTCCTTTTATGAAAAAAATAACCCTGCTGTTTCTGATCCTATCAGTCGGACTGAGCGCGCTCGGTGCGCAGACGCACGGGCCGCTGTTGTTGCAGTCGCCCACGCTGAGCAAAACCCACATTGTTTTCGTCTATGGAGGCAGCCTGTGGAGCGTCGCGCGCGAAGGTGGCGACGCGCGGCGGCTGGTCGTCGGCGATCCGGGCACGGCGAGCGGCCCGTTGTTTTCGCCCGACGGGACGCAGGTGGCGTTCACGGGAAATTTCGACACCAATGAGGACGTGTACGTGGTCCCGGCTGCCGGCGGCGAACCGCGCCGACTGACCATGCATCCGGGCACGGACGTCGCGCTCGCTTGGACGCCCGACGGCAAGCGCGTCCTTTTCCGCTCCTCGCGCGAGGCCTACTCGCGGTTTGAAAAACTCTTTACGGTTTCGGCCAACGGCGGGTTTCCGACGGAAGTGCCGCTTCCGATGGGTGTGCAGGGTGCTTTTTCGGCCGATGCTGCGCAGCTTGCTTACGTGCCCACGTGGAACCGCCGCGGCGGCGCGGGCGATGCGTATATCGCCATCAAGAATTATCGCGGCGGAAAGACGTCGCCGATCTGGATCGCTTCGCTGGCCGATTCAGCAATTACGCCCATCCCCCGCGAAAACTCGAACGACTTCAACCCGATGTGGGTCGGTGATAAGATCTATTTCCTTTCCGATCGCGCCGGCGCCACGACGCTCTTCAGCTACGACGTCCAGAGCCGCGCGGTCACCTCGCTCTTGAAGAATGAAGGCTTCGATCTGAAATCTGCCTCCGCCGGCCCCGGCGCGATCATTTATGAGCAGTTCGGTTCGCTGCATTTGTTTGATCTCGCGAGCGGTCGCGAGCGCGCCGTACCCGTGCGCCTCTCCGCTGATTTGCCGCAGACGCGCCCGCACTTCGAAAAGATTGCGGCCCGGCAGTTGTCGCAGGCCGCCATTTCGCCGACTGGCGCGCGTGCCGTCTTCGAGACGCACGGCGAGATCGTCACTGTGCCCGCCGAAAAGGGCGACATGCGCAACCTCACCCGCTCGCCCGCCGTCGCCGATCGGGATCCGTCGTGGTCGCCCGACGGCAAGACCATCGCTTATTTCTCCGACGAAGCGGGTGAATACGCGCTTCACCTCCGCGATCAGACCGGCCTCGGCACCGTACGCAAAATCGATCTTGGGCCGTCGCCTTCGTTTTTCTACAATCTCAGCTGGTCCCCTGACAGCCAGCAGATTGCGTATAGCGACAAACGCGGAAAATTCTGGCTCCTCGATCTCGCCGCCGGCAAGCCGGTGCAGTTCGACAGTGACCTGCGCAGTCGCGGAGTCGCGATCGAGTGGTCGCCTGACAGCAAGTGGCTCGCCTACGTCAAGCAGCTGCCGAACAACCATCGCGCGATCTTCGTCTATTCGCTCGAGGCCGCGAAGGTGACGCCGTTAACCGACGGCCTGAGCGACACGCGTTCACTCAGCTGGGACCGGAGCGGCAAATACCTCTATTTCACCGCCAGCACTGACTTGGGCCTGAGTTCCGTCGGCTTCAACATGAGTTCGAACGCGCATCCCGTGACGCGTGCCGTCTACCTCGCCGTGCTGGCCAAAAATCTTCCCTCGCCGCTGGCACCGGAAAGCGACGAGGAAAAGGACGACGCGAAAAACAAAGACAAGCAGCCTGACAGCGATCCGAAAATCGCCGGCGCCGAGAAACCGGCCGACGACTCCGCCGAAAAATCCACTGCCAAGCCCGCCGACGACTCGGCGAAAGAAAAAGATAAAAAGCCGGTCAAGGTCGTCATCGACTTCGAGGGCCTCAGCCAACGGATCATCACGCTGCCGTTGCCGGAAAAAAATTACGGCCAGCTTACTGCGGGCAAGGAAGGTATCCTTTTTTTGCTCGAAGGTCCGCTGGTGGCGGAAGGTCGCGGCGAGGGCGGCGGGAAATCCGCCTTGCAACGCTTCGATCTCAAGACGCGCAAGACGGAAAAAATTCTCGAGGGGGTCGATGAATTTCACCTCGCCGCGAAGGGTGAGAAAATGCTGTGGAAAGCCGGTACGAGCTGGTTCATCGGCGGCGCTGACAAGGTGCCGAAAGCGGGCGAGGGTGCGCTGAAGCTCGATGCGTTCGAGGTCTGGGTTGAGCCGCGGGCGGAGTGGCGGCAGATGTTCAAAGAAGTGTGGCGCATCGAGCGGGACTTTTTCTACGACGCGGGCTACCACGGCATCGATCTCACCCAGGCGGAGCGCATCTACACGCCGTTCCTTGACGGCATCGCGAGCCGCGCCGATCTCAACTACCTCTTCGCCGAAATGCTCGGCCAGCTCAGCATCCAGCACATGTATGTTGCGGGTGGTGCCCGCCCCGAGATGAAGGAAATCAAGGTGGGCCTCCTCGGCGCCGACTACACAATCGTGGGCGACCGCTACGAATTTGCGCGCGTGTTTGACGGCGAGAACTGGAACCCGTCCGCCAAGGCACCGCTCACGGAGCCGGGCGTCAACGTGAAGCCCGGCGAGTTACTCCTTGCCGTCAACGGCCGTGAGCTGCGGGCGAACGATGAAGTCTTCAGTTTCTTTGCGGGCACCGTGTCGAAACAGACCGTGTTGCGGGTTGGCCCGAACGCCGACGGCACGGGCGCGCGCGATGTCACCGTCGTGCCGGTCGCGAGTGAGTCCGTGTTGCGCAACCTCGCCTGGATCGAAGGTAACCGTCGCAAGGTCGACGCGCTTAGCGGCGGCAAGATCGCCTACGTCTACGTGCCCGATACCGCCATGCCCGGTTTCACCAGCTTCAACCGTTACTTCTTCGCACAGGTCGGCAAGCAAGGTGCCGTGATTGATGAGCGCTTCAACGGCGGCGGCCAACTCGCCGACTACATCGTCGACTACCTGAACCGTCCGCTGCGCACCCGCATCGTCACGCGTGAAGGGGCCGTGAACGATTCGCCGGGTGCCGCGATCTTCGGGCCAAAGGTGATGCTCATTAACGAATTTGCCGGCTCCGGCGGCGACGCGTTGCCGTGGTATTTCCGCAAGGCCGGCACCGGTACGATCGTCGGCACGCGCACGTGGGGCGGCTTGGTGGGCATCGGCGGCTATCCGGTGCTCATCGACGGCGGTACCGTGACCGCGCCGCATATGGCTCTCTATGATCTCAACGGGAAGTGGGAGGTTGAAAACGTCGGCATCGCCCCGGACGTCGAGGTGGCACACGATCCCAAACTCGTCCGCCAAGGTCGCGACCCCCAGCTCGAACGAGGCGTCGAAATCGTACTGGCGGAGCTGGCGAAAAATCCGCCGAAGGATTATCCGATCCCGCCGTATCCGAAATATCCAGCACGCTGGCCGGCGCCCCAGCCGTAGCCCGTGGCGGGCGCGTTCTCCGCGCCGCGCTATCGTGCGCGGAGTGCACGCGCAAGGGGCCCGCTCACCAGGTGCAGACAGACCCGCTCACCAGGTGTCCACCGCGCCCTTGGGCACGGGGATGGCGTCACGGTCAAACACATCGGTGGCGTTGGGATCGCGCATGAACGAGGCGATCATCGGTCCCGGCTGGAATTTTTCTTTCAGCGCGCCGTGCTCGTTGCAGAAGTGCGCGCGCCACTCCAAATACTCGGCGACGGCGGCGGCGAAGTCTGCCCGCGAGTTGATGGCGAGGATGCTGCGCTTAAAGGGCTTGGAGGGCCCGAAACGTTTCGCATACCACGGAGCCACCTTGCGAAAGAGCCGCGCGCCATGCTCCTCGCCAAAGAATTCGCAGTAGCGCTCGAAGTGACGGCGGAGCACGCGGAGGCGTTCGGCGAAATCGGGTTCGGGCAGCAATTCCCCCGTGCGCAGCAGATGGGCCGTGCGGCGAAAAATCCACGGATCGTAGAACGCGCCGCGACCGATGCTCACGCCGGCGCATCCGGTTTCGTCGAGCATGTGTTGGGCCGCGATGGGCGTCGTGATGTCGCCGTTGCCGATCACAGGAATTGATTGCACGGCCGCTACGACTGACCGGATGCCAGCGAGATTGACGCGACCGGCGAAGCCTTGGGCGCGGGTGCGGCCGTGGACAAAGATTGCCGCGACGCCGACGCCTTCGAGCGCCCGGGCGAGGTCGGGCGCGGTGAGATTCTCCTCGTCCCAACCGAGGCGCATTTTCGCCGTGATGGGTATCTTTACGGCATCGATCATGCCACGCACGAGCGCGGCGGTCTTATCGAGTTCCGTCATCATGGCGGAGCCGCCGCCGATCTTCGTCACTTTTTTCACGGGACAACCCATGTTGATGTCTACGGATTGGGCGCCGAGTTCCTGGCACATCACGGCGGCGTCGCGCATTTCCTCGGGCACGCTGCCAAAGAGCTGGATGGCCATCGGGCGATCTTCGGGGGAAGACGCGACGAGCTTGAGGGCCGTGGGGTTGCGCTCGAGGAGGGAACGGGCGTTGACGAGATCCGTGGTGGCCCAACCGAGTCCGCCCAGTTCGCGTACGGTGACGCGCATGGGCAAATTGGTGTAACTCGCGAGCGGCGAGAGAAAGAGATTCGACGAAAGTTGGTAGGGCCCGAGGCGCATGGTCAGCGGCTAATTTGAAACGTCGGCAGGCAAGATGGGTAACGCTCGGAAATGTCCGGTCTCAATCATGCCGAGCAAGGTGCGGTACCCACCTGGACGTCATTGGCGCAACGTGGAGGAACGGATCGGAGTGTCAACGGCCTCACCGGTCGCCCGTCGGTCGGCGGAAGCGGAAGAGGAGCGTGATGACGAGGCCGACGGTGATGATGAAGAGGCTCAGCTGGAGCCAAAGGGAATTGAGGCGCAGCGCTGGCGGCGTGAGGAGATTGGCGCGCCAGACTTCGTGAAACACATAGGCGAGAAAACCCTGCAGGAGGGCACCGAGCCAACAGAGCATCGAGCCGAGCCACGCCAAGGCCTCAGCACGGCGTTGCGGAGCGAGCCAGTAGTCGCGGTGGGGCACATTGACGAAACGTGCGGGCACGCGCGGCAGATAGAGGGTGAGCGCGAAGAACAGTCCGCCGATGAAGAGCGAAATACCGACTTGGCCTATGGTGTGGTAATCGCGCGACATCCAGCCGTTGGGTTGCCCGCTGGCGCCGAAGTGCGTGGCGACACGTTCGGGGAGAGAGCCGTGTTGCCGGATCGCGAGGGCGAGGGCGGTGAATGTTGCGGTGAAAAAGAGGATACGGGCGAGGCGGCGCACGGAATTGAGAGGGACGAAAAAATGGATATCGGGGGGGGCAGGCCGAAGAGGCGACGGTAACCGATTGGGTTATCGATTGCAGGGGCGCATCAACGGGCGGCGAGCGCGAGCTTCATGCGGCGCAACGCAGCGGTGAGGGTGGCGCGCGTGCAGCCGAGGTTGATCCGGACATAGGTGCCGCGGGCGGCACCGAAATACGCACACTCGCTCAGACCGACGCCGTGTTGTTCGAAGTGCGCGATGGGGTCCGCGAGACCCAGCGCGGAGACATTCAGCCACGCGAGGTAGGTGGCCTCGATCGGGGCCTCGATCACGATACCTGGGAGATCGCGGGCGACGGTGGTGAGGAGGAGGTCGCGGTTGCCGCGGAGGTAGGCGAGGAGGGCTTGGCGCCAAGGCTCGCAGTCGCGATAGGCGACTTCGCAGGCGACGTAACCGAGATTGTTCACTTCGGCGACGATGCCAGCGGTGGCGCGGACGAAGCGGGTGCGCAGCGCGGCGTCCGAGATGATGGCGAACGAGGTGCCGAGGCCGGGGACGTTGTAGGTCTTGCTCGGTGCCATCAGCGTGATGGTGCGGGCGGCGATCTCGGGTGAGAGGAGTGCGGTGGGAATGTGTTTCAGCGCCGGATCGAGGATGAGGTCGCAGTGGATTTCGTCGGAGCAGAGGACAAGATTGTGGCGCCCGCAGAAATCGGCGAGGCGCACGAGTTCCCCGCGGCGCCAGACGCGGGCGATCGGATTGTGGGGATTGCAGAGATAAAAGAGTTTCGTGCGTGGGGTGACGGCGCGTTCGAGGGCGTCCCAGTTAATGGTCCAGGCTCCGGCCTGAAGTTCGAAGGGTACGTGCACGGAAGCGCGCGCGGAATTTTTCGGCGCGGACATGAACGGTGGGTAGACAGGCGAGAGCGTCAGGACTTCGTCGCCGGGTTCGGCGAAGGCTTGAGCGGTGACGTTGAGGGCGACGACGAGACCGGGGAGCCAGACGATCCAAGCGGCGTCGATTTTCCATCCGTAGTTGCGCTCCATGGCGGCCACGACGGCGTCGACGGTGGACTTTACGGGCCGCGAGTAGCCGAAGAGGCCGTGGTCTACGCGCTCGTGAAGGGCGGCGAGGATGGCGGGGGCGCACTTGAAATCCATATCGGCGACCCACATGGGCAAAATATCGCGGCCGGCGTATTTTTGCCATTTCTGGGAGTCGCTGTGGTCGCGAGGGATGGCGGTATCGAAGTCGAAGGTCATGCGAAAAACCGGAGAAGACACCACGACCGACGCGGAGTCGCGCCGAAAATTCCCGGATGAGCCGGCACAGGGAGCGACGGACTCGTGAGAGTGTGGACAGCGCCGACGAACTCGTGCCTGTGCCCGACCCTCTGACTGACCCCGAGACGTTTGCGGGGGAGCTCCGGCAGACTCGGCCAGAAAATGTTCGGAGGGGGGGCTCTGACTGCACCTGCCGCTCCGAGCGTCCCCGCCGTGCCGACTGCAGCGATCGGCCTTAGAGGTCGGTCGAGACTGTCAGGCGGAAGGAGCGCGGGTCGCCCCACGAGGCGGAGCCGATGGCGGCGGAGCGGTAGTAGTCTTGGTCGAAGAGATTATCGACGTTGAGCTGGAAGGTCGTGTTGCGGTTGAGGACCTTTCGGTTGTAGCTGAAGAATGCGTTGTAGAGCGTGTAGGCGGGCGAGTAGAGATTTGTCGAGGCCGCGCCGGCTGCGCCGGTGAGATTGACGGCGCCGCGGTAGGTGCGCAGGCGCCAGTTGACACCGCCGCCAATCGCGAAGCCCTTCAGCGTGCCTTGGGAGAAGGCGTAGCGACTCACGAGGTTGCCGCGGGCCTTGGTGAAGCCGCCGTTGGGCACGCCTTCGGGCACGGTGGAGATGAGATCGTTGAGGAGGGGCGTCGGCTTGTTAAGGGCTTTGCCTTCGGCCTGAAACTCTTTGAGGATCGGCACGCGGTCGACGTTGGAGACGTCGTTGTCCGAATAAGACGCGCTTAGGCGCCAGTTGCGGGTAAGGTTGGCGATGGCCGCGACTTCGTTGCCCTTGGTGCGCGTGGTCTGGTAGTCGCCGGTGGCGGTGACGTCGAACCCGCTGCCGAAGTTAGTGGCCATCTCGTCGCGAAACGCAGCGGTCACGCCGGGCACGGCAAAGCGGGCATTGGGCGTAAAGTTGTTATAATTGACGTAGTTCAGCTCGAGTTTGCCCTGGAGCAGCGTGAAGCGGGCGGAGATATCGCGGCCCTCGCCGACGGGGATACTCGACAGTTCGCCGGCGTTGAAGGTCGCGTTGCCTTGGCCGACGGAGATGCGGAACGACTGGGCGTAATTGTAGCCGACGGCGAACATGTCGTTGAAGCGTAGTACGCCGCCGTAATTGGCGCCGTCGACTTTGTAGCGGACGAACTGCTGGGCGGGGGTGTTGAACGCTTCGATGTAATCGACTTCCCAGTCCTTTTGGGCGCGCACCATGCCGCGGGTGGTCTTCATGTTAAATTTGTCCTGACGGTAGCCAATCATCGTGAAGAGATGGTCTTTGAAATAGGAGCCGGAGGCGCCGACACCCCACGACGGCGTGTAGAAACGGCGGTCGATGAACTGGCCGGTGGCGGCGACGGCGTTGGACAAATCGGGATAGTAAGCGGAGACGCCCGAGACGGGGCCGAGGTCGGCGGTGCGAGCGGAATCGAGGCCGTCGCGCAGATAGTAGCGGCGGGTGAAGCGGTTGTTCGTGAAGACGGTGCGGTTGGCGACGAACGCGGCCTGCGTGATGGCGGGATTGATGGTGCCGACCCAATTGGGATTCGTGGGGTCGAGATACTCTGCGTATTTCGCTTTTTTCTGCCCCGGGCTGTCCTGGTGCTGTTGCACGTTGGCGATGAACTGTTGCTTCATCCAATTGAAGTTCAGGTCGTAGACGGCGGAGAGGCGGATATCGCGGACGGTGTTGCCGTTGAAGGCATGGGTGCGGAAATACTCGGTGTAGAGCTCGTTGAAATACGGGTTGGCCTGGCCGCTCGTGAGGAGCGGGCTGCGGTCGCGGGTGATATTGCGGGCGCTGGCGCCCCAGCTTTCGAGGTTTTGCTGGTAGAAGTTTCCACTGAGCTGGAGGTGGAGATTTTTGCCGATGTCCTGATTGACCTCGAGGGTGACGGAAGTGGTGGCGTTGTTGTAGGTGGCGTTGGGGCCGTTGATCTGCGTGCGCTTGGGAATGAGATCGGAGTTGGTGACGGCGACAGCTGGGCCCGTGCTGATGACGCGGCCCTGGGCGCGGTAACCGGTGCCGAGGGCGGTGTTTTAGAGATAGCCGACGGCGCCGAGCGTGGCGGTGTTAGCGCGGGAGAAGGCATTGATCATCATGCCTTGCGAGAGGACGGCGGCAGTGCGGTCGTGTTCGGCCATCACGGTGATGAGCGTTTGCTGCGTTGGGCGGTAGGTAATGGCGCTGTAGATGCCGCGGAAATCGCGGCGGACGGTGTCGATCCACGAATCGTTGTGGCTGTTGACCGCGGAGAGGCGCACGGCGAGTTTGTCCCTGACGAGGCGGCGGTTGAGGTCGAGTTCCGCGCGGAAGAGGTTGTTGCTGCCGGCCATGATTTTGGCGCGGGTGAGGTCGCGGCTGAGGAGGCCTCGCTTGGTGATCTGGTTATTGGCCCCGCCGACGTCGGCTTCCCCGTAGAGGAACGCGTTGGGGCCGCGCAGTTCTTCGACCTTTTCGGTCGAGAACGCGTCCATCGGGGAATACCAGATCCAGCCGTTGCGGAGAGCGTAGGCGTTAGGGACGCCGCGGAGGATGACGCGGCTTTGCACGAGGGCGTTGGGGTCGGGGTTGGATTCGCCGGACACCATCCACGTGGACATCTCCTCCATCGTGGTGAGACCGAGGTCCTCGATGAATTGCGAGTTCATGATCGAAATCGAGTTGGCCATGTTCTTCAGCTGTTGCGCGGTGCGCATGCCGGAGGTGGTCTGCATGGACTCGTAGCCGAGGTCCTTGTCTTCGGAGACGGTGAAGACGGAGAGTGTGACGGCTTCGCTTTCGGCGGTGGCCTTTGGGGTCGGGGCGGCAAACGTCGTGGTTGACGGAGTGGCCGGTGCCGTCTGGCCAACGACGAGCGAGGAGAGCAGCGGGCCGATGAGGAGCGCGCAAACGGCCAGAGGGAAGCGGTGCGCAGGGCGGAGTTGAGACGTGGTCATGATAGGTGAGCGGTGGTTGGCGGACGGTGGCAAAGCCGTTGGAGCGTGGTGAGTCTATTTCGTGCTGCCCAAGGTGGAGTCAGGTCACCGTGTGGTGTGGTGAGAATGGCGTCGAGGGGGATTTTGGTAGTGTGCCGAGGTCACTGAGGAGATCGTAGGAGTGCGGAGCGGAGTGGCGGAGGCTTTCTTTTTAGCGGGATTCGCCCATGGTGGGCGATCCCTCCATGACGGCGTCACCCGAACGTTTCTCCTCCGGTCCCGTGCTGCTGTTTGACGGCGAGTGCGGGCTGTGCAATCGCATCGTGCGGATCGTGCTGCGGATCGACCGCGGAGGGCGGTTGAGGTTTTCGCCGCTGCAGGGTCCGGCGGCGCAGAGCTTTTTGCGGGCGAACGGATTGCCGACGGAGGACTTTGATTCGCTGGTGTTCGTGCCGGAGTGGGGTCGACGTGAGGGGAAAAGTTTTCTCCTGCGGACCGACGGTGTGATTGCGGCGCTGCGCGCGGTGGGCGGACCGGCGCGAATCTTGGCCGGAGTGCTCGCGGTGTTTCCGTCGGGATGGCGGGATGGGGGCTATCGGCTGGTGGCGCGGAGCCGCTATCGGATTTTTGGCAGGTGGCAGGAGCGACCGTTGGCACGGCCGGAGTGGGCGGCACGGCTAATGGAGTAGCGACGGCGGCCGGCTCAGTGGATCACACTCTGCACGTCACTCACGAGGCAGAGTCCGCCGGTCTTTTTGAGGAGTGGGCGCACCGTTTCAACTACGGCGGAGAGTTGTTCGGCGGGGCAGGCGGTCATGAGACAGATATTGCTGGAGACGCGGTGAGGTCGTCATCGCCGCGCACGCCGCGGTCGCCGCGACCGGTCACGTGATGGTAGACGGTGTAGGCGAGGCCGTGTTTTTCGAGGAGACGGGTGAGACGATGCAAATCCGGGGCACCGAGAATGATTTCAATTTTCTTGAGCGCTTGCATGGAGTGGGGGAGTCACGGGCCGATGACGGCGCTGACCGCGAATTTGTAGAGCGGGAGACCGAGGAGAATGTTGAAAGGGAAGGTGAGCGCGAGGGCCATGGTCACGTAGATACTCGGGTTGGCTTCGGGAACGGCGACGCGCAGTGCGGCCGGGACCGCGATGTAGCTCGCACTGGCGCAAAGAATGACGAAGAGAAACGCGTCGCCGTGGGCGAGGCCGAGCAGGCGGGAGGCGGCGAGGCCGAGGGCGGCGTTGGCGAGCGGGATCAGCACCGCGAAGGCGGCGAGAAACAGGCCGGCGCGGCGCAGATCGCCCAGGCGCCGGACCGCGACGATGCCCATGTCGAGGAGGAACAGCGCGAGGACACCGGGGAAAAGGTGTTGCGTGAAAGGCTTGAGGGCGGCGGCACCGGGCTGGTTGCCGGTGATGGCGCTGACCAACAAACTGCCGAGGAGGAGGAAAACTGAGCCATTGAGAAAGGCGTCACGCAGGAGGTGTCCCCAGTCGGTGGCTTCGGTGCCGAAGGAGCGGGACGCTCGCCGGGCGAAGACCACGCCGTTGATGATCGCGGGCGATTCCATGAGCGCCATCGCGGCGACCATGTGGCCCGAGTAGGGCGACCATGTGGCCCGAGTAGGGCGTCTTCGTGGCATCGAGGAAGGCGACAGCGGTGATGAAGGTGACGGCGCTGACTGAGCCATAAGTCGCGGCGATGGCGGCGGCATTGGGCACATCCAGCTTGAGCCGCAGAAGATAGAAACTGTAAACCGGCACGATGAGCGCGGTGAGGATGGCAGCGCCGAGCGTGAGGGCGACTTGGGCGGAGAGACCGCTTTGGACGAGCTCCGCGCCGCCCTTGAAACCGATCGCCAGCAG
>SXGR01178717.1_pt1 | contig 21864 bp, 13 predicted proteins | sample 3174711 | NCBI WGS metagenome assembly SXGR01 (sample SAMN11356860, study PRJNA531348) | freshwater metagenome | isolation source: freshwater sample F1-60 | place: China: Fuxian Lake, Yuxi | collected 2017-12-25 | reverse complement strand
CCGCAAAAACCGCTCGCGCGGCAACCACACACCCGCCGACCTTCTCGCCCAACGCGCGCCTCATCTCAGCCCCAAAGTCCTACTGCTACCCCCCGTCTTTCTTGATGCCCAGGTGGGTCAGGATCTGTCTGGACCTCCCGGAGTAAGAGCGAAGGGGATTTCATAGGCCGAAAATGGGTTAGGTATCCAGAGGTCGCGTTGCTGCCATGGGCCTCGGGTTGGTTACTTGGGGTCGCGCCACGCCTGCTGCATGAAGGTCGTAAGTTCCTCGACGATCCGCGGGTTAGAATTCGCGACGTTAGTAGATTCGGTCGGGTCACGGTCCACATTGAACAGTTCCACGATGAGCGATTTGCCCTCAGCGGACTTCTTTTTCTTGGCGGAGGATTGGGCGGATGTGTCTGCGGAGGCGGTGTTGAGATGGAGCAGTTTCCACGGCCACTTGAGCACGGAGCGCTTGCCGCCTTGTTCGTTGAAATTCCAATAGAGATAGGGGTGCTGCTTCTGTTGCGCGTTGTTTCCGAGCAGGGTCGGCAGGAATGAAATACCGTCGCACTCCGCCGTGATCTTGACGCCGGCGAGGTCAGCCGCCGTGAGCATCAAGTCCTGAAAGCCGCTGACGTGCTCGTTGACGGAGCCGGGTTTGATCTTGCCGGGCCAGCGCACGATGAATGGCACGCGAACGCCGCCTTCGGTGAGGTCACGCTTCGTGCCCGTGAGGCCGCCGCTGCTCTGGAAAAAGGCGGCCTTGTGGCCGCCCTCCGAATGGGGACCGTTGTCGCTGGAGAACATAACGATCGTATTCTCATCCAGGTTCAGGGCCTTCAGTTGCGCCATCACTGCACCCACGTCGCGGTCCACGAATTTCATGGCGCTAGCAAAAGCTTTTTCCACAGCGGGCCAGTCCCGCGACGCGAAGTCGGGATCGGCGGGTGCTTCCATGCCATGGCCGAGCGGCGAGGTTTCGTCCGCTTCGTTGTTCGCGTGGGGAAGAATGGGCGTGTAATAAAGGAAGAACGGTTTGGTCCGGTCCTTCGCGCGCTCGGCGAGGTAGCGCTGCACGTCTTCAGCCAGGAGCTGGGGGGCCCACTGCTTCCGGCCGTCGAGCAGGGCCACACCGGTGCCCGGTTTGTTTTCCGAGCCGGGAATAATTTGGTTGTCGGACGACACCTTGGCCCCGTTCCGAAAGAGGTAAGTGGGGTAACCATTGTGCGCGTGGGCCGTGTCCACGTAGCCGAAGAAATAATCGAAGCCTTTTTTCTGCGGATCATCCGGTGGCAGAGGCATGCCCAGGCCGTATTTCCCGATACACGCGGTCAGGTAACCCGCATCCTTGAGCAGCCGGGCCACGTTGAGATCCTTGTCGGGCAAGTGACCGGGGCCATTGGCGCGAATGCGGCTGTGGCCCGTGTGCAGGCCGGTCATCAGGACGCAACGCGAGGGAGCGCAGACCGTGGAGCCGGCATAGTGCCGCGTGAACTTCATGCCCTCGCTCGCCAACCGGTCCACGTTCGGGGTCTGCAAAGTCTTTTGGCCGTAACAGCCAAAATCGCCATAGCCCGCGTCATCCAGCAGGATGTAGATGATGTTGGGTTGGGTCGGCGACTGTGCAGGCCCGGCGGCCGGGAGCGCGGCCGGCGAAGTGAGCAAGAGCGCGGCCAGGGTGATGATGTTAAGGGGATTTCTCATAGCGTAATTCATGGTATTCCAAGGAGCCGGCCGCCATCTCGACCAAGCAGCGTGGTCGATCGATTTTGAATCCGTGATTCAAGCCCGGTCGCATAGCGGTTACTTCAGCTGCGCCGCCGCTCGGGCGGGCCGGATAGTCGGGTCCGGGTTGCCGGCTCGTTCCTCTTTTTCAGCTTTGCCCCCTCGGTTGTGGGCCACGTCGGGGGCAAATGATACAGGGAAAGATGCGGCCAGCCGTTTCATCTGAGTTCGGATTTCCGGATCGCTCGAAGCCGCGAGGTTGGTCCACTGCAGGGGATCGCGCGCCATGTCGTAAAACTCCTCGGTGCCATCTTGGTAGCGGATGAAATACCATCGCTCGTCGCGCACGGAGGCGTTGCCCTTGCCGTAGACCGTGGTGGACGGGTAGGGCCAAGGCGTCTTCGGCTCGCGCAACAATGGGGCGAGGCTGCGCCCGTCGATTTCCGGTTTGGCCGGCAATCCACATGCCTCGATCAGCGTCGGGAAAAGATCGATCAGATTGACCACGCGCGGGCAGTCTTGTTGCGACTTCATCCCGGGCATCCGGATGATCAAGGGCAGCCGGGTGGATTCCGCCCAAAGCGTCGCTTTGCGGAATCGCAGCTTCTCGCCGAGGTGCCAGCCATGGTCGCCCCAGATGACGACGATCGTGTTGTCGCGGGCCGGGCTTTTCTCGAGCGCATCGAGGACGTGGCCGACACAATCATCCGCGTAACTCATGGCGGCCATGTAGGCCCGCACCGCGCCCTTCATCAATCTTGGATCCTGACTCGCCCATTTGAAATCGGAAGACGGACTGAATTTCGACCGGCCGTTGGGAGCGACGATATCGTCAAGATCGTGGAGGCGAACTTCCGGGAGCTGGATGCTTTCCAAGGGATGACGGTCGAAGTATTCCTGCGGCACATACCAGGGCAGGTGGGGTTTGGATATACCAAGGGCCAAAAAGAAGGGTTTCGCCGACGGTTTGGCCAATTGTGCCACCGCCCACTCGGCTGCCTTCCAATCTTTGGAGTCTTCTTTGGGGCCTTTGGTAGTTCCCCAGGCAAACTCCGTTCCCTCGCCCTCGCCTCCCTCGCTGCCCTCGCTCTTCATTACGGGCAAAAGGGCAGGCTTGCCATCGAGCAGATTTCGATTGCGCGAGGTGACGCGGTCCAGGTCTGGACGCGAACCGCTGCCGCCCTCTGATGGTTCCCAGTGATCAAACGCCCAGTGCCCTTCGTCGCCAGGATGTTTGTGGAAAATTTTTCCGGTCGAAAGCGTGCGGTAACCATGTTTCGAAAAATACTCCGGGAGCGTGAGGTGGGTCTTAACCAATGCCGAACCCAACATGTTCTGGCTGTTGGCATAAGCCCCGCTCCGGTGCGGCATGAAGCCGGAAAGCAACGCCGAGCGCGACGGACCGCAGACCGGTCCCGCGCAGTTCGCCTGTTGAAATACGACGGACCCGTTTTTCGCAAATAGGTCCATCTTGGGCGTGGCCGAGCGATTTTGCGGCGCGCCACCGAAGGCGCCCACCCAGTCGTTCATGTCATCCATTGCGATGAAGAGCACGTTGTAGGGTGCGCGCGATCCTTCGGCGGCATGGAGCGTGACGAACGCCAAGCAGAGCGAAGCGATGGCGGCCGATCTGCAGGGCGGAAATATGCGGTCAAGTGACATAGTTTTTTAAGCGGAACGGGAACATGGCGCGGGCAGTAAAAAGAGGTGGGGTGAAAATCGCGACGGGAGCTGCCGGCATCACAAGTCCGATAGTATTCGTGACGCTCCGGCGAGCCCATGGACATTCCGCATGGCTCGCTGGACTTTTTGTTTACGCGACTTGAGAGGAGCGGCGAGAGGTCTGTCTTAATGTCTAGCCAAGAACCAGGCGACACGGCCAACTCCAGACGTAATTCAAAAAGTCCAGATTGATGCCAAATTCGTCTATGTCCGATGCTCTGGGCAGTGCGTATGATTCTTCGGTTTCTGTTCTCCCGTTTCGTCAACCCTGCTACCATGCCGATTTCTTCCCCGATACCTGTCATCCCGCGTCGGTTCCCGTTCGCGCTTCTGCTTTGTCTGCTTGGGTTAGCCTCCGTCGCCTGCGCCCAAGCGGTCGCGAATTCCTCCTCTCCGGCCTCGCCGACGGATGATCCCAAGAATGCCGCCACTTCAGAAGTGGTGGAGCTCACTCCGTTCACCGTCACGTCGACCTTGGATCGTGGCTATCAAGCGCAATCGACCTTGGGTGGCAGTCGCCTACGGACCAATCTCAAGGACGTCGCCGCACCCACCACCGCCTTCACCGCGGAATTTCTCAACGACGTCGGCATCACGAACACCGACGATCTCGCGCGCTACATGCTCAGCACCGAATATGACTTCGGTGAGAATGCCGGGCCGGGGCAGAATTTTCTCGCGAGTAACAGCACGCGACAGCTGCGCATGAGAGGTCTTTCGGGTGGTACCGTCGCGGTGAATTTTTTCAAATCCGATTTTCCGGCCGACACCTTTAGCACGGAGCGTATTGACCAAGCCCGCGGCCCGAATTCGATTCTGTTCGGCATCGGTTCACCCGGAGGTCTCATCAATGTGAGGAACAAGCGGGCGCTGCTGGGTAAAAACGCCGCCTCGGCCGCCGTGCAGGGTCGTTCGGAGGGCGGGCTGCGTGAAGAGGCCGACTACAATCAGGCGATCGGCGAACACATTTCGCTCCGGGTCGCCGCAGTGAAGGAACAACGCGGCAGCTGGCGCAACTATGAGTTCAGCGACTCGGAACGTGCCTATCTCACCGGGAAATGGCGCGTGGGGCAGAAAACCGAGTTCAATTTCGATCTGGAGAAGGCAGACCTCAATAAGCGCACCATCCGTTCCATCACGGCCTACGATGCCTACACCCGCTGGGCGGCCGCCGGACGCAACGTCGGCGCCATCAATGCCGCGCAGCAAATCTCAGGGGTCGCGGCCACTAATACGCCCTACCTAGTTTTGGACACGGCCTCGGGCGCCGTGACCAATTGGGTCAACAAAACCCGGAGCACCCTTTGGACGGCGATTGATGGCGAAAATGTTCCCCTGTCTGATTTCAACGTGTTGCCCAAGGAGACGTCGGTTTATGGGCCGGGTTTTGGTCTCGATACGAAATACGCCCGTCTCGGGGCCTATCTGACCCACTCGTTTACCCCCAACCTCAACCTGGAAATCGCCGGCATGCGCACCGACAGCCATACGGAGAACTCGGATCCACAGACCGCCAACACCCGGGCCATCATCGTCGACACCAACCCGACCCTGCCTTCCGGCGCCGCCAACCCCAATGTCGGCAAAACCTATGTGGAGGGCCTGCCTCAGATCGGATTCGCAGACACCCGCAGTGATTCAGTGCGGTCGGTGCTTTCCTACGCGCGAGACTTCGGCCGCTGGGGCAAACACACGTTGGCCGGGGTTTACCAATATGACTTTGCGAAGCTGTCTCAAATCGCGGTTCGCGAACAAATCGTCTCACCCAACGCGCCGACATTGACCAGCGCCATCAACAACAATAATCGTATCTTCCGCCGCAGCTATGTCGACCTCGCCGGCCCGAGCCGCAATATCGTGATGGCGCCTTACAACCGGCAAGCCTTGGGCACGATCACGGAAACCCTCAGCGGCAGAAGTTACACGACCGCTTTGGTGCCTTTTAACGTCAACGGCATCCTCAACAGTTTCGACAGCCAGACGATGATCGGAATGCTGCAAAGCTCCTTCTGGAAGAATCGGATCAAGACCATTATTGGCACCAGCCGCGATGATCGCAACGACTACGCCTCCACGTCGGTGCTAACGCCCGTGGCTGGCTTTGCTTCCGGCATACCGGGTCCCGTGCGCAGCCAGACGCCCACCAATACGGTCGCCACCAGTGTTTCGTTTAGCGGAGTGCTGCAAGCCACCGAGTGGCTCGGCCTGACCTACAGCCAATCCGGCAACAGCGGCCTGCCCACCTTTGGAGGACGGCTGAATGTCCCCAATTCAGATGTGGCCGCGTTCGCCCGTCCGCCCACCCCAAAAGGCAAGAGCCAGGACATCGGATTTAAACTGGATCTGTTCAAGAACCGGCTGTTTGTCACGGCCCAGTATTTTCAAACCAGCGCCGATCGGGATTTTGATTTCGGTAACATTACGTCGTCGATCAACCCGATCTGGAGCGCCCTCGCTTTGGCCGGAAAAGTTCCGAGCGGCACCGTGCAAAGCGGCACCGGCCGGACCTTTGACAACCGCACTCAAGGCTACGAGGTGGAACTCACGGCCAACCCCACGGCGTATTGGCGGGTATTCCTCAATTACAGCCAATCGAAGTCCGCCCAAACCAACATCGGGCAAGAGGATTTTGCTTACATCGCCTTTTGGCGCCCGACTTGGGCGGCCAATGCGGCACTGCCCCTTAGCACTGGCGTCGGCACCATCGCCACGCAGCTCGCGGCGCTCGATGTCCGGACGTTCACCGACTTTACGCTCGCCAATGGGCGGCCCGCACTCGGACAGATGGAGCACAAGCTGAATCTCGTATCTAATTATGAGTTCACCCAAGGAGCATTGAAGGGCGTCACCGTGGGCGGAGGCGTGCGCTACACCGGCAAGCCGATCAATGGTTATCGCGCCACCGGCACACCCGGTGCGATCGTGGGCACCGTTTCTTATGGATCGGAGCAAGTGTTTCTGGACCTCAACGCGGCCTACCGCCGGAAGCTTCAGCTCATGGGTAAATCCGTCGCCTGGTCCTTGCAGACGAACATTAACAATGCACTCAACAATGATGCCTTCATCCGGATCAACACCGCTCGGGACGGCGTGTTGACGGCCTATCGGTTCAATCCTCCTCTCGAGTGGATCATCACGACCAAGTTCAGTTTTTGATGAGTATCCCCCAATCGAATACCTGAATCTGGCCGGCCGCCGGGGGCCCGGTTAGAATTCCCACCTATGAATCTTCCGCTCGCCATCGGCTCATTTCTTTTTTTCACCGTCGTGGTGGCGTTGATTTCGTGGTGGCAGACCCGCCGCGAGGACAACAGCGACGCGCAAACTTACTTCCTCGCCGGTCGGAAACTGCCGTGGATCCAAGTGGCCGGGGCGTTGTTGCTGACCAACCTTTCCACCGAGCAGCTCATCGGTCTGAATGGTGCAGCGTCCATCCACGGCGCGGTGGTGATGGCGTGGGAGGTCGTGCCGGTGTTCGCATTGATCGCGATGGCGTGGTATTTTCTGCCGCGCTACTGGTCCGGTAATATCACCACGGTGCCGCAGTTCCTCGAACAGCGCTTCGACGCGACGGCGCGCCGGATCATGGGCATCGTGTTTATTATCACGATCGCGCTGAACATCCTGCCGTTTGTCCTCTATTCCGGTGGGTTGGCGATGAGCACGATCTTCCATGTGCACACCCAACTCGGTATTTCCGAGGGCGCCTCTTTCCAACTGATGGCTTGGAGCATCGGCATCATCGGCACCTGTTATGTGCTGTTCGGCGGCATGAAGGCGGTGGCACTATCCGACACGCTCTACGGTGCCGGCCTGCTCGTGTGCGGTCTCCTCATCCCGGTGCTCGCGCTTTTCAAGTTGGGTGATGGCGACTTCCTCGCGGGTATGAACCGCATGTTGCAGCACCAAGCTGCGAAGATCGACCCGGTAGGTGGGGCAGGCTCAAACGTGCCGTTCGACACGCTCTTCACGGGTATGCTTTTCATCAATCTCTTCTACTGGTGCACCAACCAGATGATCGTGCAGCGCTCCTTCGGAGCGAAGAGCTTCGCGGAGGCTCAAAAGGGGATTCTCGCCACCGCCGGCCTCAAGCTGCTGGGGCCGTTCTTCCTCGTGATCCCTGGTATCATGGCGGCGGAAATGTTCGGCGCCGCCGCGATTGGCAACGGCGACCTCGCTTATTCGCTGCTGGTTGACGCCGTGCTGCCGCCCTATCTGGTGGGTTTGTTCGCCGCGGTTTTCCTCGGCTCCGTGATCAGCTCCTTTAACGGTGGACTGCACAGTGTTTCGACCATGTTCAGTCTGGATCTCTATCGAGGCTGGCTCCGGCCGGGGGCTTCGGATCGCGAGATGGTTCAAGCGGGCAAACTCTTCTGCATCGTGATCATGTTCGTCGCCATTTTTACCACCAACCTGCTGGGCAGCTCTTCGGAGGGAATTTTCACGATGATGAAGCAGGTGATGTCCGCCTTTAAGCTGCCCCTGCTCGCCGTGGTCGTCACCGGTATGCTCAGCCGGCGGGTGCCGGCTTGGGCGGCCAATGTGTCGATGATCCTCGGCGTGTTCACGTCGATTTTGCTGAACTGCCTGTGGGGCGTTGGTTTCCTGGGGTTGGGGCGCTTCGACGTTTCCTCGTTGCACATCCACTGGCTCCATCTCGCCGCCCTCAACACCCTGTTGCTCTGCGGATTCATGTTGATCGTCGGTTGGTTCGCCTCCGCTGCGCGCGCCGTCGCCAGCGCGAAGCGGGACGGCCTGCCGTCCGACGTCGCGGTGGATCTCACGCCCTGGCGTGGCCTGCGCGTGGCCTCGGTGGTGGTCTCCGTGCTCGCGGTCGTGCTCTATTTTTCCCTGTGGCGTCTCGCCCATTCCGGCTAAAACCGATGGTCATGAGCAAGCCAACCGAAAGCAAACGTCCTGGCGCCGCGCCGGCCAAACCGCGCAACCGCGTGTTGCCGCCCTTGGATCCGAAGGCTTTCTCGCTGGAGGGCTACATGGCGGACGACAAGACGCGCGTGTTCAGTTTCAATGGCCGCAAGCTCGTATCGGTGCTCGGTCGTGAGAACTTTCCGGGTGAACGGATTTTCAAGCTGCCGACCAAAGTTGTGGAATCGGCTAACCGGCAGGCCCTGACGGCGGCCTTGCTGCCGTGCCGCCTCGGCTATTTTCCCCGGGCCAAGGGACAAAAAGTTTCGCGAGCCAATGGCGATTGGGCCTTCACGCTGCTCTACTGCCTCGATGGCGCGGGCACGCTCGATCTTAGCCAGGGCAAGCACCGGATCACCCGTGGTACCATCGCGCTTCTGCGGCCGTTTGAATTTCACGCCTACGCAGCCGATCCGGGCGACCCTTGGTCCTACTATTGGATTCACTTCAACGGCACGGTCGCCCAGCAGTATTACGATGTTCTGACCACCGGCGGAAAAAACACCTGCATCGCCGTTCAATCGGATCTCCGTTTCGTCGAGACCTTTGAAAAAATTCTCGGGATCTACCAAGCAGGCCAAGCCTACAAGGATCTCGTGCAGGCCTCCTCGGCGATGCATCAACTGCTCGGCGATCTCTTTGGACAGGTGTGCCATCGCTCGGCCGTGCAGGAATCAACGGCCACCCGGATCGAGCGCACGCTCACGATGATGCGCAAAAACCTCGGCGCACACGTGAGCATCCACGAGTTGGCGGCCAGCACCGGTATGTCCCATGCGTATTTCACCCAGCAGTTCCGCAAGCACACCGGTCAGAGCCCGCGAAGCTTTTTCAACCGGCAGAAAATTGCCAAGGCGTGTGTATACCTCGCCGAGACCGACACCAAGGTGGAAAGCATCGCTCACCTCGTCGGCTATGCGGACCCATTTTATTTCTGCCGCCTGTTTAAACGTATCACGCAACGGACTCCGACCATGTATCGCCAGTCGTTCCGCAAAACGTCCCTCGCCATCGTCGAACCGGACCCGCGCCATGAGTAAAGCGCGGCAATTCCAGATAGGTTCGAGTTACAGCGTCCCCATGTGGCGAAATTTCCGCGCGGCGTGATGGGCAAACACCGCTAATCCACCAGAGTATTTCCTATGTCTAAACGACAGACCGTTCTCTTCCTCGTCGATACCCAGGGAGCCAATTGTGTCGGTTGCTACCGCCCCGAGTTGGCGCTGGGCACTCCGAACATCGACCGACTCGCGTCCGAGGGTGTGCGGTTTAACGGTGCCTATACGTGCTCGCCGGTCTGCGGGCCCTCGCGCTCAGCTCTGTTTACGGGGCTCTATCCGCATAGCAACGGCGTCCTCGGTAACGATATGGCGCCCCACCTCGATCTGCCCACCTTAGGTCAGCGCCTAAGCGACGCCGGATTTGCGACCGGCTACATCGGCAAATGGCATTTGGACGGCAGTGACTACTTTGGGGATGGACGCTGTCCGCCGGGCTGGGACCCGGCCTATTGGATGGACGGACGAAACTACCTCGAGTCATTGCCCGATGACGAATCGCGCGCACTTTCTCGGTGCGTGTTGGACGCCAAAGGGGTGGCCGCGCACGGGATTACCGCCGATTTCACCCATGCGTGGCGAATAGCCGAACGGGCGAGGGAATTCATCCGCGTCCACCGGGATCTGGATTTCCTGTTGGTCGTCTCGATCGACGAACCGCACCACCCGTTCATTGCTCCGGAGCCCTACGCCAGCGCATTCGACGAGTTCCTCTACCCCGTGCCCAATGCGGACGATCCGCTTTCGGACAAACCGCTCTCACAGAACGAATGGGCCCGGCATACCGAGTCCCATCGGACCCAATTGGCTCGCATCGGAGACAAGGCATACTTGCGCCATCCTCACCATTTTGCATGCAATAGTTTTTGCGACTCCCAAGTAGGCCGGGTGATGGAGGCAATTAATGCCGAAACACCCGGGGCCCTCGTCATCCATACCAGTGACCACGGTGACATGTTTGGTAGCCACGGTCTCTATGGCAAAGGCCCGTGCATGTATGAAGAAATTGTCCGCATCCCGTTCATCGTTCGATGGCCCGGGGCGTCGCCTGCGGGCGCAGTATCGCAAGAACCGGTATCCCACATCGATCTGGTGCCAACGCTACTCGACTACTTCGGGATGACGGTTCCGTCCATCCTTCAAGGACGTTCTTTACTGCCCCAGATGCGTGATCCGGCCCACCGCACCAATGATTTCGTCTTCATGGAATTCAATCGGTTTGAAATCGACCACGACGGCTTTGGTGCGTTCGCGCCGATACGCAGTGTCTTTGACGGACGCTACAAACTGGTCATCAACCTGCTCGATACCGATGAATTCTACGACTTGGCAGCCGATACCCTCGAGCTGCAGAACCGGGTCTACGATCCGGCGCTCACACCTGAACGGGAACGATTGCTCGATGAATTAATAGCCTGGATGAACCGCACCCGAGATCCCTTGCGGGGGCCGCATTGGGCGCGCCGACATTGGGGAAGCCGTCAAGGGTCAACGTGGGGAGGACCGACGCGACCACGACCGTTTGATGAGGCGTATTATCCGAAAACCCTGCTCTACGACACCGGAAAAGTTATAGACCGCTTCGAGTATTCCAAACATTAGAAACTTCCGGTCCTGGGTGGAGCCGATTGAGCGCGACAGATTTCTCCACGTCTGAGTCTGCCTGCCGAAGGTATTCCCCCGACCAGTGACTGAAAATCTAACACGTCTGACGTGTCGCCGCAATCAAGCTCGTGCTCGGCGCGAACGCGAAGCCCCCGCATGGCCACACGGGAAATCTTACCCGTGAGGCCATGCGCGGGATTCCAAGGTCAGCGCGGGGCACGGGCTGCTGCATAAACAATCATGGCGGCGGCCCGCGCAGGTTTCCAGATTCCCGGGTTTTCTTCGCTCCTAACGTTCTCGATTTGGTCCACGCTGGGCAGCCCGTTCGGCCGGCGAACCGAACACTTCGCCAATCGTTAAAAGGGCCGCGTCCTTTCGCGTTAGCGGGACTCGGTGAAACTGGTGACTGAGTGCCACTCGGACACTTCCTGCAGGAGCGCGCGCTCGACCTTGGTGACCACATGCTCGAGTGCACCCCAAGTCCGGGCGGAGCTCGCCTCCTTGCGGGCGGTCTCGAGGCGGCCGCGCATTTCTCGGTAGCGCGCCACGCGACGGTGCAAATCGTTGATCGAGATCAGTGACATGCAGCAGGCCGCCAGCACCCGAAAAATGATCGGGCCGAAGCCGAAGACCTAGGCTTCGAACCAGCGCGGAACCGTGTCGATGGGCAGCACCGTGTTGATCGCGTAGGCGGCGGTGCAGAGGATCGCCAGGACGGAGGTGATCATGAACCCAGCCCGCAGGCGCCGGAGCAGCGGGGCGGAGCGTTGCTCGTTGCGCACGAAATAGGCGAGCTGGGCGTCGATGCGCTCGCGGAGGCAACGCTGCTTAAAGCCTTCGAATCTTTCCGGCTGCAGGCGGGCAGAGCGGCGGTGCAGAACATCCAACGAGCGGCGTAGCGGGGCGAGCCCCGACCAGTCCATGTGCTCGAACAACCGCGCCGTCTGGGGAAGGCCCCAGGTAGCCAGCGCACTGCGGGCGATCTCCGCCGCGAGGCGGCAGCGCGCCCAGTCGTGCCGTTTGTGCTGCTGGCGCAGCACCACGGCGACACCGAGGGCCCCGAACAGGCATGCGAGTTTACCCCAGGGCAGTGCGGCGACATGGAGGTCAAACGCGAGTGACGCCGTCGCCAGCTCCGTGGCCAGGACATGTAGGCCAATCGTTACCGTGGTGAGGAGTCGGAAATGCGGGGCGCTGTGGCTCGCGGCCGCATCGACCTTCTGCTGGAACTGGAAGACGGTGCGCAGTCCCCGATCTCCGGTTTCGGGCGAACGACTTTCCGCTGAGGGAAGTTGATTTAGCTGGGCCAGGTGGTGGTCGCCAGATTTCAGCGCCTCCATCCGCTCGCGGCGCACGACGAGCGTGACGGGGTCGATCACAATGACCGGCCGACCGATCTCGCGGGCGTAGGCCACGACTTCGGCGGTGCCGCCGCGGCCGTTGGCCGGCAGACCATCCCAGACGGCGAGCAACAGGTCGCAGTGGTTTACGGTCCCGTGCCGCAGTCGAGATAGGCGTCGTTGCGCTCGGCCCGCTCGCTGAGCACGCGGACTTGTTCTGCCTCGCCGAGCAGCTCCTGCGCGTTTGCCCAAGCGACCGAATCGAAGTCCGTCCGGAACTCTGCCGACGAAAGCGGGAGCAAAGCCTCCCAGCCCAGCTTTAAGTCCAAGGCCGTCCGGGCAAAAATAAGGTCTGATCCATCAGCCACGGAGGATAAACCGATCCAGTCGACGCTGGTATTTTCTTTTAGTTCGGTGAGCACCTCGCGAATCGCGCGGGCGACACCTTCCTTTTCTGCAAACCGGCGGTGGCCCGTGAACCCCACCACGTGGAAAATAGGGAGGCGGTTGCCCGTTGGGCTGCTCTCGCCTTCGTAAAACCGGGCAGGAGGTTGGCCCGCACCCGGCTTACCGAGTCCCCGCTCGACCGGATAAGTTTCAGCGGTGTTCATCGCATCCGTAACCTTACTAGCGGCCAGTTCCATAGCGTGTCGTGTCGTTCCAAGGATTCGCTCGAAGACGATGAAGAGTCCGTGAGTGTGGCAATGAGGAGACGGCGTCACCATGGCCCGCGAAGACGCTCGAGGCGGCTACGGGGATGTTTTTTTCGGGGGGGGGTAGAAAGCGTCCCCTTGTGGAGGAAAAAGGCAGGAATCATTACGGATTATTGGCGTGAGACCGCGGAAGACGACAGTGAGTCGTGTCGGGAGCAGCCGGCGCGAGTGGTCGTGACCAAAAAGGTGGTAACGCCGCGTTGCCGGAATGGCGGCGGGGAGGCGCTGGCGCGAATGGGACTGGTGGAAATCGCCCGTAACGCAGGATCGCGGTACAGAAGTGAACGCCCGCCCTCAGCGTTTTTACCTGATGAAAATATCCCCACGAAGCGTAGGGGGGTTCTGAATACTACTGAAGCTGGATCCCGCCTTGCAGGTCGCGGCGAGCGAACTGCGTTGGGATGAATTGCCAGCGTTGCCACCGTGGGGCGCGCAGGTCGCGCAACCAGGAGTGACGAGCCCGTTGGTGGGCCTCCACGCGGGTGCGTTGGTGGTCGCGGGCGGGGCGAAGGGTCGCAGCCTGGGTGCGTGAGCGACCGTTCAAATTGCCGCGGCGGCTCGCGTATGGAGTGAGTATGAGCAAGCCCGAAGACGTGATCAAAAGTGCTGACGGGCTGGCAGCGAAGAATTCGACGCAGCCTCGTGCAAAAATATAATCTCCTCGCGGCTAGCGGGGTAACTGAAAGGTGCGTGATCGCCGTGTTCGTGCTCGCACACCTCCGTCGCTCTCCCCTTATTAATCTCATTCGAACCATGGGCCCACTTCCCCACCTCTACCGTTTGACCTTAGCCCTGCTCTCGGCCTCCTTCGCTGCTGCCGCCGAGGCACCCCTCGCGCTCAACCAAGTCGTCGTCACGCCCAGCAAATTCGGCGTCGCCGAACAACGGACCGCGGTGGGCGCCACGCTCACCAGTGCCGAATTGGAGACGCTCCCGCAAATCGGCGACGACCTCTATCGCTCGATCGCCCGCCTCCCGGGGTTGGCGGCGGATGATTTCACGGCCCGCTTCTGGGTGCGCGGTGCGCCCAACTCCCAGGTCCTCGCCCGCCTCGACGGCGTCGATCTCATCGAACCCTTTCACCTCAAAGACGTCCAGGGCGCACTCTCGATTGTCGATCCCAAGACGATCAGCCGCCTCGACCTGACCACCGGCGGATTTACCGCCGACTACGGCAACACCCTCTCTGGAGTGCTGACAATGGAAACCAAGGCCGCGACGACACCGCACACGTCCCTCGGTCTGAGTCTAACCGGCATCGGCGGCAGCACTCAGGGTGGATTCGCGCAGGGCCGAGGACGCTGGCTCGCGGCCGCGCGCCGTGGTTATCCCGACGTCGCCCTGCGCGTCTCCGGGCGCGATGACGATATCACCCCGCGCTACTATGACGTGACTGCCCAAGTCGAATATCAGTTGACCCCGGGGCACACGGTCTCGCTGCACGCGCTGCACGCCAGCGACACGCTGACGTATCAGCGAACCAACAACCCCTCGCTCGCAAGCAACTACGACAGCGACTACGTGTGGACGCGGTGGCGGGGTGCCTTTGGCCGCACCGTCACCGGCGAGGCCGTCCTCTCGTTCACCCGGCTGACGCAAGACCGTCGCGGCACCGGTTCGCTCGATGGGTTTCCCTTTTCTTTGCGCGATCAGCGCGCGTTGAAGGTCGTCGCTGTGCGCAATGACTGGACCGTTTTGCTGGGCGAACGCGCCCTGCTGCGCGCCGGCCTCGAGGCAAAATCGGGTGCGGCCGATTACGACTACGCGCTTTCCCGCCGATATAATGACGTCGTGGCCGGACGGGTGACGCCCCTCACCGTTACCACCCGGGCCGCACCCCAGCCCGAGGGCGATTCGCTGGGCGGCTTCGTGTCCGCACGCCTTCGTCCGTTCGCCTCGCTGGTGGTCGAGCCCGGCCTCCGCCTCGACCGGCAAGCTCTCCCCTCCGAAGCACACTCCAGCCCCCGCCTGAACGCCGCCCTCTCAGTCGGCCGCGCCACCGTCCGGGCTGCGTGGGGTGCCTATTTCCAGCCGCAACGTCTCCACGAACTTTCGATCACCGATGGGGACACCCGCTTCCATCGCGCCGAGTTCGCTGAACATCGGGGGCTCGGTCTGGAGTATCCACTCACACCCGACATCAGCCTCCGCGCCGAAGCCTACGAGCGGCTCACGTCACGCCTGCGCCCCCGCTGGGAGAACCTCGACAATGGTTACGATCTCTTCCCCGAGACGCAGACCGATCGCGTCCGCCTCGATCCGCAGAGTGCCCGGGCGCGCGGCCTCGAGCTGCTCATCGCGGGCCGCGCGGGTCCTCATATCCGGTGGAACGTCAGCTACGCGTTGGCGCGCACGGAGGAACGCTTGGCCGGGAACTGGGTGCCCCGTGCCCGCGACCAGCGTCACACCGTTTACGGCGATATCACCTACGCACCCAACCCGCGCTGGCAATTCAGCGCATCCTGGCAGTATCACAGCGGTTGGCCCACGACCGATGTCGTCTATCGACTCGCGGCGCTCACCAACGGTCGCTGGAGTCTGGTCTCAGCCAACGGCTCCGTTTACGGCCTAAGCTTGCCAGACTACCATCGCCTCGACCTCCGTGCCACCCGCCGTATTGAGCTCTCGCGCGGCGAGCTCCGGCTGTTTGTCGACATCTTCAACGCCTACGATCACGTCAATCTGGTGGGCTACGACCACCGTGTCACCGTCACCGGCACCCAGGTCACCAACGTGCGCAAACCCCGTGAGCAACTTCCGCTGCTGCCCAGCGCCGGCGTTAGCTGGGGCTTCTAACAGGCCGTCATTGCGAATAAAGCGCCGTCTGCTCATTGGAAAATCCTACCCAATTCCGCCCACGTGTGTTTCCTAAACTTTTTTTCACCCGTCTCTACGGTTCCATGGCTTCCCCCCCAAAGAAACCCCAGACAGTTAAATTGATTCTCCGACTCGTGATCATAGCGGGGATTCTCGGCGCTGCCGGCTGGGGCGGGCGGACGCTGTGGAAACAGATCGGGCCGGGGTTGTTCGGCACCAAGCGGGAGGCCAAGATCCCCACCGCAGCTGTCAGGGTCGCCAACATCTCGGAGGAAATTGTGGCCGTCGGCCGCCTCCGCGCCGTGTTTTCCACCGAGCTGCGCGCAGAAATCAGCGGCCGCATCATGAAAATCTCCGTGATCGACGGCGAAGCTGTGAAACGTGGCCAAGAGATCTTGCGACTGGACCAGCAGGATATCCTTACGCAGCTCCAAGAATCCGACCGCAATATCGAAGCCTCGAAACTGAAGGTGGCGCGCGCCAAACGGGAATTTGAGCGCCAAAAAGATCTGAAAACACGCGAGTTGATCACCGTGAAAGACTTTGAGGAAACCCGCACTACGCTGTCCCTCACAGAAAACGACGCGGCCGTCTACGATGCCCGCGCCGCGAACTTGCGCGACAAGCTCGCCAAAACCGTCATCCGCGCTCCCCACGACGGCACGCTCCTGCTCCGCGACCTCACCGAGGGCCAACTCGTCACCAGCGCCGCCGCCACCAACGGTGGCACGCTCCTTGGCGAGGTGGCCGACCTCAGCGCCCTGATGGTCCGCACCAACATCAACGAAATCGACGTCGCCCGCCTGAAAGTGACCGATGTCGCCCGCGTCCGCGTGGACTCGCTGAGAAATATGATGCTCAACGGGGAGATCAAGCGGATCGCCACCGTCGCCACCGAATCTCTCGGTGATCGCACCCGTGTCTTCCCGGTCGACGTGGTCGTCGATGAGACCGACCCGCGCTTGCGCCCGGGGATGTCCGCGACCGTCATGTTTACGCTCGCCCACGTCGAAAACGTGCCGGCCGTGCCGCTCTCTGCGGTGTTTTCCAACGCCGACTCGGTCCGCTACGTTTTTGTAAACAAGGGCGAGACCTTCGAGGTGCGCGGCATCGATATCGGCCTCGTCGATACGCGGAGAGTCCAAATTATCTCCGGGTTGGTCACCGGCGAGCTCGTCGCCCTCATGCGACCATTGGAATATACGGGCGAAATCCCGATCGCCAAGCCGACCGCCCCCCTGAAGGCCCGCAGCAAACGCAGCAGCTTACCCTGAGCCCACGCCCTTGAGACTATTAACCATGGGGATTGCCAGCGGCTGGAACGAGGTGCTCGCGCACAAGCTGCGTTCCTTCCTGACTCTTTTTGGAATCGTCCTCGGGGCTGCCGCGCTCGTGGGTATGCTCGGCGTCGTCAAGGGACTCCTCCGCGGCTGGGAAACGATGATCTACGAGACCGGCGGGATCGAACGCATCAGCGTCATGTCGCGTCTGGCCCCTGACGCTCAGCGGGAAATCGCGAAGCTCTCGCCGGGGCGAACCATGAACGACGTGGATGCGATTCTCGACGCCGTCCCCCTGGCCCAACGCGTCACCGCCGAAGTCGCGATCCCGGGCGGCGGCCGACTTGCCTACCAAGGCCGCGCCACCGGACAAAATGTCCGGGGCGTCCTGCCGGCGACGTTTATCATGGACCGCTTCGACATCGCGATGGGCCGCTCCATCGCCGAGCTCGACAACGAACTCCAGACTCAGGTCGTCGTCCTCGGGGCCGGCATTGTCGACCAGCTCTTTCCCCGCGGCATCGATGCGCTCGACCGCACGATCACCATCAATGGTCAGCCGTTCACCGTGGTGGGCGTGTTGCGCGAATATCAAAATTCACTCGGCGCCGGCGGCGGTTATAGTTCCAAAAATTCAGCGGTCTTCATTCCGCTCACCACTCTGCAAACGCTGTTCCGCATCGATGAAAACGTCGACGTGTTGAACGTCAAAGTCGCCGACGTCGCGGACATCCCGCTCGTGCTCGACCAGATCAACAACGTGCTCACCCACACCCATCGCGGCATTCAGGACATCCGTTTCGAGACCCGGGAAGATTTACTCCAGCGCTTTGAAGCCACGCAACGCAGCTACGTCTTCTCACTCGGCGGGGTCGCCCTCATCGGCCTCATCGTCGGTGGCATCGGCATCATGAACGTCATGCTCGCTTCGATCAACGAACGCGTCCGGGAAATCGGCGTCCGTCGTGCGCTCGGTGCCAAACGCCGGGACATTCTCGTGCAGATCCTCGCCGAGACCATCACCCTCGCCCTAGCCGGCGGGCTGATCGGCATGGTCGCGAGCATCGGGCTCATCAAGTTACTCCAAAAAGTCGTCGTCGAAGCCAACCGCCCCGAACTCTCGCCCGCCGCACTCGCCATCGGCATCGTTTTCAGCGGGCTCGTGGGAATTGTCGCCGGATTCTACCCCGCCATCCGCGCTTCGCGCCTCAGTCCCGTCGAGGCCCTCCGCTCGGACTGAACCTCAGACGAGATTGACCGGATCCACATCGAGCACCTGCGTGATGTCGTCCGCCCACGCAAAGCCCGCGCGCAGCTTCATCAGTTCCGGCACGACTTTTGTGACCGCATTCGTGAAATACCACAGCTGCCACCGATACTCGTCTTTGATCTTCTCGATCGGCGACGCCGACGGACCGCGCAACTCGACGCGATCCCCGAGCGTTTTCTCTACGAGCTTCGCCCACTGTTCCGCGAAAAATTTGAGCTTCTCCGGATTCGGCCCGCGAAAGAGGTGATGAATCAGGTGGCGATACGGAGGATAGTGAAAGTCTTTGCGGATCTTCAGCTCTGACGCCGCAAAGCCCGCGAAGTCCGCGTGGCGTGAAAACTGAATCGCCTCCGCCTGCGGCGTGAAGGTTTGCACGACGACTTCGCCTGCTCGATCCCCCCGGCCCGCGCGCCCCGCCACCTGCACGAGCAGTTGAAAGGTGCGTTCGTTCGCCCGGAAATCCGGCACGTGCATCGACATGTCCGCATCGACCAGCCCCACCAGCGTAACGTTGGGAAAATCCAGCCCTTTGCCGATCATCTGCGTGCCGACGAGCACGTCGATTTTCCCGGCGCGAAACTGCGCGAGCACCTCCCGAAAACGATTCTTCTTCGACATGGTGTCGGTATCCATCCGCTCGATCTTCGCCTGCGGCAGCACCCGCTTCACCGCCTCCTCGATGCGCTGCGTACCCAGACCCTTCCAGCGAATCTCCGGCGCAGCACACTGCGGACACCGCACCGGCGCCGGCTTCTGCGCTCCGCACAGATGGCAGCGCAAGGTTTCGTCCGAGCGATGATACGTCAACGCGATGCTGCAGTGGACGCACTCTTCCGAGTGCCCGCATTTGGTGCAGAGCATCGACGACGAATAGCCGCGGCGATTGATGAACAGAATCGTCTGCTCCCGCTTCTCAAAGCGATCTTGCATGGCGCGCACCAGTCGTCCGGACAACAGCGGCAACGACCGTTGCTTCATCGCCTCGACGCGCAGGTCGACGATATCGATGAAGGGCAGCTTGCGCGAATCCACGCGTTGCTTGAGTTCAACGAGGCGATATTTGCCCGACTGCGCATTGAGAAAACTCTCCAGCGACGGCGTGGCCGATCCCAGCAGACACACGGCGCCCGTGAGCTTCGCCCGCATCACCGCCACGTCGCGTCCGTGGTAACGCGGAGTCTCGTCCTGCTTGTAGGCGGGCTCATGCTCCTCATCGATGACGATCAACCGGAGACTTTGCACCGGCGCAAAGACCGCGGAACGCGCGCCCACCACGACCTTCGCCTCCCCCGTGGCGAGCGCCAGCCAACCGTCGAGCCGTTCGCCCTCGCTCAGATGACTATGCCACACCACGCACCGGTGTCCAGGCGCAATCGCCTCCAGCCGCGAGCGCAGTCGTGCCACGGTCTGCGGGGTGAGCGCCACCTCGGGCACGAGAAAAATCACGCCGCCGCCCGACTTAAGCGCGGTGTCGATCGCCCGCAAGTAGACCTCCGTTTTGCCCGAACCCGTGATACCGTGCAGCAGCGTCACCCCAAATTTTCCCTCACCCAAACTCGTCGTCATCGCCTCGACCGCCGCCTGTTGCTCCGGGTTCAGCGCATGCGGCTGAGAGGCGACGAGCTCCCCGGACGAGTGGTCGTCGTCGTAGGCGATGCGCTCGATCCGTTGCGTTTCCTCCCGCAGCACGCCCCGCTTCACCAGCGCCGCCGCCACGCCCGCGGTCAGATCGAGTCGGGAGAGCACCAGCGTCTTTCTCTGCGGCCGAAACTGCTGCTCAATAAACCGGTAGAGCCGCGCCTGTTGAGGTGCCTTTTTCTCCAAGGCGGCCAATTCCTCGACACTCAGCCGCTGTGCCAGCGAAAGCTGTTTCTCCTGCTTCAAGCCCGCGCCGTTGCGCACCGGCGCCGGAATCATGGTCTCGATGATGCTGTCGAGGCCGCACGCGTAGTAGCCGGCCATCCAGCGCGCCAAAGCCAGCAAGTCGCGCGGCAATGCCGGGAACGGATACACCACCTGCGCGAGTGACTTTAGCCGATCCACCGGAAAATCACTCGGCGGACCGAGCTCACCGACGATCCCGAGCCGCAGCGTGCTCCCAATGGGCACGCGCACGAGCGATCCCACCCCCACGGCCGCGCCCAATGTTTCGGGCACACGGTAGTGGAGGACCTTGTCAAAACCGGCGAGCGGGTGGACCCCAACGATCATTGGCTCGCATCACGCCCCCGCGTCCGCGACAACGCAAACCCGAAGCCTCGTCGCGCGCACACGAACGCATTGACACCCCCCGCGCACGCACGAAACAGTCGCCGTGTGAGTATCACCGCAGCCCGTGAAAAATTCGGAGTATTCCTTGTGAGAAAAGGGCTCCGCGCGACCAGTCAGCGACTGGCCATCTTCGATGCCGCCTTCACGCTGGAGGAGCACTTCACGGCAGACCAACTGCTCGATCACGCCCGCAAGCTGGATGACTCCGTCTCGCGTGCGACCATCTACCGGACGCTGCCCATCATGACTGCCAGCGCTTTGCTGCGAGAGGTCGATATCGGGTCGGGCGAGAAATTCTACCGCCCCAATCGCGATGGTGCCACCACGCAAGTCGCGCAGGTCGTCTGCGTCGACTGTGAGAAAATTTTCGAGATCAGCGCACCGTTCATGGAATGGTATAGCAGCACCGTCTCATCGAAACTGGGCCTGACCCCCGCCTCGCAACGCCTTCAGGTCAGCGCAAACTGCGACATTTTCCGCCAAAGCGGCACGTGCCCGCGGCGCGGCTAAGCGGACACTCCGTCAATTTTTTCTCGACCTATGCCCAAGGCACGAACCCACGATCACGCGTTTGAAATCAGCTTTTTTGAGTCGGTGCTAAGCCGCGACCCCGCCTACACCGAAGTCGTCGAAATCCTCGGCGGCCTTTACACCCAACACGGCCGGATCGCCGACGGGCTGAAGATGGACCGGAAGCTGGTGAAGCTCCAACCCGCGAACGCCACCGCCCACTACAATCTTGCCTGCAGTCTCGCGCTCACGAAACGCAAAGCCGATGCCCTCCGCGCTCTCCGCTCCGCAATCGACCTAGGCTATCGCGACTTTCATTCGCAATGGGTCCGATACCCCGAAGCTCGCTTCGGCTTGGTTGGTGTAGCGACGAGCGTGAGCGAGTCGAGCGCGTCTCGCCTCCAATCGTTCACGCTCGTGGCTACCAGGATTGGCAAGGGTAGGGTGGACATGATGGGTGGCTGGATCAAATGCCCCGGAGCTTGCTCCGGGGATCTTTACTTTGCCGGCGTGCCCACGAACTCCTCGCGGGTGACTCGACCGTCGCCGTTTTGGTCGAAGTTTTTGAAACGCTGCTCGAGATTCGAGCCTTTCTGGCACGCGAGGTACTCGGCAAGCGTCAAGATGCCGTCGCGATTGGTG
>SXGR01113351.1_pt1 | contig 21874 bp, 20 predicted proteins | sample 3174711 | NCBI WGS metagenome assembly SXGR01 (sample SAMN11356860, study PRJNA531348) | freshwater metagenome | isolation source: freshwater sample F1-60 | place: China: Fuxian Lake, Yuxi | collected 2017-12-25 | reverse complement strand
GGTTCGATTCCCGCCGCCTCCACCACCTTTTCATTCTTTGGTCATAACCATGAACGTCACCGAAGCCGTCCGCAGACGACGCTCGATCCGACACTTTCTTCCCGACCCCGTGTCGGCCGCGTTACTACGCGAAGTCTTTGATGCCGCACGTTGGGCCCCCTCGGGCAGCAACCTTCAGGCCTGGCGCATCGTTGCGGTGAGCGGCGAGGGGCGCGAAGCCGTCATCCGCATGACCCGAGAGACCCGCCCCGACCCGGCGCGCGAGGCGAGTGACCCCTTCCCCATCTACCCGCCCACTCTTTGGGAGCCCCTGCGCAGCCGTCGCTTTGCGCTCGCCGAGGACATGTATCGCGCGCTCGATATTCCGCGCGAGGACAAGCCGGCTCGACTGCGACATGTCGCCCGCAACTTCGAATTTTTTGGCGCACCGATCGGGCTGTTTTTCGTGCTCGACCGCAGGCTTGCTCACGGCCAGTGGGCTCACCTTGGCATGCTGATCCAGACCGTCGCCCTGCTGCTCGAAGAGCGCGCCCTCGGCTGCTGCATGCAGGAGGCCTGGGCCGCATTTCGACCCGGGCTCGCCCGCATGTTTACCCTCGCTGCCGACGAAGTCGTCTACTGCGGCATGGCGGTCGGCCACCCCGACCGCTCGAAGCCGGTGAACCAGTTCCCGCGCAACCGCATCGGCGTCGACGAACTCGCCGAATTTCGCGGTTTCTGATAAACGCTCAGTCGGCGGTCGCGCAGCAGCCAAGCACTTGTCCAACCGCAATCGATCGAATGTTCCGCGGTTCAAACAGCGGTACCGCGCGGTACGGGCCAGGGATTGACTTCGCCAGTGAACCGGTGGTCGCTAAATCGACCGAAGCGACTCCGATGAAACGCCAGCGGCTGCGCGCTTTGAGCGCTGAATTTCTCTATGGCTCCGACAATAATCGTGTGATCGCCACCCGGGTACAAGTGCGATACGCGGCACTCAATGCGTGCGAGGGCGCCTACTATCTCAGGTGGTGTAGGACAGCTCCGCCATCCCATATCAACGTCGAATTTTGAAGATCCGCTCTGCGAGAAGTGCAGTGCGATCTCCGATTGATGCGCAGCCAGAACATGGACGGCAAACGGCGATTCGAGCGAAAACGCTTGAAGACTGCTGCTCTTGTTGGCCAAACACCAAAGAAGTAGCGGAGGCTGAAGCGATACCGAAGTCACAGAATTACCGGTAACTCCAACCGGCTCTGGCCCCGGCTTTATCGCCGTCACCACCGTCACTCCGGTGGTGAAGAGACTAAATAGGTTACGTAGCTCGCGTGTATCCATCAACATTTAATATACCTAAGGATAGGCTCTGCTGGACGCTAAAGCCGTCGCTGGCGCTGATGATTTTTTGAATTCGTAATAAATCAAATGACTGCGGATTCGAGCATCGTGATCGTACCGGCATCGGCATCGAGTTCGACCTGTACGCCGACCGGCAAGGTGAACTGCTTACCGATGTGACCGAACATGGCGCCGAAATACGCAGGTACCCCAAGCGGCTTGATGTGATCGTCGAGGATGTCGGGGATAGTGAGTGAGCCGAAACCCTCGCCGGGCGTGCACTTGCTGCAGGTACCCCACACGAAACCTTTGATCTGATCGAGAATCCCTGCGAGTTTCATCTGCACTAGCATACGATCGATGCGATACGGCGCCTCCTGCACGTCCTCGACGAACAGGATCGCGTCGCGAAAATCGGGCACATACGGCGAGCCGAGAATCGCAGTGAGCACCGTGAGATTGCCGCCGATGAGTTTGCCGCGCGCCTTGCCGCGGGTGATGGCCCGCGTGCGATCGTCCGAGGGTACGATGGTGCTCGAGGTGTCCTGCGGGTTGGCGAAGGTAACCGCCTCGCCTTTCCAGGTCACACGCTGCAGCCAATCAATGTTGGTCCGGTTCCACTCGCTGGCGCCGTTCGGACCATGAAAGGTGACGAGATTTGTCTTTGCATGCAACGACAGCAGCAACGCAGTAATGTCGCTGTAGCCGATCAAAATCTTTGGGTTGCGCGCGATCGCATTCCAGTCGAGCAAGGGCAGCAGTCGCGCTGCACCCCAACCGCCCCGAATGCAGTGAATGGCCTTCACTACGGGATCACGAAACAAGTCGTTGAGATCAGCAGCCCGATCAGCATCGCGGCCTGCGAGGTACCCGTAGCGATCGAACACGTGACGACCGAGCTTGCCCTTCAGGCCGAGCGCGGCGAGCGCCTCGAGCAGAATGTCGACGTCGATCGGATCCCAATTGGCGCTGGACGGGATCATCAAACCGATGGTGTCGCCGGCAACGATGCGCGACGGTTTGACGACGCGCGGTGGGGTCAATGCCGCGCCCTTTACCCCTTTTCGAGTCGTCCCGTCGCGTGCGGCGACCGATCCGATCATGAGCGGGGACAACGCCGCAAGCGTCGCGGCGGTCAAGGCGTGACGTCTCGAAAACATGGTGCGCTCCTGCAACTGCGGCTACCCTTCGGCCGCGGTCGAAGTATACGCGCGACTACAATCGGCATATGACACACGAGGCCGAAACCCACCGCAGCTGCCGACGTCGCACCGTGATTGCCGTCGCATCGCTCGGTCTCGCGATGCTCTCGGTCGCCAAGGAAGCTGCTGCAAAATCTGAGAATGTGACGATCACGGTGTTTGCCGCCGCCTCACTGACCGACGCGCTGACCGAAGCCGGCGGGCAATTCAGTGCGCGGTACAACCTCACCGTGCGCCACTCTTTCTCCTCTAGCGCGCAGATCGCGCGACAACTCGTCGCAGGCGCGCCTGCCGATCTTTTCATCGCCGCCGACACCAAATGGATGGACTACGCCATCGAACGCCGGCTCGTGCGCCCCGAGACCCGTCGCCTCCTCACCGGCAATTCGCTCGTGATCGTAGCGCCGGCGAACGCGACCGAGCACAGTCGTTCCGCCGACTGGCCGTCCGCGCTCGGCTCTGGTCGGCTAGTGACCGGCGATCCCGACTCGGTTCCGCTCGGCCGCTACGCTCGCGAAGCGCTGCAATTCTTAGGGCTGTGGTCGCAACTCGGACCGCGTATCGCTCGCGCCGAAAATGCCCGCGCAGCGCTTGTACTCGTGGCGCGTGGCGAGGCGCCGCTTGGGATAGTCTATGCGAGCGATGCGCTTGGCGAGTCGCGCGTGCGGGTCGTTGCGCGTGTCGAGTCACGCGCGCATTCGACCATCGTCTATCCAGCGGCGATCGTCAGCAACGCCAACCCGTCGACAGTGACATACCTCGATTTTTTGATGAGTGAGGACGGCCAAAAGATTTTCGAACGCTACGGTTTTTTGCGTACTGCAGCGAAGCGATGACTGCCACCACGTAAGTACTAACGCCGATCGTACACGGCAGGTAAAATCGCGATATAGCAACCGGCATCCCTCCCAGAGAGCACGACGCACGACTCGCGCTGATCGTCGACGACGACCCCACCCTCGAGACTTCGATGATGCTTGCTCTGGCAGAGCTCGGCGCAGATTGGCGCACCGTATCGTTTCGCACTGCAAGCGAGGCGCTGTGTTTCATTGAGAAAGAAGACATGCGTATCGATCTCGGTCTGGTCGATATCGGCCTGCCGGATGCCACGGGTATCGACGTCATCGGCAAGCTCCGCTCGCGGTTTCCGGAAATCCCCATCATGGTGGTGTCGGTGATCTCCGCCGAGCGCACCGTGCTCGCAGCCATTCGTGCCGGTGCGCGCGGCTACGTGCTCAAAGACGACAGCACAATGATCATCGCCGAGGCGCTACGACAAAGCCTGGATGGGAACTACCTCGATCAGCCCGGCGCTTGCCCGCTATCTCTTCAAACTTGCGGACGCGAGTGATCGGCCGCGCGACCTGCCAGACCTGACGCTGAAAGAACTGCAGTTGCTGCGCAATGTAGCCCGCGGACGCAGCTACGCCGAAGCGGCCTAGCAAATGGGTATTTCGCTATCAACGGTACAGACCCACATCCGCAATCTGTACCGCAACTCGACGTCCACTCCAAGGTACAGGCCGTCACCAAAGCGCAGGACTGCGGTCTGATCTAGCCCTCGCATTTGCCCGCGTGATGCGCACGGTAGCCATTCGCTGCTGTGCCCCGCGCCCGGTTTGGTTAGGCTCGAGGAATGGAAATCGACATCATCCTCGAACCGGACCTCACACCCGCCCAGGTCGCCGAACTCGGCCAGAAAGCCGAACGCTATGGAGTCCGAGCACTCTGGAGCTCGAATTATTTCGCGCACTGGGACTGCCTCCTGTCGCTGGTTCCACTCGCGCAAAGTACCTCGAAGTTATTGATGGGCCCGCTCGCCGTCAGCCCCTTCGAGATGCATCCGCTCAAAATCGCCAATAGCCTGCTCTCACTAAACGAATTTTGCGGGGGTCGTGCGCTCATCGCCATGGGTGCCGGAGAGGGCAATATCGACTGCATGGGCATCGAACGGCCTGAAAAAATCGTGCGCGCGGTACGCGAGGGCATCGAGCTCGTGCGCGGTGCGGGCCGTGGCAAACTCGCGCAAGGCTTCAAGGGCGAAGATTTCGTGGTCAACCTGCCCTGCGCCTACGGCTGGCTGAGGGCACCCAACCCGCCGCTCGTCTACGGTACGGCCTATCGCGGCCAGATGATGCGCATGGAGGCGCGCGTTGCAGACGGTGTTTTCATTGGCTGTACGCCACCCGAAGTCATGGCAGCGGCCATGAACGAGGTGAACGAAGGGGCCGCCAAACGCGAGGCGGACATGCCCGCCTTGCGCACCAACACGTTCTGGGCTTGGCACCTCAAGCGCGAGCGCGCGGCAGGCTACCGCGAATCGCGTCGTGAACTTCCGTGGCGCGCCATCAAACTGCAGAAAGAACTCATTCAGCAGTGCCTGAGCCAAGAGGAAGCGCAACTCGTACGCGACAATTACGACAAGTTCGTCGCCGCATGGTTCGATCGGTCGGGCAACGTTCAGGGTGTGCCAGTCGAAATCGCCAACCGTCTCTGCGAATATTTCACCTCGACTGGCGGCCTTGAAGATCTGGATCGCGAGATCGAGCGCTTCCGCATGTTCGGCCAGGCTGGCCTCACCGAGTGTGCGCTACGCCTGCACGACGAGCCGATGGAAGCCCTCGACATCATCGGTCAGCACGTCATTCCGAAGCTGCGCTGAACCCGCCGGCGCCCCGTACAGCGTATTTCGCTGCCGCGGGGTTCGACCGATCGAGCGGATCGCCGCCTGCATGCTGGAGGCGTCCATCTCCTGGCCGTTCACGCCGCCCGCCGCGCGGGTGATCGACTCGTTCATCAACACGCCACCCAAATCATTGGCTCCCGCGCGCAGCGCATGCAAGGCGCCCTCGCGTCCGAGCTTCACCCACGAGGCTTGCACGTTGCGTAGCACAGGCTCGAGGACGAGCCGAGCGATCGCGTGCATCAGCAGCGACTCGCGCCAGCTCGGTCCGCTGCGCGCCCGCCCCTTGCGCCAGAGCGGTGCCTCCATATGCACGAAAGGCAGCGGCACGAACTCGGTGAAGCCACCGGTCTCGCTCTGCAGACGCCGGATCGCGAGCAAATGACCTGCCCAATGCCGCGGCGACTCAACGTGACCGAACATGATGGTCGCCGTGCTACGCAGACCGATTGCGTGGGCATCGCGCATCACGCCTAGCCATGCTTCGGTGTCGAGCTTGTCAGGACAGATGATCGCGCGCACGTCATCACAAAGAATTTCAGCTGCGGTCCCGGGCAAGGTACGCAGGCCCGCCGCAGCGAGCTGCTCGAGAAACGCGCGCACCGGAATGCCGAGCGTTTCGGCACCGTGCGTGATCTCGAGTGGCGAGAACGCGTGCACGTGAATACCTGGTGCCGCCCGCAGTGCGGCGCGTACCACTTCCAGGTACGTCGTTCCGGTGAACGACGGATGTATGCCACCCTGCAGACAAACCTCGGTTGCGCCGCGTGCCGCCGCCTCCGCGACCCGCGCCGAAATTTCTTCGCGGTCGAGCAAGTAGCCCGGCCCGCGCAAGGCTCGCACGCTGCGTCCTGAGGCGAACGCGCAGAACCCGCAGGAGTAAGTGCAGATATTGGTGTAGTTGATATTACGATTGACGACGTAGCTCACCACATCGCCATTGACCTCGTGACGCAGGCCATCGGCGGCAGCGACGATGGCCTGAAAGTCTGCGCCATCGGCTGCAAACATGAGCGCGATCGTCTCTTCGCTCGGCGCCCGCCCGTCGAGACAACTGCGAACCGCTGCGGAGACGTGTGCGGTCACAGGGCCAACCAAAGTCGGCGTTGCGATCAATGCCACATCGCGCGCCGGTGGCGCAGCCCCCGCGCCCGCATGCCAGTCACGTTCGCGTACGTACCCCATCGCATCGACCCGGTGTAACACTGCGCTGCGCAGTGCGGGGTCGATCCAGCGAGGATCGTTGGCATACGCTGGAACGATGGGTAGTCGCTGCGCGAGCGAGCGACCCGCCGCCGCCGTTTCGCGTTCGAGCGCCTCGAGCTCTGGCCAAGGTGCTTCAGGATTCACGTGATCGGGGGTCACGGGTGACACGCCACCCCAATCATTGACGCCGGCTTCGATCAAGCCCGACAACCCGCCAGCGCTGAGATTGGGCGGCGCCTGTATGGACATCGTCGATCCGAAGATTCGGCGCGCGATGGCGATCGTCCACTGCAGATCTTCCAGACTCGGCTCCGGGTACCCCGCCATCCGCGTGCCCGGCTTGGCGCGAAAGTTCTGCACGATGACTTCCTGAATGTGTCCGTAGCGCTCGTGGACCTCACGAATCGCGAGCAGCGTCTCGATGCGCTCGAGGCGCGTTTCACCGATGCCGATCAGGATGCCGGTAGTGAACGGAATCGCGAGTTCACCCGCTGCGACGAGGGTCGCAAGCCGCACGGCCGGATGTTTGTCCGGGGAGCGATGATGCGGTCCTCCTTTGTCAACGAGCCGCGGCGCACTACTCTCGAGCATGATGCCCATCGAGGCCGCGACCGGGCGCAGTCGCGCGAGCTCGCCGCGGCTCATCGCGCCCGGATTGAGATGCGGCAGCAAACCCGTTTCTTCAAAAACGCGTCTCGCACAATGCTCGAGATATTCGAGGGTGCTCGAAAACCCGAGGCTCTCGAGTCGCGCGCGCGCCCTCGGATAACGCAACTCAGGCTTGTCACCGAGGGTGAAGAGCGCCTCGTCGCAGCCAGCCGCCGCGCCTTGCCGGGCGATCGCGAGCACCTCGTCGATGCCAAGGAATGGTCGCGCGCCGCGGCGCGGCGGCGCAGCGAAGGTGCAGTAGTGGCAAACGTCGCGACACCAATGCGTGAGCGGAATGAACACCTTGCGCGAGTAGCCGACACGTACTCCGAAACCTTCGAGCGTGAGCTCGCGAGCGCGCTGCAGCAGAGAATCGAGCGCCGTTTCGTCCGCCAGCATGCGTGCCTGCTCCGCAGGCATAGGCTCGCCGCGCAGATCGTCGGGCACGTCGACGTCGTGCGACAAACCCGGAACCTCGATACGCATCGCGCGCAAACCGAGGCGGGTCGCCGCATCAAGATGGGCTGCGGCACTGTCGTCGCCGTACTGCGGCACGAGCGACGTAGGCAAGCGCACCCACAACGCGTTGGTCCCGCAACCGTGTCGGTCGGGCACGACGACCACGTCGCTTTGCGCGGCGCGATCGACGAGACGGTCGATTTCTTCGGCCGTGACCTTCGGCGCATCGGCGGCTACGACCAACATCGCCGCATGCCGACCGGCGAACGTGCGCTGTGCGAGGCTGACTGCGGCATTGAGGCCGGTTGCGTGATCATGCAGGACCTCGACACCACTCGGCAGCGCGAGGTGATCGTCGGGGGTCACGACCACGATCCGATCGATGCGTTGCGCGGCCTGCAGCGCCGCCAATACTCGCGCCAACATCGACTGCACCAGCGCCGAGCGGCGGGGCACCGAAAGCACACCCGCAAGACGTGATTTACCCTCTCCCGGCGTACGCACCGGTACGATCGCAACGACGCTCATCTGCCACCGAACAAAGATTTCGGCGGCGATCTCGACTCCGCAGGACGGAGGTGCCGTGCAAGCTCGAGCGCCGACTCAGCAAGCTGCCGCCGATCGTCGAGCGTATGCATCAGCGTACGCGCCGCGCCCACCACGATGCCGAGCTTCGAAAATTCATCAGCCACCGACCCCGCGAGCTCGACACTGACATCGGTCTCATCGACCAGCAAGCCATCGATCAAGCCTGCGTAGTGACGCGCGATCGCGAGCGAACTCGTCTCGATGCCGAGCTCCTGCATGATTTTCGCGGTGGGCCCCTTTACGGCTCGACCACCGACGAGCGGCGATACCGCAACGATCGGCACAGCCGCCGCACGCAGCGCGGCGCGAGTACCTGGTACGGCGAGGACCGGGTCGATGCTGAGATAGGGATTGGAGGGACAAAGAATGATGGCCTCGAGGCTGCGGCTGCGCAGTATCGTCAGCAGCTCATCGGTCGGTCTCGCCTGCGCGGCGCCGGCGTAGTGCAAGCGCTGCACTTCCGGCAGCGTTCGCAGTCGAACGAAATAATGCTGGAACTCGAGTTGCCCGGCGCTCGTATCGAGCAGCGTCGCGACCGGCGCATCGGTCATCGGCAACAGCCGCGTCGCCACGCCGAACCGGTGGGCAAGGTCGGCCATAATGTGCGTCAGCGTTTCACCGGCGGCGAGCCGCCGACTGCGTTCGAAGTGCAGCACGAGATCGCGATCACCCAGCGAAAACCAGTCTGGCCCGCCCTGCCGACGCAGCTCGTCCATGAAACCGTAGGTTTCCTCCGCTCGGCCCCAGCTCTGCGTCGTGTTAACGACACCCGCGAGCGTGTAGAGCACGGTGTCGAGGTCAGGGCAGATACGCAGCCCGAGATGCGTGAAGTCGTCGCCCGTGTTGACGAGCACGGCCAGTTCCGCCGGATCGAGCGCGCGCGCGAGCCCGAGCGCGAGCTTGGCCCCGCCCACGCCGCCCGACACCGCCAGCACCCTGACCCCCGGCTTCAACGGAACAAATCCCCCTCGCGCGACCGGATGAGTCGTTGACCATCCGTCAGCGCACCGGAAAAGTCCAGACCACGCACCAGCACGACGGGCGTGCCCTCGGTGGTTTCGCCCATCACGAGGCCAGCACCGGCCGCCACGGCATCGGCCTGCGCGATCTGCGTGGTGTGCAACACCCTGCCCTCGCGATCGTGCCCGCCACGCAGGTCACGCAGCGCGGGATAACCTGCGACGCCGAGTGCGACGTTGACCGTCCCTTCGCGCCACGGCCGCCCAAAGCTGTCGCTGACGATGACGGCGGGACTTTCCGGCGCCAAAGCCTCGCACAAATGGCGCGCCGACGCGTCGCAATCGAGAGGCAACAACAGTACGGTGTCATCGCCACCCGGCACATTGGAGCGATCGATGCCGGCATTCGCCATCACCCAACCGCATCGATGCCGCGTGATGAGGATGTCGGGAGCGGCGCGCACGATCTCGCTCGACTCGCGCAACACGAGTTCGACGAAGCGCGGGTCCTTGCGAACCTTCTCCGCGAGTTTGCGCGCTTCGCTCGAGGGCTCGACGTCGACAAGCCGCCGCGATCGATCTTCTGCCTTGGACACGATTTTTTGAGCAACGACCAACAGATCAGAAGCGCGCAGCGTAATGGCGGCCTGGTCGAGCGCCGCGCGAATCATGGCGGCGAGATCGGCACCCGCCGTGACCTCGGGCACGCCCCGCAGGGCATGGAAACTGACTCCGGACTGCATTCAGCCGGCAGCGGGCGGCTTCAGATCGCCGGTGATGCGGACACCCGCGCCATCGACGGCGTATTGCTTGTTCAAAAAAATCAGGATGGAGGTCAGCGCCTCGGCTGCCGCCGAATTGACCAAAGCCCCGGCATGCAGGCCACGCAGGCCGCAGGCCGACACGACGCGGATCACCGCTTCGCGCGCCGCTTTATCATCGCCGAAGACCAGCACGTCGCAATCGACTACGGCGTCGGTCGCCAGTTTGTGTGCGGCCACGTTGTGGAATGCCGACACCACCCGCACGCCCTCACCCAGAATCTTTTGTACACGCACCGCAGCGCTACCCTCAGGCGGCAATTGCACGCGCATGACTTTGGGCGGCACCAGCGGCACGGTCGTGTCGACCAGGATTTTGCCCATCACGCCCGAAGCGATATCTTTGAGAGTCGCCTCCTGCGAGGCGAAAGGAGTGGTAACGATGACGAGGTCGGCCTTGCCGACAGCCTCGGCGTTGCTCGTCCCGGCGATCTTGCCGGCAGCCGAGGCAAACTCGGCGCCGAGCGCCGCAGCGCTGCTCGCCGCCCGCGCGGCATCGCGCGAGCCGATGATCACCCGCTCGCCCGCCTTCACTAGCCTGCGGGCGATGGCCGAACCGAGTTCGCCGGTACCGCCGACGATGGCGATCACCGGCGCGTTGTTTATCGAGTGTGGTGCAGTCATGCCGCGAATTCTAACGGCTAGTCACGGCCACGATGAAGACATCCGCCACGTTGGTGCCAATGGGGCCCGTCACGAAGAGATCGCCACTCGCACGCAGCGCCGTGTTCGAATCGCTCGCGGCGAGTGCCGCCGCTGCATCGACCCCGGCCACCCGCAACCGCGCGGCCAGCCCTGCATCGAAAAACGCCCCGGCTGACTCGGTCGGACCATCGGAGCCGTCAGTACCGGCCACCAAACCGCAGACGGCCGCATAGCGGGGATCGGTGCGAGCGCGCTCTGCGAGCGTGAGTCCGAGGCGGAGCGCGAATTCCTGCGCACGGCCGCCACGACCGCCTCCCCGGATCTCAACCAGTGGTTCACCACCGGCCAACAGCAAGCGTGTCTGCGCGGGTGGCAGCGGCGTCGCAAGCGCGCGGTCGATGAGCTCGAGCATGCGCGCGACCTCGCTCGTGAGCGAACCATAAATACAGCGACCGAGCGCAACGACTTCGCTGGTGCGCGCGGCGACGACGGCAATTTCAGAGAGCGCATCATCGAGTGTCGCGATGACGACATACGGCGAACTCGCAGCGCTCCGCGCCTGCGCCGCGAGGCCGCCATTTCCGCACCAGGTCGGCGCCGAGCCGATGATGGCCGGATCGTCGTCCGGCACATCGGAAATTGCGAGAGTGCAGAATCTGGCCGGGTGCAGACGCTCGGCAAGTTTGCCGCCCTTGATCGCCGAGAGCTTGCGACGCGCGCGATTGAGCTCGGCGATCGGTGCACCACCTTGCATCAACTCGCGCGTGATGCGGATCTTCTGTTCGAGCGTCACGCCGGCTGCGGGCAAGGCACACAGGGCCGATGCGCCACCCGACAACAAAACCACGTACACATCTTCCGCGCGCGACTCGTCAATGAATTCGAGTAGTGCCTGAGCAGCGCGCACGCTAGCCGGACCCGGTATCGGGTGATCACCCACCTGCACGCGCCACGGCTCCTGCGCCACCATCCGCGGCGCGTCGCGGACGATCAAAAGTCCGTCATCGACGTCGATGCCGCCGGCGCGCAGGCTCGCGCGCATGCCGCGAGCCATGCCGAGTGCCGCTTTGCCCAAACCGATCAGTCGCAACCTGCCGCCCCTCGAGCGCGCGGGCAGCGGCAGTTCGAGCTGGCGATCGCCACGTCGAAAACGCCAGTGCTCTGCGACCACGGCGCCGTAGCGCGGCAGGATCGCTTCGCCTTGCACGGCCCGCACGCCGGCGGCGTGCCACGCGGCAAACTGGCGGCGTAACGACTCGTTCACGCCTACAGACAACGCGCCCAGAGCCGATCCCATGCCGAGGCATCCCAGCAAGCGCCCGGCGGCAGTTGCACCTCGAGCCGATTTTCACGACGCCAGGACGTCGACTGCATCGACACCTTACCACCCTGCATCTGCATCAGCAGCCACTGTTCCTCATCGACCCGCAGCACCGCCTTGAAACGCTCGGGTCGACACAGGCCGGTCTCGACGAGGGCAAGATCGCTACTGAGCAAAGAAAGTAACCGCGTCTCGGAAAACGCTAAGGCCCGAGGATAGATCCAGCGCGCGCCGTGTCGGCCGAGATACTGAAAATCGCGACGCTCGCCGCCACGCTCGAGCATCACGAGCGGTGAGTCGCTGCGCGCATGCTCTCGCTCGTGCTGGTGCGCCGCCGGCCGCAACCGCGCTGACGCCCGCAGCGAGGCGTCAGTCGTCAGGGAATCGAGGAGCACCGGCGGCAGTTGACCGCCCTGCATTTCGCCGATCCAGGATTTCTCCGGAAACATGGCGCGCGAGGATACCCAGAACTGCTCGCGCTCGATCGCACTCGCCACGTCCACCTTCGACAGCACCAGCGCATCGGCGATCTCGCGCACGGCGATCACGTTCTCCTCAGTGCTGTCGACATGCGCCGGGTCGATCAGCCCGATCACGCCGCGCAGATGAATGCCGCCCGCGGCCTCGTGTGCAAGCAATTCTTCGACGATACCTCCCGGGTGGCCGATACCCGAAGACTCGACCAAAATTCCCGCAGGACGTACCCGATCGACGAGATCGCCGAGATTGCGTCGAAAATCGGCCTCGCCCGCACAACACAGACAGCCGCCCGGCACCAACCTGACGTCGTAAGCACCGCAGGCCGCGGCCGCGACCGTGAGCGCGTCGATGCCGGCGTCGCTGTATTCATTGAGCAGCACGGCCCAGTTCTCGCTCGGCTCCTTACCGGCGAGCCATTGTGCGATCAAAGTCGTCTTGCCGCAGCCGAGAGGCCCGGTGATGACCCAGGCCGGAATCGGCTCAGCCCGTGCTCGGCTGGCCATCGAAGCCCACCAGCGGGGCGTACAGATCGGGTCGTCTATCGCGAAATACACCCCAACCGGTGCGCTGCCGCGCGATCTCCGCGAGATCGAAAGTTGCCGTGATCACGGCGTCGCCCTCCTCACCCGCCTCCGCCACTTTGGCGCCCGTCTGATCGGCGATGAACGACGAGCCGTAAAAGCGGATCCAAAGATTTTCGGGGTTTTGAGTCGAACGCTCGACGCCGTAACGATTGGCGGCGATCAGCGGCATGAGGTTAGCGGCGGCATGCCCTTGCTGGGTTCGCTGCCAATGCAGCCGCGAGTCGAGCGGCAGCGCAGGCGGCGGCTCGCTGCCGATCGCCGTCGGGTAAAGCAGCAGCTCAGCCCCCAGCAACGCCATGGCGCGCGCGCATTCGGGAAACCATTGATCCCAGCAAATGCCGACGCCGATGCGTCCGTGACGCGTGCTCCAGACCCGAAAGCCGGTGTCGCCCGGACTGAAGTACTGTTTTTCCTGATACCCCGGGCCGTTAGGGATGTGCGACTTACGATAGAGGCCCAACAGTTCTCCGTCGGCATCGAGCATGCCCACGGTATTGAAATAGGACTGATTCGCCTGCTCAAAGAAACTGATCGGCAGCACTACGCCGAGCTCGCGCGCCACGCCACGGAAATACCGCAGCGCCCGATTGTCTTCGACCGTCGTCGCCAGCCCGAAGTGTGCGGGCCCCTGCTCGATGCAAAAGTACGGCGTTTCAAAAAGCTCTTGCAGCAGGATGATCTGCGCGCCGCGCGCGGCCGCCTCGCGTACCAGTGACTCTGCACGAGCGATATTGTCGCTTGCATCCCGACTGCAGGCAAACTGCGTCGCCGCGACCGTGACCTTGCGCGAGGGTGTCTCGACCGTGCTCATCGAACTCAGCCTCCTGTCGCAGCGCGCACGTTCGGCGCCAGCAAATCGGTGATGCGGATCGCCGTCTCGAGCGCGCGCAGACCATCTTCGCCGCTGACCACCGGCGGGCGACCCGCGGTGATGCAATCGAGGAACGCGCGAATCTCGGCGCGCAAAGCATCGCCCTGCTCAAAACTTTGCTCCTCGATGGTGACTGGTAACTCGCCTGAGACTGGGACTGCGCGCTTGGCGATCGTAGTCAAGATGCGCTGCTGCAGATCGATCGAAAGATAGGCGTCGTCGCGAAACACTCGCAGCTTGCGTTCGGTTTTCAGACTGACGCGACTGGCGGTGACGTTGGCGACGCAACCGCCGACGAAGCGCAGCCTCACGTTGGCAATGTCGACCGCACCCGAAAATACCGGCGTACCGACGGCATCGACCGACTCCAGCGGCTGGCCGACGATGCTCTGCACGATGTCGATGTCGTGAATCATGAGATCGAGCACCACGTTGACGTCGGTGCCGCGCTCCTTGAACGGCGCGAGTCGTTGGCACTCGATGAAACGGGCGCCCTCGAGTCGCGAGCCCGCCGCCACGATCGCCGGGTTGAAGCGCTCGAGATGACCAACCTGCAAAACCCGCCGGCAGCGGGTCGCTACGTCGATGAGTTCGCGCGCCTGATCAACCGTTCCGGTGATCGGCTTCTCGACTAGCACATGCGCACCGGCTTGCAGAAAATCGCGCGCGATGGCGAAGTGCGCCGGGGTGGTGGTCACGATGCTGACTGCATCCACACGCCCGAGAAGTTCGCGGTAATCGGCGTAGGCGCTGGTCGAGAGTTCGCGCGCCAGCGCCTCACGCGCCTCGGCGCGCAGATCGACCACGCCCACGAGCTGCGATGGGCTCTCGCTCGCGTATTTCTGTGCATGGAAACGGCCGAGATAACCGGCACCGACCACTGCTGTTCGTAGGCTAGCCATGCCGTATTATGCCCGCATGCCGCGCAAGAACCGGAAGCTCGATATCGTCACCCTGAACCGCGAGGCTCGGCTATTGCTCGGTGCCGTGATCTTCGGCGCCGCGGCCTTGCCGCCGCTCATTTGGGTGACGGGCCGCGGGCTGCTCGGCCCTTACGCAAACGGCGGCATTTTCGCCATCCTCAGCGATTTCTTCACCCTGCTCTACTCGGGCTCGCTCGCGGCCTGGGTCTTGTTGTTCGCGCCGTACGCGTTGCTATCGGCGCTGCGCTTCGCCAACTGGGCGATGCGCCGCCTGTAGACGGCGCAGCCCGTAATCGCCGCGACCCTGCGCTCGCTACTCTGCGATCGCGAGGCTACGCTCGCGCGCTGCCCGAAACTCGCTCTTGGCGTACCAACTCGGGAAGCTCTTCTCGCGAGCCAAGGTCGCGCCGATCTCGTGCAGCAACGCAATGTCTTGCAAGCCGCCACGCAAGTCGGTGCCCGGTACCCACTCGTCCGAAGGCTTATGGTAGTGCTTAAGCGTCCACTCGGCGTTTTGCGCGCGTGCCCATTCGGCGCCCTTCTCACGATCTTCGATGCCGAGCTTGATGTAGAGTGCGGGCACACCGGCCTTGGCAAAGTTGAAGTGATCCGAGCGATAAAAGAAACCATTCTCGGGCGTCGGCTCTTCGCGGACCACGCGCTCCTGCTTGGCGGCGGCACGGGCGAGATATTCTTCGAGCTCCGAGGCGCCCGCACCCACCACCGTCACATCGCGCGTGGGACCACCCCAGGTGATCGCATCCATGTTGAGCGCGGCGACCGTACGCTTGAGCGGAAAGACCGGGTTGGCAACGTAGTACGCCGAACCCAGCAGGCCGCTCTCCTCGAGGGTCACCGCCAAAAATACGACCGAGCGATCCGGGCGGCGGCGTGATTCGGCGAAGGCCTTGGCGATCGTCAATAACCCCGCAGTACCGGTCGCATTATCGAGCGCGCCGTTGAAAATCTTGTCGCCGCTGCGCGCCAAGGTTTTACCGAGGTGATCCCAGTGCGCCATGTAGACGATGTACTCGTTGGGACGCTTGCTGCCGGTGATTTTGGCGACGACGTTCGGCGACACCGACCGGCGGATCGCGTTGCGCACGGACCCGCCGGCGCGCTCAGCGAGTGCAATCGGCTTGAAACCGGGTTGGCTCGCGGCCATCAATAATTGATTGTAGCTGTAGCCGTTGGCTTTCAGAAGTACGTCGGCGGCCGCGCGGGTGATCCAACCCTCGATCGCGGCACGGCTCGCGTTGTCGTCGGCGCTCACCGTATCGAGCTGCGGGCCCATCCAGCTGTTCTGTACGGTGTCCCAGGGGTAAGCCGCAGGCTTGTCGTCGTGGATAACGATGGCGGCGGCCGCGCCCTGTCGCGCCGCCTCCTCAATTTTGTATTTCCAGCGACCGTAGTAGGTCATCGCCTGGCCGCGGAAAAGATTGGCATCGCCGGTGGCAAAGCCCGGATCGTTGATGAGGATGACGGCGGTCTTGCCGCGCATATCGATGCCGGCGTAGTCGTTCCAGCCGTACTCGGGCACGACGACGCCATGACCGACGAACACCAACGGGCTGTCAGTCACTTTGACCTCGGGCACCGGCCGCTTGGTCCAAATGACCATGTCCTTGCCGTAGGCCAGCTGAGTCGCACCGAAATCAAGGCTGGCGTCGCTGCCCGCGGTGATCTCGACGATCGGTACCTGCTGGACCCACGAGTCGCCGTTGCCCGGCTCGAGGCCGAGCTTTTTGAACTCGCTGACGAGGTACTCGACGGTCTTGCGCTCACCGGCCGTACCCGGCTTGCGACCCTCGAACTCGTCGCTCGCAAGGGTGACGATGTGCCGCTCGTAGTCCGCGGCCGAGATCGGCGGCGGCAGACTCTCACGAGGTGCGCCGGAGCAGGCAGCGAGACAAAGCATCAGCGCCGCAGCGAGCGCAGGACGGTGGGCGGACTCGATCGGGGGCGGCATCATGACTTTCTCCGTGCGGTCATTCCCTCGGCCACATAATCCAGCCGAGCAGCAACAGCATGAGGGCAAGCAGCCACTGCGGCCAGCGCCGCCAGCCCGTCTCGCGCAATTCACCATAAAAACCGCTCGCCGAGACGACCGCCAACACGGCCGAGCCCCCGAGTGCCCGCAGCAGCGGCGGGAACTCCTCGCGGATGCGGTCAGCGTATTCCGGCAGCAGCAAAAAGACGACCAGCGTCAGCACGAGTGCCACGGTGATGGACACCGTCGAACCCATCACGATGCCGAGCAGAATGGACAGTGGACGCATATGAAAAAACCGACTGAGGCGACGCCGCACTTGAAGGGGCGCGGCCGGCGTTTTAGGCTGCAGGAATCGTACAGGACATCCACCGCCGATGAACCCCTCCGGACGCCGTCCCACCGCGCTCTTTGCCCTCACCCTGCTGTCGATCGGTTTGCTCACCGTCGGCAGCTCCTCGCGGCTCACGGCCAACACTTACGCACTGCCCCCCGGAGCCCTCGCGCCCTCGGCGCGCGAGAGAATGATCGCGCGGCAAGTGGGCTCGCTGCTCGAAGACAACCACTACAGCCAAATGAAGATCGACGACGCGATGTCGCCCCGCGTCATGGACAAATTCATCGATGGTCTCGATGGTCAGCGCAGCTATTTTCTTGCCAATGACATCGCCGAGTTCGAGCCCTACCGACTGCGCTTCGACGACATGATCCGCACCGGCGACATCGAACCCGCCTACGCCATGTTCGCGCGTTACCAGCAACGCAACCGCAAGCGGATCCAGTACGCACTCACCTTGCTCGATAGCGAACCCGACTTCACCCTCGACGAATCGTTCGAGTTCGATCGCGAAAAGGCTGCCTGGCCCACCACCGTCGGCGAACTCGACGAACTGTGGCGCAAGCGCGTGAAAAACGATGCGCTCTCGCTGCTGCTCGCCGGCAGAACCTGGGCCGAAGCCCGCGAGGTCCTGCGTACGCGCTACGATCGCGTGCTCAAACGCGGCGACCAGATCAGGCCCGAAGAAGTCTTCGAACTCTTCCTCAATTCCTACGCGCGTACCTTCGACCCGCACTCCAACTATTTCTCGCCGCGCAACTCCGAGGAATACAAGATTCAGATGAGCCTCAACTTCGAGGGCATCGGCGCGTCGCTGCAACTCGTCGACGACTACGTCACCATCATAAATCTCATCGAGGGTGGCCCGGCTGCCGCAGCCGGTACGCTCAGCGTCAACGACCGCATCATCGCGGTCGGTCAAGGCAAGGATGGCGCGCTCACCGACGTGGTCGGCTGGCGCATCGACGACGTCGTACAACTCATCCGCGGCAAGGGCGGCACCCTGGTGCGCCTGCAGATCCTGCCGGTGGGTGCGGCGCCGGGCACACCCGAAAAAATCGTCGAATTCACGCGCGGCAAGGTTACGCTCGAGGCGCAAGCGGCGCGCAAAACGCTCAAAACCATCAAGCGTGGCGACTCTCTGCATCGCATCGGCATCATCAACGTGCCGGGCTTCTATTCCGACTACGACGGCCAACGCGCCGGCGACGCCAACTACCGTAGCACCACCCGCGACGTGCGTAAGCTGATCGAGGAACTCAAGAGCGAAAAAATCAACGGTCTGGTGATGGATCTGCGCGGCAACGGCGGCGGCTTTCTGCCAGAAGCGCAATCACTGACCGGCCTATTCGTCGATCGCGGCCCGGTCGTGCAGGTGCAATTTTCCAACGGCCAAAAGGAAGTGCTCGATGATGCCGACTCCGGCGTCGTCTACAACGGTCCGTTGATCGTGCTCATCGATCGCTTCAGCGCCTCGGCCAGCGAAATCTTTGCCGGCGCCATTCAAGATTATCGGCGCGGGGTGGTGGTCGGTCAGCGCAGCTTCGGTAAGGGCACGGTGCAAAACCTGGTGCCGTTGTCGCGCTGGAGTGCGCGCCCCGTCAATGGCCAGCTCACCGTCACCATTGGCAAGTTCTACCGCGTCACTGGTGAAAGCGCGCAGCATCGCGGCGTCGAGCCCGACGTCGAGCTCGCCTCGCCCATCAATCTCAAGGACGTCGGTGAAAGCGCACTCGACGACGCGCTGCCCTGGGACCGCATTCAGGGCGCGGATTTCCGCGCGCTCGAGACGCAACTGCCATCGATCGCCAAACTCGCCATGGAAGAAAACGCCCGCCAGCAACGCGACCCCGACTACCGCTGGCTGGTCAACGACATCGCCGCGCTAAATGAAATGCGCGAACAGAAGTCGCTGTCACTCAATCTCGAGAAGCGCAAAGCGGAACGCGCCCGTCTCGAGAAAGATCGGCTCGACCGCGAAAACTCGCGGCGCAGTGCGCACGCTGAAACGCCGCTCAAGGCAATCAGCGAACTCGATGGCTCGAAGCTTCCGGACGTGGTGCTCGATCAGTCGGCCGAGGTCATGGTCGACATGCTGAAGACGACGGCGCCCGCGAAACCCGCGAAGCCGCGGCCGGTCACGGCACGGCGCGAAGCCGCGTAAAACCGTGCCCGCGCTCGAGGCAGTACTCGAGCCATTTGTTGAGCATGATGTTGCGCGCCCAGCGTTGATCGAGATCGAGTCTGGCGTGCTGGCGCCAACTGCTTAGCAAGGGATGCTCGTGGCGATTGGCCCACGAATACGCTTCGGCAAGTCGCGCATCGTGATACACGCGCACTTCCATGTCAGGCGCCGTGGGCACGGCAGCGCCCTCGCCGAAAACGTAGGTGAGTTGCAGCATGGTGGTGTACGGCGAGCGCTCGGTGACGTGGAGCTCGAGCTCCACGTCGCGCTGCACGCTCGAGCGGTGCAGGCCATCGAGAGACCGCAACTCGCCCGCGAGTTGCCCGAGCCGACGATGATTGCTCTCGTACAGACTCATCAGCGCAACGAAACTGCCGGGCCGCGCGCGCCAGCTCGTCGGCAGCAAAGATTCGGCAGGCAGATGCTGCGAAAGCCACTGCTGCAAATCGCCTTTGCCACGCGTGCGCGAATCCATGTCCCACACTATAGCCAAAAGCCGTCAGGACCAAAATCCTTGATGACGCGACCCGCGCCGTCGCGAGCTCTGACATCAGGGGCGGATGCGGCGCTCCACGCCCGTCGCTTCGAGGATCCGCGCCGAGATCTCCTCGATCGAACACTCCGTGGTGTCGAGCACCGGGATGCCATTACGCTGAAAGATGGCATCGGCGGCTCGCGTCTCGAACTGCACTTGCTGCGCCGAGGAATAACGGCTGTTCGGACGCCGCTCCTGGCGGATTTGCTGCAATCGCGGTGGCGCGATGCGCAAACCGAAGAGCTTGCCCTTGTGCGCCTGCAGCGCCGCCGGCAATCGCGTCGATTCTAGATCGTCGTCGGTCAGCGGATAGTTGGCGGCAAAGACCCCGTATTGCATCGCAAGATAAAGACACGTGGGCGTCTTTCCCGAGCGTGACACGCCGACGAGGATGAGATCGGCACGGGCGTATTCGCGATTCGAGCCATCGTCGTTGGCAAGCGCGTAGTTGGTGGCATCGATGCGGATCGCGTAACCGACCGAGTCGGAAATGCCGTGGGCCTTACCGGAACTATGACTCGAGCGCGTGCCGAGCTCATGCTCCATGGTCCCAACGAAGGCCTCGAAAAAATCGAGGAAAAGCGCGTTCGCAGACTTCAACACCAGGCGCAGATCGTCCTGGACGAGCGTGCTGAAAACGATGGGTCGCGCACCGTCCTCGGCGCCCGCGGCATGGATGCGCCGAACGGCGTCTTCCGCCTTGTCAATGCTGGATACAAATGGCAAAGTCACGGGCCGAAAACCTCGGCCGTCGAACTGCGTCAAGAGGCTGTGCCCCATAGTCTCCGCGGTCACGCCGGTCTGGTCCGACACGAAAAACACCGTTCTGGTCGTCACTCTCGTCCCTCCCGCTCGCTCATCCTGCCGACCGTCAGTCTTTCACCGCCGTTGCCCGAGGACAACCCATTGCGCGTAGACCCCACGACCGCACTCGTACTGCCGTTCGAAGGCTTGACCATGCACGACGTCGAAATCGTCGGCGGTAAAAACGCGTCGATCGGCGAAATGATCGGCTCGCTCGCGCGACTCGGCGTGAAAGTGCCCGGTGGATTTGCGACGACCGCGGCAGCCTATCGGCAAATGCTCGCGCAAGACGGGCTCGATGAACGTATCCGCAAAGCCCTCGCCGACCTCGACGTGGACGATGTCGTGCGTCTTACCGAGGTGGGTGCAGCTATCCGCCGCTGGATTCTCGAAGTGCCCCTGCCTGCGGCACTCGAGCGCGCCGTGCGTGAAGGTTATCGTCGGTTCGGTGCCGGTGTGGCCGTGGCCGTGCGCTCCTCGGCGACCGCAGAAGATTTGCCCGAGGCGTCTTTTGCCGGTCAACAAGAAACCTTCCTCAACGTACAAGGCGAAGATGCGGTCATCGAGGCCATGCGTCACGTGTTCGCCTCGCTATTCAACGATCGGGCGATTGCGTATCGCGTGCACCAGGGTTTCGATCACTCGCTGGTCGCACTCTCCGCGGGCATACAGAAGATGGTGCGCTCCGCTCTCGGCGCAAGTGGCGTGATGTTCACGCTCGACACCGACTCCGGATTCCGTGACGTCGTGTTCATCACGGCTTCGTATGGGCTCGGTGAAACCGTCGTGCAGGGCGCGGTGAACCCAGACGAGTTCTATCTCTACAAGCCTGCGCTCCGCGCGCATCGTCATGCAGTACTTCGACGTAACCTAGGTGCCAAAGCCATCAAGATGATCTATGGCGCGCCGGGTTCGGGCGAACGCGTGCGTACGGTCGATGTACCAACCGCCGATCGAAATATTTTTTCTTTGAACGATGACGATCTGGTCGCGCTAGCAGCACAGGCGCTGATCATCGAGCAGCATTACGGACGTCCAATGGATATCGAGTGGGGCAAGGATGGCGCGAGCGGCGAGCTCTTCATCCTTCAGGCACGGCCCGAGACCGTGCAAAGCCGCAGCGGCTCCACCATACAGCGCTACACGCTCGCCAAACGCTCCCGGGTGCTCACCGAAGGTCGCAGCATCGGTCAGCGTATCGGTGCGGGTCCTGCGCGCGTGATCGCCGACGTGTCGCACATGGCACGCGTTCAGGAGGGAGACGTACTCATCGCCGACATGACCGACCCTCATTGGGAGCCCGTCATGAAGCGCGC
>SXGR01422523.1_pt1 | contig 21881 bp, 14 predicted proteins | sample 3174711 | NCBI WGS metagenome assembly SXGR01 (sample SAMN11356860, study PRJNA531348) | freshwater metagenome | isolation source: freshwater sample F1-60 | place: China: Fuxian Lake, Yuxi | collected 2017-12-25 | reverse complement strand
GCGACGATGGCGCTTGGGACTTGGACCAGCCGCTCGTGCTCCACCCCGTCGTAGCGCTCCACACGGTGCGCCACGAGGTTCGCGAGATGCATGGACGATTCCAGGCAGGCGCGCGCCACGGCGTCGCGGTCGCGACCGATCTGCGGCATCGCGTGGTGCGGCAGGCGCCGCTCGCAGGACAGCCACAAGCCCTCGATGCGCCCGCCGTGCAGCGGCTCGGGCACGGGCAGGGCCGGGTAGCGTTCGCGCGCGTGGTGCAGGGAGCGCACATGCAGCTCGAGCTGCGGCTCGTTCTTCGGGCACAGCGGCAGGTGCAAGGTCCAGCGTCCGCGCGGATCGTCCGCGTCGCGGCCGGGGATGCTGGTGTGGATCACGGCGCTCTGGCCGCGCGTCGCCACCAAGGTCTCGACTTGCGGTCGCGGCTCTCCGGTGATGCGCGCCAACGCGTCGAGGATGCGATCGAGGCGACGAGGCCTGCGCGCGCAACGGCGGGCATGCACGGCGAAGCTCGGCGTGAACCACGGGAACAGTCCCAGCGCATGGCCGAGCAGCTTGAGCTTGTTGCGACGCTCGTTGGGTCCGATCGTCAGCCGTGGCCGATCCTCGTCGAGCGCGACCGCGTGGCTCCAATCGAAGGAGTGCGGGTACAACGCCCACGCTTCGGGCGCGTCCCAACCCTCCTTCGCCAGCATCCGGCGGTACGAGCGCAAGAGGCGTTCCCCGCGCCGTGGATGCGTGGCGCTCGCCAGCCACGCGCCGGGCGAGAGGCGCACGAACTCCCCGCGTCGTCCCAGGTTCTTCTTGTAGGCGAGGCGGTTGTCCGCGGTCAGCACGCATTCGTCGGCCGCGACGCGCAGCACCTCGTCGATGCCGTGCGCATGCAGGCCGTTCGCGCCCGGCAAGCCGTCCTCCTGCACGACCAGCGCGAAGCTGGCGTCGTCGAAGGGCAGGCGCGTCGCGTCGCCCGCCACGACGCCGCGCACGCGCCCGGGCGAGTTCTCCGCGGCGCGGCGCACGGCGAAGCGCACGCGTTCCGGGGACGAGTCGAGGACCGTCACATGGAAGCCGTTGTTGGCGAGCGCGGTGATCGTGCCGGAGAAGCCGTTGCCGAGGAACAAGGCGGCCCCGTGCAGCTCGTGCAGCAGCGGGTGCCACGCTCCGCGGGCCTCGCGCACCAGTTGCATCAAGCGTTGGTTGTCGAGCTCGTCGAGCGACAAGAGCAGTTGCTCGAAGGCCGCGCGATACCCGGATCCCGCCGCCGTGGCGGCGAAGAAGGGATCCAGCGAACCGGAGCGCAGTGGTCGTGGTTCGAGCGGCGAGCGCTCGCGTCGCAGATCGACGAGTTCCTCGTCGCCGGGATGGACGATGCCGCAGGCGCGACAGGCGCGTCCCGCGAGCCGGCGCGTGCAGGCGGGACAGCGGAGGCCGGGCGCGAGCGGTTGCGTGCCCGACTGCACCGAGCTTCCTCTTCCCGACTCCATCGCGCCATCATGACCCGTGTCCGCGCGGAAGCAACCGCGCGCGGGGTGGCGAGGCCGGCCCGTGGGGCTTGCAGGCTTCGTGTCCGCTCTTCATCGACTGTTCTCCATCGGCCGCCCTCGGCTCACTACCATCGCGGCATGCGCCTCGCCCTCCATCCCTTCGATGTCTCCGACGATCCCGCCAGGAACGTGGCCCTCGTCGAGCGCGACCTCGAGACCTGCCTCAAGGAAGGCGTCGAGCTGCTGGTGCTGCCCGAGTTGTGGATCAGCAGCTTCGCGGGCGATGCCGAGTCCATCGCCGCGCGCGCCTTGGACGACGAGCGGCGCCTGGCCGAGGTGCACGCCCACGCCGCGGCCTTGGGTGTCGCCTTCGTGGGTTCGACCTTGGCGAACGGCCGGCGCGCGCCGAGGAACCGCGCGCATCTCGCTGGAGCGCACGGCCTGCAGGCCTTGTGCGACAAGGCGCATCTGTTCCGCTTGACCGGCGAACCGCTGGCCTTCGAGCGCGGCGAAGAGCCCGGTCGCGCCGTCGACTGCGGCACGACGCGCGTGGGCGCGGCCATCTGCTACGACCTGCGCTTCCCCGAGGTGGCGCGCGCCGCGTGGCGCGATGGCGCGGAGCTCTTGTGCGTCGTGGCGCAGTGGGGCCTGCCGCGCACCAAGCACCTGCGCGCGCTCTCCATCGGTCGCGCGGTCGAGCTGCAGGGCTTCGTGGCCGCCGTCAACCGCGTTGGACAGTCGACGCTGGGCGGCAAGCTCGTCGAGTACGGCGGCGAGTGCCTGGTCGTCGATCCCGACGGCGAAGTGCTCCACGAATCGCGCGGCCATGGCGAGCTGCGCATCGTCGACATTGACCTCGACCTCGCCCGCACGCGCCGCCGCGAGCTGCCCGTCGCGCGCGACGACGCGGCGCGCCTTTGGCAAGCGACTGCGCGTGCGCGCGAGACCACCAGCGAGCGCTAGTCGCGCCCACCAACGCTCGGAGCCGGCCTCATCGACCGGCTCCTCGCGCTCTCTCTAGTCTCTCTCTAGTCCTCCCGCCGCCTTCGTCCTGGCGACGGGATGGTCGTTGGTGGCCTCGCGCTCAGAACGGGCGTGGGCGGATGGCCGGGCGCACAGGGCGTTGCTCGACAGGTCGGGGCTGCGGTGGCGGAACCGGCACGTGCTTGGGTTCGCTCGCTGATTGGCCCAGCGCCTGATCCGAGGTTGCTTCGCTGCGCAGCAACAACGTGCCGTAGTGCAGCCATGCGTCGCTCGAAGTCTCGAAGAACCAAGCACCATCCGCGCCACCACGCGATAACTGGTGCAAGTCGAGCGTGTCGCGCATGACGAAGCGTCCGGTTTCGAGCGCGTGGACTTCGAGCGTCACGCCCGCCAGTTGCTGACGCGGGAAGGCGTAGCGCAGGCTGGCGCCAGGTCCGAGCACACGCGTCTGCGACGCCGCACCGCTGCGGAACCGCAGCACTTGCGGCACGCTCCCGAAGTTGTGCGCCTCGAAGCTCGTCGGACTCGCCGCGATGGCGAGGACGGCGTTCGCGCCCATGGCTTCTTCCACGGGAGCGCGGTTCGAGTCGAGGGAGCAGGTGGCGGCGAGGGCCACTGCGCACAAGGCGTTGAGCATGAGGGTCGGCTTTCCGCCGCACGCGGAAGAACGCGGCGGCACGACCCTGTTTCGACTTGCCTCCCCGAAGCCCTTGAGGGCTGGAAGGAATTTCCCGGAACGTTGCTCGTCGACGGCATCGCGATCGCCTGCGAGAGGTCTATCGGACCCGCGCAGCCCTTGCTGGCGAGCGGTGCGCGGCCGCCGTCAGCGCCTGCCCATCACGCGGAAGGCCGCCCAATCGGAAGCCGGACGGCCCTCGCGGCGCAGTTCGGCCACCGCCATGGCGCCGGCGACCGCCGGGGAGTCTCCCGTCTCGATTGCGGCATGGAAGTGGCGCGACCAGCTACGCGCGGCTTCGTCGCGCACCGGCCAGAGAGTGGCGATCACGGCGCCCGTGCCTTGGGTGAGGAAGGCGTTGGCGAGGCTGCGCTGCGCGCGCCCTTCGATGGAGTGGCCCTCCGCGGAGCTGCAAGTCGCCAGCACGACCAGCCGCGGCGCAGTGTACGAGCGAGGCTCGGATTGGATGCGCGACAGGACTCTCTCGATCTCGCTCAGTTCGATGTGACCGCCGCGCCATGACGCCAAGCGCGGTTCCTTGCGCATGCCGCCCTTGGTGGCGGCGAAGTCGAGGTGCGTCACGATGTGGAGGCATGCGGGCGCCGTGGAGCGCAGCGCATCCGCGAACGTGACCTCGTCGAGGTCGCGCGCGTAGACGCGATGGATCCGTTCCAGTTCGGCCAGCTCCTCGTCGCCTGAGCGCAGGAGCGGAACGCCTTGCGCGTCCGTGGGACGTCCAAGCAGGCGCCACGCGCCCTTGCCGCTCCAATCGTCCGCGCCACGTGTGGCGCCAGGCAGGACCAGCGCAGCGTGGCGTGGCGCGCCTTGAGCGTCGACGAAGGGCGGCACGAGCGTCCACGGCACTCGTTCCATGAGGCCGTGTGCCAAGACCAGCAGCCGGCCGCCGCCTTGCTGGTCGCGCAAGGTCTCGATGCCATCCACCAAGCCCAGCTCCCGCCCGAGCTCGCTGGCGAGCTCGCGCGCCAGCGTCAGGTCGTCGCGCTGGATGGCTGGCGTCAGCGCGGTGTCGATGAAGCGACGCAGGTCCCCGCGCCTCAACGCGCGGCTGGCGCCGCTGGCACGTCCGTCGCGCGCCACGTGCACCGCGACGAAGGTGTCGGCGCCGCATCCGAGCACCAGCAGTCCGCCCTCCAGCCCGGCCGCCAGCTGCAGCAACTCGCGCTCGTCGACCGACTCGCGGCCTCGACGGAGGTCGCGCGCCTGCCATGTGGCCAGCGCAGCCGCCGCGGCCAGTGGCTGTACGGCTTCGAGCCGCGCGCGCGCCAGAGCGGCGATGGTCTCGATGCCCACGAGTTCGCCCAGCCCGGCCTCGACTTGCCCGGTGGCGTCCAGTCCTTGGCCCAGCGAGGCTTCGAGTTGGGCGATGGCGAGGTCGAGTTCGCTTGCTCGATCGGCATCCGGCAAAAGCGCGCGTTCCAGGTGCAGACGGCCCATGACCGAGGATCGCGCCGCCAGCAATTCGGGCTCGTGTCCACCAGCCGCGACCTCGCGCGCCAGCACCAAGGCGAGCGCCAGATCCTGCCTGGCCATCGCGCGATCGACGCGCGATTCCGCTAGCAACGACTCGGCCTTGCCCAGCTTGGCTTCGCGGTTGTCGAGCTCCAGTTGGCCGTAGAGTTCCATGGCTTCCTCGTGCAGGCCGGCGCGCGCCAGCGTCGAGGCATACAGGAGCTTCCAGTCGTTCTCGGTGGCGCGCACGGAGAGGATGGGCAGCGCAGGATCGACGTTCGCGCGCAGCTCCCTCACGCCGAGCCATAGATCATCGATCCATGGCTTGTTCGCCTCGAGCCTGTCGAGGGCCGCGCTCCAGTCGTCGCGGCTCAGGTCCAGCCACGCCAGCGAAGAGTGCACACGCCACAGGCTGTCGGAGGCCAGCCACCACAGGTCCGCCTGCGCGAGGCGCAGCCGATCCTCCAGCGGAACCAGCACGTCGTTCACCCAAGCCGCTTCGGTCCAGAGGATGTCGTGGACCTCGTCCAGCAAGCCTTGCTGCTGCACGAGCGCGGCCCGCTCGACCAGCGATCGAGCGCGCAGTTCCGTGGCCTGCCATGCGTCCGGCCACTGCTCCTCGGGCAGGCGGACGACGCCATCGTGCACGTCATCCCAAAGTCTCTCGGCCGTGGTGTTCTTGCCAGCCAGCTCCTCCGCCTCGGCCTGCAGCGACTGAGCGAACAAGGCCGTGTACGAGGACCCGAGGCGCGTCCATAACGCCCAGGCTTCCTCGGCGTCCGCGGCGGCGCGCGACCAGGCCGCGCGTCGTTCCGCGTCGAGGGCCTCGCGGCCGCGCGCCAGATGCACCTGTGCGCGCAAGGTCAGCAGTGGAGCGCGTAACGCTGCCTGCGGATCCAGATTCGGATCGGTGCCTTCGAGCTTCGCGCGCTGCTCGAGCTCGGCGTCGAGGCGCTTCTCCAATTTGTCCAGGTCAGGCTTGCTCGACCGCGCCGCGTCCAGGTCCTGCGGCCCTGGCAGGCGTAGCAGCTCGGAACGGAAAAGCGCGCGTTGCCCCACCGTCCATTGGGACCAGCGCGCGTGCATGGCCGCGTAGTCGGCGTCGCCGCAGTCCGCGAGGCGCGGTAGCAGCGCCTCGAGTTCGGCGAGGTCGCGTTCGTCGTCAGCCTGTCGATCGCCGGATTCGCGTCCGGCTTCCATGGTTGCTTGCAGTTGCACGGCGAGGCGGCGCGCCTGCGCCAAGGCCGCCGCGCAGTCCTGCGCAAGCGCGGTGCTAGGCAGGCCCGTCAGGAACCACGCTCCGACCAGCGCCTGCCATCCGCGGTTCACTGCCCGAGCAGCTCCTTGATCAAGCCTTCGAGCCTCGTGCGTTCCTTGGGCGAAGCTTGCGGCAGCATGGCGCGCAGCTGCGCCACCGCTTGCGCGTGGAAGCCGCGCTTGTGCAGCAGCTTGGCGCGTTCCTCGCGGCTGGCGAGTTGGAGGATCTCGCGAACGAGCGCCGCATCCTCCACCACGGCGACCGTCGAGGTCACGGGCGCGCCCGGCACCACGCCGGCGAGGGGCTGCCACGTCCACTCGAGCATGCCGGGCTTGGCGAACCACGAGCGTTGCGCGGGGACGAGCGGCTGCGCATGCGCGCCCTTCTTCTGCAGCTCGGTCGTCTTGGCCTTGAGGCCCACGCCTTCCACGGAGCCAAGGCGGAACTCGTACGACTTGGCGCTCTCGCGCAAACTGGCCTCGAAGGACCAGCGGGCCAGCTCGGGATCGCCAGCATTCGTCGCGTCGTCGACGACCAGCACTTTGCCGCGCGGCAACAAGCTCGCAAACGCCTCGCCACTCGTCGTCCCACCGCGCATCGTCTCGACCCACGACACGGGGGCGCCCGCCGCCGTCGACTCGCGTTGGCCGAGGCGCACGGCGAGCAGCACGATGATCGAGGCCGCCACGGCGGCGACCAGCCATCTGGCCGGGCGCAGGATGCGGCCGGTCGGGCGCGGCGTGGCGCTCGGCGCGGCGGGGGTGGCGACCATGTCCTCGACCGGCTCGTCGGCGCCCTCGTCGAAGACGAGCGGCGAGGGCGGCGCGACCTGCAGCGTGGCGACGAACGACTCGCACGGCACGCACACGGCGAGGTGCTTGTCGATGGCGGCGCGCCGCTCGCGCGAGAGCGGCGCGGACCACTGCTCCGCTCCGGGCCCGGCGCCGAAGCCGTAGAGCTCCTCGGCGGTGGGGCACTCGGAGGTGGCTCCCGCGGCCAGCGCTTGGTCGCGCAGCCAGCGGTCGGCGGACTCGAGACGATCCAAGGCCTGGGCGCGGTGGGGGTCGCGCCGCAGGGCCTCCAGCGTGGGGGTCGGCTGCTTGTCGTACGACAGCAGCGCCTGGAGGGCCTTGTCCTCGTCGTGGAGGTCGCCGGGCCCGAAGCGGAGCGGTTGGTTTTCCTGCTTCATGGAATGCGCAGATTCCGGCTTCCGACCCCTGTGCGGGGCAGAAAAGGGCGAAAAACGACGCGTTTGGTCGCTGACCCCGCTCACGCTTCCGCCTCCTCGAGCGCCAAGTCGTTCACCAGCACGCGCCTTAGCGCCGTGGAGGCTCGTTTGACTCGGTATTTCGCCTGTTCCAAGGAAAGCCCTGTCCGGCTGGCGATCTCCTCCATCGTCCGACCATCGACGAAGCGCAGCACCAACAACACGCGCTCTTCGGGCTCGAGGTGCGCGAGACCGCGCCGCACCAGTTGCCCGACCTCGTCCGTGCTGGCCGTGTCGCTGGGGCCGGGCGCCAAATCGGCCCGTTCGGGGATCTGGTCGCCCGCGGCCGTCACGCGCACCTTGCGGCCGCCATTCGCGCGGCGCCGCAAGTCGACCACGCGGCACCAGGCCACGCGGTACAGCCAAGTGCCGAAACTGCCCTTCGACGGGTCGAAGGCATCGGCATCGAGGCGGTCGAATACGTGCAGCACGATGTCCTGGAACAGGTCGTCGCGCGAGGAATGGTCTTGTTCGAAGCTGCCGATGCAGTGCAGCAACAAGGGGCGATACCGCTCGAGGAAGGTGGCGACGGTGGGGTTGTGGCGCGCGCGCAATCCGCGGACCAACTCCAACTCAGCGTCATCCAACTCATGGTGCCCCATACCAAGCACGGGGATAGTGAATCGCGCGGGCACAAGCAAGACGTGTCCCCTGCGCTTCTTGGGCGAAGCGTCGGTGGGGTGTGATCGGGAGCACGTCGGGTGTCGCAGGCCCTAGAAGATTGTATTTTGTGCCCAGCTCCGGTGGCCCACTCAAGGGTGGCCTCTGGGCAGACCCGCCCGTGCGCCGCACAATGCAAAGCGCCTCCCATGGACGACTTGGCCCGCATCACACAGGCAGCCTACGGCGAGCTGCAAGCCTTGGCGCGCGCCTGCATGCGCGGGCAGAAACCCGGCCACACGCTGCAGGCGACGGCGCTCGTCAACGAGGCGTTCTTGCGTCTTACGCGCGCCGACCCGGCGATCCTGCACGATCGGCCGCGGTTCTTGGCGGTGGCGGCCACGGCCATGCGCCAGATCCTCATCAACCACGCCGAGGCGCGCAACACCGACAAGCGCGGCAGAGGGCGGGCGCGAGCCGGGGGCGAGCAAGCCGATCTGCTAGAGGCCAGCGAGATCGACCTCGAGAGCGTGCTCGATGTCGATGCGGCGCTGAAGAAGCTCGAGGGGCTGGATCCGCGCAAGGCCAAGGTGGTCGAGGCGCGCATCTTCGGGGGCATGTCGAACGCCGAGGTGGCCGAGTCGCTGGGCATGTCCTTGAGCACCGTCGAGTCCGATTGGCGCATGGCCAAGGCGTGGCTGGCGCGCGAGTTGGAGTCTTGAGGGCGCCTGCGGCTCTTGCCGGGGCGGATTTCCGGGAATTGGCCAAGGCCGGCGAGCGCTGATCCTGTGAACGAAGAAGTGCCGCCCTCCACCGATCCGATGGCGCGTTTCGCGCGCCTCGACGAGCTGTTCCAAGCCGCGCGCGACCTGGAACAGGGGGAATTGCACGCGTTCCTGGCGAGCTTGGACGACGTCGAGTTGCGTCGAGACCTCGATGAGCTGCTGCGCCACGACCGCGCAGGCACGCCCTCGGTGCGCACGATCTCCGATGTGGGCGGGTTGTTGGACGGTCTCGAGGAGCCCGCCGCCATCCCCGAGCGCCTCGGCGAGTACGAGGTGCTCGACATCGTGGGCGAGGGCGCCAGCGGGATCGTCTTGCGCGCGCGCCAACCCGGCACGGACCGGCTGGTCGCCATCAAGGTGCTGTCGAGCGGCGGCTGGGACCACAAGGCCTTGGCGCGCTTCCGGCGCGAGGTGCGCATCCTCGGGCGCCTCGAACACCCCGGCATCGCGCGCATCTACGACTCGGGCACGGACGCGAGCACCACGCCGGCGCGGCCGTACTTCGTCATGGAGCTGGTCGCAGGCAAGTCGTTGACCGCGCATGTGCGGAAGCACGATCTGGGATGGCGCGGCGTCGTGCGGCTCTTCACGCAGGTCGTCGAAGCGTTGGCGCACGCGCACGCTTGCGGCGTGCTGCATCGCGATATGAAGCCGGGCAACGTGCTCGTGTCGGCCGACGGGCGGTCGAAGATCGTCGACTTCGGCGTGGCGGCGCTCGCGGAAGGCCGGAGCGACGGCGACGAAGGCGGCCAAGTCGGTCGTGCCACGAGCTTGAAGAGCGCGGCGGGCGACCTCGTCGGCACCGTGCCCTACATGCCTCCCGAGCAGTTCGACGGCACGGGCAAGGTCGACGAGCGCAGCGACCTGTACTCGATCGGCGTGATGCTCTACGAGGCCTTGTCGGGGCGCATGCCGTGCGAGCTCGACGGTCGCAACCTCGTGCAAGCCGCCGCCATCGTGCGCGACGAGGTGCCGCTGGCACTCGGGCGCCTCGACACCACGCTCGTCGGTGACGTCGAGACGGTCGTGGCCAAGTTGCTCGAGAAGGAGCCTGAGCGCCGCTACCAGACCGCGCGCGAGCTGAAGGAGGATCTCGAGCGCCTGGTCGAGGGCCTGCCGACGCGCGCTCGTCCGGTGACTCGTCGCGAGCTCACGCTGCGTTTCGCGCGCCGCTACCGCGGGTTCTTGACCGCGACCGCGATCGCCTTCGTGGCGTTGGCGTCGCTCTTGTCGTGGACGGCGAGTCTGTGGCGCACCGCCGACCAGCGCGGCGATTCGTTGGCGCTCCTGCTCGAGGAGCGCTCGCGCGGCGACTATCGGCGCACGATCGGCTTCGCCGAAGCATCCTTGCGCGCGGGGAGCATCGTTCACGCGCGCGCGGCGCTCGAGGCGGCGGAGCCTGCGCGGCGCGGCTGGGAGTGGGACTACCTGCGCGCCCGCGCCTGGAGCGAGGCCTCGACGTTGCCGTCGGGGACGCTGACCACCGTCGTGCGTTCGGCGCGCGGTCGCGTGCTCGTGGCCGACAACGGCACGGGCGACGTGCGCCTGCTCGACGCGGCGGGCGAGGGACTGCGCACCCTCTGGACTTCGCGCGGGCTGCTGCGCGACCTCGCCTTGTCGCCCGACGGCGACGAGTTCGTCGTCGCCGACGAGGCCTCGGATGGGTTGGTCGTGCGGCGCGTCGCCGACGGATCCGTCGTGCGCACCCTGCGCACGGGACTGGCGCCGCACACGCGCGTGGCGTGGTCCGCCGACGGGGCGCGCCTCGCCTGCGCCGGATTCGATGGCGCGATGGTGGTGCTGGAGGCTCGCGCTGGAACCATCGTCTTCGAGGACGAGGCGCGTGAGGACCGTCCCTTCCCGGCCGAGGGGCTGGTGGAGTTCCTGCCCGGCGGGAGCGCCGTGGTGTCCGCGGTCGCCACCGACACGAGTTGCCGCCTGCGACTCGAGGATGGCGCGATGCTCGAACTCGACCTCGCAGGCGACCGCGTCGATTGCCTCGGCGCCTGCGTCGATGCGCAGGGACGGCCGATCGTCCTGGTCGGCACCTACGACGGGCTCGTGCGCCGCTTCGACGGCGCGAGCGGCGCGAGCTTGGGCGCGATGAAGGCGCACGCGGGCAACGTCAAGGCCATCGAGCCCGGCCCGCGTCCCGGCACGTTCTTCACGGGCGGCGCCGACTGCGCCATCTGGCTGTGGGACGCGGCCACCGCCGCGCGGCTTGGCGGCGCGGTGGGCAGCGAGCGCACCGTGCGCGGCCTGGCGCTCGACGTCGAGGCCAATCGGCTGGCCGCGGTGGGCAACGACAACCATCTGCGCCTGTGGCCGATCGACGTGGCGGTGCGCGAACCTGCGCTGCGCGGACACGACGCGTGGGTCTACGGCGTCGCGTTCCTCGCCGACGGCACGCTCGCCAGTTGCGCAGGCGAAAAGCCGGCGCCCGATGGTCGCGTCGCCTTGTGGGATCGCGCCACGAGGAAGCTCACCGCCGAGCTCGTCGTCGACCCGCAGAGCCCCGAAGCGATCGTGGCCGACGTGGCCGACGACGGCCGCGGCGGCGCGGTGGCGGCGTGGTGGAAGGCTGGCGATGGCGGGCTCGCCTTCCTCGATGGCGACGAGGCGCGCAGCCTGCCGCTTGCGAAGGTCGCGCCATGCAGCGTGGTCGGCCTGCCCGGCGGCGACGCCGTCGCGTGGCGCGCGCTGGGTTCGTCGCGCTTGACCGTCATGGCGCGCGATGGATCCATCTTGCAGGTGCTGGATCTTCCCGGGCGCAACAGCGAACGACCGTTCCTGCGCTTGCGCGACGATGGGAGCGAACTCGCCACGCATACCGACGCGGGCCTCTTCCTCGTGCCGATCGAGCGTGCGACCAGCGGACAGCGCCTTGGCGCGCCGCGGCTCGTGCGCGTGGCGGGTCGCGTGCACGACCTGGCCGTGTGCCGCGCCGATCGTCGCATCGCCGTCGGCTTCGTCGATGGGCAGATCGCGCTCGTCGATCCCGACGCCCCCGTCGACGCGGAGGGGCTGGCCGCCATCGTGTGGCGCAGCCCGCTGGCCCACGGCGGGCGAGTGCGCCTTGCGCGCACGAGCGACGGCATGCGCATCGCCAGCGCCAGCGACCAGTTGATCCGCGTCTGGGACGCCGCCGACGGGGGGGCCTTGCTCAACCTGGCCGGACATGGCGACGTCGTCCTGGCCTTGGCGTTCTCGCCCGATGGCCGCACGCTGGCCTCCAGCTCGATCGACCGTACGGTGCGGCTGTGGGAGGGCCGCGCCAGCCGTTAGGCAAGGTCCGGGTTTTTTCGCGCATTTCCCCAAGGGGGCGGCGCCGCGTTCCTGTCCACGAAGGCGAAGCGTCGCCTTGGACCGACTTGCGGTCCACGAGCGGTGGCTTGGTCCGGACCGCGAGCGTCGCGCGGTCGGACCTCCTCCAGTCGCGGCGCAGATAGGCAAGGCCCTCCATGCGCACGCTTCCGCTGCTCTCCCTCCTCGTCGCCGCGTCGCTCGTCGCGCCCGCTGGCGCGCAGACCTTCGACAGTCCCAAGCTGCCCAAGCTCCAGCCGCCCGCGGGCAACCCGACCGCCGAGATGCTGGTCTCCCATCTCCAAGGCGGCAGCGACAACTGCGCCGCCGCGACTTCCGCGGCGCAGATCGCCGGCAGCGGGTCGTTCTTCGTCAACTCGACCTTGGCGACGACCAACCTCTACAACCGCGATGTGTGGTTCGTCTGGACGGCTTCTGTCGATGGCGTCGTGTTCATGGGCCTGTGCGGCAGCACGCCGGCCGACACGCTGCTCTTCGCCTATCCGTTCAACGGCGGCGCGTGCCCGGTGCAAGGCGCTCCGACGCTCGCCGACAACGACGACTCGTGCGGCCTGCAGTCGGTGATCAGCTTCAACGCGACCGCCGGCACGAGCTACTACATCGCCGCAGCTTCGTTCATGGGCTACGCCAGCGGCTACACCGCGCAGCTGTTGGTGCAGGAGGCGGGCGGCAGCGTCGACTCCGACGAGATCGCGGGCGCCGCGGGCATCATCGGCGCCGGGCCGCACAACTACGACAACAGCCTCCTGACGACCAGCTTCGCCGGCGCGTGCGCCATGGAGAACGACCAGTGGTTCGCGTGGACGGCCTCGCTCACCGGCACCGCGACGGTGTCGACCTGCGGCGGCGCGGCCGTCGGCAGCGGCACGGACACGGTGGTCGCGGTCTACGCCGGCCTCGGCTCGAACGGGCCGTTCCCCACGGGCAACCTGCTCGCCTGCAACGACGATTCCGGCGCGCAGTTCTGCGGCCTCGGCTCGGTGGCCACCTTCCCGACGACCGTGGGCGAGCGCTACCTGATTCGCCTGGGCCGGTTCCCCGGCGCAGCTTCGGTCTACGGCACGTTCACCGTGACCGAGTCGGGCACGTATCCGCCGGCCGACACTTGCGCCACGGCGCGCGTCGTCACCGGCGAGGCGCCGATTCCGTTCGACAACACGAACGCGGCGACCGACCTCGTCGGAAGCTCGTGCTCGCCGATCGGCAACGACGAGTGGTTCCGCTGGACCGCGCCGCGCAGCGACATGGTGACGATCTCGGCCTGCGACGGGCTGGCGCCTGGATCGGCCCCGGACACGGTGCTCGCCGTGTACCTCGGCGCGGCCTGCCCCACTTCCTCGCCCATCGTGTGCAACGACGACAACGGCTGCGCACCGGGCAACGCGACCTCGAAGGTCGCCTTCTACGCGACCTGCGGCCAGACCTACCTGATCCGACTCGGGCGCTACAACAACACGGCCGCCAGCCGCGGCACGTTCACCATCGTCGGCGAGCTCGGGGCCTTCGCGCCCGGCTGCGACGCTCCCGCGCCGGGCCATGCGTACTGCTTCGGCACGAGCGGTTGCCCGTGCGGCAACAATGGCGGTCCAGGCGCCGGCTGCGCCAACTCGCTTAACGGCAGCGGCGCGCGCCTCGTCGGGCGCGGCGTCGCGAGCTTGGCGAACGACACGTTCACGCTCGAGGCGTCGGGCATGCCCAACAGCAGCTGCCTGTACTTCCAAGGCACGACGCAGGCCGCGACCGTCTTCGGCGACGGGTTGCGCTGCGCGGCGGGCTCGGTCATCCGCCTCGGGTCGAAGAGCAACGTGGCGGGCGACTCGCGCTACCCGATGGCCGGCGACCTGCCGATCTCGGTGCGCGGAGCCATCGGCGCGGCCTCCAGCCGCACCTACCAGGCCTGGTACCGCAACGCGGCCGCGTACTGCACGGCCAGCACGTTCAACCTGACCAACGGCTACCTGGTGGAGTGGAAGCCGTGAGCGAGGCCTCGGCGCGGCTGGTCAAATATCCTTGACGAGTGGCGCGTCAAGCAGGCGGGGCCGGCCGGTCGCATGCGACCAGCCGGCCCCGCCGCTCCTGCATCGCCCGCCGGACCTGGCGAGGGCTGGGCTTCGAGGCCGAACGGAAGAGCTCCAAGCCGGCCGGAAACTGCCTGCGGCCGGGATCCCTGTCGGCCTCGGTCGTCGTGCCCACGCGCATCGTGTACTCGAGGCGCAGGCCGTTGACCGGATCGTCGAAGAAGAACGACCTGTAGGGGGGCAGGTCGATCAACTCGCCCACCACCGCTCCACGCGAGCGCAGCTCGGCGTGCCGAGCCTCGAGCTACTTCGAGGACGCGCAACGCAGCGCGAAATGGAAGGTCCCCGCGGGCACGCCGAGGCCCGCGTTGATGCCGGTGTCGTAGTCCACGGCCACGCCCGGAGTGTCGTGCCGCTCCATGAACGCCAGCGCGCAGCCCGAGCCGCAGTCGAAGAACATGTGGTCCACATGGCCACCCTCGGACACCAACATGCGTTCGTGGATCAGCACGGGAAAGCCCAGCTGTCCTTCGTAGAAGGCGCGCGTGGCCGCGAGGTCGCGGGTTCCGAAGCTCAAGTGGTCGATCGCCATGGGTGTCCTTCGCGGCGCAAGGCCCACCTCGTGCTCAGCCGAGTGCGGCGAGGAACGCCACCACCGGCCGCGCCGAGGGTCTACCGTGCTGCCAATCGCCGCCTTCGCAGCCGGATCCGCCGATGTCGACATGCGTGAAGCACAAGGGTTGCTTCGAATCCGTGCCATGCTTGTCGAGCCCCGAAGCGACGGCGAGGAAGGCCATGGGGAACTGGTGGCCGCGCGCGGTGCCCGACGAAGGCAGGTTGTTGCACGACAACACGTCGTCGGCCTTGGTGCGGGGCGCCACGAAGTCCCAGTCCTCGCGGCGCAGTCGGGAAACCTCGAAGGGATCGCCCCACAAGTCGCCTTGCATGCCGAGCGACTCGCTCACGGCGGCTTGGCGCGCGGGGCCATTGTCGAGGGCGATGTTGTAGGGGCCAACCGCGCGCCCGGCGTGGCCGGTCAAGGTGGCGACCGACAAGATGCGCGGGTTGAGTTCCTTCGCGGCGCGCACGCGCAAGTGCGACAGCAGGTCGGCCAGCTCGAGGCGGCCTTCGGCGTCGGTGTTGCCGATGCGCACGCGCACGCCGGCGTGGCTCTTGATGATCTCGTCGGTGACGAAGCTCTCGGCGCCGATCGAGTTGCGCACCACGCCCAGCTCGGCCACGATCTTGACGCCTTGCAGGCCGAGCTTGGCGGCGGCCAGCATGAATCCAGCGACCGCGGCGGCGCCACCCTTGTCGCGCGACATGCCCGACATGAAGCCGCCCACCTTGAGGTCGGCGCCGCCGGTGTCGTAGGTCAGGCCCTTGCCGGCGAACAGCAACGTGCGCGCGATCTTGCCCTTGGGCGCGTACTCGAGGCGCACGACGCACGGACGATGGCGTTCGACCTCCATGCTGGCGCGCGCGACGGCCATCAGCAGCGGATAGTCCTTGGACAAGGTCTTCGGCTGGTCGACGACCGAGACCTTCACGCCGGTGCCCTTGAACGCGTCGACGCAGTGCTCGGCGAAGCGCGGCGGAGCCATGCGCTCGGGCTCGGTGCCGCACAGGTCGCGCGCCAGGCGCAGTCCAGCCTCCGTCGCCTCGACCCACGCGGCGTCCGCAGCCTTGAAGCCGCCGCCCAGCACGGTGAAACCGATGGAGACGACCGGCTCGACGCTCGCCCCCAACGCCTCGCGCGCTTCGAGCGGCTCCCACAAGCCGCCGATGGCGCCCAGCGCGGCGATGCGCGCGGCGTGCAGGTGCCGCGGATCGGCGGGCGGCGGCACGAGCACCACCAGCGGCTCGATGGAGCCCGCGTCGCGCGCGCGCAGCACACCCTTCTTCGCGGCCTCGGCGTAGCGACGCACGTCGTCGTGGTCGCGCAGCACCGGACCGGTGGGCGCGAGCACCACGCGCCCGCCCGGAGCGCCCGCCACGGGCACGAGCGACAAGGCGCTCGCCGCCTTGGCGTCGATGGCGCGCGCGGCGGCGAAGGCTTGCACGACCAGCGTGTGGTCGGCCGCGGCGTAGTCGTGCGCCACGACGACGAGGCAGTCGTGGCTGTGCTTCTTGGAGAGGACCGAGTCGAGGTCGGCGACGGCGTGCAAGCGGGTCATGCGGGCTCCTGCGCGGGATGTGTACGGGGTGCCGAGGTGTACGGGGTGCCGAGGATCCCAAGCGCAGCGGAGGCGCGCAAGCGGCGATCCGATCCTCAGGTGCCGCGCACTCCCTCGAAGTCGAGGCCGAAGCGGGCGAGGTACTTGCGCAGGCGATCGGCGTCGTTGGCCGAGCTCTTCTTGCGGCGGGAGGCGGCGTAGAGGGCGCGGCCGGCTTCCGACAGGCTGCGCGAGGCGCGGCAAATGGCGACCACCTCGGAGAGCTGCACCGCGTCGAAGCGATCCAAATCGTCGACCTTGGCGCCGAGCAGCTCGCCCAGGAAAGCGGCGTGCGTGTCCGGTCTGCTTGACGCGCGCCAGGAGCCGCGCAGGCGATCGAGTTCGTCCTCGACGGTGGCGAGGTCGATCCGTCCCGCGGGAGCCAGCGTCGCCATGCGCACCAAGGTCGCGTTGAAATCGCGGAAGTTGCCCGGCCAGCGCGCCTCGTCGGAGGTGGCGAAGGCGAGGAAGCGCTCGCGCGCCTCCTTGTTCATGGAGACTCGCCGGCCCCGCGCCACCTCGAACCGCTCGAGCTCGAAGTCGAGGTTGGGTTCGATGTCCTCGCGTCGCTCGGCCAAGGACGGCAATCGGAAAGTCCACAGGTTGATGCGCGCCAAGAGGTCCTCGCGGAAGCGCCCCGCGCGCACCTCGGCCTCGAGGTCGCGGTTGGTGCCGGCGAGCAGTTGGAACGCGCTGGACGCGGGCTTGTCCGAGCCCACCGGCAGGAAGCTCTTCTCCTCGACGGCGCGCAGGAGCATTGCCTGTTCGTCGAGGCCCAGCTCGCCGATCTCGTCGAGGAACAGCAGGCCCTCGTCGGCCGAGCGCAGCAGTCCGGCGCGGTCGGACGCGGCACCGGTGAAGGCGCCCTTCACATGGCCGAACAAGGCGCTCATCGCTCCATCGCCGCGCAGCGTGGCGCAGTTCACATCGACGAAGGGACCGGCGAGGCGCCGCTCGCGGCGCTTCAGCAGGTGGATCTGGCGCGCCAACTGCGACTTGCCGGAGCCGGTGGGGCCGGTCAGCAGCATGGGCTCGTCCGAGGCCAGGGCTACGCGCTCGATGCGGCCGATGAGGTCGTTGAAGGCGCGGTTCCTCGTGCGGATGCCTTGCTTGAGGAAGGCGTGGTGCTCGCGCTGGTCCTTGGCGCCGCGCGTCTTGAGGCGGTCGTACTTCGACAAGTCGAGGTCGATGATGGCGTGCTCGCCGCGCGCGCCATTCGGCATGGCGGGCGGTGCTGTCTGCAGCAAACGCCCCGGCAAGCGTCCGGTGTCGACCAGCAGGTAGAGGCAGATCTGCGCCACGTGCGTGCCGGTGGCGACATGCACGAGGCAGTCCTCGCGTTCGCGGTCAGGCGCGTGCGCGCGCGACCAATCGTCGAGCGCCGCGTAGACTTCGGCGAAGTCCCAGGGGTTCTCGACCGGCAAGCGCGACAGGCGCACTTCCATCGCGGGCGCCACCTCGGCGAGGTCGGCCAGCACTTGCGCCTCGAGCGCCGCATGCGAGCCGGTTGTCAAGAGTTCCAGACGCGCCACCGGCAGGTCCGGAATGCCGCAGGCATGCAGGGTCGGCCGCCACTTGTTCCAGCGCTGCTTGCCGGTCCCTTGATCGAGCGTGATGCCTAGGAACCCGATCACGACCAGCGGTTTACGCGCCTTAGCCATAGAGATAGACTTTAGTTAGAAAAATAAGTCATTGCCCATGGCTACCTAGGTGCCTACCGGCGTTTCCGGTGACCAGATATTGCTGCAAATATCTTAATAGCAACACTTTAAGTGATTTCATGGTCGCTTTTTCCTCGTCCTTGGCATGCCGGATGCACTTCGGTTCGTCGTCGCCGGCGAGTGCCGGTGACAGGAAGGCTCCATGACAACTCGGCGACTCTGCGGTTCCGGCTCGCCGGACGAGGGTCGAGGAACGGGGTTGGTGGTGAACGAGGCCGGTGGCCTCGGCTACGACCCCGGCGCGCGCCACCAGTTGGCGCAGTACGCGGCCACGGGTTGCCTGACCGGCACCTTCTACGCCTCGGACGCCGACCAGGCGCGCGCCGTCCTCGTCCTCGCCGACCAGGTGGAACCTGACTACCTTGCCCGTGTCGCGCTCTATGCGCGTCGGTGCGGGCTGATGAAGGACATGCCGGCTTTCTTGCTGGTGGTTCTCTCGCGGCGGGATCGCGCGCTCTTCGAGCGCATGTTCCCGCAGGTGATCGACTCTCCGCGGCTCTTGCGCACGTTCGTCAAGCTCGTGCGCTCGGGGCAAGCCGGCCGCCGTTCGTTTGGTTCGGCGATCAAGCGCGCCATCCGGCGTTGGCTGGCGGAACGCAGCGAAGTGCAGCTGTTCTACGCATCCGTGGGCGGCGACCCGTCGCTTGCGGACATCGTGGCGATGGTCCACCCGCGTCCGGCGACGGATGCGCGACGGGCCTTCTACGGTTGGCTGCTGGGCAAGCCTCACGACGAGAGCCTGTTGCCCGAGGAGGTGCGCGCCTACCAGCGGCGCCTCGCGGACCCCACGCAGCCTTTGCCGCGCGTGCCCTTCGAAATGACCCTCGGCCTCGATTTGAGCGTGGACGAGTGGTCGGAACTGGCGCGGCGCTGCTCGTGGCAGCAGCTGCGCATGAACCTCAACACGTTCGTGCGCCACGGGGTCTTCGGCCCCGTGGAGTCGTGATGCGTGGAGGAGATGGAAGGCGCGCGCCGGGTCCATGCCGCACGGCAGGGGGCGCGCGCCCTCCACATGGAACAGACCTCGAGTCCTCGCGCAGGCGAGGGGAAAGGAGCCGGACATGGACGCCGGACAAGGAGAGATGGCGCGCCTCGTGGCGGCGCGCCTGCGCGACAAGGAGGCGCAGCGGAAGGCCGGCGTCATGCCGTACCAGATGCTGGCCGCTTGCTGTTCGCTGGAGGCCGACGCCCCGCAGGAGGTGCGTGCAGCGCTCGAAGACGCACTTGAGGCGTCGCTCGAGCGCGTGCCCGAGCTGGCTGGGCGCGTGGCGGTGTGCATCGATGTCTCGGGCTCGATGCAGAGTCTGTTGACCGGCCGTAAGCCGGGCGTGTCCACCAAGGTGCGTTGTGTGGACGTCGCGGCGCTCTACGCGTGCGCGGTGGCACGCAAGAACCCGAACGCCTTGATCGTGCCGTTCGACGACACGTGCCACGACTTCGAGCTCGCGCCCGGCGAGGGCGTATTCGAGGCGTCGCGGCGCCTGGCGGAGCTCGGTCAAGGCGGCACGGACTGCTCCCTGCCGTTGAACCTGCTGGCGGAACGCGCTTCGCGTGGCTCTGGCGTGGACACCGTGGTGTTCCTCTCCGACAACGAGTCGTGGATGGACACGTGGAGGGGCACGTGGACGGCTGCGCCTTTTCCGGGTCCGGGAGAGCTGGATATCGTGTTTAGTGGTTGGGATGAGAGCTTGAGGATCGAACAGCTCATGGCTGCCGGTCCGGACCCGTCGCTGCCTCCGCTCGAGGAAGCGAGAGTCAAAGGCCTCTTCGGCCCTGAGCCGGACCCTGAGCTGCATGACCTTCGTCGTCTCGGAATGCTGGGGACGAAAATGGGGCCGTTCCCTACGCCGGCGCAAGTGCACCGCGCGCGGTGCATGGAGATGCTGGCCGAGAGCGAGGAGCACCATGCGCGGATGTACGCAGCTTATGAGGCAGCTTATGACGAGTGGTTGGCCGAACCGGGCCAAGTCACTTCGGCTCACCCGGCTCACGCGGCGTACTTGCGTCTGCGCGAGCAATGTCCGGCTGTCCGCCTGATCTGCATCGACCTGCAGCCCTACGGCTCGGTGCAGGTGCTGGACCGGCCGGATGTCCTGAACCTTGGCGGCTTCTCGGACCATGTGTTCGAGCTGGTGGCCGAGTGGGTCAGGAGCCCCCAGTCGAGCTCGTACTGGGTGGCTGCGGTCGAGGCTGTCGACCTGTCAAGTTAAATTGACGGGCTCGACACGTTGAAAAGCAAGGCGGCTGTGCGCGAATGCCGATTGGACTACAAACATCCGTCCAATCATCCCTCGTCGCGCACGGCCGCCCGCGCTGTTGCTTCCACTGCCAGCCCTCGCGGAGGGCTGGCGGTGCGATGCACGAGTCAAAAAAGAGTCGCCCGGGCCGCGCATGCGCTACCATGTCGCGCATGGGACGCCAGTGGCTGCACGCGAAGAAGGAAGTCACCGCCAACAAGCGGGCCTCGATCACGACCAAGCTCGTGCGCGAGATCACCGTGGCCGCCAAGACCGGCGTGCCCGACCCGGCGCACAACCCGCGCCTGGAAGTGGCCGTCGAAGCGGCGCGCAAGCAGTCGGTGTCGAACGACGTCATCCAGCGCGCCATCAAGCGCGGCGCGGGCGGCGGCGCCGACGCGGCGCAGATGGAGCTCGTGACCATCGAGGGCTACGCGCCGCACAACGTGCCGGTCGTGGTCGAGTGCCTGACCGACAACCGCAACCGCACCGCGCCCGACATGCGCATGCTGTTCCGCGACGGGCAGTTCGGCTCCAAGGTCATGTTCCTGTTCGACCACATGGGGCTCATCGAGGCGACGCGCGAGGGCGAGGGCCGCGACCTCGAGGAGGCCGCCATCGAGGCCGGCGCCCAGGACGTGGAGAAGCTCGAGGACCTCGACGACGAGACGAGCGGCGGGCGCTTCTACACCTCGCCGACCGACCTCGACCTCGTGTCCAAGGCGCTGCGCGCGTCGGGGTGGGCCGTCACCAAGGCGGAGATGGGGTACAAGCCCAAGGACCTCGTGGCCCTCGACGAGGCCCAGCGCGCCGAGGTCGTGGCGTTCCTGCGCGCCATCGACGACCACGACGATTGCCACCGCGTGTACGCGGCGCTGGGCTGAATCCGGCCCTCGCGCCGCGGCGACGGTCCGGCGGGGGACGAGCGTCGATCAAGGACGCGCAAGGATGCCCGGATGGCCGCCCCCGCGGGAGCGGATGGCGCGCGAGCGGGCGCAGGAAGGCTGGAATCGGTGGCCGCGGGTCGCCCGCCCTCGACTATCATCGCGCGCCAAAATCGCCGCCGCGCCGGCTCCCGAACGGAGCGGCGCCCAGGCGGCGTGGAGCCGATCCGGAGAGACCGCCATGACCGAAGTCGTGATCGTCAGCGCCTGCCGCACCGCGGTGGCGAAATTCCAAGGGAGCCTCGCGGGCTTCAGCGCGCCGCAACTGGGCGCGCTGGCCGTCAAGGAAGCCATGCGCCGCGCCTGCCTCGATCCGCAGCTGGTGGACGAGGTCATCATGGGCAACGTGCTGCAGGCGGGCCTCGGCCAGAATCCCGCGCGGCAGGCGGCGCTCAAGGGCGGCTGCCCCGACACCGTGGCGGCGGTGACGATCAACAAGGTCTGCGGCTCGGGCCTCAAGTCAGTGATGCTCGCCGCGCAAGCCATCAGGGCCGGCGATGCGGAGATCGTCGTGGCAGGCGGCATGGAGAGCATGACCAACGCGCCGTACCTCCTGCCGGAGGCGCGCGCCGGCGTGCGACTCGGCCACGGCAAGTTGATCGACTCGATGGTCGCCGACGGCCTGTGGGACGTCTACAACGACTTCCACATGGGCAACACCGGCGAGCTCGTGGCGAAGAAGCACGAGATCACGCGCCGCATGCAGGACGAATACGCCGCGCGTTCTCACCAGCGCGCAGGCGCGGCGCAGTCGGCCGGCAAGTTCAAGGACGAGATCTTCGCGGTCGAGATCCCGCAGCGAAAGGGAGATCCGCTGCGCTTCGACACCGACGAAGGCATCCGCGGCGACACGACCGCCGACGGCATCGCCAAGCTCAAGCCGGCCTGCGTGACGGACGG
>SXGR01308086.1_pt1 | contig 21892 bp, 20 predicted proteins | sample 3174711 | NCBI WGS metagenome assembly SXGR01 (sample SAMN11356860, study PRJNA531348) | freshwater metagenome | isolation source: freshwater sample F1-60 | place: China: Fuxian Lake, Yuxi | collected 2017-12-25 | reverse complement strand
TGTTCTGTTTGTCGTTGTGTCACTTAACGCCCTCCGCAATTAGAGCGTGCTCCAGCAGCAGCACGGCATCAGCCGTCTTTAGTGTGATCACCTGGCGGGGCTGCCTCTGCTGCGCAATGCCTTTCAGATGAGCCTTCCACTTCGCACCGTGGGTCGCCTTGATGCCGGCGCCGATAGTCTTCTGCCAGCGCTGCGGCGGCACCTCAATGCACCTGGTCTTGGACGCTGCAATCAGTCCATGCAGGAAGCCGACGTTGCGCCCAAAGTTAAACATCGACGAGCCCGGAGCGCCTTTGCCGCCGACGTACCCGCCCACTTTTTCTATGTAGCAGACATCCGAGATCGCCAGCCTGTCGGTCACCAGGATGCTGATGTCCTGGTCGGTGGTGGGCATACTGTTTAGGATGATGCCGGAGGCGCCCAGGTAGGCCAGGCCGCCTGACAGGCCTGGGTCGATGGCAAGGATTCGAGTCACTTGGCAGCCTTTCTCAGCCAGGACAGGATGGCCTTGTCGGCCACCGCCTGAAGTTTGAGGCCCGCCTGCAAGCAGTAGTCCCGCAGGGCTTTGTGGGTTTCTTTGGTCACGTTGATGGTCTTTGGTTTCATTTCAGGTGCTTCTTGACCTTGGCCCAGTAGGCCTCGGTGGCAGATTTGCGGTCTCCGGTCGGGCCACCATTCCAGCGGCGTGCGAGCTGCTCGGTGGTCGCTCCCTTGCCGTAGTGGCGTAGGTACGCCTCGCATACCGCCCTGGCCTGTGCTCGGTTGGTCATGTCCTGGTGCCGGTAGTGCGACCCGGTGATCCGGTTCACGTCCAGGACCACGCCTTCGTGGATCTGCAGGGGGCCTAGGGCGCGTCCGTTGTCGCCGATGGCCTGATCGTTCCCGGAGGACTCAACGATCATCAGGGCCGAGATTAGGTTGGAGATGGTCATGACCTTAGAGAGCAGCGGTCCAGTTGTCCTGCATGAACTGGTGGATGCTATCCATCAGGCATTCATCGTCGCCCCAGATACCGCGGCCTCGGGGCTCCTGCATATGCTGGAAGTCGATGTCCACATCCGGGAATTGGTTTCGGATCATCATCTCCAGGTTGCCGATGATGCGGTGAACGTCGGCCTCGGTTGCGGTGCTGCCCCAGTAGGAAGGCTCGGTGGGAAGTTGAATCGTGATGTTGCTCATGTTTTGCTTTGGTTTGCTTTGGTTTGGTTGTTTGCGCGTTGGCCAGTCGCGCCCCTGGTTGGATGGTATTCGCCCCACCCGGGCGTAAAATCAAAGGGCAGCGTCCCAAATGGCCTTGCAGCTTTCTTCAAGCTCTCGGGAGCCAGTGTCTCCGATGCAGCCCCCGAAATATTGCTCAAGGTAACCCAAAGTCCAGCACGGTGGGTTTTCGCGCTCACCGTCCTGCTGGGCGCACTGAGCGATGTTCAGGATGCCCCATCCAGCAATCACGTTTTTGTCCGACGCCAAGTAAGGCGCCAACAGCTCGAACTTCTGCTCGTCCTTCTGGATGTTAAAATTTGCTGTTTTGCTCATGTTGTTTCTTTTTTCCTTCAAACTTCATTGCCCCGACAGGAGTCAAGATGCCTGACGCTTTTTCTACCGTCTACAGAAAAACGGTTTTCTTTGTAGATTTTAAAGAAAACCCAATGTTTGCAGGGGTCAAACAGGGGTCACTCAGGCGCGAATTTGGCGTCGAACTCGGCCTTTGGGCGCACATAGACTTGGCCGTTGTCGAGCCGGCGGTAGACCACCACGGGCCACTTAATCTCGCCCATCCGCAGCTCCGCGGTATCGGCCAGTATTTCGACCACTATCGACGGGTTGGTGCGGTTGTGGTGATTCACGGCCAGGCGGTATAGACCACGGTGCCCTGCCCGTTGGCGTCGACCAGCTCGACTGCATTCACGCCCTTCAACTTGGCCAGTGCGGCCAGGAGCTGGGTGTCGTTGATCGCATGGCTGATGCAGGTGGTCACGATGTCCGAGTCATCGTAGGAGGCAGCGAGGTTCTCCTTAGTACGGTCGCGCCAGACACGCACCACTCGGCCGTTGGAGAGCGGCACGCGGCGCATGGATTCGACGCAGGGGAAGGTGTGTTTCATCAGTTTATGGCGATCCAGAAAAAAGTGAGGTGGTTGTAAACGTAAAGCTTGTTGTTGGTAAGGTCAAAGTACATTGCAGCACGGTCAGCCAAAGCGCCAGCCTGAGCAGGGGCAGTGCTGGGTGCTCCACCGATGTCAGCAGGGATGTAAACAAATCCATATTGCTGATTTAAACTGCCACCGGGGCCATACAAATCGCCACCGTTCTCATTCCAAGAGGCTTCCCCGATCAGCTTACCAGTGGTACTTGAGAATTTTGCCAGCGCGTTTGTGTTAGCCGAGTTTGGTCCCACCACGTCGCCTGACCCAATGCCAGTCGCTCCGATGGTAATCGTGCCTGCGCCATTGGTGATCGTGATCGGTGCGGTGCCTACGATCTTGTTCCGATTGAGCGTACCTCCGGTGCTGTTGCCGATTAGAATGTCGCCATTGGTGTAGACGTTGCTCTGCCCTGTGCCGCCGTTGATCACACCGAGCGTTCCGCTGACAGCAGAGCCACCCAAAGCAATCTGGGGGAGGTCGACTGCCTGGATGGCAGACATGACCACGTTGGTGCCATTGCCGCGCAGGTACTGCCCGTTGGTCTGTGAGCCGGCCAGGAATGAGATCGCAGACGATGCAGACGTGCTGCTCGTGCCACCATTGGCCACACTCAAAACACCGTTCAGTGTGATCGTGCCCGTAGTGGTTACAGGGCCGCCCGAGGTCGTCAGGCCGGTGGTTCCACCAGACACGTCCACACTGGTAACCGTGCCGCTACCTCCACCGCCCGCAGCATTCAGTGTGGAGCCGGCCATGGACAGGTTGGTGCCCAGGGTGATTTCTGTCACCGCAGTGCCGGTAGCGCTGCTGCCTAGGAGCTTCGAGGAAGCGCTGACAGCCTGCATCTTGGCGTAGGTGACCTTGTTGGCCCCGATGGTCGCAGCGAAAGACCCTGTGCCAGTGCCTGTCACATCCCCGGTGAGCGCGATGGTCTGGTCTCCGGTATTGCTGCCCGACAGGTTGGACCCTGTGACATTGCCTGACGCAGTCACCGAGGTCGGTGTGATGGCGCCCAAGGCCAGGCTGATGGCAGGGGTGGACGTCGGGTTGGCAACGGTTCCGCTGACGCCATTGGCCGTGGTCACCGACACGCTGGTGACCGTGCCGACATTGCTGGTGTACCCGTTTGGGTTGGACGCCGGGTACGCTCCGAGAGAAGTCAGTGCTGCACCAGCGCTGGTTGCTCCTGTACCGCCATTAGAGACCGCCAAAGTGCCGCCGAGGGTCAAAGTACCGGAAGTGGTTACCGGACCGCCTGTGAAGGTCATGCCGGTGGTCGAGCCATCGGCGTTGATGCTGGTCACCGTGCCCGTGCCTGGCGCCGAGGCTGACAGCGTGTTGCCCACCATCGACAGGTTGGCCCCCAGGTTGATCTCTCCGATGCTGGTGCCCGTAGCGTCGGATCCAAGCAGGCGCTTAATAGCTCCAGCCAATTGGATCTTGTCGTAGGTCACTGCCTGCGGAGTGATCGTGGTCGCAAAGGAGCCTGTCCCGCTGCCTGTCACCGGCCCTGTCAGCGTGATTGTCTGGTCCCCAGTGTTGCTGCCCGATGACGTCCCGGACAGGTTGGAGCCCGTCACGGTTCCGGAGGCAGCCACCGAGGTGGGTGTGATTGCTCCCAACGAAAGCACGCTGCCGGCCACCGAGATTCCAGTTCCCAGACTGATCTCCTCGACAGCGCCGGCACTGTTCACCCTACCGAGCAGGCGGTTGTTCGCATCGACCGTCAGGCCCGAGGTGGTGATTGGCCCCACAGGCACAGCACCGAGTGTGGTTCGTTGATCTGCAGCGCTGTTGTCGTCCAGGAGCGCCCGGCCTGCCGCGGTGCAGACAATCTCCTCGATGATCCCAGGGTTTGGCGATTGGCGCCCCAACACCCTGTCGGTAGCGCTGACCATCTGCATCTTGTCGTAGGTGACAGCCTGCGGGGTGATCGTAGTCGTGATGCGCCCGGTGCCCGAGCCGGTGACGTCCCCGGTCTCGAGGATGTAGTCGCTCGACTCGGTGATAAGGAAGTCACCGTTCTCGGTCAGCATCCGGTCACCGCCCAGGATGATCACCTGGTCGCCTGTATTGACGCCCGACAGGTTGGTGCCGGTGATCGTCGCAGTCGATGTGATCGGCCCCGTAGCAGCCACACTGCTCGGAGTAATTGCTCCAAGGGCTAGCGTGATTGCAGGTGTTGTCGTTGAGGTAGCGACAGAGCCCGACACACCGTTTGCGGTGACGACAGACACGTTTGTAACCGTCCCGCCTCCAGCAGGTCCCGGGGGTCCAGCGGGGCCTGCAGGTCCAGCCGGGCCAGGTGCCCCTTGGATACCAGATCCACCGGAGGGCTTGGTCAGTCCGGTGTCTAGCCGGGTTACCTCGCAGATCGCAAAGATCTCGTCGATGCTGGCCAGGCTGGTTGGAATACCGAGGTGGTTGGTGCCGGCTGAGGAGATGTAATATTCCAGACGGTAGACGTTGTCCTTGTGAGGCTGCACCCGGAGATTCAGGTCGATGTACGTGTTAGCTTGGTTACTGACCTCGCTAGACACGCTGTAGCCGATAATCACATCTACACCTGCCTCAGCGCTGCCTGTGACGTCGTAGATCCGCATCCTGGTGTGGCCAGTATGGCGGAAGGCAGCCATGGCCCGGATCTGGTAGGCACCTGCAGCCAGAGTGAACTGGTTGGATGTGAGTGCTAGGATCAGCCCGTTGGGATCGATGGCAATGGTGTTCAGCTCACGGACTGTAAAGGCAGCCGCCACACCGTTGCCTCCACTGGTACCCGAGGTCTTGCTGTCGGTGAGAACAGCCACCTTCAGGGTCAGCGAGTCGACGTCCTTCCGCAGCTTGTTGATGAGGATCGTGCTGGTCTGGCTATCGTAGCTCATTGCTTGGCTTTACGTCGGAGGATTCTCTGGGCCTCGTCAAGGCTGCTGGCGATTCCGATCAGGCTGCCTGCAGGGCCGTAGAGGCGCAGGGAGCCCTTGGTCTTGCCCGGGATGGCTCGGAAGCCGCCAGGGAAGCTGTAGGCGCCTGGCATGGCGGAGTCGGGGGAGGGCATGAATTGGGGATCGTACCCAAACTCAAAGATCGAATCGCCGTTGGTGTAGAGGTCACCGGCAGGCACCGTCTTCTCAAGGATCTTGTAGTCGCCGCCCAGCGCACCTTCGCCATGCTGCACGGCGTAGCTCTTGATCGTGGTAATCCAGTCGCCGGGGTTGATCTCGTTTGACTGGATGCTCTTCGGGATGGCGCGGAATACCTTTACCGGCGCATCAGGCTTGCCCTTAGTCGCCTGTAGAATACGGACAGCAGCCTTGTCGGTTTGGCTCCCGCTCTCGTGGCCGTAATAGCGAGCCGCATTTGGCCCGTAGACGTCGTCAGGATAGACGTCCTTCAGGTTGTCTAGCGGGGCACCAGAATCGCGTTTGGGGGCACGGTGCTCGCCGCTGTAGTCGGGCATGAAGCGAGGCTGGCCTGATTCACTCACCGACTTTCGCATTTCGGGAGTAATATCGACGCGCCAGATTGCAGCTTCTGGAATGTTTGATTTTGAAACCTTACCATCCCATTGCTTCACGTACTTCTGAACCTCTGCCGGAAGGATCTTGTCATAGAATCCCTTCATTCCTTCGCCGCCGATTGTTATATCACTTCCAGACCATTCAGCTTGATTAACTCCGCTAGCCTTACCTTCTCCTTTGATAATCTGAGCCGCAATATCTTTGCCAACCACATCAGACAGAGAGGCTTCTTCACCATTAAACAACTGCAAGCCTTTCCCGTCTAAATCAAACCTTCCAGAAAACACGGATTTTCCATCTTTAATTGCAACAACATTATGTTTCAGGCCCTCATCATTCCATTGAATGGTGTCTACGCTTTTGCGGAACTCGTTCTCGTAACGCTTAACCTGCTCAACGCCAGTAGTCCACCCGATCCATTTTTTGCCTGACGCAACGGCATCACGCAACGCACGCTTGAACATCTGCAGCGACCAGTCCTTGCGGAATGGCGCGTCAGATACTCCTTCAACCATCCTGCTTTGGTCGTAGTTTTTCTTTAGTTTCTCAAGTGATGACTCCATCAAATGAACATTACCATCTGGTGCAACTAGTTTGTAAATCCCGTCTTTTACTTCAATGTGAAGTGCGTTTGGAAAAACACCTTCGGCAACAAGATCCTTGTATTGGTAGACTGGAACCTTTGACCAATCTGTTCCTTTATCTTCTTTGTAGCCTTGTGTGCGTGCTTTTTGGTGTCTATCTGACTGAATCTCCTCAATAAATAATCCATCTCTCCCATCCGTTGCAGTGCGATCATTCAATCGCATATGAGCAACGTAGTTTTCTATGTCTGTATAATGCGTGGAAGTGTACGGAACTGAAGTATCACTTGTTAACACCACTTCTCTATAGTTTTCTCCACCCGGAAGCTGGTAATCAGCATGAATAGCGCTGCCTTGAACTTGGTTTTCATTAAATACAACGTAAACTTCTGCCAAATCCTTTGCGCCTTCTTTAATGGCAGCATTCGCTTCAGATTCAGAACGGTAAATGGAAGGCTTCCACACAACTCTTCCAGATTCTGATCTTTGTTCTCTTATGCGGTCTCCATATTCATCTACTACAACAAATCCGTCGTCTTGTTCTTCAACGCTCCATCCTCTTTCAAATTCACCTTTCAGAAAATCTATTACGTCTTCTTTTGCGGATAATGCATCTTTTAGGTTTGTGTACCGTTCAGTGTGATTGCTGTCTCCAACATTCCAAATAGTTCCAAAAGTCACTTCTTCAAAGTTAACAGACCCTTCGTTGTTCAAGTGCTCAATGAGCTTATCTTTCGGAATCTTTCCGCCGTTCTCCTTGGCAATGCGTTCTACAGCCTGAGCGAACCCAGTCCATTTTAGCTCCTCCGGCTTGACTCCGCTGCCTTTGGCAGGATCAACGGAGGCAAGCACCTGCTGCGGAGAAGCGATCTTCGGCAACTTTGCGTTCACAACCTCTTCCAGCTTGCTGTAGAAGCCTTGCTGGTCGGGCATATAGCGCTGGGCGCTTACTTCTTGCCGAGGCGCTTGGCCTCCATTCGCTGTGTCCAAGACATTGCCCCGTCCATCCCCCCCGATTGCACGAACTCGTCCTGTGCCTCTTGCATAGACGTCAGACGGTCTTCCAGCCACTGACTGATAGAGGGCGGAAGCTGCGGAGGCATAGTCTGATTCTCCGGATTTGCTGCGATAGTTGAGTTTTTCATAGAGTTCCTTTTCGAGATACCACAGCACGGCCTGAAGGTCTGCGTTCTCCAGCTCAATGCCGCTGGAACGCAAGTCTTTCTGCACCTCTGCGATACGCTCGCGAATCCAGCGACGGTGCGTACCATCAACCGGAGCCTCGACCAATGGATTCAAGCCCTTTTTCAGAGCGTTTGCAAACTTTCTTGTTTCCTGCAAAGCGGATTCACCGGACTCGGCAAACTGCTTTGCGGTGTCTCGCAGTGATTTCTTGGCAAACCTGCCTGATATCGTGGTTGCAGCATCGTCGATGGACGTTCCTTTCAGATCGCCACGCTTAATTCCAAGCAACTCAAATTGAGACGGCGTAAGCCTAGATACCGCGTCGCGCAGGTTGTTGCGCATCTCACGTACTTTAGACCCAGCAAGAGGCTCTACCTGAGTGCCGGTAAGGCGTCCGATGGTGCGCATGAACCAACGGTCCATGGTCACCGATGAGAAGTCGCCGTAGAGGTTGTTGAAGAACGAACCCAGCTTAGGACCGAGCACCACCGCAAACGGAACCACCTCGTCGGTGAGTTCAGATGAACCAACTCCTTGAGCTTCCTTCTTAGTCCATCCAAACGTGTCCATCAGGGCCTGCCTGACCTCTTTGACGGTGCCTTTCCGAGTGAAGAAGTCCTTGGTCTTCTCCCACCCGATAGCGTTCACCATCTCATTGAACATCTTCAGGTTGCCTTTGATGTTTTCAATGCGATCACCGGACACGAAATCGCCCGATATTTTGCCGGTGTTCTTCCAGTTGGAGTATTCTTTCCAAGTCTGCTGGAACTGTGGGCCGACCTTGTTTCCATCTGATGTGGCAGCAAGGATGACCTTGAACATGAAGTCGTTCTCTGGCTTTGCGAGATCCGAATCAAGATCACGCATGACATCCATGGTCAGCTTGATGTTCTCATCGTACCAACCCTTAGCCTCGGGATGCAGATCAACGGCACGCTGAATCTCCTGCGCCAAAGACTTCACCAGCTTGGCGTTGTCTTGCGGGTTGGATTTGCGGTACTCAATCGCCTTTCCAAACAAGTCTTGGAATGCATTGGCAATGTCCAAGACCTTGGGCCGTTTCGGAAGGTTGAGGGCAAGCTCATTGTCCAAGACAGCAAGTCCTGCGCTCTTGCCTTCCGGCATGAACCTCACATCCCCCGCTTGTCGAACCGCCCCGCCTTCTGCTTGGCCTTCTTGGCCACCGACAGCGCGATTGCGACCGCCTGCTTCTGCGGCTTGCCGGACTTCATCTCGCGCCGGATATTGCTGCTGACGGACTTCTGGCTGTAGCCTTGCTTGAGTGGCATCTGCTTTCCTTTCTGCTTGGGTTTGGGTGTCGTAGATCCCGACTAGTTTACCGTCGGGACCGTAGAGCTTGTGCTTGGCACCGCTGATGATGCGGTAGCCTTCCTCGGAGTTAATGACCGACTTGTCGCCGAGCTTCTCCGCGGGCATCCAGCGCTGCTTTGAGAGCTGGTAGGCCTCCTCCGAAAAGCGTGCGCGGAACCCGGAAGGAGCTACTGAACCAATGCGGTCCAAGCGGAAGTCGCGGACAAACTTCTCGTTCTGGTTGATGAAGTCCCCAAGGTACTTGGCCTTCTCCAAACCAAAGATCTCAGCAGACCTTCGGGCACCCTCCTTCTGGTCGAGGTTGGTGAAGTACTTCGCCAGGTCGCCCATGAACCCGTCGACATTGTCCCACAAACCTTTGCCCACACTCCCGTTGGAGGCTGTGTCCTTCAGGATGGCATCCCGGACCTTGCTGATGTCGATGGCTTTGATCAGCGGATGATCTGCTTGCGAGAAGTAGAACGCATACGGCAGCACGTCACGGTCAGTGAGGCGGATGCCGCTGCTGTACCTGTTGACCTTCTTACCAGTCAGCCGATTGATGATCTTCTTGAGCGCTGCGCTGTAGGTGATGTTGAGGCTGTTGCCAGCGTCCATTGCAGCATTTGCAGCCCGGATCTTGTCCTTCATCCGGCTGCTGACTGCCTGGGACTGCTCAATGGCGGACAACTGCTCCGGGCTCAATCGACCTTGAGCTACGCCATCGACCATGCGGGCAGTGCCTGGTGTGTTCTCAATAATGGCGCGAAGGCTTTCACGGTCCTTGTCCTCTCGGGCCACAACCTCTTCGCTGGACATTGACCGGATCGTTCCATCGGGCATCTGTTCAGCTAAACCAAGTTCGACCAGTTGTTTAGCTGCCAGCGGGTTGGACACATCCTCTGGCTTGAGGACTACCTTGGTCTTTTCACCTTGGATTTTGATCTTCTCATCCAGCTTGCGCCGGGCACGCAACAGGTCGCGCAGCATGGCGTTTACCTGAGGCGATGCTTGCTTCAGATCAGGGAACAGGACCGAGTCGGTCGGCTTTACGCCAAACGTGCGCTCAATCGTTGCCGCAGCATCGGCCAAGGCCCGGCTGGCGTTCTGAGTCAGAGCTAGGTCGATAAGTTGCCTGGTAAGCCCCGTGAATCCCTTCAGCAGTGCGTCAGGCTTCTGGCCGGCCAAGAGCCCGGCGAAGTGCTCTGCTGCGAGCTCTGAGGCCACGTAGTCAGCCTTTTTATTGACGGTGTCGTACTTAGCCAGCTCGGCTGCCATCGAGTCATTACCCGCACCTAGCTTGTCGCGGTACTCGTTGAACTTGGCTTCGATCTCGGCGTCATTAAAAGCGCCCTCGGCCAGCTTGCGGATGGTGTCGCCTTCCTGAATCCACCGCCCCACCAGCGCATCCTTGATTTCGGTGGCGCCGCCCTCGAGCTGGGTGGTTTTCTCAAGAGCATGGAATAGCTCATGGCCGAGCGTGTAGAGCGGGCCGTCGCCTGTTCCCTTGCCGATGATGTCGGCGTTGATGACCACCGCAGGCCGGCCACCTTTGTTCTCAACCTGCACGCCACGGGCGTTGATTTGGTAGCGCTTGGCGAAGTCCTCACTGGAAAGATACTCCACCTCGACGTCGCCGAACTTGCCGCGCACAAGGCCCTGCAAGTCCATCAGGCTGGATGCCGCATCCACACCGTGTCTATCACGCAACTGTTGAAACAGCGCCTTGGTCGTCGGGTCCTGCTGGGCGTCGATGAACCTCCCCAGGTCGCCGGCACGGGCTTCCTTGGCGGCCCTGCCGGTGAGCTTCTGGAACATCCGGCCACCAAGAGCGCCTGCGGCACCTTGAACACCGCCAGAACCAAAGCCTGCGGCAGCCCCCTCTTGACCACCTGACAGATATCCGAGGCCTGTGCCAATGGCTGCACCTTCAATTCCTCCGGCAATACCCCTCAGTGAGGCATCCAACGCAGCGTCCCCACCGTACTGCCCGACCACACCGAGCATACGCTGGCGCAGGTTGGCACCTGAGGCAGCCCCAATAGCCTCCAGAGGACCAATGCGTGAAGGCTGGGTCATCAGGTTCTCGCCTGCCCGAGTCAGTGCCTCGCCGGCCTCGCGTGCGGTACGAATACCTGCAGGGATGGCAGCGAAGGCAGCAGCCTCCGGGGCAATCCCAAGAGCACCAGCGATACCGGCGGTGGCCGCGGTGTTACGGAGCGCTTCTGGCGTTGTCCCTATGGTCTCGGCAGCAATACGCTCGGCAGCACCGGCAAAGCGCTCCAATGGCCTTGCAGCGCCGGCAATGGCCCGCCCTGTGAGTTGGGCGCCTTTGCCGACTGCACGGGTGGCGAGTTTGCCTGTTCCAAGGATTTCTCCAACGCCGGGTACAAACAGCGTCGGGTCGAGAATCATTGATACTCCCTGCACGTACTCTGGGTTGGTCAGTTCAGGCGGAACAACGAGACCTTCCTCGCCACGCTCCAAGCGGGCCGTGGTATTGGCGAAGTCCCGGGCCTCGAGGAACTGCTGATAGCGGGACTCCGGGGTGCCGGTGCCGGCCACGAGGTCCTTGAACTTGAAGAGCGCTGATTCAGGGTCCTGAGACTGCGCCACTAAGCCGTAGAGCTGGCGGCCACCCTGAACAAATCCCTCAAGGTAGTTCAGGGGGTTTGCTGCAGCACCTTGGGCACCTTCAGAAACAGCCCCACCAATCATTCCAATGGCAGCATCGGCAGCCTGAGCGGCAGTATTAATCCAGTCCGTCTGTTTGTTCTTAGAATACTCCTCGAACTTAAGGTAATCCTGCTGCGTTGGCTTGAAAGCAGGGTCCTGCATTGCCAGCGAGATGTCCTCGCCGGTTGCCGGGAACTGGTCGGCAAGAATGCGTTGCGCTTCGTTTTGGCTGACCGAGTCAGGAAACTCGACAACCTGAGCACCGACCTGCACCTGGTATGGCATAGATTATTCGAGCTTTTGGGAAACAGGATTCCAACGAAGAAACCCGCCTGAAGGTCCGGAAGCAGCCTGAGAAGATCTGAGATTAACTGGCTGCAGACCGTAGGCTTTTGCCTTTATGTTAAGATTGGAGTTTGCACGCAAAACCAAGTTTTCCAATGCAGTCCTATTGGCTGAAGGCCAACTGAAAAGGACAGTTGGATCAGGGATGACAGCGTCCAAGATTTCTTGGTCAGGCTGAGTAACAACGCCCTCTCCAAGGATCTCTTTTCTCATTGTGGCTTTGAGAGCTCTTGAGAGCCCCTGGGCCTTTGCTTTGTTTTCAGGAGTTTGCAACTGCGCTTTTCCGAGCTTTGTAAGCTTAAGCAAGTCAGCAACTTCATCTCTCAGTCTCAAGTTGGTGGAGTACTGTTCACGGAACTCTTTCGCCTCTGACTCGGTGTTGGCCTGACCTTGAAACTCAGGGAAATCGACGGTGAGACCACGCACCTTCAGGATGTTTTCCAGATTCGCTTCCTTTGCAGGAACGAACCGCTCCTCGTTTCCGAATCTTACAACAGATCCAATGTTTCCAACTTGCTCGACGGTGGTCGGCCTGCGCTGACCAACTGTCTCTAGGATCTGAGGAACCATGGCAATGGTCTCCGGCTTTGCTCCCTGCTGTATCAGGTACTGCGTCAGTCTCTTGGACCGATCCTCGTAGCTGATCGGAACTTGGGTCGGAACATTGCGCGTGATAGTCTGGGCAGGCTGCTGGATCATCTGCGCCTGCTGCTCGGGCTGAAGCATACGCGGCGCAATCGTCTGCAACGCAGGAGAGCGGGACATAATCCCAGCCTGCTGTATGGCGGCCTCAGACTCAGCGAGCTGCTGCTGTCTGAGTCGAGTATTGGCTTCAACACGAGCAGCAGCATCAATCGGAGACTCAACCCTTGTTGGCGATGGGCGCCCAGGGAACGGAAACACAGGGGGATAGGACACTTGTGGCGTCGGCGACACGTTCAACGCATTTGCCTGTCGTCCTAGGTCTGTTCCGTATCTGGCAAGATCCTGAGCGGCCTGACCGTATCGTCCCATGAAATATCGGGCAGCGGTAGCCTCGGCCTGTGATGGCGTAGCCTGAACGGCAGGGGTCGATACACCCGGCATCGGAGGGAACTCAATTGTATCGGTGACCTGCTGCATCTGCGTGGTCGTGGTGGGCTGTTCTAGGCCGTACTTTATAGCCTCAGTGATGATACCCTGCTGCTTGCGCTTACCTAGGATATCTTCTAACTGCAACGCCCCTATTGCCAACTGCTGCCTGGCCGCCGCATCACGCACCTCGTTCTGCTGATCTGTCCGGTACTGGTTCAGCACCATCACTGCGTCCCCGAGCGCTGCCTTCTTCTTGGCCAGGCTCATGTCGACGAACTTTTCGCCAAGGACGTTGGAGAACTTGTTCAGCATCTCCCGGTCGGCCTGAACCTTCTGGGTGTAGCGCGGGATGTCCTGCTCGGTGATTCCTGGGGGAAGTTGCCCGGTCTCGGTGTACTGCTGGATGGCGATGTACTTTGGGTCCGATGCAAGCTGCTGCTGATACAGCCCAACAAGCGTCTCCCGGCTTTGGTCCGCAGCCTCGGTCTCAGCCTTCTTGGTGCGGTACTGCTCGATGGCCTTACCGAGGCCCTGCCCCATGGCAGCAATACCCATGGCCAGGTTGCGGCCCGGAGCGGTTGCCGCCTCCATGTATCCCGGAGGAAGAGGGCCGGTTTCGCCGCGGCCCGTGTATGGTGTCGAGTAACCGTAAGTTGCCATAGAATTAGCTGTGTTGAGAATTGTACGCGAACTCGCGCAGTTTCAAGCTGATAGCCCTCATGTGCTTGTAGCCCCCAATTATCCAAGCCACTTGAAGAATCATGTCATTGCCGCAGAGCCGTAGGACATCTGCTGTCTGACGCTTCCACTCCTCGTCGGCCTTTTCCCAAGCAACGGAGTCGGCATAGGTGCTGGTGATCATAGCCACCACGGGCTGAAGCCGGAACCAGTTCTCGATGTAGAACGGTGTCGAGTAGAGGCTGTTGGCCTGCATCAGCACGTCCATGAAGGCCTCCGGGGTGAAGGGCACGTCGCCGTCGACCAGGTCATCGATGGCATGGCAGTAGGCATGGAAGGCCGTGATGAACACCACAGCGTTGTGGTTGCCACCAGCGGCATCGAAGTAGAGCTGGCCTAACTTGGTCATGCCGGGTGGAAGTCGATTGCCGCGGAGGTTGGCTTGGAGTGCCACCGCTCCAGATTCAAAAACACCGAGAACGAATGGGCGACAGCACCATGATCAACGCCGGCAGGTACGAACTTTGACCAGCCGCAGTGCCAGGTGCTGACACTCTTGGACTTGGAGCCCATCGTCCAACTCATGCGGCCCAGGACGTGAATGATCCTCGAGCTGAATGACTTGTGGCAATGCGCCGGGATGACCTCTCCAGCAGGGCAGCACCAGGCCTCAAGCTGATAGGAACCGATCCGAAACAGCTTGATCCCAATGCATCGTTGGAACCTTTGAATCACAAGGATGACGCAAGGCTTTTCAGGCCTGCACCGGCAGCAGACGCTGCCCCGGTAATGCCGCTGCCCGCAGCCTTGAGACCACCACCAATCGCTTCTAGAGCCTGACCCTGCATCTCGTCGCGCTTCTCGAAGAGGCCCTGCTTAAACGCCAGAGCGTCGTCGATCATGGTGTCGTCCAGGCCGAGGGCCTTGAGGCGCTTGCGCTGGGCTTCCACATCCGCGGTGGTGTTCTGGAAGTTGGTCTGCATCTGGGCGCCGTAGCCCGTCCCAGGTGCCATTGCGGGCATCTGAGGCGCAAACTGGGTCATCCCACCGCCCTGGCCGTAGGGCATTGCCCCGGGGTATCCGTAGTTCATAGGCTAGAGGCTGCTGACATACCGGCGCCGATCAGCGCGGTGGTGTTGGCGGCGGAGGCGGTGCGGGCGGCCAACTGGGCCTGCTGGTTGCCTCCGATCAGGTTGGCGGCGTACTGCGACTCCGGGTTGAACAATTGGCCCGGGTTGAAGCCCTGAGCCTGGCCTACGAAGCCCTGCGAAGCGCCAAAGGCCTGAGACGGCCTTCCCAAGACCTGTTGAAAGACGTCGCCATAGACTCCCTGGGAAGCACCGAGAGCCCCCATGGCTTGCTGCTGACGCTGCTGCTGTAGGCCGGCTCCAACCATCTGGGAGCGCACGGCCTCTTGCAGGCCCGCATTGGGGCTGCCAGCGAGTCCGCGGGCAGCAAAGGACCCTCGAGCCTGTTGCTCGACCTGGCGCTGCTGTTCGGGCGTTAAACGCGATCCGGCAGACAAGGCAGACTGGGCCTGAGCCGTCAGCGTGTCAGCCAGAGCAGCCTGCTCCGGTGACGCAGCCTTGATCGCAGCACGAGCTTGGGGCCCGAGCGTCGAGATGTCGGCGATGTCACCAGCCCTGGAGCGGGAGCGTGCCGCAGCCTCGACCTCGCCCATGGTCGGCGCGATCTGCTCCTTGTAGAGCCGTAGCAGCTCAGGCGTCGCAGACCTCAGAAGATCAAGCTGCAGCGCTTGATACTGCGGAGCGTACTTCGCCTCGGCAGCATACTTCTGCGGCGCTAAATCGAGCTGGGCGCGGAGAGTATCTGCGGTTTCTTTGCCGTAGTCCCGCGGTGCTGGTGCTTCAACTGATGTTCCCATATTTTTTGTCCGCCATCCTGTAGATCGGCATTGAGCCTTTCTTGTAGGTGGTCAGTTTACCGTTGCGATACCCGATAGCCGGGAGGATTGCTGACTCTGGTTTGTCGTGGAAGAACTTAGCCGCCACCGCCATTGCAAATAACGCACAGTCGGCAGCGAACTGGTGCCAATACCAATGGTCTCCTGCAGGATCAGAATGCTGCCAAGACCACTCTTTAGGCTCCGGGCCCATCTGGCGCCAGCCTACGAGCACTGCGACCACGTGATCGTCCTGGCAGGCGATCTTGAGCGTGCCCTGTTCCGCATGGAACAACACGTAATCCTCCACAGCCTCCCGGGTCCAGCCCTTAAAGCTGTCCGGGAGCTTACGCAGCAGGTAGTCTGTGATGGATTGAATCAAACAAGTATTTCCTGAAGGATTGTTTGTGATGTGGAGTGGCTGGTTCTAACACCATCAGTTGCATTTGTTGGACGGTTTAGATAAAAAGTATTAGCAAGGCTACCATAAACCCTAATTTTATAAGAAACAGATTGAGTTGTTAAAGGCGAATCAATGAATCCAATGCAAATGTTGTTTGTTTGATATTGGTTAAGATCTGGAATTGCAGTTTTTATTCCGTATGTTCTATTGCCAGGTGATGATGGAATGCCAAGCTCTTGAACAACTGAGCCAATAACACGTTGAAGAATAAATGCAAAAGGGTTCTCGCTCGTCAATGAATATGCTATGTTAAACTGAACAAAAACCTTTGATGAATTTTTTTGAGGTATGATTGATGTTGTTAAATTAGTTAATTCAAATGCGGTAATTCTTGATGTTGGTAATTGAAAAGAAGTAGTGCTTGTATAATTTGTGAACTCAATTTTTGGTACAAGTGTATTAAGGGTATTTGAAGAAGTGGTAAGGTTTGATCCAACAAGAAGGTTGGTTTGGACATCTCCAGAACCTGAATCAAATCGTCCAAGTATCTTTGGCGCAGTTCCATCCAAATCAAACATTTTGGACGGTGTAACAGCACGCGCTTTTATCTGAAACGTGTTGCTAGAAAGTGTGAAATCAATAGAAGCATCAAGAGCTGTTGGACTATTTATAGCGCCGCTGGCATTTCCGACAATTGTGTTAACTGCCTGAGATGTTAAAGATGATAACGGAACTGATCCAGCGGTGATAGAAACAGACCCACCATCAACCGTACCAGTGACATCTACACTAGGCGTGCCGAGCAGGTTGAGCGTTGCCGCATCCAGAGTGGTGGAGCTGCTGACGGTAGTACCGGGAGTGACAGTGACAAAGAGTGGCATAGGTTAGACGTCTGTTTTGCCGTAGAGTCGGAAAGGTATTGCAATGGATTTGACCGAATGAATCGTCAGCGCCCCCGTGCTCGTCGTGACCACTGGCTGCACGGTAATGGAGTGGCGACGTAGACGAGCCTTCTGGCTGAAGGATTGGAACAGGCCGGCTCTAAATCCGGAGGCATTGCACCGGATTCCCGGAAGCGTAGAGTAATCTTCACGGAAAGGAGCGATGAAGTTGTCTCCGGAGTTGTTGGTGACGTAGGTGCCGCTCCCATAGATGTAGTAGGCTGTCCTGCTTTTGGTCTCATTAGTGGCCAGCGTGTAGGACTCGTTCACGCCGTCGAAGTTGGCCGTGATTGAATAGGTAGGATTCCAAGAGGACAACTCGAACTGCAGGCCCGTCCACTGCTTGTGGTCAACGTCGTTCTCACCGGCATGGCCTCGGAAGTACACCGAGGTGGCAATCTGCTGGATGACGCCAGTCCGATTGCGATCCTGCAGCGCCTGGTAGTCGAAGTTGTGGATGAACCCACTCTCATCCGCCCAGCAGAGCGTGTCTGTGCCAGCGATTATCAGTCTGAGGTAGTAGCGAGGAACAAGCAGCGATCCTTCCCAGTAGCCTTCCCACGCCTGGTTGAGGAAGTTGTAGACTAGGGTCCGTTGGTTTGTCCCGTCTCCACCTTCCACCGGTACGCTCAAAATGTAACGGTTGTTGTAGTAAACTCCACATGACTTTCTCCAATGGGCTTGGTCGATCTCCTCAATGACGTCTTGGATCGGATCGGACAACGGGAGCACCACAGACTGGCTAATGCCAAACTCGGTCTGCTTGAGGCTGATTACACCGCGCTGACTAAGGAAGACGATGTCTGACCCGGTTGACGCAATAGACGCCTGGCTGACGCAGCCAAACTCCCGGGTAACCTCGGTGAGCCTAGTGGTCGACAGGTCGCCGTAGAGATTCTCAATAGCAAGGATGCTGCGTTCCTTGAAGACTATCAGTGTGGTCGTGTTAAACGGGTACAGGGCCACCACAGCGTCATTGGCGCCGGTGTTGAGCTTGAACTCATTCAAGATCGGGCTGTAGTGCAGCGGATCAAGCACGTCGGACACTGCCAGGTAGTCGGGACCGTAGAGCAGCAGCAGACGGTTCTGGAAGTACAAGCCCTCACGGCCTGCAGGCACGTTGGCTCCGGAGGCAGAGGACTTCTTGATCGTGCCATTGGTTGGAACAACCGTGATATCGACCAAAGTTGACGGCTTACCAGCAGTTACAGTGACTGTACTAGCACTATATCCTGGGCTTGTAATATTTAATGCAGTCACCTTGCCGTCAGTAATGGTGGCCGTTGCGGCTGCGCCAGTTATGGTGCCAGATATTGTCAGGGTTGGTGCGGTCACGTAGCCAGCGCCCTGATTGACGATGGTCAAAGCGGTTATGCCGCTGCTGGCAGGAGGGTCAACGGTTACAGTCGGTGCGGTTACATATCCTGACCCAGCATTGGTAACAGTAATTGATGCAACTTTGCCCCCTGAAATAACAGCGGTCGCTGTAGCTGTAACACCAGTTGGAGGGGCTTGAATTACTACATTTGGCACCGTTGAATATCCCGCTCCTCCTATTACCACTGAAATAGATCCAACGGTTCCTGTTGTTAATACCGATGTTGCGGTGGCAGTAGTTGGGTCAATAGTTGCACCAATAGTAGCCACCGCTGCCGTGTTGAGCGAATCAATCTCCTCGGAAGATCCGCTGAACAACTTCAGCGAGTTCTTGTCGGTGGGGAAGACGTAGTAGATTCCGTTGAAATTAGCAGGGTTGGTAACATTGCTGATCGTGACCTGATCACCAGCCACAAACGGATGGTTCGGAACCGTGATTGTATCGTTTGTAGCACGTCCGCCTGTGATAGCGTTGACCGATGCAACCCGGTTGAATCCGTTATCCAACGCAGAGACAGGAACACCGGCAGGTGCTGATGCCTCCATAATTAGAGGCAAACCATCGTTGTAAAAGTCGCTGACGCCTTGAGTTACCTCGTAGCCGGTAGTGTTGTTTGAAAGCTCAAAGTAGTATCGGTTAGATGAGGTTAAAGCACTGTTTAAAGTGACCGGACTGGTTCCATTTTGACCGGCAGCTTCTGAAAGATGCAGCGTGCATACGCCATTAGCCTTCACATTTACAAACATCCCAAAGCCCTCTCCTGAAACCGTGCTTGTGCCAGGGATGCTCCAGAGGTTCGGTGAACTACCGATCTGATTGACGATCACTCGATCACCAGATTCCATGTCTGGTGGTACGTTCAATGTCACCGTCTTATTGGCGACATTGACATCGGCCCCGGTGAAATAATAGCGGGCGTTGCCCGGGCGCAACATGACCACCGCGTTGGTGGCCTGCATCAGTCGTACCGGGCTGTAGATGTCGTGCCCGTTCATCGGGATCTCCAGGTGGGATTGGTTGGGCCGCACTAGGTACATCTTGCCCTGCCCGCCATCAGAGGTTCGCACCTCGTTAGTCGCTACAACCAAACCCTGATAGCCGGTGTCCGGGTCTCGGTAAGGCAGCACACCGAGAATGTCGGTGAATGCCTCGGTGGATCCGTAAAACTGGATTTCTCGATTCGTAGGTCCGCCGCCAAACGAGATGGCTGCCGTCGACATGAACGCATTCGTGTTGTTGTCTAGGGTGCATCGAGTGCCATTGGGGAAAACCAAAACATTTGAGCTTCTGTCCGAGCAGATGATTGAGTTGGTTGGAATCGTCGTTCCGCTCAATACTTGGGTATCAATTGATCCAGACGTCACCACGACGGTCCTAGTTGCGTTGGTCCATTTGCCTCCCCACTTAGGCTGCACGATGCCCCACCGGGGCTTGATGTTCTGATCCTGAAATATCCGGTTGATTGCCTGGGAGACAAACTGGGCCGGCAACTGGGCAGGATCCAGGCGCGAGATCACACCCTTGAATCCGTCGTCGACTGTGATGATCTCGGGAAGGTCGGGCATATTATCGGCCTGGGACAATGATCTGACGCACGTACTTCTCTTGGTTGGCCACCTTGTCGATCTCCTTGGTCAACTCAATCTCCCCAAGCTCCAGGAAGGTGTTGCCCAGGTCGACCTTGCCGTCGACTCGCAGCATCTGGCCCGCGGCCTTCAGCGAACAGACTTCGACAAAACGGTACGGGAAAGCGTAGGCAGTAGCCTCGCCAGCAGTCGAGAGTAGAGGCGGAGACTTCCGGAACTCTATCCAAGCAAACGGGAGTTGATCGCCGATCAGGATGCCATAGTCGGTGAGCGTGTAGGCGGGCTCCTGCTGGCGCCAGGTAATGCGCGGATCGAACGGCCACACCGAGAAGGTCTCCCCGATTTCGACAGCCCGGGCGGTGCCGTTTGGATTGGTCTGTTGGTTGATGTAGCGCAGGAACTTGTTTAATTTGCCCCAGTAGGAACCGTCGGTCGGGAGCGTGCCTGCAGACGCCGCCCCAAAAAGCTGGTAGTATTCCTGATCCTCCGGATACAGCACGATGTCGCCGATGGAATAGGTGGTCGTCAGACTCCAACTACCTCCGGTTCCGTTGTAGTAAGGCAGTGCCTCCCCCCAGAACTGAGAGTTCAACGTGCCATTGGGGCCGCCCGTGGTCGGTGGGTTGCCCGAGTTAATTGAGCCCACGTACTGGTAGTACTTCTGCTCGGTAGGATAGTAGACCACCATGCCCCCGGAATAGACCTGGGAGGAACTGTAGTTCGGGGCAAAGAACTCCTGCTGATAGACAGTCTGCTCGGGCCAATCAAAACACTCCCAGGCGCTCCTCAGTGACATGGAGATGAACGTGCGGAAGAGATTGGACTCCTCGGTCGTCAGAGTGGAGAAAACGCGCCCAGTGAGCTCACAGGCGCGTTGCAGCACATAATCGTAGGTGACGGTTCTCATGGGCTACCAGGCTTTGCAGGACCAGTACTTGGCGGAGAGCTTGGTGCCCGGATTGTCGCAGCCATGGCGAGCCCGGAAGTTGGCCCGGCGCTCCGGGATGTGCTTCTTGATCTTCATGTCCGGGTCGCCGAATCGCACGAGGGCAACCTTGCCGTTTTCCTTGGCCAGGACCGCGGACTTCTTGGAGGCGCCCGGGGTGGCCTTGGGCTTGTTGTAGCCGGCGAACTTCTGGCCTCGGTAGGTGATCATCGGTTGTGTTTGTAGCTGATCCTCTGGGAACTGGTTTTCTCCCGCTTGAACTTGGCCTTCTCCTTCGAGCTCATCTCCCCGACGGTCTTTGGCGTCTTAGCGCTGACACGCTGCGACGGGCGGCAGGCCGGGTAGCCCTTGCGCTCCTCGCCCTCGGAGCGACCGCAGGCCTTGCCGGTCTTGATGTCGACCCACTTCTCCTGGAACCAACGGCCCAGATTGCCTCGAGGTTTACTTGGCATTGGTCGCCTGGTATTTGCCGCCGCGGCGTTTGTACTCTTTGACGAGCCAGCCGTTGGCGTATGCACTCGGATAGACATCGTACTTTGCCTTGGCCTCGGCCTTCACCCTGGAATACAGCGCCTTGTTGGTGGGTGTATTTTTCATTGCTTGGGTAGCACATACCAGCCGGCGGGCAGCTCGACTCTCGACGGCCCCACCAGCTTCTTGTCTTTGTCGAAAGCGTAGACGCTGGCCCTGGTGGGCTTGGCCAGCATCACGGGATCACCGGAAGGGACCAGGACCACCCTGGTCATCTGGCAGCCGAGGCAGTCCAGCAACACGAGCAGCCAGATCGTTTTTGAGAGCCTCGGGTGCTTTTCCATGTTCGATCTTGGTGGGTGGTGTTTCTCTGAGCCAATCCAGCAGGGCTTTGAGGATCTGGTAGATCCAGTTCACTCGGTCTTTTTGTCGGCGTCCTTGGCCAGGATCAAACCAATACCAGCCGTGACGGCAGCAATAGTAGCCGCGATATCCAGATTGGTAGCCGGATCGCCATCGAAGGCAGCCCGTAAGGCACCACCAATTGCGACAAGTATAGCACCAATTCCAGCGAGAGTTGTTTTCGTGTTTTTCATTTGGAGCGGAATTATCGATATGCGCCGTAACAGGCACAGGCTAAGCCTATCAGCGCGGTGATAAGCCGAACGATGTCGGTAAGCCACGGAATAAACGAAACAGCGGTAGCCGCTGCTGCTCCACCCATAGAAGCGATCATCTGATTTGTCCCAG
>SXGR01052773.1_pt1 | contig 21896 bp, 24 predicted proteins | sample 3174711 | NCBI WGS metagenome assembly SXGR01 (sample SAMN11356860, study PRJNA531348) | freshwater metagenome | isolation source: freshwater sample F1-60 | place: China: Fuxian Lake, Yuxi | collected 2017-12-25 | reverse complement strand
GTTACTCACCAGCCTCTGAGCCATCATTAATTGAGGTTAACTCAGAGCGTGTGCAATATTGGCTAGGAGTTGGAGCGCAACCAACTGAGGCAGTAACTGCATTACTAAAAATTACTGGTGACTACCAAAAAGCAAATGGTTTACCAGGAACTGAGGGAACATTAAAGCCACAGCCAGTACGTATTGATAAGCGAGTTGCTTATGAAGCAGCAGTAAAAGAAGCAATGGCTGAACCAGCAGATGGTGCAACAACATTAAAGAAGAAAGCAGCAGAACGATTAGCCGCTAAGAGCGCGCCAGTTGTAGAGGAAGCACCTGCTGAAGCTGTTAAGCAAGAGGCTCAAGTTGTTGAGGAAGCACCTGCTGAGGCTGTTACGCAAGAAGCACCAGTTGCAGAGGTAGCACCAATTGCAGAAGAAGCAGCTGCTGAAGCCACTGCAGAAGAAACCCCACAAGCTTAAGTAACTAAAAACTTATGCCAAAGAAGGGTTCGTTCCTTCGCGAACTGCCAATTATTGTAGTTTCTGCATTAATTGTTTCAATAGTGATTAAAACCTTCTTTTTGCATTTTTTCTTTATCCCCTCTGGCTCAATGGAAAATACATTGCAGGTAGGGGATCGAATTGCTGTTAACAAATTTGGCGCACTCTTTAGTGAGATCAAGCGCGGTGAGGTAGCTGTATTTGCTGATCCAGATAATTGGTTGGGTGAATCTGTAGAATCTGATGGATCAACAATCTCTGGAAAAATAAAGAATGGATTAATTTTAGTCGGCGTCTTACCAGATCCAGCCAAGCAGTATTTGATTAAACGGGTAATCGGTGTTGGCGGTGATAATGTTATTTGTTGCGATGCTACTGGAAAACTGCAGGTAAATGGTGTCTCTGTAACTGAGCCGTACATTTATGAAGGTGATAAGCCAAGTGATATGCAATTTAATGTTGATATACCAAAGGGCTTTGTTTGGGTTATGGGCGATCATCGTGGTGCCAGTGCTGATTCAAGATTTCACCCAGATAGTGCAAATAATGGAATGGTTCCGCTAAGTAAAGTAATTGGGCGCGCTACTTTTATTGTTTGGCCTATTTCAAATATTGCATTAATACCAAAGGGTGAGGATTTAAAAAAGGTTCCAATTAAAGACAAGCCCTAGAGCTAAAATGATTGAGAAAACTTTACTTAAAGCGGGCATTAAAAATATTGCAGGAGTTGATGAAGCAGGGCGCGGACCTTGCGCAGGTCCACTAGTAGTTGCTTGCGTAATATTAAAAGACCCTTTATCGCCAAATTTAAATGATGTGAATGATTCTAAGGAGTTAAGCCCTAAGGCCCGAGAAAGTTTATACAAAGTAGTAATTGATAATTCTCTGGCTTACTCGATAATTGAAGTTTCCGTTAGTGAGATTGATTCACAAGGCCTGCATAGATGTAATATTGAAGGAATGAGACGGGCGATTAATGCATTAAGTATTAAACCAGAGTATGTACTTACTGACGGTTATCCAATCCCAGGCCTTATCACACCAAATTTAGCTGTTTGGAAAGGTGATCAGGTTGCAATTTCAATTAGTGCTGCATCAATTCTTGCCAAGGTCTATCGAGATAAAATCATGATTGAGTTAGATAAAGAGTATCCAAATTATGGATTAGCAGGTCACAAAGGGTATATAACTGCATCACATACCGCTGCAATAAAAGAGCATGGCGTCCTACCAATTCACCGTCAATCATTTGCAAACATCGCTGCGATAATTGATGCAGGTAAGTAATACACAGAATCAGGTTTTCATACATTAATTACCAAATGCCTGGCTAGATTTGTTGGATGATTAATGAGAGCAGTGCACGTTTAATCTTATTTTCCGTCATTGAACCTGCTGATCCATTTTGGAGTTATGAAATAAATCAGCGCGGGGGATTATCAGTTTATGAACGAATAATTTCTGGACGCTATTACCTAAAACAAAAAGATATTTTAAAGATACAGCAGCAAATTATGCAGCGGCAGGTTAAAGATTTAGAGATAGAGATAAGTAAGGCTGGCGGAGTATTTATCACACCCCAAGATAATGACTGGCCAAATTCTTTGGCTGATTTAGCGATGCCACCTATTGGTCTTGTGGTAGCAGGTGATAGGAGTGTTCTTCTAAAATTAGGTAAATCAATCTCAATTGTTGGTAGCAGGCAGCCTACAAATTATGGTTCACAGCTTTCATACTCTCTCGCTTCTCAAGCATCCCTTGCTGGTCTAGTTGTGGTCAGTGGAGGTGCTTACGGGATTGATACCGCATCCCATCAAGGAGCATTATCTGCAGGTGGCTTAAGTATTGCAGTACTAGCAGGTGGCATAAATAGGCTTTATCCATTAGAAAATCTAAAATTATTTAAAGATATAACCAAATCTGGTCTACTCATATCTGAAGTTATGCCTAACGTTGAATCTAAGCCATATAGATTTCTAATTAGAAATAGATTAATTGCAGCACTTTCAAGATCAACAGTTGTAGTTGAAGCAAAATTTGTTAGTGGATCAATTAGAACAGCCAGAGATGCCGCTGAGATATTTCGACCGGTATTTGCAATCCCTGGTCCAGTTACCTCGCCCTTAAGTGAGGGATGCCATCGTTTAATAGCTGAACGAGTAGCAGATATCGCAACTAGCCTAGATGAGATATTAGAGGTGATAACTCCACTGCAAATGAGGTGAGTAAAAAGGTGAGAGAATAAGCCCAATGAGTGATTTTAAAGCAGGCTTTATTGCAATTGTTGGCCGACCAAACACCGGTAAATCAACATTAGTAAATGCGTTAGTTGGAACTAAAATTGTAATTACCTCCCACCATCCAAATACAACTCGTAATCCAATTCGAGGCATAATAAATCGAGATAATTTTCAAATGATCGTAGTTGATACACCAGGAATGCATAAACCTAAAACTGCCCTTGGAACTAGATTAAATTCAATGGTGAATGAGAATATCGATGCAACCGATGCGGTGGTGCTATGTCTACCAGCTAATGAAGATATTGGCGCTGGGGATGAGTATATTGCAAAGCAAATTAAAGGCCGGCAAGAGGTTTTTTTAGTTGTTACAAAGGTGGATACAGTTTCAAAATCAGAGTTAGCTGCAAAACTAGTTTCAGTGACTGAATTTGCCAAAAAAGTTGGCCAAGAAAAAGCAGAGATTATTCCGATATCAGCAAAAAATCTAGAACAAACTGATTTATTACTTGATTTACTGGCTAAAAAACTTCCAATTTCTCCTGCCCTTTACCCAACTGACATAAATACTGATCAAGTGCAAGAGCTTATGTTTGCTGATTTAATTCGAGAGGCTGCCATTGAAGAGTTGTATGAAGAGCTTCCACACTCAGTTATGGTCACAATTGAGGAGATGGGGGAGCGAGAAAATGGAAAAATTTTTGATATCTCAGCCACACTCCATGTTGAGCGCGATAGCCAAAAAGGCATAATAATTGGCCCGCAAGGCAGTAAGTTAAAAGCGATTGGCAGTACTGCTCGAAACTCAATCGAGAATATTGTTGGCTTACAGGTATTTTTACAAATTCACGTTAAAGTTTCCAAAGAGTGGCAAAAGGACTCAAAGTTGCTTTCTAAACTTGGTTTTATCGATTCACTTTCCGACTAGCAAAATAGGAGCCAATTAAAACTAGCGGAAGGCCAAGTGCAATTCCTAAAGTGATTGGTTCACTTAGGATTATTACACCAAGGAGAACAGCTACTGCCGTATTTAAGTAGGTTATAAAGGATGCTCTAGGTGGGCCAACCTCTGCCACAAGTTTGAAAAATATAATAAAGGCAATTGCCGTGCAGAAAACACCTAGTGCTAACACCGATCCCATAGCCTCTAGTGATGGTAATTCTGTAGGCATATTTAGTAATACAAATGGTAGGTAAACAATCATTGTAATAATCATCGCCCAGGTATTTATCGCTATTCCTGGAACCTCAGGAATTCTGCGATTAATCATGTTAATAGCGTAGGCATATCCAATCGCAGCAAGGAGAACCATTAAAATTGAGAGTATGTCTTGACGCCCACTAAGTGATTCAATTCCAACTACGGCAACTACACCAATAAATCCAACGATTAGACCAAAAAGTCTAGTTTTATGCCACACGGTGTGATCGCCAAAGATTGAGGCTAAAACTGCTGACCAGATAGGAACTGTTGCGACAAGAAGGCCGGTAAGTCCAGATGTTAATTTTTGCTCAGCATGAGTTATTAGATACCAAGGGGCTATTAACTCGGTTATCGCATAAAGAAATACAAATGGCCAATACTTTCTGGCAATTATTAAGTTTTTACCGCGCAATGCGATCGGTATTAATACGATAGCACCTACTAGTACACGAAAAAATACGATTGCAGCTGTAGGTATTTCTTCAACTGCTACCTTAAGAAATAAGTATGGCGTTCCCCAAAGAAATCCGAGAAGTGCGAATCTTCCCCAGCCAACTTTTGTCAATTAATATCCTCTTCCCAAGATTGCATTGATCTCACGGGCAATATCTAAATAGAGTAGATCTGCATCCTCAGTTACTCCACCAAGATTAAAAAAGCCATGAATCTGCCCAGCATACTCTTTATAAATGCTAGCTACTGCATCCTCATTTAATCGCCGGAAGTAATTACGCCCATCATCAGTTAGCGGATCAAATTCAGCGGTAAAAATGATTGCAGGCGCAACTCCGCGAAGAGTTGTAGCTCTAGTAGGTACGGCATAAACATCGTTATGGTCTTTCTTATTTGGAAGGTATTGATCCCAGAACCATTTCATGGCTTTTGTAGTTAGGCCATACCCTTCTGCAAAATCTGTTGCTGATTTATAATCCATATTAACTTCAATACATGGATAAATTAGAAGTTGAAATGCTAAGTTTATTAATTTCTCATCTCTAGCTTTAATTGCAACAGCTGCAGCTAAGTTGCCACCAGCGCTATCTCCACCAACTCCAATAGCTAATGGATCAATTCCTAGCTCTGATGCATTACTGATGGTCCACTTAAGCCCTTCATAGCAATCATTGAAGGGCACAGGATATGGATTCTCAGGTGCTTTTTGATACTCAACTGCAATAATTATGAAATTGCCATGCTTTGCAATTTTTCTCAGTGAGGGTTCATAGATATCTAGGAAATTTAAAACCCAACCACCACCATGAAAGTAGACCAGAGCGGGTAAATTTTTTGCCTGCGTTGGGCGGTAGATGCGAATAGGAAGCTGCGCAGTTGGCCCTGAGATACTTAGATGCATTACTTCATGAATATCAATTAAGGGTTGTTTAAGGGCAACATGAGATTGGGTATTTTTTCGAATCTCAGATACTGGCGCCTGCCAAACTTCAGGCAGGCCATTGCTAGCGCGCTGGGCTAGGTGTTCTTTTACCTCGGGTTTAACTCCCATAACGGCAGAGTAGACTTAGCCGTCAACGTTGACCAATTCATTTTCTTATTTTCAGTTTGGAGCATGCTAAATGCGCATTGGTGTTCTAACCGGCGGCGGAGATTGTCCTGGACTAAATGCAGTAATCCGTGCAGTTGTCCGCAAAGGTGTTAAAGCTTATGGCTTTGAGTTTATTGGTTTTCGTGATGGCTGGCGTGGACCTTTAGAAGGTTTAACAATGAAATTAGATATTCCAGCTACTAGAGGAATATTGCCAAAGGGTGGAACAATTCTTGGTTCCTCTAGAACTAATCCATTTAAAATTGAGGGCGGCGTTGAAAAAATTAAAGAAAATCTAGCAAAAGCTGGCGTCGATGCTTTAATTGCAATTGGCGGCGAAGATACATTAGGTGTTGCAACAAAATTAGATTCACTTGGAGTGAAGGTAATTGGTGTGCCGAAAACAATTGATAATGATTTAAATAACACTGATTACACCTTTGGTTTTGATACAGCTGTTAACATCGCAGTTGAGGCTATTGACCGTCTACACACCACAGCTGAGTCACATCATCGGGCATTAATTGTGGAGGTAATGGGCCGTCATGCTGGTTGGATTGCGCTGCACTCTGGCCTGGCTGGTGGTGCTTCATGCATATTAATTCCTGAGGTTAAATTCTCAGTTGAACAAGTTTGTAAATGGGTTGAGTCTAGATTTGAGCAAAGTTACTCACCAATTATTGTTATTGCAGAGGGCGCCATTGCGCAAGATGGAGATATGGTAACTAAAGATAAAAGCTTGGATTCATTTGGCCATGCAAAACTCTCTGGTATTGGTGAGTGGTTAGCAAATCAAATTGAAACTAAGACTGGTAAAGAGGCCCGCACATCGGTATTAGGACATATTCAACGGGGTGGAACTCCAACTGCGTTTGATCGAGTTCTTGCAACTAGATTTGGATTACATGCAATTACCGCAGTTCATGATGGTGACTGGGGCAAGATGGTGGCACTTCATGGCACCAAGATTGAGCGCGTGCCATTAGCCTCTGCTACCTCGAAGTTAAAGACGGTCGATCCTGAGCTATATAAAGAGGCGGAGATTTTCTTCGGTTAATGATGGGGGCTAATTAGCCACATCAATATCTGGGGATTGCCTACCATTATCTTATGAACGCTAACTCAATATTTAAAGCTGGCTTGACCGCTGCTCAGCAACCTGCTTGGCCAGATGCAAAGGCGGTTGACGCTGCAGTAGCAGAGCTTGAATCATTTCCACCACTGGTCTTTGCTGGTGAGTGCGATAACTTAAAGAAGCGAATTGCCCAGGCTGCTAGCGGTGGAGCATTTTGGCTACAAGGTGGAGATTGTGCTGAAACATTTATAGGGGCAACCGCTGACTCAATAAGAAATCGAATTAAGACCATTTTGCAGATGGCTGCGGTGCTGCAGTACTTCTCATCTCTTCCAGTGATTAAGGTCGGGCGAATGGCTGGACAGTTCGCAAAGCCGCGAAGTAATGATAGTGAAACCCGCGATGGCCAAACTTTGCCAGCCTACCGAGGAGATGCGGTCAATGACATTGAATTTACTAAGGAATCTAGAACACCTAATCCAAAAAGGTTAGTGCAGGTTTATAATACCTCAGCAGCAACATTAAATCTTGTTCGTGCCTTCACGCAAGGAGGCTTTGCAGATCTTCGCCAGGTGCATAGTTGGAATAAGGGTTTTGCCGCCGATGCCAGATTTAGCGCTCGCTATGAAGAGATGGCAAATGAAATTGGTAGAGCACTTCAATTTATGCAATCAGCAGGAGTTGATCCAGAATCATTTAAATCTGTTGACTTTTACTCAAGTCATGAAGCACTCATTTTGGAGTATGAGAAAGCATTGACTCGCATCGATTCTCGTACCAATAATCCATATGATGTTTCAGCGCACTTTGTTTGGATCGGTGAGCGTACAAGGCAATTAGATGGCGCCCATATGGACTTTGCAGAAAAAATACATAATCCAATTGGTGTAAAACTTGGGCCTAAGACAACAGTTGAAGATGTTTTGGCAATCATCAAAAGATTAAATCCAAGTAATGAAGCCGGCAGACTTACCTTTATCACAAGAATGGGAGCCGGGCTAATCAGGGAGAAATTACCAGCACTAGTGGAGGCGGTTAAGAAATCTGGTTCAGTAGTACTTTGGGTGTGCGATCCAATGCATGGAAATACATATGAAGCACCAAGTGGATATAAAACCCGAAAATTTGATGATGTCTTAGATGAAGTTCGAGGATTTTTTGAGGTTCACAAAAAACTAGGTACTCATCCAGGTGGAATCCATATCGAATTGACTGGCGATGATGTCACAGAGTGCGTCGGTGGTGGCGAGCAAATAAGCCATGAAGATCTTGCAACTCGATATGAGAGTGCTTGTGACCCTAGGCTAAATCATACCCAGTCACTTGAATTAGCCTTTCTAGTTGCAGAGATGCTGCGAGACCATAAAAAATAGTATTGGTTTTTCGCAAACTTAGGTTTAATCTTCACTTGTGCTTTTAAAAACAAGTTATAAGACTCCAGTAGGTGTACTTTATCTAATATCAGATGCTCAGATTTTATTAGCGGCTGGATTTACAGGATTTAATGAGTTAACTAAACGCCTTTCCCCACTGGATGCTAGTAGAAAAAGTGAAATAGTTGAGCAAATTCCAGTAATTAGTGAACTAATTGCTGATTACTTTAACGGTGAAACTTCAGCTTTAAATTCTATTCAAGTGCGCCAATCTGGCCCAGCTTTCTCTCAATCTGTTTGGAAAGCGATGCGAAAAATTCCAGTTGGGAAAACCTGGTCATATGCAGAGTTAGCAAAGCGGGCAGGATCTGCCAGTGCTGTGAGGGCAGTTGGTTCGGCGTGCGCAAATAATTTAGTTGCTCCAATAATTCCCTGCCATCGAATAATTAAAAGTGGTGGAGCATTGGGAAACTATGCGTATGGCGAAGAGGTTAAAGAGTGGCTCTTAAGACACGAGGGCGCGCTGAAGTAATTGCGGTAGAACTTGATTCACCTTTTCAACATCGGCATCAGTTAAATCAAGATGTGTCACAACTCTTAGATACTTCGGTCCTAGCGCACTAGCTAGAATTCCACATTCCTTGAGTTGTTCTGATAAGTGGGCAGCAGATATTTTCATCGAAGTAATATCTAAACCAACAATATTTGTTTCAACATAATCTGGATTAATTACCATTGGTGCAACCTCTGCTATTGCCAATGCAATTTTCTTGGCCCGGATGTGATCATTTTTAAGTAATGGTAAATTTGTATCTAACGCGTAGTGAGCTGCAGCTGCCAAAATTCCAGCCTGTCTCATCCCGCCACCATATCTTTTCCGCCATGGCCTTGCTCTTACAACCCGGTCTTTTGTAGAAAGCATTAGAGAACCAACTGGTGCACCTAAGCCTTTTGAAAGACAAACACTAATAGTGTCAAAGTGTTCTCCATACTCTTTAAACTCAACTCCAGATGCAATATGGGCGTTCCAAATTCTGGCTCCATCTAAATGTAATGTGATTCCAAGTGCCTGACTCTCTCGCCTTAACTTTTTAATCTCATCAAGTGGTTGAACTGTTCCTCCGCCAAAGTTGTGAGTATTTTCAATGGCAATTGCAGTTGTGGAAACCAAGTAAGGCCCAGAGTCTGGCCTTGCTATATTCAGTGCATCAGCAGCAGATAGGAGACCTCTATCTGCTAGCCAAGTTCTAGTTGTTATCCCGCTAAACACAGCGCCAGCACCCAACTCTGCTCTGACAATATGAGAATTAGTTTCGGTAATTAATTCTTCACCAGGTGCAACCAACATTCTAATTGATAATTGATTTGCTAAAGATCCACTAGGACAAAATAATCCTGCCTCCTTGCCAAATAACCGGGCAACTCTTTCTTCCAAGGAGTTTATAGTTGGATCTTCACCATAGACATCATCACCTACCTCAGCTGCGGCCATGACTTCACGCATCTGAGCAGATGGCTTAGTAACGGTGTCAGATCTTAAATCAATTAGATGAGCGTTACTCATTGCTCAATCTTCTCATACTTGATTTTCTGTTATCAGACCAAATGACAATTGCCATAGCTAGCATTACCAGTGATCCACCTGTAATTATTCTTAATGTAAGGGGATCGCTATGGAAGTAAAGTCCAAAAAAAACTGCAAAAGGTGTCTCAGTTGCCAAAAGAACACTCGCAACTGTTGCACTCATCACCGACTGCGCCTTTGTCTGAACTAAGAATCCGATAAACGTTGCAAAAAATGCAGTATATAGAATGACTAACCAAACTGTGCTGTCTGGAGCTACTTGGAAACCATCTTTTACAGCAAAAATTGAGGTAAGCACAGCAACGGTTACTATCTGAATAAAAGTTAGTGCATAAGTATTTTTTCCATCACTCCATTCGCCAAGAGCTACAAAGTGGGCGCCATAGATAAATGCCGAGATTAAAACTAATATCTCACCAAGACCAATTGTTACACCGTTATAGGAGATAAAAAATAGGCCGATAGTCGCAATTAACACCGCAAGCCATTGAATTTTTAAAACATGCCGCTTAAGTATTAAAAGTGAGATTAGTGGGGTAAAAACCAGATAAAGGCCAGTAATAAATCCAGTATTAGAAACTGTAGTCTTGGTCAAGCCATATGTCTGAAAAATATATCCACTGCCAAGCAGAATTCCCGCAATAACTCCTCGATAAACAAACTTTTTTGTTAATCCTCGCAATATCCCAGGTTTATATAAAAACATAAGTAAGCCTGCGAGAATAAATCGAGAAGATAGAAAAGAAAAAACATTTTGACGCTCAAGGGAGTCTTTCATAACCACAAAAGAGCTACCCCAGACAGCGGCGATCGATATCATTGCAATATAGAGCGGTAATTTACTTTTCATTTTTATCACGCATTTTTTTAAGTAAGGCTACTTCACTGCCATGCTCTGGTTCTGCTCCTGGAGTTTCTAAAATTAGCGGAGCATTTAGTATTGCTGGGTGGGATACCAACTCAGAAAATGGTTTTGTGCCAATTTCACCCTTACCAATATTTTGGTGCCTATCCTTTAAATTTCCACATATATCCATTGAGTCATTAACATGTATTAATTTAATTCGCTCAACCCCAACGATTTTTACAAGCAGATCGATGGTTTCCGTCATACCACCTGGCTTTTTAATGTCATGACCGGCAGCAAAAACATGGCAGGTATCTAAGCAAACGCCAACTTTTGGATGCCATTCAAGTGCTTCAAAATACTTTGTTAGGTCATCTAATTTTTTAACTAATGATTGACCCTGCCCGGCCGTTGGCTCTAAAAGTAACCAAGGATCATCATCTTTAAGATTATTAAGAATTGGCATTACTCCCTCATGGATTTGTTTCCAAGCTTGATCCACATGGGATTCATCCACTGCTGAGCCGGTATGAACAACAACACCATGAGCACCTATCTCGCGGCCACGTTTTAGCGAGTAGGCAGTAGCAGAAAGAGAGTTTGTATATGTGGATTGAGTCGGAGACCCTAAATTGATTAAAAATGATGCATGAACAAAGGGTTTTATATCGTGCTCTGTAGTTTTAATCTTAAAAGCCTCATCCATATCAGGATTAGGTGTAGATGTTGCCCATGTTCTAGGACTTGAAGCAAATACTTGGATTGCATCTGCTTTAATATTTAATGCATATTCAATTGATCGAGTCGCCATACCGCCAGATGTAGGCACATGCGCACCAATTCGAATCGGACTTTTGATTGAGGCCATCGGGTGAGCCTACCTGAGTGTGAGCGAACCTCTCCTATCTAAGAGTTAGGGTAATGATTGCGCCTTGTTTAACTTTGTTTCCAATAGCAGGGGATATGTTGTTTACCTTTCCAGACCCCTTAATTTTTACACGAAGTCCTAAATTCTCAAGATCTAGAGATGCGTCATTCCTATTTTTTCCTAATACATTGGGAACAAATACAAATTCAGGACCCTTAGATATGGCTAAATTAATTTTACTTCCTTTACCAATGCTCTCTACCTTTTCAGGTGATTGCGAAATGACTTGTCCCCTAAAAACGCTGTCACTAAATTTATATACTGCATCAACGTCAAATCCCATCTCTGTTAATTCAGAGAGCGCTTGTTCACCACCTTTACCAACATATGATTGAAGTAAAATCTGCTCAACACCTTTACTAACAATTAAATTAACAATTGCTTTGCGCTTAACAGCTGTCAACTCTTTTGGATCTGAAGCAATTACATATCCAGATGCTATTTTCATATCAAAGCTCTCATTTACCTCACCCACTGTTAAGCCCAAACTAGAAAGCTGAGCTGAGGCAACATCTGGTGTGAGTCCGTTTAGTCGTGGAATCAATATTCTTTCTTGCCCTTTTGAAAGAATTAAACCCACTTTTTCATCAGGTGAAATTCTGCCACCACCACCAGGTTTAGATGCAATTATTCGACCCTTGGGAATATCCTCGCTAAAAACCTCTTCGATGATTTCCAAATCTAAGCCAAGAGGTTCTAAAGATTTACTTGCCTCAGTTTGGTTCATTCCAACAAGTGAAGGAACTGAAATCTTGCCAGTATTCAGCAATCTAAAGCCACCAAAAATTAGGCCAGTCAGTAGGAGAAGTGCAATTATCCGATTTCGTTTAACTCTTCTAGAAACTTTTCGCCTTTTTGTTCCAATTGAATCCTCTGGTTTACTGACCTTAATTGGTTTAGTTGAGACTAACCCAGATGTTTTTTCTTTCAATCCTTCAAGTGCTGAACCGACCGAAACTTTGCCTCGCTTAGCAACTGTTTTCATTATTGATGGCGGTAGATCAAGCTCTAAACTCATTTGTCTTTTCTTTGGGTCAATTTGTGCTTGAATTTCGCGGAATTTGTTCAGTAATTCTTCAGCATCTTTTGGTCGGTGATCAGGATTAGGCGCTGTTGCTGCATGTACAAGCTCTGAGATAGTTAATGGAATTTCATTTTTGATACTTTGAAGAGTGGGAATTCGATCGTTAACATGTCGGTAAGCAATTTGGATGGGCGTTTCACCTTCATATGGTTTCTTACCAGTAAGCATCTCAAATAAAACTATTCCAACAGCATAAATATCACTTCTAGCATCTGCTACGCCACGCTGCACCTGTTCAGGTGATAGGTAGGAGACACTTCCTAACACCACACTTGATTCAACCGTCATGGTCTGCCCAATTGCCATATTTCTAGCTAAGCCAAAGTCTGCAACTTTAACGCGCCCATCCTTTGAAATTAAAATATTTTCCGGCTTAATATCACGATGTATGATTCCAATTTTATGTGCTGCCGAAAGAGCACTTATTACCGGGGTCATAAGTTGAAACATCTGCTCGATAGATACCACTCCTTGTTGGTTTAAAAAATCTCTCAGCGTGCTTCCCTCTACCAATTCCATAACAAGAAAAACTGCAGGTGGCCCGCCTTCATTCCAGCCTTGATCCTGAATTGAAACAATATTTGGATGTGATAGGGCGGCAGTTGCTTTAGCCTCTTTTATAAATCTCGATACAAATGCTTCATCATTTGCAAGATGAGCATGCATAATCTTTACCGCAACAGGGCGATCCAGCCTGGTATCAATTCCAGCGTAGATTGTCGCCATACCACCAGAGGCAAGTAATCGTTGCAAAAGGTACCGATTATCAATTAACTCACCAGTTAGGTCAGACACGGTGAAAGTTTAGAGAATGAGAGTTAAAACTATAGTTTAAGGCGCGCCATTTAGGGTGTAATCCGCTCTAAACTCTGTCGATTCCGCTAAAAAATGATTATTTTGATCATCTAAAAATTTCAACATTTCAGTTCGTACCTGCTCACCATCACGGGCGATTACTCGATTAAATCCAACTTGTGGATCAATTTGTATCCAAATCAAGATGTTTATGAATTGATCAAATCTACTTTGCCCAGATCCAACCCCTTCAATAATCAAATATTTTGATTGGTGAATAGATTTCATTACATCAAATCTATTCAACTTCCAATTAAAACACTGGAAATTAACCGGAAGCTGCATCATAAATGGTTGAAATATTTGCGAGGTAACTCTTTCCGCTAATTTTGGTGAAAGGGGATCGCTCCACCCGTCATATAGGTCATCCATATGGATGACTTGTACATCAGAGAGGTCCTCGAGTAATTTTTGAGCTAGTGTAGTTTTTCCACTACCAGCAGCTCCATCAATTGCAATAATACAGGGCTCATTAGATTCAACTTGTCGCAATTCCGATAACAACTGTGAATACTCCATTAACCCTCTTTATTTTTGATTTTTGATGCTTTGCTCCACCGTATCCAACCCCAAATCGCAATTGCTGTGAACACGATATATAAAATTCCAGTTAGATAAAGTTCGCCCTTAAAATATTGGTATGTGTAAGCGGCATCCACTACAAACCAAATTGGCCAGGCCTCATATCTCTGCCAGACCATCAGCAATTGCGCCATCACGCTACCAACAAAACCAAATGATTCAATAGCAGATGATGTCGCGCCAATATTTGTTAAAATTGGCCAGAGGAAAAATGAGAATGTAACTAAGAGGGTAAATATTACAAGTCTTTCTTTCAAGGTGGATTTCTTTGGTTTTACACCAGCAGGTCCCCAACCAAACCAACCCCATATTCCGCCGGCTATAAAAATAAACTGTAGCGCAGCACTTGCATAGTAGGCAGACTGAAAAAACAAGATTGCATATAGGCAACTTCCTAGAATCCACCAGGGCCAAGTAACACGTGGACCTAGTACCCCAAGGATTACACCAATTAATGAAGTTAAAAAAGCGATTGTTTCTAAAATAGACATAATTACTTCCTTTCCAATTCGCATTATCGAACTGGTCAACCGGTCGACTTGAATTTCAAGTCCTCTCAGCTAAATTTTTAGCTCCCGTATTGGAAATCATAGTGGAAAGGTGATAAAAATTCCCTATAGTTAGTGGGTGCTTAAGTTTGGTTATATGGCGATGCTGCTATTTACAGTTTTTGGATCATTCTGGCTTGAAATAGTTTTAAAAATTGGCGTATTACGAAGAGTTAAGCGGTTAATTTTCAGTATTTTTCCAGTCTCAATTTTCTTTATTATTTGGGATGCGTATGCAATTTCACAGGGGCATTGGTATTTTGATCAAAAGCAAATTCTAGGAATTTTTGGTCCATTTGATATACCCCTAGAGGAGTTTTTGTTTTTTACGATTATCCCGATTGCTGCAATTATGACAATTGAAGCGGTGCGCACTGTGAAGAAGCACTGGAAAGTAGGGGATGAGTGATGGTCTACACCGATATCGCTATTTTGGCATTTTTATTTTCAATATTTGTTGATCTATTTCTACTAAAGACTAAATTACTTAGGCGAGCAGCATTTTGGACAAGTTATGCAATTATTTTGCCATTTCAATTAATTACTAATTGGTGGTTAACCTCAAGAAATATTGTTATGTATAGTTCAGATGCAATAATCGGAATTAGAATTGCCTCTGCTCCAATCGAGGATCTTTTCTTTGGATTTGCGCTCATACTTTGTGTAATGGCAATGTGGGTATTTTGGGGTAAAAAAGATATTCAAAAAAGATAATTATCTAGCGCTCACTGCACTAAAATAAGCAGGGATAGCAACCCTCGCCCTTCGCCAATTTGATGTTTTTGCTCGCTTAGTAAATATCTGGTAATCAATTTTTTCAACCTCATCTACTATTCCACAGTAAAGCTCACTGGCTGCTTGAATGCACGCCCGACTTTGCTTAGCCAACATGTCTATACCAACCAGAGATTCTCGCTGAAGCTTTCTTACCCTTTCAATCTGTTCTTTTAGCGCACTCTTAATCTGAGGTGTGGTTACTTTTCTTTCAAGCATTTCGCGTGTAACTCCGTGTGCTTGTAGTTCTGTTATTGGCAAATAGACTCGCCCACGATCTAAATCTTCACCTATGTCTCTAATAAAATTAGCCAATTGAAATGCCACTCCAAGTTTTTCTGCCGCAGAATTTACCTCATTAAGAGAGCTATTTTCCTCTATGCCTAATACTGAAACCATTTGCAGACCAATTACCGCTGCTGAACCATATACATATTCCTGTAGATCTTTATACTCTTGATACTCCGTAATAGTTAAATCCATTGTCATAGAATGAAGGAAAGACTGAAAGTATTGAATTGGGATATCGAATCTTTTTACTGTATCGACTAGAGCCATACCGATTGCATCATTACTATGTCCAGATTTAATATCAGAGATCACACCATCACCCCATTTATTTAGTGATTTTGCTTTTTCCTCATCGGTTAAAGTTGAGGCCAGGTCATCTACTATTTCATCTGCGTAGCGCGCAAAGCCATATAGCGCATGCACAAATGGCCGTTTTTCTGGTGGCAAAAGAAGTGTGGCTAAGTAATAAGTTTTACCATGTAGTGAATTAAGGCGCTTACACTCTAGATATGAAGTTCTCAGAGCCGGATCAGTTATACCAGCCTTGGTTAACTCATCCATTTAATTACTTAACTGGCCCAACAATACGCTCAGCAGCTAATCGACCAGAAATTAACACCATTGGTACACCAACACCTGGTTGAGTTCCTGATCCAGCAAACACAATATTCTCAAAACCTTTTGCTAGATTTTTTGGCCTAAACGGTCCTGTTTGAAAGAAGGTGTGGGCACTTGCAAATGGCGCGCCCTGTTCCATCCCTTGATTTTTCCAATCAAGTGGAGTTGTTAGCTGTTCAACCTCAATTGCATCGCCAAACCCGTGGTAACCACGATTTTCTAAAGCTTTAATCATTTCATTTCGGTATTTTGGTCCAGTTATTTTCCAATCAATATCGGCACTTAAGTTCGGAGTCGGGAATAATACGTAATAGGATGATTTACCTACAGGGGCTAGGGCAGGATCATCTTTTGATGGCACCGTCACTAAAATACTTGGATCACTCATGAGTGTTTTCTTTTTTATCAGCTCATCAAAGACTCCAGCCCATGATTTACCAAAGTGAATATTATGGTGAGCAAGATGCTCATAAGTTTTACTTGATCCAATTAACAAAGTAGCGCATGAAGGGGAGTATTTAAGGCGTTTAATTGAATTTGGCTGCTTTCCAAGTAAATCACGCCATGCAACTGGTAGATCTGGATTTAGTACCACCACATCACAAGGTATGCGCTCACCAGTATCTGTTAATACTGCAGTTGCTCGCCCATTCTTCCTCTCAATTGTGGTAACGGTGGTGCTGTATTTAAAAGTAACGCCATGCTTCTCAGCAGCCCCAGCAAGTGCTCGTGGTACAGCATGCATTCCGCCCTTAGGAAAGAAGACACCATTTACAGAGTCCATGTATGCAATCACTGCATAAATTGCTAAGGCTTGTTGTGGACTCACACCAGCATACATAGCTTGAAAGGAGTAAACTTTTTGAGTTCTTGGATCCTTAAGAAATTGATTTACCTTTGGTGCTAATCTGCGAAATCCGCCTAGGGCAATTAATCTGGCTAAATTTGGCGTGAGTAAATTAAGTGGTGAATCAATGTTTCGATCGATAAAATCTTTCATCTCATACTTATAAAGTTTTGTTACAAATTCAACGTAGCGACCATAACCTTCAGCTTCTTTAGCGCTAATAGTTTTAGCTATTTCAGCTTGCATTTGATTTGTATCCGCATGAACATCTAATTGGGAGCCATCATCATAAAAAGCTCGATATAGCGGTTTTAATGGAACAAGATCTAGCCAATCCTTAATATCTTCGCCAACGCAAGCTAATGCATCTGAGATCAAATCAGGCATAGTTAAAACAGATGGCCCGGTATCAAATGAGTAACCTGATTTTTTAAGTAGACCATTGCGTCCGCCCGGTACAGACTCTCGCTCAACAACAGTAACTTTTCGGCCCGCACCAGCCAGGCGCAGTGCTGCACTTAGTCCAGCAAGTCCGGCGCCGACAACTACAACATGATCAGTTGGACCTTTTACCATTGCGGCCATCAGTTAGATCTTTCTGTTAGTAGCAAGTACTGCTAATTCTGTTAATAAATTAATTCCAACAGGAGTAATTCCACCATGTTTTAGTGCCGCAAGGGAAGTATCCGTTAGCGCTTTGATCATACTTTCGATGTGAGAAACAGCACCTGTGCTAATAATTATCTCTTGCAGAAGTTTTATCTGTTCACTACTGAGGTTTGGGTCACCAAAGTTTGACTTTAAATCTTTTAATTGCACATTTGTTGCCCGATCCATAGCTATTGCGATTAGTGCAGTTCGTTTTCCCTCTCTTAGATCATCACCAGCTGGTTTACCTGTGAGCGAAGGATCACCAAATACTCCAAGCAGATCATCACGTAATTGAAAGGCTTCTCCTAATGGAATTCCATAATTTGTATATGAGTTAATTAAGTCATCAGAAGCGCCAGCGAGTGAGGCGCCAAAGTGAAGTGGTCTTTGAATCGTGTACTTACCTGATTTATATCTAGCCACCTTAAGTGATCGTTCAACATTTTGTGTTCCCAGAGACTGTTCATAAACATCTAAATACTGCCCAGCCATTAATTCGACTCTCATTTCATCGTAAACTGGCAGAGATCTAATTAATTGATCATTTTTAATACCAGAAGTGTGCAGCATTTGGGCAGACCAAATCAACGCCAAATCACCAATCAATATTGCAGAGGACCTGCCAAACTGTGATGCAGAACCGATTAACTGGTTTTTTGTATGCATTTTTTCAAATAGCTTGTGGATACTTGGTGATCCTCTTCTTGTATCTGATTCATCCATAACATCATCATGAATAAGTGCGCATACATGGATTAGCTCAAGGGATGAGATAGCCTTAATTAGCTCAACGGATGTTTCTGCACCAGCTCCTACTATTCCTACATATGCAAAAAGCGGGCGCAATCTTTTGCCGCTATCTAGAAGGAAAGTTTCAATTGCCGTAGCAACAGGATCTAATTCAGGGCCAATTTTTGATAAATACTTATTCTCACTTTTGACAAACTCACTTAGTGCCTGGTTTATGGCAGTACGTATCGAATTTATATCGGAGGACGAAGTAAAACTCACGGCGTAACGGTACCCTGCCTGCTGTGAGCGCTTATCTGAGAACCACTACCTTCTCCTTGGAGTTTTTCCCACCTAAAGATTCTGCTGGTGAGGATCGATTGTGGCAGGCGTTAGCACAGCTTCAGCCGCTTAAACCAGATTTTGTCTCAGTCACTTATGGTGCTGGCGGTTCAAATCGAGATCGTACTATCAGGGTTACTACTGAAATAACTAAGCGAACTTCAATTCCAACTGTGGCTCACTTAAGTTGTGTTGGTTCTTCTAAATCAGATTTATCTGAAATTTTAAATCAGTATAAGAACGCTGAAATTAAAAGTATCTTGGCTGTGCGTGGAGATCCCGAGGGTGGACCAAAAGCAAAATGGGAAAAAGTTTCAGGTGGATTTGATTATGCAGATCAGTTAGTTGAACTTGCTGTAGCAACGGGAAATTTTGATGTTGGTGTTGCTGCGTTTCCAGATGGCCACCCTGCTTCTAATTTTGATTTTGAAAAAGATGTTGATGTACTTATTCGAAAGGAAGAGCTAGGAGCGAAATTTGCAACAACTCAGTTCTTCTTTGAGTCAAGCAAATGGCATCAATTAGTTGAGCGCTTAGCTAAACGTGGCTCTCATATACCTATAATTGCTGGAATACTTCCAATAACAAATTTGAATCAATTAAATAGAATGACTGAGTTAAGTGGAATTCAAATTCCACAAAAAATATCAAAAAGGTTTGAAGGAGTTGAAAATTCACCTAAAGATGTTAAAAAAATTGGAATCGAGATTGCAACAGAACTAGGGAAAGAACTTATTGATTTACAAGTTCCAGGTGTTCACTTTTATACAATGAATTCAGCAGAATCCACTTTAGAGATTGCTAAAAATTTAGGATTAGTCAGCCGATGAGGCGTGAAGATTTTTTTATTACTTGGAGTAAGTTACATGGAGATGCAAAGGTTGAAGGTATAGTTAAAGTTTGGCTAATAATTTCCTTCTTCCTGGTAAAACCACTTTCAAAGCTGAAGTTTACTCCAAACAAGTTAACACTTCTTGGCTTATTTTTTGGAGTTCTACTATATTTAAATGCGCTCTCACCTTGGGCGGCGATTTTATTGGTTCTATCACTTATCTGTGATGGTATAGATGGCAGTCTGGCAATATTGACTGCAAAGTTTTCAAAATGGGGCGCTCTACTTGATTCAACTATTGACCGGATTACTGAAGTTTTTTGGCTGCTAACTCTTTACAAACTGGGTGCTGATTTAAAACTACTCCTGATTATCCTTGTTTTAGCATCAGTTCAGGAGTATTTAAGGGCGCGTGCTGGGGGTTTAGGTATGTCACACGTTGGAGTTGTCACAGTTGCAGAAAGACCTGTTAGAGCATCATTCATTTTTATTGCTTTAATAGCCTCAGCTATTGAAATCCCAATAATCGCTCAAATCGTAACAATCTGGTTATTTCTACAGGTAATTAGTTTCTTTATGATCACTAGGTTTGTATATTTTAGACTTCGCTAGGCTTTACCAATTGCATTTGCAACAATCTCAGCACTTATTCCCACTAGTGGTAAGCCGCCACCTGGATGTGATGATCCACCAACACAAAATAATCCTTTTATTTTAGATCTGTTCTTAGTGCGCAGAAATGCCGAAACCGCTGAGTTACTTGAATTGCCATAGATTGATCCACCTGGCGCCATTGCATAATTCTCAAGATCGGCTGGAGTTCTGTATTTCATAAAATCCAACCTCGGGGAGACATTTAATCCAAGGTTATCTAACTTTTGTATGATTTTTTGTGCGTACTCTGCGCCGCCATGACGCCAATCCCAGCCACCATCTACTTGATGGCGAGGTGCATTCACTAGTACAAACCACGCTTCTTTATTTTCTCCCTTAGTCATAAGGGGATCTTTTGGCGCACATATATAAATTGTCGGATCCTTCACTGGTATTTGCTTTGTGAAAATATCATCAAATTCACAATCGTAATTACTTGGGAAGTAAACATTATGGTGATCGATTGAAACGGCTTTTCCTTTTGAATTATCTAAACCAACTAGAAGCGAGAAACCTGAGAGAGATTTAGTAGCTAATTTGAGTTTTCGCCTTTCACTGCGTGCTCCGCTAACATTTTTTGATATCAATTGATTATATATATACTCAGCATCAGAGTTTGCAACCACCAAGTCAGATTTTACCTCTAACCCATCACTAATTTTAATACCAGTAGTTTTATTGTTCTCAATCAAAATCTCTTTGACTAGAGTATTGAATTTGAAATTAACTCCCAATTCGATACAACGTTGCTCAAGTGCTACTGAGAGTTGTCCAACTCCACCTTGAATATGCCAGGCACCAAAAGTACTTTCGACAAAAGCGATAGTAAGAAGCACAGCGGGTGCACTTCGTGGATCACTACCAGTGTAGGTGGCATAGCGGTCTACGATCATCTGCAAATGTGGATCAAGCTTTATCTTTTCACTTAATTTACGAAGAGAGGTGAAGGGAGCAATCTCTTTAACATCACGAAGTAATGATTTACGTTTTAGCAGGGAAAAAATTGATTTTAACTCCGACTCGATAAATGGCTCCCGAGAAACCTCCCACATGCGCTCTGCTCTTTCGATTATTTCCTTCCATTGATTACTTGCAGCTAAACCATATGATTTTTTGATCTCTTCATATGTATTTGGATTAGACAGATTTGGGAATAAAACTGAGCTCCCATCAGAAAAATGATAATTAAATGCAGGATCAACCGGCTTAATATCTAAGATGTGTTCTATACGCTTACCGGTTTTAAGAAACAAATCTCGGTAAACAGCAGGAAGTGTTAATAACGATGGGCCAGTATCAAATGCATAATCACCAAACCATTCGGTCCTGCACTTGCCACCTGCGCGATCACTGTTCTCATAAACTGTTACTTGATGTCCTGCTTTAGCTAGTCGCGCCCCAGCGCTCATTCCACCTATACCGGCGCCGATTACTGAGATATTAGCCATTTAAATCACCGGCCGATCTCGCCAGGTTAGGCTTTTACTTAATTTACCAACCCATGAATACGCGATTAATCCAATTAAAAATAATATTGCAAGTGGGTGGAGAAGTGCTGTGTTTGGGAGAGTATTAGTTCTTATGGCAGAGAAAATTCTACTAAGAAGAATTAAGCTAAATGATATTAGCCCAATCTCTGAGCCGAACACAGTTGCAATTAAGGGTAGAACTCCAGTTGTAAATAAAAGTGCAATGGCGGCAATGCTTCCAAGTGGTGAACCAAAGGCTTTCCAAAGCGATTTCTGATAACCCTTTATAAGTTGCTTAGACGAGTCATACATTTGGCAAGTCGCAACATTACTTGCTTCAGCT